>FTCK01000350.1_pt1 | contig 13983 bp, 10 predicted proteins | sample 1639711 | NCBI WGS metagenome assembly FTCK01 (sample SAMEA3914869, study PRJEB12502) | metagenome | biome: forest; material: soil | place: USA | collected 2012-03-12 | depth 0.1 m | reverse complement strand
TTGTCGAAGATGGGCAGCAAGAGCGTGGACTTCGTGTCCAAGACGCTCACCTACGCCAACACCAACCCGCAGTTCAAGCCCGCGTTCGTCGACATCGACAGCTTCTCGAGCGACGTCGCCGCCTTCGGCGTGCTGCGCTCGCTGCAGCAGCCCGTCAGCCAACTCGCCGACATGCTCGACGACAGCCTGGCGATCACCGGCAGCGACGCCATGAACGCGGCGCTGGCCTACTACCAGTCGGTCAAGACCGCCAACAAGCTGAACATGCCGGGTGCGGCGACCATCGCCGATGACCTGGCGACGCGCTTCGCCGGCCAAGGCGCGCGGACGCCGGCCAAGGCGCCGTCGGCCGCCTGAACGCGGCGCCGCCCGGGCGCTCGCTGGACAATTGCAGCGAACACTCGGGCAGACGATTCCGCGCGGCGGGGCGGCAATTCGCCCGGCCCGCCGCGCTCAGTCGCCGACGCAGAGATTGGCGACGGCCGCCGAGTCAAGCGTGCTGCCTTCGCGTCTCCAGCGCTGCAAGGTCGCAGCGTCGTGCCCCGCCTCGCGAAGGACTCGCAGCAGGTTCTCGCGCGCCAGCGTCCGTACGGGTGACAGTTGCAGCCCGCAGCGCTCGAGGTGCGCCTGATCCGCGCCGTCCACCCGGGCGGCATCGGCGTGGCGCCCCTGCACCGCCAACAGGTTCGCCAGGTGCGCGGCACCGAACAACACCCTGTCGTCGCGCTCCCAGCGAGGCATCGCGAGTTTCAACGTCCGCTGCGCCTGCGCCAGCTGACCCAGCATCGTCTGCGCATGCAGGCGCTGGAATTCCGAATAGCCGAAATTGGCAACCAGGTCATTGCCGCGAAGCCTGTCGGTTGACTCGAGGATGTCGAGCACGGCCTGGAAGTTCCCGAGGCAATTCCGGGCGGCACAGAGATTGTCGATGCTGCGCATCAGGATCCCCGGCTCGTCGTGTGCATGCATGCAGGACTCGCGTATTTCTTCGAACAGCTCGGCAGCGACTTCGAAGCGCCACTGCAGAAGATGGATCGACGCCTGGAGGTTGAGCAGGTTGGCGCGCAGCCAGAGGGGATCCGAAGGCTCGAGCATGTCTTGCAGGCGTCGGGCGATCGATTCAGCCTCCGCGAATCGTCGATCGGTGAGAAAGGCCCATCCCGCGGTGTACAGCGCTTCACAGGCACGTCGGCGGTGGCCGGCCCCCTCGAACCAGGCGGCGGCGCTCGAGGCCGCGGAGAGCACCTCGGCCGAGGTCATGCGCCCGCGGGCGCTCAGGTAGGCCGCGGCCGCCTGGAAGCGGGCGCGGGCGAGCGCATCGCGCGAATCGTCGATGCGCTCCATGAGCGCTTCCAGGCGCTCCCACGCTTCGGCGCTCCGCCCCAGCGCCCGGAAGAGAGCCTCGCTGCCGGCGGCGATGTCGATGGCGACGGCAATGTCGCCATCGGGTGACGCCGCCCATGCCGCGGCAGCACGCAGATTCTCGTATTCCGGAATCATCCTTGCCATCAGCGCGTTGAACGTCAGCGTTCCGGCATCGCCCATGCGTTGCTCGTCCCCGCGCAGGAGCCAGTCGCGCAACGCGATGGCATGCCTTCGGCGAGTCGCGTCACGCTCGCCGGCTTCGTCGAGCCTGTCCAGGGCATAGGCGCGTGTCGATTCGAGCAGGCGATAGCGCTGTACCGCGCCGGGTTCGCAGACGATGAAGGACTTGTCGATCAGTGCGCTCAGGACGTCGAGCACGGCCCATTCCGACAATGACGCGTCGCCGACCAGGCCCTGCGCAAGCTCCAGCGAGAAGCCTTGGACGAACACCGCGAGCCGGCGCAGCGTGCGGCGCTCTTCCGGGGAAAGCAGGTCGTGGCTCCAGTCGATGGCGGCCCACAGGGTCTGGTGGCGGGGAACGGCGGTCCGTGCGCCGCCTGTCAGGATCTTGAAGCGGTCGCCGAGGTGCTCGAGCAATCCGTGCACGCCCATGACGCGAACCCGGGCCGCGGCCAGTTCGATGGCCAGCGGCAAGCCATCGAGACGGCGGCAGATCTCGCAGACGGCAGGCGTGTTCTGCGGCGACAGCGCAAAGTCACTCTGCACCCGGCCGGCGCGCTCCGCGAACAGCTGGACGGCACCAAAGCACCCTGACACGGCCACGTCGCCGGCCACCGGCGTTTGCAGCGGCCCCACTCTGAACAACGTTTCCGCGTGCGCGTGAAGCACCTCCTGGCTCGTCGCGACAACGCGCACGCCGGGTGCCCGTTCGACGAGCCTCTGCGCGAGGGCGGCAACGTCGTGGCCAAGCCGCTCGCAGTTGTCCAGTACCAGCAGCAGGCGCTTGGATCGCAATGCCTTGCCCAGCAGATCCACGGCATCGGCCGAGGCGGCAAGAGGCACGCGCAACGCTTGTGCAATCGTCTGCGGCAATTCCGCGCCGTTCGAGACGGGCGTCAGGTCGACGAACCAGGCCCCGTCGCCGAAGGCCTGGCCGATCTCGTCGACGGCAGCCAGCGCCAAGGATGTCTTTCCGATCCCGCCGGTTCCAACGACCGTGACGAGGGGGCATCTCATGATCAAGGCGCACAGCTCGCGCAGCTCGTTCTCGCGTCCGATCAGCGGCGATGCGAGGCGCGGCGCGGCGCCCGGTCTCAACGTGTCGAGCCGGGACGCCTCCAGCGATCCGGATGTCCCGTTGTCCAGGAGCGCGGCGGTGAATTGGTAGCCCCGCCCCGGGTTGGTCGCGATGACGTCCGGCCCCAGCAGCTTGCGCAATGCGCTGATCTGCACCTGGACGTTGTTTTCCTCGACCACGAGGCCGGGCCAGACAAGGTCCAGCAACTCGTTCTTGCTCACCATCCGGTCGCGCAGTTCGATCAGCGTGGTCAGAACGTCGAGCGCCCGCGCGCCGACGGCCACGGGCTGGCCACGCAGCAGCAACTTGCGCTTCGATGGAAAGAACTCGAAGTCTCCGAAGGCGTGACAGACGCTTTCCCTGCTGGATCTCGATTCGTCATCTGCCGACAGCATGCAGCCTCCCGCTCGAGCGTTGTCCGGCACTTCGAGTCCCCGATGACAGGTCGACGTGCCTTCCCCGGATCAAGGCAACGGCGCCCTTGCGTCCACTGCCGTAGCGTAACGGGAGATGCGCCTGCCGCAAACGATGCGGTCGCGGCTTTCAGAACGATTAAGGCCGATCTTCAGCCCTGCTCAGGACGTCTCAGCGTCGGATCCCGACACTGGATTCGTGTTCCAACCCATCCACAGGAGAGCATGATGACTTCCAACACCCGGTCTTCGTTTTCGGCCCGCGCGCTATCGCTTGCCATCGTCGCCGCGACGTCCAACATGGGGGGCGTCGCGCTCCTGTTCGCGTGGACGGCGCCCGCCTTCGCGGCGACCAACACGCCCGACGAGACCAACGTCTGTCCGACGCTCTCGGAGTTTCAACACAAGACGCTCGAGGCCGCGGCTCTGGGCGTCGATTCGCTGCGCGACTATCTCTGGATGCGGCGCGGCATGCGCGGCTACGATCTGGTTGCGACCGTCCGCTGGATGGACGCCTATCGATTGCGGGCGGCAAGCTGCGAAGGCGCTGCCGGGACTGTCGCGCTGGCCATCCCGAAGCAGTCGGCAACCGACCAGCAAGAAGTCGCCAGCCGGCGCTGAGCCGCTGCCGTCGCCAGACATCAGGGAATCAGGGTCGGGGCCTGCACCGCGAATTCAGTCGGAGGCAAGCAGCTTGTCGATTCCGGCGGCGCTGGTTCGTCGTAGCAGCGAGGCGGCGGAATCGTTCCGCCGCACCACGACCCAGGAGACCTGACCATGCGCTTTCTCTCGATGATCCGAATCGACGAATCCACCGGCCAAGCGCCGAGCGAACAACTGATGGCCGACATGGGCCAGCTGATGGAGGAACTCACCCGCACCGGCCAGCTGGTGAGCACCGCCGGGCTGCGGCCTTCCTCGGAAGGCGTGCGCGTGCGGCTGCACCGGGGCGGCAGGCTGTCGATGGTGGATGGCCCGTTCACCGAAACCAAGGAGGTGATCGGCGGCTACGCCATCCTCGAGGCGGCGTCCAAGGCGGAGGCGGTGGAACTGACGCGGCGATTCCTCAAGGTGCATGGCACCGATTGGGACGTCGAGTGCGAGGTGCGGCAGCTCGACGGGCCGGAGTTCGGGTGCAGGCCCTGATGCAGGAATGTCCGGAGATCCAGACAGGGTCTCCTCCCCGTGTCTCACCGCTCGTCGATGGCGTCAGGTCTTGGCGCGCAATGCCGTTGGCTGCATTTTCAAAGGCAAGACTCGCCCGAATGCGCCGAATGCATGGGGTCGTGCAGGGACGCCTCCATCTTGCAAAACGGCGATGTACTCAAACAGGTCTGCTTCAGAGCGGTAGCAGGGCGAGCGCCGCGGACAGGCTCATTCCTTGCTTCAATTCCTCGCGAATCAGGCGTTCCTTCTCGGTGAGGCGTTCCGCCTCGACGAGCACGTCATCGACCACGTTGCCGGGGATCACCAGAACGCCGTCCTCGTCGCCGAGGATGAAGTCGCCCGGAGCGACCGTGACGCGATGCGAAGTCGCGCCACGGATGCTCATCGCCACCTGAGACACGTTGACCTTCCAGCGGGCGATGGACTGGGCCTGCGTGCGGTAGCTCGCGAACACCGGGAAGTTCTGTTCGGCGATCCATCGGATGTCGCGGATGCCGCCGTCCACCAGCGAGCCGACGCAGCCGCGCTCCTTCATGCCGATAGTGATCAGTTCGCCGAAGTAGCAGATGCCCTCGCCGTCACCGCTCCAGACGGACACGTCGCCTTCGGAGATGCCGGCGCAAGCCTTCATCTTGTCGGGATCGCCGCCCAGTTCGCAGGGCGTCATCTGGCCGCGGATGGTGTACGCCCAGCCAGCTTTCCGCTCGAGGCGGGGTACGGAACGAAGTTTGACGACAGGCCCTGGTTGAACAGGCCCATCGTGTCGAGGACCTCGCCACGTACTGGGTCTCGTATCCCGACATGGTGCGCCTGGCTGGCGCCGTTCCGGTCGAGGTCGAGTGGCCCGAGGCACAGGGATTCAAGATCCTTCGATTCGCCTGGCAGAGCGCAGATCGCGCCGAGTGCGAAGGCTGCCTGCGCGCGACGCTCACCCCGCGTGACAATTCAGCGCCGCGGCGCCGAGAACTGCTGTTGCAGCAGCATGCGATAGGTGGTCGCGTGATGCTGGTAGAAATCGTCGGTGCCGGGGGGCTGGGGATCGGGGCCGTAGACCCACAGCAGGTGGCCGGCGTGGGTAAAGTTCCAGCTCTCGCTGATCTCGTCGCTCTTGGTGAGATCCTTTCTTACCTCTTCCCAGTGGTAATAGTAGCCCCAGCCGGCGGACTCGTCGCGCGCCCAGGGTTCCAGCACCACGCCGAACGTTCGCCGGACGCCCGGCCCCACGCCGGAAATCCAGCGAACGAAGCGGGCCAGCAGCGAATTGCCGCGGAAGTCGCCACTCAGGTCGCTGCTGCTTTGCAAGGTCAGCGGCACCTGGGGCACGACGTCCATCGAGTTGTTGATCACGAGAGCGTTGTCGAAACGCTGCGTGATCCGCGCGAAGGAGCCGGCGAACACGAAGTCGCCCGGCTTGGGCTGGGCGAACACATAAGACTTCAGGCGGTAGTGTCGTCCCCGCAGTCCCAGCGGGTCCTTCGATCCGAGATCCGCGTCCCGCATCGAGTAGTGCAGCGACGCATGGATGAGCGTCGCGACGGCCGCGCCCTGGCTGTGTCCGACAATCATCAGCTGGGCCCCGGCCGGAACGTTCGCGGCGAGGGCCTGCAGCACGCCGAAGCGCGCATCGAGCAGCGTGGAATACGCGGCGTGCGCAAAGCCGCTGTGGACGGCCGCCGCGGGCGCGTCGGAAAACGAGATCGCCCCCGAGACGAAGCCATGGGCGATGACCGGCTGGAAGAAGGCGTCGTCGATGGCGCTCGCGCGGTTCGAAAACACCGTGCCGCGGAGGACGATGGCGTACCGGTTATGGTTCGGCCCGACGCCGCGGTAGAGCGCCCAGGCGTTCTGCCAGGGACCGAAGCCATTGAGGTCCGGGTCATCCTGAACCGTCTGCGCATCGGGGTCGTTAAGGTGCTTCGCTTCGGCGCGCTCTTCCAGATCCTTGAACAGCTTGGTCCAAGGGCGGACGTCGTCCTCCTGCGGCTCGATGCGCGCGTCGGCGGGCAGCTTAGACTGGCCGCGATACTTGTCCCAGGCCTCGGCGACGGCCTTGCGACTGTCGAAGACGGGCACCGGGTCCCAGCGCGCGGGGTCGATGTGGGCCGAGTCGAAGTCCAGCTCAGTTCGAAGCTCACGGGCGCGGGCTTCGTCCGGCACCGGCGGTCCCTTCAACGCGTTCAGGATCTGGAGCCGATCGTCCTGGTTGTCGAACTCGACGCAGAACTCCGCGGCGTCCTTGGCCTCGACCAGATCGAAGCCGGCGAACGACGCGTCGCCGGTCTGATAGGCCAGTTCTTGCAGCGACGGATCGTACGGGCCCATGGGCCGCGTGGCGCAGGCCGTGAGCGCCATCGCCAGCGCGCACAAGGCGTAGCCCCGGCGGAAGCAGACTCTCATCGCTGGCTCCTCCCCGTTCGACGCGGTCGACGCCGACGGCGTCGCCTCCTCAGCGCGACGAGAACAATACACCTGCGGAAGACGCCTTTCAAGGCGCCGTGGCGGCCCTTTCTTGCAGTGCGCTGACTTCCCACGCACCGCCGGAACAGTCCGAACCAGGCCCTCAGTGCGACAGGTCGGGCTCCTCCGACGCGAAGCGTGCGCCCTCATGGCAGCGCCACGCTCACCGTGTCCAGTTGAACCCCCTCGACGCCGATGGCCTTGAACGAGAGCATGCGGCCATCGCAGGTCGCGCGGACGAAGCCGAGCTTGTTGATGACCAGGTTCCCGCTGACTTGCGGCTTGCCGGTGACCTTCGCGTCCTGCCCCGGGCTGATCTTGTAACCGCCGTTGCCGCAGACAATGTACGGGATCTTCTTGCTACCCACGGTGCGGAAGAAGCGTTGGTACAGGTGCGCGTGGCCCGCGACGACGGCGTCCGGCCAGACGCCGGCACGCTGGCAGGCGTCGTCGAGGCCGGTGCTCATGGCGCCCGGGCTGGCCGCATAGAACTGCGGCAGGTGATGCACCGACAGGATGATGGCGCGGTGGTCGCCGCCGGCCCGCAGTTGCTGGATCCGAACGAGCTCCGAATAGAAATGGGCCTGCTGCGTCTTGCTCATGTAGCGGATGCTCTCCGCAGCGCCCGAGAACAGGCCGATGATGCTGACGTAGGGCGCATCGAGCGTGAAGTAGGTCCCCGGCTGGGTCATCGTGGTCCGGTTGACGCCGCCGAGGACACCGGAGTTCGTCGGCTTGTCTGCACAAAAGACCTCGATGAAGGCCTGCAGCGGCGTGTGCTTGTCGTCGTAGACACAGGCGTCGTGATTACCCGGGATGGCGAAGATGGGTGCGGGGTAGTCCTTGAATGGGATGGCGAACTGGCAGGGCACGTAGTCGGACTCGCCGTAGAAGTACACGACGTCGCCGACGTGGAAGCAGAAAGCTGGCACGTCGACTTGAGCCAGCGCGCACATCTGCGCCGTCACTTTCATCTCGCCGGAGTACGTCGTGGCGGAGGTCGCGCCGGTGTCGCCGATGAGATCAAATGTGATCTCGCTGGCCAGGTTGTGGGTGAAGGCCTGGCCGCGGACGTCTGCCAGGTTCATCACCAGGGAGGTCGTGTCGCCGCGGATGTATTCGGGCGCCTGGGCCTTTCCCTGGGCGTAGGCCTGGGCGATGGCGTTGTTCCTCACGAGATGGTCGTCGTCGGCAACGAACGGGTCGTCCAGGACGACGCCGGGCGGCTCCTGGAAGGCGAATCCGGCCGACGCGGTGTTCGCCGTCGCGACGGTGCGTGCCTGCAGCGCCTGCGCGTGGCCCGCCGCCGCTTGCGCGGCCTCCTGGGCCTGCGCGGCCTCGAAGGCCGTCACCATCGGCTGCTGTGCGGCGAGCACCTGGTCGACCGAGGCAACGCCGGTGTCCTGGGGCGTGCCCGTCGCATCCGAATTCAGCGACTGGTTCGCATACTTCAGGAACAAGGCTTGGACCCCGTTCGGATCCAGCACGAACAAGGCCCCGTCCTGGTAGGCGCCGTTCTCCTTATGGCGCTGCAGGTTGCGGATCCAGGGACGGGTGCCCTGGTTCATGTGGACGTTGGCCACGCCGGTGAAGCCCGTATGCGCCGTCGATTCGTCCGCGGTCGGCGAGCCGGTGCCGCAGACCGCGACCTTGGCGCCCACGACGACGAACTTGGCGAACTTCACGGCCACCGGATCGTTCAGCGTGTTGGTGGTGGCCGCGAATCCGCCCGCCGGCACGATGCCCGATCGCACATAGTCGAGGCCGACCGCCTGGACGGCGCCAGCGCCGTCCTTCGTCAAGAAATAGCCCGGCGCCTTGGCATTGCCGGCGATCTGGAGCAGGCGTTGCCCAACGCCCTGCGCTGCGGCGGTTCCCTGGCTCAGATCGCACCACTGGCCTTCGATGCCGATCTTGCTTTTCGGCGGCCCGCCCAGTTCGATCGCGACGCGATAGGTCGGATGGGTCGCGTCCAGGGGTTGCACGACGACGAGCCAGTGCGTCCCGGTCGGTCGCGGCGGCCGCACGGCCACCACGGTTCCATAGAGAATTCCGTATCCAGATAGCGACATAGCAGCCTCCTGTCCGCCGGCTTGGACGCGCACCACGCCCGCCCTTCACCACCGCAACGACACGGATCGCCCCTGGGCGATCCCGCGCAACTTCCAGAACTGGCACCGCGACAGCCTCGATGGGCACGCCTTCAGGCGGCTGAATCGACAACGAAACTTCTGACGCTTGTCTGAGTCGGGCGCGTCCTTGCACGCGCAGCATTCGACGCCTGATACTGGATAGAACGGGACGCGGGGGTCGGATGCGACATGCCTGCGCAAAGAAAATGCAGTTCGGGCGGCATGCGAGCGCGAGCGAGGTTCGGATGCCACCGGACACGTCTTCGGAACACTCAAGCACTGGATGGGCTGGACCCACTTCTTGACTCGCACCTTCGCCAACGTGCGCACGGAGATGAGTCTGCACGTGCTGGCATATGACCTGAAGCGGGTGGTCAGCATCCTCGGCGTCGCGAAAACGATGGAGGCGATGCTGTTGCCGGGGGCCTGAGTCCCGTTAGATCTGTCGAACACCTCGACGATGCCGCAAGTGCCGACCGGTTCTCACACGGCCTCCAACGACTGCCGACGCTCGATCTTCTGCCGTCACTACCCCATACGGCAATCTGGCGGCCAGGAAGCTGATGTCAATCGGACACCGATCTCAGCCAGCGGACTGACACGCTCGCCGTTGGATGAGATAGACCGCTAGCCGCTCCCCGCACTACCGCGGCGAGTCAATGATCGGCGCTGTGCCCGATGTGTCGCACGCAGCCGGCCCTCCACCGCTTCGGACACAAGAGGCCGCCAGGTCCGCCGCAGTCAGAGACATGGCATCGTGACGCCGCCAGAAGCGGCAAAAACGTCGGCTGCCTCAAGCGGATGGCCCGGACGAACCACCGTTGTCAATCAGCGCTGCCGACATGGCCTGGGTCTTCTGCGCAGAGCCGGCGCTGGATCCGAAATAGAAGCCGATGATGTTGGCCCACCCCGTGCCGAGGACGCCAAGCAAGGTGAACAGCAAGTCCTTGTAGACGCCTTGGTTCACGTACGTTCCGCCGAACAGCAATGCCAGCAGTACGGCGAGAAACCCGAGGCTGACGCCGTAGGCAAGCACTTCGTTCACGCGGTCGTGCGAGGCGAGCTGCCGCGCACGCGCGCCTTCGGTGTCGACGAAGCCCTGCTTCTGCAATTGCACACCCGCGTCGATGACCGCCTTGGCCACATCGGGAGCCAGGTCGGCCAGGCTGCTGCCGCTCTGGCGCAGGCGCAGGTCGCAAGACTGTTCCGCCGCCACGATGCTGTTGCGTGTGCTGGCGTCGGTGCCCTGTGCGGCCTTCAGGACGTCCCCGGGCGCCGCCTGCGCATCCTTCAGCAGGCTTCTCGCGAGTGCAGCGACCGCGACGCCTGCCGACGCGCCGCCAAGGGCCGAGGCCAGCGCCGGGGAGGTGGGACGCACGGCATCGGCCAGCGGCTTCAGTTCTTCCATCGTTGACGGGGTCATCGTCACCTCACAACATGCCAAGAAGCGTGGCTGCACGACTAATCCAGCCGCGCAGGAATACCAACTGGGACTGATCCCGCGCGACGATGTCCGCGATGGCGCGAAAGCGCAGCGCCAGCACGTCGCGAGCGAGCTTGGCAGTGTCCCCGCAGTTGCTCAGCGCGTTTCGGGTATCCGTGCCGACGACACCATCCACACCGACGCCCAGCGCCTGCTGGAGCCACCGAGCTGCCCGGCCGGTTCCGAACAGCACGCCCGAATCCACGACGACCAACCTGACGGCGCCGTCGGCGATCGAATCGAATCCGGGGTCCGCGATGTAGTCCTTCGAGTAGATGGCTACAGCCTGGGACCGGGTCATGTTGCTCACCTGCTCGGCGCTCGCCGGGCCGGCCAGCATGAGAAAGCGACCGTAGTCCGATGCGGTGATCCCGAAGTTCGTCGGGCCGCCGTGATCCGACGGATTGTTCGTGTAGCCGCCTTCGAACTGGAGCACGTAGTTGATGATGTCATCGTCGGTCATCGTTGCGTCCGTTTCCTCTAAGATCTCCGTCATCCCGCAAGCCGAGCGGTGTCGATCAAGGCAGGCGCGCCGCCATCGGCTTTAGTCTGCAGTTAGATGTCGGGGCTGCCGTCAAGGTCGGACCTCAACTGCCCACCGAAGCCAGAAGTTGAACGGACCGGAGCTTCCGCGTCGCATCGACATCCCAGCTCAGCGGGTCGGCGCCTTCGCCTGGGCGGCAAGCGGCGCAGGAGCCGCGTTCTGCGTTCCAGTAGACGTCGAGGCTGTGGCGGACAGCTTGTCGAAGATGAGCTTGCACTTCGGTGACGCGCTCACGTCAGGCAGCCCGGAAGGCATGCCTGTGTTGATAGCCCACAGCACCAGCATTCCATCAAACTCGTTGAGGCCCAGCCCGGTGATGGAATCAACCGCGCTTTGACAGAATTTGTTCATCTGATCGGAATCGGTTGCGCTTTTGGCCAAGGCGGTCGTCGCGTCAGTGAACCACTTCTGCTGACGCACGTAGGAGTCCACGTCGCCGAGCCCGTTGGCGTTGGCGACAAGCTTGTAGTGCAACACGTCGCTGGCAGTGACCCCGCTCACGACCTGTGCCCGTGCCTTCGCGCTGTCCGCAGAGCATCGGTTGACCTGTTGTTCGCCTTCGTTCGAGATCTCCGGGCATATGCTCCACTCGAAAAAGATGGAAGGTCTTGGACGCGCGAAGGTGATGAACCAGCGGCCGACGATCTCCGGCTGTGAATCCCAAGATTCCTCGTCGTGCGGCAGCCTGAACTCGACGACCAACCCCTGGTCGACATCGGCCTTCTCCGAGTTCCAACGCGTCAGGTCGCGATCGCTGACGTAACGTTCCGTGATCGACGAATTCATCAGGTTGGAGATGGCACTATCGACCGCCGCGCTGGCAGAACGCGTCGACGACTCGGTCAGCTTCGTGATGACGCTGGGCTCCGCCCCGGCGAGCTTGGCGAGGCCCGTGATCGCGCTGATGCCCGCCGCGGCGCCGCGCGATGAAATGCTGTTTGACCCCTTGATCTCCAATGTCACGCTGGGGATGGAAGTTCCGTCGCTTCGATAAAGGAACAAAGGAAAGTCGTTCCGGTCCGTATCCAGCTCGCGGACCCACGCCTCGCCGCCGGAGTTGCTTTGATGTCCAACAACGGCGAGGGGAACGTTCAGATCGACGTTGTCCTTGACATGCAGCTTGGCCGTCAGCGCGATGTTGAAGTCCGTTCCCCAAAGAGCCCTTCGCCACCAAGTGCGAGGGCTGTAGCCGAGCACATCGATCTTGACTTCCTTTTCGGACGCAGAGGCATCAGATTGGGTTGATCCACTGCTGGGTGTGTACGCCGCCAAGTGAGATGAAACCACGATCTTCGTATAGGCCCCATTGAACGCGGCGCCGGTCTTGGAAGCGCTGCTCCAACGATCGTCCACGCGGCTCAATGGCGTAATCGTCACGAAGCGGCCTGTCGAACTACCCGATCCGTTCCCATTTTTCGAATTGCCCGTATCATCGCCATGCGTCCCAGCGTCGAGCGCTTGCTGTTGCTTGCTCTGCACATCCGCTTGGCCACTCCCCGCAGCGTGCTTCGCCTGCAACGCCGCTTGGTCGCCCGTGGCGACGGGAGGCGGCGGCGCTCCGACGGGAGGAGGCGTCGGCGTCTGGGTTGCCGTCACGGGACGCGCGGCGACGAGGTTGGCCTCTGCGGCCGGCTTCGCTTGGCCGCCGCCGGGAGGTCCGATGGGCGCCGTCTGGCAGCCGGACATCGCGATGCATGCGAAGCACGCAAGCAGCCCACCGGCTCTACGAGCTCGTAGATTCATGTTCGACATGGCTCCTCCATTGCCGATGGCGGCTCTTTCATGGCCCGCTCAGCGGATCGGATGTCGGCGTCGCCCTCTTTCGCGCCCTCAACAGCAAGTTTCAGATGAAGCCTCGGGCGAAACAAGTAAAAACAGCTCTCCGAAAGTGCGCCCCCCTAACTTCCGTGTTCACGGGGCAGATCCTTTCGCGCGAGATGGCATGTCAAGCTGACGCGCCTGTTTGCCTTCAACGGCAATGCGAGCCGCCAGGAAGCCGCCGTTGATAGGACGCCGATCGGAGCCAGCGGAATGGCACGCTGCCGGTGGACCAGATAGACCGCTCGCCGCCCACAGGCCGTTATCGCACTACCGGGGCGGACGTATTGTGCGCAGCGAGTTCCTCAACCGCCTCAGACAAAAAAACTCACAGGCCCACAGGCCCTGCCGGCAGCAGCCCACAACGGCACTCCGAAGGCAACGAACTGCTGCCGACGTGCAACGAGTTCCACTCCACATACAACCAGTTGGTCTCCGAGTGAAACCAGTTCCACTCGAACACCAACTAATTGGACTCCAGATGCAATCAGTTCCACTCAGAGTGCAACTAGTTGGACTCCGAGTCGAACCAGTTCCACTCCAACACCAACTAGTTCGACTCGCGACATAACCAACGCCCCAAAAAGGGGCTTGAGTTCCACTCGGAGTGGAACTCGTTCGACTCGGAGTGAAACCAGTTCAGTCCAGAGTGCAACTAGTTGGTGTTTGGAAGTAGATCGTTGGTGTTTCGCGCGAAAAGGACTCCCTACCAACAGCAATCTGGAGGACTCCGGCGACCTCGGGCCCCTCCTTCGCGCCGCAAGCTGCCGCCGCCAAGTGAAGCGCCTACCCGAGCACCCCGCCCTCTTCGGCGGGAAACATGCACTCCACCCGCAACTCCTGCGCCGCCAGCGCCTGCGGCGTCCCCACCGTGCTGACCATCGAGAACCAGCTCGTGTCGTGACCGTCGCGCACGAAGCGGATCGGCACGACGGGTGAGGTGCTGGACACGTCGGTCATCCGCCAGTCCGGCGACACGCCCGGCAGCGCCAGCAGCTCCTCGATCAAGCGTCGAGTAACGTCGTCGAGGACACCGCCAGCCGCCTCGCGGTGGATGCGCTGGAACAGGCTGGCCGCGACCTGATCCCAGTTCGCGACGAAGGGCCGCAGCCCCTCGGGGTCGAACATCAGGCGCAGCAGGTTGCGCGGCTTCGGATAGCGCGCGAGATCGACGAACTGGCCGAAGAAGGTCGGTGTTGCGTCGTTGGTCATCAGCACGTTCCAGTGCCGATCCATCACCAGCGCCGGATACGGCTCGTGCTGCTTGAGCATGCGTTCGAGCGCGCGATGCACCACGCGCATCTCGGCGGCGTCCCAGGCCGGCTCCGCGTACATCGGCGCGTAGC
>FTCK01000428.1_pt1 | contig 14236 bp, 18 predicted proteins | sample 1639711 | NCBI WGS metagenome assembly FTCK01 (sample SAMEA3914869, study PRJEB12502) | metagenome | biome: forest; material: soil | place: USA | collected 2012-03-12 | depth 0.1 m | reverse complement strand
GGCCGGCGCCAACCTGTGGCAGCGCCTGGGCGCGATGCTGTCGGTGCGCTTCTACAGGGAGCGGCCGGGCGTGCTGAGCACGAGTCCGGGGATGACGCCGACGGCCATCGCGTTCTGGAAGCACTACCTCGTGCAGAGCCGGCCCCGCGCCCGCCTGTTGCGCACCTTCCTGTGGATGCTGCTGATGATCGCGCTGGACGTGCTGGTCGACAACGCGCTGGGCGGCGAGCCCGCGGCGCCGGTGCGCGGCCCGCTGACCGTGAGGATGCAGACGATGACGATCCTGCCGACCGCGTTCGCCATCCAGTTCCTGATCTTCTTCGTGGTCGACGCCACCTTGTTGTCGGTGCTCTTCATGCGCGGCCTGCGGCTGCACCACGCCAACTGGCCCAAGCGCACCTTGCGGTATTTCCGTGCCCGCACCGGTGTTCCTCTCGAGCACCTGAACGAATGGATAGACCTCGAGTTCGTCGCCTGCCGCACCCGCTGCATCGGCGCGCTGATCTACTACCCGTTCATCGTGCTGTCGATGACGCTGCTGGCGCGCAGCTCGTTCTTCGACCATTGGGAGACGACACCCAGCCTGGCCGTCCTGGCGACCTTGAGCTACGCCATCGCGCTGCTGTGCGCCGTGGCCCTGCGCCGCACGGCGGAAGCCGCGCGCGTGCACGCGGTCAGCCGGACCTGGAGCGCCATCCTTCGGGCGCGAGGGCAGGGCGACGACGCGCTCGCCGAGCAACTCGAGGTGCTTCGAAGCCGCATGGAGCAGCGCAACGACGGCGCGTTCGCGCCCTATTCGCAACAGCCTCTTCTCAAGGCCATCCTGCTGCCCCTGGTGACGCTGAGCGGTTCGTCGCTGTTCGATTACCTGACCTTGTTCGGCATCTGAGCGGCCAAGTCAGGAGCGGCCCGGCCTTCAGCGCTCGCCTCGCACGCGGCGTTGGAGCCTGCGCGCGGACGACGCACCGCGCGAGAGAACGAGTTCGCCGGCGATCACGCGGCCCCGTCGCGCGGCCAGCTGCGCAGCGCGCGCAGTTCGGCCGTCTTCTTGTCCTGTGCCCGGCCATGCCGCAGAGCGGCCGCGAGGACGCTGGGCACGGGCATCGTCAGCGAGAAGGCCATCGACCTCGCGGTGCTGCTGTCCGCGCTGGCCGGCGCGATCGCCTGGGACGTGCCGACCTGGTGGTGGGGCATGCCCTCGAGCTCGTCGCACGCGCTGGTCGGCGCGGGCCTCGCGAAGAGCGGGGCGGCGGCGATCGTCTGGCCCGGCGTGATCAAGACGGTCGTCGCGATCATCCTGTCCCCGCTCGTCGGCTTCATCCTGGCCGTGATCCTCGGTGTCGTCACCACATGGATCGTCCGTCGCGCGAGCGCGTTCCGCATCGACCGGGTGTTCCGCGTCCTGCAGCTCGGTTCGGCCTCGATGTATTCGCTGGGCCACGGCGGCAACGATGCGCAGAAGACGATGGGCATCGTCGCCGCCTTGCTGTTCACGCAAGGCAGGCTGGACGACCACTTCCACGTCACGCTGTGGGTGGTGCTCTCCTGCCACGCGGCGATGGCGCCGGGCACGATGATCGGCGGCTGGCGCATCGTCCACACGATGGGCTCGAAGATCACGCCGCTGAAGCCGTTCCAGGGTTTTTCCGCGGAGCTGGGCGGCGCGATCACCGTCTTCACGGCCATCGCTCTCGGCACCCCGATCTCCACCACGCACACGGTCGCCGGTGCAATCGCGGGCGTCGGCACCGTCAAGAGCGTCGGCGCGGTGCGCTGGTACATCGCCCGCGAGATCGTGTTCGCCTGGGCGCTGACGCTCCCGGCCGCGGCCGCCATCGGCGCGGGCGTCCATTGGCTGACGCGACTGTTCTGACGCGGCGCATGGTTCGGAAAGGCGCCGCGTTCAGCGAGGTCTCCTCAGCCGCGGCAACGCTCAGTCGTGCTGCCGCTTGCCAGGCGGGTACGTGGAGCGGAGGGCGGGAGAGCCTGCTTCCTGAGGGCTCTGGTCGTTGGTGGCACTGGATACCGGAGGCCGGGCCGCGAAGCGGTGTTGACGTCGATCTGACGCGAGACTATGTCGAAGGGCGGCTGACGGGGGGCGGGTGTCGCAGGACGACCCGATGCGGATATTGATCCCGCCAAATTGCTCGCCCGGTAGCTGACGTCAGGATCAGGGCCTCGCCACCGTTGCGATTCCTCCGTCAGACGCATGACAATGAGCCATGCGCAAGTTTCCCGTTCTGGCGAGCTCGTTCTGGCATCCGATCTACCGCAATCGATTCCGTGCGGCGCTGCTCGTGACAATTGGCGCCACCGGCTTTTCCATGCTGGAGCCACCCCTGCGAGTCGCTGTCGACCAGAAGTGCGACCAGATAAACAAGGCACTTGGGAACATCCTTCCTTGGGGCGTGACCCAACGGGGCTTCGAACCAGACGTTGACTACCTCGCAGCTTGGCACGGCGTAGCAATGGCGCATCTCGAACTTACGACTGGGGTCGATGGTTTGACCTGGAGCGAGTTCCTCAGCGCCTGGTCGATGCGCGACCCAGGACACGCTTACGCTGCGTTTCGTCGCTTCCACCCTGCGACCGACGATGCCATCGCATATTTGGCGACCACCGGCTTCGAAATGGCACCTCGCATCCAGCAATCTCATGCGTGGCTGGCGGCAGCCAGGCAGCACTACCCTTGACCAGACATCGATGAGCGACGGCTGTTGGCCGCGTCCAGTTGTTGGCTTCATTCAAACTGAGACGTAGCGTCAGCTACAGAGCAGTGCGACACCAGCTCCGCCGCCAATCAGCTAGACCTTGTTGAGGCCATCGTCACGCGGACGATGTGTGATCGGGATGATCTCAATGCCGCGAACGTAGTCTACGAGGTGATATCCGCAGGTTCCGTTGCTCCACAGATGGAAAAATCCGCCACACCGCTCGGAGTTGAACTCGAAGCCTTCGAGTTCGCCAAAGTCGCCCTGCTGCTCGGAGACGGCCTCAAATTGAAACCGATTCCCGAGGACGGCGGCGAGTTGATCTTGAGTGCGTTGGCGCCGAGCGAGCAAGGAATTCATGGCTTCAAAGGTGCGCAGTCATCGAGCCCGAAAGCAGCCGTCGGTCTGCGTCTGCACGAGGTCGACTGACGTCCAAAGAGCCACGCATCGAGCGAGACGGGGCGGGTCCAGCAAATTGCGCCGCTAGGGGCAGCGCTCTTTCAGAATCCGAAGGCTGAGTCGATCCAAATCCTGGTAGATCCAGTCCGCACGAAAGCCCAGTTGCTCGAGCTCCTCGCGCACGCGCTTGCAGTGCCTCGAAGGAACTTCCAATCGAAACAGGGACTCACTCATTCCCGGCAGGCGCTCGAGACCCGAAGGATCGGTCCCATGGACGGTGAAGCATCCCTGCTGGGAGACCAGGCGGCGATTGGTGAAGGCCGGCTCGATGGCCATGGGAGGAGCCGGAACCTTGTCTGTCCGATGCAGTGGCCTCAACGGACGCGGCAAGTAGTTGACCTTGAAGCTGTTGTGTTCATCGATGCCGTAGTTGGATCTCGCAGCGAATACTTCCTCGATCTCGAGCGCCAGGAAATTGAGGCGGTAAGGATTCATCACCCAGACGCATGACACCGATCTCTCGTCGTGGTCGACGCCGTGCGCAAGCGCGAAGAACAACGCCACCAACGGAGACTTGGACCAATCCAGCAGCCGGGTCGGCAGCCCATGGTGTTGCATCAGGCTGTAGAGGTGCCACGGCTCGCTGATCTCCTGCGCCGTGAGCGCGGGGACGCCGACGAGGAAGTCCTCGATGAGCGAGTCTTCGTCATCGACCTTGCGCCAGACGATCCCCGGAGCCAGGCTCAATCGACGGTCGCCGACTCCGCGATACCAGATGCCCCCGTAGGGTGCGTTGAGGATGTCGGCGATTTCCACGACCGCCTGGACGAATTCGCCGACCGAGCGGACTGTCCTGGAGCGAATGCGCGCAGATGCTTTCGATGACATGTTCGTAGTCCTCGCGTTGGACAGGCCGGGGCCTGTCGAATAGACCGTTTGTTCGGAGCGTCCGCAGTTCCCCTGCCGCGGGGCTCGCCATGCTCGAGAACCGATCGATCAAAGAAGACTGCTCGTCCGGGCAGGTCTTCACGATTGGCCGGCGCGCGCGCGCTCTGCCTCGCTCGGCGATTCGCCCGGCTCCAGCGGCAACTGCACTTGCTTCGGAGACTTGGGCTTTTCTTCCGGCGCCTTGCCGGCGGACCGAATCGCGACGATGCGGTTGAGCATGTCGAACCAGAACGGCGCCCCCAGCGTGGCCGCCAGCGCCGTCACGAGCCATCCCAGGGCGTGGAAGCTGAACGTGTCGACCGCGTCGCTGCCCGACTCCGGAATGACGTTGAAGGAGCGGCGGTCCGATTCTTTGGCGTTCGCACTGCGCACCCATGCGATCGGCAAGTCGAGCTGGAGCAAGCGCGACTGAATGGCTTCGAACTGCTGTGACAGGCCAGCGCCGACGTGCAGACGCAGCGTGCCCGAGGCGGGCTCGCTGCCGGTCGTCTTCCCGGAAATCGACGCGTCGACCGCCGGCCCGGAAGCAGACGTCTGCACGACGACGGCAATGTCTTGCTGGCCGGCGCTGAGATCGACCTGCGAACTGGCCAGGGTTACCCTCGGCGAATCGCTGGCAAGCAAGACCTTGCCACCGTGCGCAGACGCGGCGCTAAGGTGCAGGGTTCCCGTGTACGTCACCCCCGCGTCGACGACATGAGCGGCCGGATCGGCCGAGGCGCTGTTGCTGGCAGCCGAATAGGCCTTGGCCTGAGCCACCAGGGAGTCGCGCGCAGCGGGGCTGGTCTGGAGAACGTGAATGATCGACAGGCTGTCGATGTTCATCGCCACCGCGATCGCGATGCCGAGCGCAAAGACGACCCATTGGGAGCGGCGCTTGTACCAGCCGGCGACGCGGTCCATGGCATTGTTGAACCAGATCTCCACGTTCGCCTTGAACACATCGATGTCGCCCTCCGCGTCCCGGAGCAGCACGCGCAGAACGTCGCCAACCTTCTTGTTCGGCAGGGCTGCGAGCATGTCTTGCAGGCCGTGGGCCGTCAGCGCATCCGAGAACCCGAGGACCGCGGTTCTGGCGTCTTCGAGGGATGTGCTGGCCGGCATCTGCAACACCAATCGCCTGAGCGCGACGGCGACAGTGGGAGACTTGGTGGTCAGGTCGTCCGCGGTCCGCCGTGCACTTGCCGAAAACGTCGCGAAATCCGTGGCGGGAGCATCGACGCTGTCCGTACCGCCCCCGGTATGGCCAGACGAGCCTGGGGAGGCGATGCCGCACAGCCGTCCGAGCGCCTCTTGAGCCGACTGGAGGACCTCGGTCTTTGCGTGTACAAGGTCGAGCAGCACATTGGCGAAGGTGCGGGACGCGATGTAGGAAGGTTGCGCGCCGCCTTCACGCGCCCAGATCCTCGCGAGCCCGCCGAGTCGGACCCATCGCTGTCGCAGGGATGGCTCGTCGTTGCCGGGAGCTTCCTGCGCGCCGCCGACCATGGGGTGAGCATACAGCGCCGCTGCCAGGTCGGAGCCGAGAAGGCGCTCGACGCCGACACGCAGCCAGGCGGCGCGCGAGTTCAGGACGGAGGCGATCAGCTCGTTGCCGATCGTCACGAGGGTGCTGACAAGCACGAAGATGAACACGATGCCGATCGCCGTGTCGAGAATCTGGGAACCGAACATATCGCCTCCGCTTGGTAGTGCGTGATGTTGCGAGGCTCGACAGGACTGCGATCAACCCATACACGTTGGGGTATATGCTGGCGCAGGCGTCCCGCGTGGCTCATTGAAAGCCGAAGTGCTTCCTCAGCGTGCGTGACAGCCCGTCGAGATCCGGAAAAATCCTGAAGTCATCGACCCCGCACCGCTTCAGGTCGTTTCGCATGGCCGCGACCAGCGACTTCGGTACGACGATCCGCTTCAGTGCCGATCCGCCGAGTTCATCCACGGGTCCGAGGTTGTTTCCGTGGCAGGTGAAACATCCCGATTGCGCCGCGATCCGGGGGCTTCGCCAAGGTGCCTTCATCGCCAGCGGGACGTCGTTCGGCCATTGCCTGGCTTTGGCCGAAGCGGCATAGTCGAACCCGAGCAGCCGATCGACCTCGTCGAAGACGACGGGCTTCTTCACGGCCCGGTGGTTCAAATCGTACGGATTGAGGATCCAGATGACAGGCTCCGGGTCGCCGCCACTGAGCGAGAAGTACAGCGCGGTGTTCAGGTTCTCCGTCCAATCGAGCAAGCGCGTCGGCATCCCATGGTGTTGCATTCGGGCGAGCACTTCCCAGGAATCAATACCTCGTTCGACCAGATCTCCGGCCCTGCCCTTGAAGTCCGCAAACAGGTTCCATTCGTGCCGTAGTCCGTCGGGATTTCTGAGAATGCCGGGCAGCAGCCGGTAGCTCTCGCGAGAGTGGCCTCGGTACCAGGCGGCGTGCTGCTCGATGCCGAGGCGCTTGCGCACTCGCTCCACCCTGTCGAAGAAGTCTTGCAGCGATTCCATGCGCAACATACTATGGGGACGCGTCCCTGGTGCAATTGGTAGCACGAGCGCTCTTCAAGTGCTAGATGCTGGTTCGATTCCGGCGGGGCGCACCAGGATTGCACCGCACGAAAGGGCTACAAGGCGCGAAGCGCATTCGCGCTCACTCGGGTCGCATCCCGCGTCAAGGGATGTTGTCCGGCTGGTAAGGGCCGACGGGAGCTCCCCGACCGCGCTCCACGTTTTCCAGACCGCCGCCGCAATTTGCCATGCGCTGGCGCACCGTGTCGTTGACCACCAGGCCATGGCGGAAGGCGCGCGACCCGAGCCCCAGTGCGAACCAGGCCGGGTTCTCGACCCATGCGCAGTGGCGCAGGCCACAAGGGTCGGCGTGAACCTCGCAAGGGGCATGCAGGTTCAACTGCAGGCCCACGTCGGAGTGCTGGAGTCGGTCGGCGACCCAGCTCAGCGGGGTGTCCGAAAGTCCGTGGTCGGGGTAACCGCCGCCCACGTCGCAGTGGCCACCCGGAAATAGCGCCTGGGTGACCCGCAGGTCGTCGTCCCACAGTGTGGGGGTGAAGGGCTCGCGCCGCTCGTCCAGAGCGACGGCGTGGACGCCGATCCCTATGTTCTTGCTCAACGCGGTATCGCAGAACCGGAACATGTCCGCCACGCCGCTCGCGCGATAGGCCGGGATGCCCAGCGCGCCGACCGTGTCCCACACCGCGACCGCCGTGACGGTGACGGGCACGAAGGAGTCGTCCGCAAGGTGCCTGGCCCGTGAAAACGCCGAGCGCCATTCCACCAACTCGGCGCCGAAATCCAGGAGCTTCTGGAACAGGTTGTCCCTTCCATAGCGCCATCTGAACCAAGCCGCGGCGGCGGTATCGAAGCGGGTGTTGTCGTCGGCCGCGACGAACTCGGGCTTCAGAAGGCCTTGTCCCGCGATCAAGCCGGCCAGCGCGCGGGCGGTGTAGGCGCCGCGGCTGAACCCGACAATCACGATGCGGTCGCCTGCCACGTAGTTGCGCGAGATGTAGGTATAGCCGCGGGCGATCCGGGCCGTGACGCCGACGCCGAAGGCGCCGCCGACGATCCTGTCCGGCAGCTTTGTGGAATCGCCGACGCCGTGGATGTATTTCGCGACCTGGACGGCCTGGCCCGAGCCCGGATCGAGCAAGGCCTTCTCCATCTCCAGCCCGCCCCAGGACGTTCCGTGGGGTTGCAGGTCGCCCTGTAGCCAGGCGAAGAGCTTGCAGACGTTGGTCAGTTGCGGCTCGCACCCTTGATCGTCGGTGGGCGCATGCCCGTCGGGCACCGTATCGTCCTTGTCGGGTCCGTTCCAGGTTCCGTCCGCGCAGAATACGATCGTCTTAGACATCGCTCCTCCTCACTAGGTGCAGTTGGCTGCGCGATGTTCCAACTCGGCTGTGCCGGCGTCAAACGCTTGACCGACGCCAACTTAGGGGGCTGCGCCATGTCGGGTTTCGACGCGGTTTTCCGTTAAGGACGTGATGCCTGTCGTGAGTGGTCGATACCTAGTGGGGCATGGCCTCCCGACGATCGGCTGTCGCGTCTCTCTTCTGCCGCGCGAACTCTTAGACCCTGAAACCGTCGTCGGTGCGATGACCCGGAAGGCGGGGCTCGCGCAATGCTGCGAGGACGGCCTCTTGTTGCGTCGATGAACTGGCCCTGATCTCGGCCCACTCAACATCAGCGTAGCCGCCCTGTAAGCGACCCGCCACGGCATCTTGACAGACAGAGGCCCGGCCGATGACCCTGTCCGGCCCATTGCTGCCGCGCCCAACAGCAGGACCCGACCCATGGCCGTCTTAGGCCGCGCCGAATTCGGTGCCCGAAACTTGACATTCGAGCCGATGGCCAGCGAAAGTCGGTTCTCGCCACCCGAAGGCGCCCTTCGCAGACGCGATGTCGTCACACCGGAGCAGTCGTTAGTCAGATCCGTTCGCATACGCCTCCAACCAGCGAAGGAGGGCTTTGCGGCGCAGCGCTCGGTAGGCGCGTTCGTCCACGTGCAACGCTCTCGACATGGCCTCGTGCACCCCCTCCACGATTTAGCTCAGTTGGATCGGGCTCATTGACGAAAGCCAATCACAAGCTTAGTCTGCGCGACATTAGATTGACCGGGCGTACATGCGAAGGCTCACCCGGCCCACGAAGCTTTTGCCCCAGCATTTATTGCCGAAGGCAGGAAGGTAAACCGCATGGAAAACAGCATCTGGGTCGCCTTGATCGGTGCTGGGGCAACTGTCGCGGCACCGCTCGTTGGGATAGCGGCTCAAATGCTCTATGAGCGGAGAAACTACACTACCGCACCTGGTGAAAGAGCGACCTCTGTGAATGGGGTGTGGTCTGGAAGGATTGTGCAACCCAATTTTGACCAACGGGTAGAGATCGAGCTCCGAGCCAAATTTCGAGTTATCAAAGGAAAACTTCGCATCTTCGGTAGTCCGGGCAGCAGGCTTACCCACGTTGAAGCAAATTTGTCGGGTGGATTTTATTATGGATCATACTTAAAACTGGACTACAAGAACATCGATCCAAATATTATGCAATTCGGTTCGATAACTCTTGAGCTTGACCAAGAGTCACGCGTGATGGAGGGCAAATACTCTGGGTATGGAGCATTTGCAAGAAAGATTGTGTCTGGAGACATCGCGTTAACGCGAATTAAATAGAATAATTTCAATCATTGTTCGCCACCGAGAAAGACTGGCGTGAGTTTAAAACAACCTGAATCGACCGGGGACGCGCGCGAGGCGCAATTCCATATGCTCAATCAGTGCATCAGCGTTCGGACATCGAGCTTGAGTTGCAGGCTAGCATCGACTCCAGAAGGCGCGAGCACCAAAGACTTTCAGGCTGAAGCAGAACGCTATTTCGACCAGTCCCAATCCAGTTTTCTCGGACTACTTAGGTTGTCATCGTTGTTTCCTACCTGGCACATCGAAGTGCCTTGGGCGCCCTTTGCGGACACGAGCGAGCTTCCAATCGGTGGCGTGCCGTGGTTTGGAAAGATGAATGTGGATGACTTAGCGATTGAGGTGCCGGACGTCAAAGTTCCCGAGCTTCGCCTCGTGATTGCCTCAAGTGGTGCGGCACCCAACTTGGCTTGGCGCGATATGCCCCCACCCAGAGGCCAATCCAACCTGCGACTATTCCACCGCTTAGCTGTGGCATGCGTGGGCGAAACGCAAGATGGCAAAAATAGCTGGCAACGAGTTGGGTTGTTTCATCAAGCAACTGCCGATGAGGCCCGTTTTGTACCGGTACCTGAAGAGCCTGCGGTGGCTTGGCTGCCAGTAGCAGAGTCGCCGGCATCAATTCGGAGCTTTGTACTCGTGATTCAAATCAAAGACTGCGACGAGCCGGGCATGCCTCTGACCCTTTGGAATATGGCATTTCCGGTGGACGGGCTTGATGCCAAAGACATGGCGCCTGATAGCGCTCGCGACGAGTATGCGCGCATTGTGGAGGTTTCCCGGTTACTGTCGCCGGTGGGCGACATCCTGCGGTGAACCGACCTCAGTACCTCGCAAGCAAACGGCTGCTTGCCAAGGTCATCGATCATCGCCTAAGGTGATTCGTAACTCACTCGGATCAGGCAATGCTCAACGAGCACAATCGATATGTCGAAATACGTTCAGCGGGGATGGCAAGTCAACTCGGACGAGCTACCACTGCCTCGAAGTGGCCGTAGGCAACTGACCGGTGCTGGCCGAGAGTTGAACTTGAGGTCAAGCTAATCACGGACGCGACAGCCGGCGCCACAGACGACGCGGGAGGCTTTCAAGCTTTTGGAACGCCTCGTGAACAGGCGTGGCATCCAACGCTGAATTGCGCCCCCGCTCTGGGCCGATCCAATACCGGCTGTTGTCGCCGAACAGCTCGTTCACGACCCAGCGCTCGCCGCCCTACGTGAACGATGCCCTGTCTTCATTGAAGTAGTGGCGCTTGAGGTCTGCGATGCCGGACAGCGAGCGCAGCGCTTTGAAGAGCGGTCGGAAAGAAATCCAAGCGCTCGTGACCTCGAAGGCGAACAAGGAGCCATCTTCGCGAAACAGCGGGTATGTGCGCACTGTCTTAACCAGCTAGTTGAGAAGCCCGAAAGCAGTCTATCGCGAGCGGCCGCATCTGGCCGACTGCTGTAGGTTGCAGCTACCGCTGAATGTTGCCAATGATGCCGGACCGGCATCCCGCATCCCGCACGGCTAGAACTGCCGCCTCAACTTGCTTGTACGCCGCTGTCGCGCTCGGCACCACACGACAGTCCGTTGCGCCGGACATCCTTATGGCCGCAGTCAGTTCGGCCCCTGTCTTGAACGCGTGATCGCCAACCGAGAAGCCTTCGTCCGACACCGCGACTAGCAAAGGGTCAGACCGGGTTGCGCAGCCGCATACAAGACATGCACTCAGTACGACTGCTATGACGACGCTCGGGGTTCTCTTCGGCATGTCCATTTATATCTTCACTGCGCTACCGCGAAGCGGTCGGCCACGAACGCCTGCTACTGGCCGGCAGCCACTGTGGGGCGATCGGCCCGCCATCGTCGACGGCTCGGAGTTATCTCTATGCCTCAACGAGACACCGTAACGGATGGCCGGCTTCAATCGCCGCAGCCCGCACGCGTTCGGCCTTCTCCGCGGCCACGTCAAACGGGAACCGACCGCAGACTGCCCGGCCATCATTGTGGATATCAAGCATCACTTGCGTGGCCGACGCAAGGCTGAGGTCGAAATGGTCCTGCAGCAGGCCCACCACGAACTCCATCGGCGTGAAATCGTCGTTCTCGAAAATGACTGCGGCTTCGCTGGTGCCGTTGGCGCGAAGCGCCGGCTTCGCAGCTTGATCGGGACTGGTGATACCGTGGGCGATAGCGTTCGTCAGTACCAAGCGTGTCACACCATGGCGCCGCAGCAGGTCCACAGCACTGTTCTCGGGTTCTTCCAGTATGGCAATAAGGACATCCGCGCCATCGGCGATCCCGAGCCGCCGTCGAATCTTGGGAACACGCGCCGCCGGTTTCGTAGCAATTCGCTCCTTGCTGGTTGATCGGGCGATCGCCTGCACTCGCACGATGGCGCGCTGAAGCACCCGCGACAAATCTGACGAAGCCTGGGGATTCACAGTACCTTTGCCGGAGGCTACTGGCGAAGCCTTTCGGGCAAGCTCAGAGATGGGGCCGCGAATCCCTTCGATGTTGATTGAGCAAGCGCGCAGCACATCGATGACGCGAGGATTGTCGAGCAGCGCAAGCAGCAACTGCTCTATCGCGACTGTCTCGTAGCGCCGCCTGCCCGCCTCGATGAAGGCAACACGAAGACTGAGCTGGAGATCTCGCGAGACAGCACCAGCTTTGCGCCGAGCTCGCAACCTGAACCAGACAAAGAACGGCAGGTAGAGAACGAGTCCGACAACAAGGGCGCCGACAACGAAGGCGAAAGGGATCATGAGTTGTTAAGGCGAGGGGAAGACGCGCAGCTGCGGTGCACGTCGTCCTCCCAAGCCCTCGGGAGTTCAGCGACTCCAGCGGAATCGATGCTCTCACGGGGGACTGGCATGCCGCGATGGTAGCGCCGGAACGGCCTCAGACCGGTCTCCCGCCAAGATCGGCTGATGGCCGACATCGGTCCAATTGTCACCCAGTCAAAACAGCCTTTGCATCAGCATCAGCACGAACGCCGTCGCAGCCGCTGACGCCAGCCATGACGCGATGCGCTTGACCAGGGAAGTCTCGAGCATCCAGTCGCCGACCATGTCCTGACGCTTGATGCCGAAGACAAAGAAGTAGGCGGGGAGCGCGATGCTCGCCACGAGCAGGAGCAGGCAAATGCTACCCACCACGTCACGTCTATCGGCGACTGGCGCCAGAAGGCAGCCGAGAACGCTGGCCCCGACACCCGTGAGTGCCGCCTTGCTGTTTGAAGCTGTCAGCGTCATGAACTCGTGACTCCCCGTCCAGCTTGAAAGCAGACAGTCAGTACCGGCGGCCTGTGGCCGGCAGTCGCCAAGTTCACTCGTCAGAATCCTGGCATCTCGCCCACCTGGCTTCGTGAGCTTGCCACATGTGAGCTTCGCGACGCCGCTGAAGAATACGCCAAGCGAAGCCGACGGCGATGGCGCATGCACCCGAAAAAACGAGGAAGCCAAGCCAACTGTCTTCGACGAGCCAAAACGAGTGGTGGCTCTCAAGCCCTCGCCCGACGAACACCCTTTTGAAGGCGAGCGCGATCATGATGCCAAGCGCAAGTGCTGAGACCAATAGGACCGCAGCGAGACGGAACTTCCCGCCTCGCGCGCCCGCCTGGTTCGAATAGTGCTCAGGTGTGCTCATGGCGCTGCCCAAAGGAGACCTTCGCAAGCGACTGCTTGTGGCCGTTTGGAGTTCGCACCCGCTCAATCGGCCTGAAAGTATGAGCTCGCCGAAACGACTCGCCCTTGCTTGTCCGTTCGCACGTCACAGTAAGCTGCATCCAAGAAAAGTCCAGGGAAGCGAAACCTGTGGCCGTTCTCCAAGGCGTAGTGCCAAATGCTCTCCTTGCCCGTCGGGCCCGGATGTTCCGCAGCGTAGGCCGCCACGATGGGCTCCAACTCACTCCCGACCTTGATTCGCCTGCAGAACTGCTGAGCCTTGTGCTCAGCAAAGAAGTTGAGACTGCCGATCCACGCGGCGCAGCCCGCTGGTAGCCCAATGAGGAGCAGAAGAACCACACCTACCCGACGCCTATTTGACATCGGGGAGCCAGTAGCGCTGGTCGAGGACGAGATCATGGGGTCAGCCTATACGAAACCGGTCGTTCGTCACCGTCTGCTCATGGCCGCAACCGCCCATCACGCCAAAGTGACTCGGATAGCTTCTCCGCTCGCATCGCCGTGTTCAAGATAACTGTACCGTTCCGCCATCCGCAAGCATCTCGGCAGCAGGTTGGGCAGTTCAGCGCGAAGTAAATCCCGGGCTGCGCCTTCATCCTGGCAGTCATTTATCAGGTGATCCAGTTGGTATCCCAGCGCGACGAGGGAATCGGAAAAGTCTTCACCCATACAAGCGCGCGAGGCCCAGTCGGCGAACTTGCGAACCGCCTCCGTGACAGAGAGATCGAGCGCGACTGCGCGCACCGCGAACTCGTCGACATAGCGAAGCTTCGTCGCTCTCGGTGGGAAATCGCACTCTGCTCGCTTCAGGCACACCTCTGGCCCGTCGATCGCCAAATCGACAAGTTCAGCAGGCGGCTCGTCGAGTCTGGCAATCTCGCGACCTGCCCACTCCGTCACCTCCTGAGTCGTCAGCAGACCGGATACCCAGAGGTCGAGCGTGTCCTTGATGTTGCGCATGTCAGTCAGCCTAGCTGATTGCCGCCGTCCGCGAACTTCCGCTCGCGGCCGCGTCCCGACATCCTATCGCTGGAACGTCCATCGGCGTGGCTGAATATGGGCCGTCAACCTCGTGCCGTCGTTCACCGCGACGACTTCGTTACCGAGGCTTTCGGGCCTCCATCCCATCACGCCAGCTCGAAGTCCAGCCCGATATCCGCCGCAGGCGCGCTTTGCATCAGCCGCCCGACCGAGACGTAGTCCACTCCGGTGGCGGCGACCGCGCCGATGTTGTCGAGCCGCACGCCGCCGCTGGCCTCGGTGGCCGCACGGCCCGCCACCAGCGCCACGGCTTCGGCCAGCATCGCCGGCGTC
>FTCK01000423.1_pt1 | contig 14573 bp, 16 predicted proteins | sample 1639711 | NCBI WGS metagenome assembly FTCK01 (sample SAMEA3914869, study PRJEB12502) | metagenome | biome: forest; material: soil | place: USA | collected 2012-03-12 | depth 0.1 m | reverse complement strand
CGAACCGCCACTTCCCGGCCGACTCCATCATAGTCATCATGTCCTGGACAACATCCCGCGGCCCCACTTTGGAGGCCGAGGAGAAAAAAACCAGAAGCCCCAGGATCTCGTAATGCGATTCCTCGTCGAGGATCTCGCGCGCGATGGCCGTCGCCATGGGAAGCGTCTGCCATCCCTGGCCGCCGGAGGCGTAGGCCACTTCCGTCAGGCGCACCAGCTCCTGAATCAGGCCGTCTTGCACCGTGGTCGGCGCGTTCGCCATCGTGACGCCGTTCTTGTCCTTCGGTGCCTCCCAGGTGCCCAGCTTCATCGCGGCCGACTTCAGGGCCGCATAGGCGATCCTCGGGCCGCTCATGACGAAGGTCAGCGGGTCGCCCGCATCGAAACAGGAATCGAACGCCGCCTTCAGCTCGGCGAAGTAGGTCTCGAACGTGGCGCGCGCGATGGGCGCCGAATGGACGTGGATCGTCCCATGGTTCTCGCTCTCGACCTCGAAAGCGAAATGCAGGCCCTTGGTCAGTCTCATGTGGATGCCTCAGAAGTAAAAACGCCCAGCGGGCGCCGGGCGTTCATTGTGCAACACGACAGGGCGCTTAGGTGCCCGCCCACATGGTCGAATTGATGTAGTAGATGCCCTGCAAACGCACCACGAAGCCGGCCGTGTTGCCGTCGAACGGCAGCTCGTCGACGCTCACGATGATGCCCTGCTCGATCTCGTAGTTCGAAAGCGCCGAGGTGTCGGGGATCACGTTGAGCGAGCCGATGTTCGCGTCCAGCTCGATCTGCTGTTTGAACAGGTCGGCCAGGCCGTTCGCCCGGTTGAGGTGGATGCGGACATCCGCCATCTGATACGGCTCGGGCGACTGCACGCCGCCGGTCATCGTCGGCAGTAGCCGGCCCACCTCGCCCTGGAAGGAGAGCGAGATCGCCTCCTTCGTCAGAAACGAATTGATGACGTTGAGCGTCGGGTTGTCCGCGAAGACGACCGAAGCCCTGAGCTTGTTTATGACCCCCTGGGGCAACTGTCCTGCCATGCTATACCTCGTTGGTTGTGAGGGCGGCTCGCCAGCGCTTCGCGCTTGCGCTCATCTTGGCCCGTGTTTCGTCAGACGCCTTGCGCCCCGTATGCAGCGCCACGAGTTTCGCACGATGCTCGTCGCTGATTGGGATAGGTTTTCGTTTCAATCCAGCAAGGCGACATTTTTCTTTCGCTTCGGGTGTGTGCCTGGGCTTCGGAACGCCCTTCTGAGCGGCGGAAATCTTCGCGATCACCTCGGGAGCCAGCGGGCCGCGCTTGACGCCCCGCTTCGCGGCCGACAGCTTCTCGCGATGCTCAGGCGTGAACTTGCGACCCGTCATCTTCGCGCTGATCTTGGCGCCGACTCCTGGCGATCCATTGACACCATCGCCGCCCATCGTCAGGTTGTAGCCACCAGGCGCAATCGATCCTTCCTGAGCGATCAAGAGGATTTCCAGCGCCGCGAGAGCCTCAGGCGTCCTCGGTATCGGAGATGCGAACTCCTGCACCTCGAATGCGTCCGCTCCATGCGCCCGTATGGCGTCATGCAGCGCGAAGCCGATGCCTCGCGCGGCAATGCGAAGATGGCGCCCCCACCGCCGCGACAGGCCCTCAGCCGTCAGGCCGATGTAGACCTTGCCGCTGCGGCGGTTGATGGCGCGATAGCAGAGCACGCTCAGCCCGTGACGATGTCGGTGACGACCATGTTGAGCGTGATGTTCGTGAAGCCGCGCGCCGGGGTGAACGTCAGCCCCAGGCCCGCGTACTCGCCGGCCTCGTAGTCGCTCGGGTTCTCGTCCACGTAGGTGAGGAAGTCCACCGCCGTGACGACCGGCTTCGGCGTGGCGAGCACGAGGCCGAAGTTGATGCCGCTCTGCACGATGGATTGCGACTTCTTCTGCAGGCGGTTGATCCCGGGCTGGTTGTAGTACAGCGGATTGAGCGGATTGTTCGCCCCGTTGATCACCTCGGCAGCCAGGCCTTGCACCTGGTTGACGATCATCCAGTCCACGCTGAACCAGTAGTTCCACGGCTTCAGGTCGCCCATCTGGCCGTTGGTGATCGTCAAGGCGCTGATGCCACCTTCCGCGCCGGTGCCCACCCAATTCAGGCCGGCGGCCCGATAGGTGGTGAAGTTCGGCGGCGTGATGATCAGCGGCGTGACGCCGAACAGGAACCGGTTCGCCAGCGGCGCGGTCAGGTTGGCCGGGCCGGGGTTGGCCGAGAGCGTCACCTGGAACGCCGCCGCGGCGGAGAACTCGGAGGCGGGCGCCGTGGGCTCCTGCAGCCACAGCTGCACGGACTTGGTCGGGATCGTCGTCCAGGCCGAGTAAGTGGCAGGCGTCGTCGTGACGTAGAAGTAGGTCTTCGCCGTCGTCGCGTCGTACTGGCGGAACAGGGTCGGCGCGGTCGGCTCCGTGTCCCATTCGCGCGGGATCAGGTAGCTGTAGAACGTGAGGGTCGGAGCCTGCAGGTAGGAGGTCAGCGCCGTGACGCCCTGGGCCGGCGTACCGGGGCCGAGTTCAAGCACATAGACCGCCTGCCCGGCGCCCTGGCCGAAGAAGGTCTCACCCATCGCCTGGAGTTCGCTCACGGCGCCCAGCGTGAACGTGCCCAGGCTGGTCTCGGAGCCCGGGTTCGAGGCGAGCGGATAGGTGAACGACGTGGAACTCACGTAGGTGCACGGGAACGTGCCGTCGTAGCCCGATGGAACGGCGCCCGCGATGACGCCCTGCACGGTGTCGCCGGCCGGAATGCCGTGCGCTGCCGCGGTGGTAACGGTGACGACGTTGGACGCCCAGGCGAGCGCGGTGATCGCGAGCGAGGAGCGCAGGATCGCCGACAGGTCGGCCATCTCCGTCAGCAGCGTGGTCGTTCCGGCCGCCGTGTTCGTGCCGCCCTGCGACACGAAAGCGCCCGTCCTCTGGAGCGTGATGGGGGTCGACGCCAGTTGCTGGCTGACGTTGACGGTGATCAGGTTATTCGCCATTCGGCCCTCCGCTTAGGCCCAGGAGATGGCGAGGGTCTGCCCTGCACCCACCGTCACGACGATGCCGACCTCCATGGGCCAGTCGACATCGATCAGGCCGACCGCAGCGGGAATCGCCATGATCTCGTTGGCGGTCGCGACAGCGCCGGTCGTGGCGCAATCGTTCAGCGAGCCGGCCGCGCCAGCGACGAGGACGCTGATCTTCGCCACGCGACCCGGGGACGCCTTGATGACGTGCGCGCCGGCCGTGAGGTTCAGGGTCGAGGACAAGCCCTTGCCGACCGCGGCGGTGCCGCTGGCATCGAGTTGGAGCGGGGCGCCGGACTTGCCGGAGCCATTCGGCTTGACGGCGGCGGAGACTTGGAGCGGGCCTTGGGGCATTGCGTTTCCTTTACGCTGGGGTGATCGTGATGAAGGCCGACAAGATCAGTTTGCGCGCCACGTCCCGGGCTCGCGCCTGGTAGTAGTTCAGCTCCAGATCCATGATCTTGAGCTGCGCCTTGATCCCGAACTCGGCCTGCGTCCGGCTTTCATCGACTGGCACAGGGGTGTTCATGACCCCATAGTCGCCGACGAACGAATTCTCCAGCAGGGCATGCTGGAAATCCAGAACGGCGTCATTGCGCACTCCATAGAACGTAAATCGCGCCGTTTCCGTGACGAGCTGGGTCTGACTCGACATGCTGTCGCGGAAGGGCGAGGCGCCGATGCCTTGCGTTCCTCGGATCTCCACGCTCACGAACGGGGGCGTGAGGTTGGCCGGCGACAGAAAGTCCGGATAGACGGGAAGTTCGTCGGTCGACATCGCCAGCCAGAACGGCAGCGAATTGGACACGATGGTGCCGCCCAGGCTGATCGCGTCGGGCGTGGCGACGAACTGCGACGCCTCGAACGACAGCAGCGCCTTCCCGGCGTAGTGCCAGATTCCGGCCTGGTCGTAGCGCCCTCGCTGGGCGCTGAAGGCCGCCATGGAACCATTGGGCAGCGTCAGGACATAGAGCTGACTCGGCGACATGGCCGCGAAGTCGACAGCCTGCGTCTTGGTCGTGAAGACCACGTCCTGGCGGGTATAGTTCGCGTCCCGCTCCTGCTGCACCGTCTGGGTGAGGTGCAGGCTTCCGTTGGTCGAGAACGAGAACCCGGCGGCCGGCGGCGTCACCGGTGGCGAGATGGTGCTGGCCGGCGCGTAGAACACGAATCCGTCAGCCGGCAGCACCAAACGCTGATAGAGCGTGAAGGTGAACTGCTCGTCGGCCGACAGCTGCTGAATGCCGGCACGCAGATCGGCCGACATCCCAGAGGGCGCGGCGCTCGCGAGTTCATCGAGCACCGGCATCAGACGACCTCAGTCCAGCAGTCGGAGGCGGCGCGAAGCGCGCCTGTGTCGATGAACGAGGGGCGCCGCGGCCCCTTGCTCAATTTGAGCCGATGATTCACGCCCTTTAGCGCCGCTGCGGTCGGGACGCCCTGGGAGGCGAGCTTGGCGATCTCTTCATTGTCGAAGTAGGTGCGCAGGAGCGTCGTCACCTTCTGCTCCGCGGCGGCCAGCGGATTCGACGGCACGACGCCTGCTCCGATGATGGTGTCCAGCGCATCGTCCAGGCTGTCGACCAGTGCCGCGGCAATGTCCTCCTGATGAAGTTCCACGAAGCCAGAATACAGCTCGTACTTTCCTTCGAGGATCTCGGCTAGGTCGCCCGTGGTCAGGCCAGACTTCTCGCCGCCAGGGTGCGGGAGATCGATCACGCCGACATTGAGCACGCCGCTCACGACAGGCCCCATGGGTTCGGGCCGAGTGCCCCGATAATCGCGAGCGCCTCGCGACCAAACGGATCTTTCGCCTTCTGCAGCTCGATCATGCCCATGTTGGACAGCTGCTTCCCGACCGTCAGGGTCGTGGACGTGGACTCGTCTGCGGTGGACGACACCACGCCAGGCACGAAGTCGAATTCGTTGCACTTGGCGCGGAAGGTCGCGAAGTAGGTCTGCCCCGCTTGATCCTGCTGGAACTGGATGAGGTTCGAGGCCGACCAGTTGTAGACGGCGGCGGTGTACAGGACGCACGACACCACGCGAAGCAGCTTCGGCACCCACTCTTCGCCGAACGCGAGCGCCGTCGCAAAGCCCGGATCGTCGTCCGGGATGACGGTCGGCGTCATGCCGGCGGCGCGGCAGAAGGCCACGAATCCGGCGAGAGTGGGTGTCGTGTCGGGCATGCTCAGTCCCTGGTTGCGGCCGACTCGCGCGAGCGCTTGGACTTCGGGGCGCCCTTGTCGACCTGGATCTTGTTGACCTGCAGTTCGTCGCGGGCCTTGCCGTTGTTCGGCTGCTCCAGGACGGTCAGCTCCAGCGAGCCGACGCCAGTGCCGGCGTCCTGCGCGAGGCGCGCGACCTCGTTGTCACCGGCCACCACGTTCTTCAGGCGCTCCTCGTGAGCGCGCTCGATGGCGATCTCGTCGACGGCGCTCAGGCCGGCACGGATGTTCTCGATGCTGATCGGCTTGTAGTCGTAGATGATGCCGTTGAACAGCTTGTCGCGGCCCACGTCCTCGCGCGTGCGCGCGCCGTAGGTGGACAGCTGCTTGATGATGGCTTCGACCTGCTTCGGCTGGTCGTGCGGCACCTTGAACTGCGTTCCCTTGGGGATCATGCGCTCGTAGACGCGGGAATCACCTGGGATGCGGTAGTGGAGATGGTGATCGCGCGGCGTGGCGTTGGCGACGTACAGGTTCGGCATGATGGTCTTTCAAATGGGTTGATGGGCGCCTGAATCCTACCACTCGACAGCGCAATGAAAAACGCCCTCGGTGGTTAGCCGAGGGCGGAATCCCGAGCCCACCCGCCCGAGAAGAGCAACCGTCAGAAGTTCGCGGTGATCAGCGTGAGGGTCTCGGGACGGATCGTCCAGCCCGGAGTGATGCGCATCTCGCTCAGGACATCCGTGGCGCCGCCTGGCAGCGGGCACTGGATCTCGGTCGGCGCCACGCGGTCGCACAGCTGCAGCGTGGCCGCAGCCATGGACGGCTGCAGATCGGCGAAGACGTTCGTGTTGATGCGCGACTGCGAGGCCGGCTTCTTCACTTCCGGCATGTTGATGATGATGTAGTCGGCGCCGCCGCCGGCCGCACCCTGCAGCGTGTCGTCCATCGTGAACGTCACTTCGTCGCCGTTCTCGGAGGCGATGCGCTTGACCATGTCCGCCGTGGACGAGACACCGGCGCCGACACGCTGGTATTGCGTCAGCTGGACGATGCCCTGGTAATCCCAGGCGCCCAGGATCTCCTGGGTCGTCAGGATGTTGATCCGCACGCCCTGGCCCATCAGCTTCGTGCGCGTCTTCAGCGCGGCGATCTGCGACAGCAGGAAGAGGGCCATCTGGCCGTTGTCGTAGGTCGAGATCGTCGTATTGCCGTTGGTGTCCGCCGGCAGATTGACGGAGGTGGCGCCGGCCGTGTTCAGGATGCCCTGGTCGGACTGGCCCATGCCGAACAGCGCCGCCGTGCGGGTCTGCTGGAAGTGGGCTTGACGCATCGCCAGGCGCTGGGCATCGGCCAACGACACACCCCACACGCCCGCTTGTTGCGTGTCGTGGTGATCGTACTCGGCGCGCGCGCGAAGCAGGTACGTCGGCGACGAGGCTTGGTGCGCGACGATGGTCTGCGACGGCAGTTGGTTGTAGGCCACTTGGCCGGCCGCGATCTGCGTGCGCAGTTCCAGGCCCTTGACGTAGACGTAGAGGTCGCCCTCGGACAGCTTCGGCTGCACGTTGCCGCCAGCGAGCGATTCCATGAAGCCGGACACCTGCGAATACTGGATGACCAGTTCCGGAATCATGAACGACGGGTGAACCTGCTCGAAGGCCGGGAAGATATTCGCCATTTTCTATAGCTCCTTGTGTGGTTCCGGCCGCGTCAGATCACGATGACGGCGCAGGCGTTGGACGAGCGCGTCCAGGTAGCGGCGCCCGTGCCCGAGTTGTAGCTCACGGTCATGCAGCCCGAGGTCTGGACGGACAGCACCTTGACCGGCAGCGCGGCGACGGAGTCGTAGGCCACCAGCTTCTGGTTGGTGTAGTCCCACGACACCTGGGCCGTGATGATGCCGCCGGCCAGATCGATCAGCGCCGGATCGGCCGCCACGACGATGCGCGCGCCGGAGCCCATGCGGAAGAAGTTGACCTCGCCGCCCAGCAGCGTCAGCGGCACCGGCGACTGCGGCGAGCTGATGGCCGCGCCGTTCTGGTTGAACACACTGAAGCCGGTCAGGTGCGCCTGATCCGCGGCTCGCGCGATGTCGTTGCCCTGCGGGGAGAAGCCGGTCGAGTTGATGATCTCTTCCAGCGCCACGCCGCCCCACATGGGCAGCGTTTCGGTGGACTTCAGGACGCCGCCGGCCAGCTCGTAGCGGAGCGCCGGATCGTCCATGAAGACGCCCTGCACCAGGCCCTGGGCCTGGGTGAGGAACAGCCCGGCGAGGTTGGTCGTCGCCGCCGGGTTGAAGGGGATGCTCGTGGCGCTCATTGCTTGGTGCCTTCCTTGTTGATCGAGACCAGGGCGCGGACGGGTGCGCGGAAGTCATCCATCCAGGCGCCCGCACGGCCGGCGAAGGTCGTGACGGTGTGGCCGGCGTCGTTGCGGCGCTTGATCGCGCGCAGGCCACCGCCGGCATCGCCGCCGATGCTCGATGCGGCCACCTGAGCGTCGGCGTAGATCGCGGTCTCGGCGATGCCGAATGCGGTCGAGTCGCCGATGGTCGCGAGATCGGCCTTCTCCCACGCCTTGGAGTGGGGCTGCATGGTGCGCAGCAGGCGGCGACGGTAGGCCATCAGGCCCTCGCCCTGTAGCGGACGCGGCGCGGACTTGCCGAATTGCTGGAACACGGCATCGGCGCGCGACTGGCAGTCGGCGTATTCCTCCTCGGACGCCATGTCGGCCTTCGCGGCGTCGGCCTTGGCCTTCTCCTCGGCGTCCATGCGCTCCTTCTCGGCGGCGTCCGCCTTGGCCTTGGCTTCGGCCTTTTCCTTCTCCTCGGCGTCGGCGCGCGCCTTCTTCTCCTCTTCGGAGTCCTTGCGCGCGTCGGTAGCGCCTTGCAGCATCTTGGCCGGGAGATCCTTCTCCATCGAGTCCATGCGCGCGGCAAGGCCGCCGACAGTGCCCACGAGGCCGGTCACGGCCTTCATGATGTCACCCAGGGAAGGCGTCTGCGAGTCCGCGCGCGCGGCATCCGCCTTGGCTTTTTCTTCGGCGGCGAGCTTCGCCTTCTCTTCTTCGGTCATTTGCACCTCGATTGGTTGGTCGACTTGCACTCCCTCGGGAGGCCCTTCTTTGTCCCAGACGCCCAGCTCGCAGATTGCAAGATGGTCGATGAGATTCGGATTCCCCTCGACTAGGACTGCTGATCCATTGTCGAGGGCGAGTTTAATGTTCTGCGAGCGATCATTGAACGTGACGCCCGGCGACGTGCTCCATACTTCGCCTGGAGCGGCCATTTTGTCGGCGGCCACCATGTCGATGATGCGCGCGATGCCCCAGGCCTCGCCGTCCGTTTCGCTGCCCTTAAGGTACGGCAGCAGGATCGTCCCGACCACGCTCTCCGCGAAGCTCTTGGAGTCGAGGAGGTTCTTCTCGGGGTGCAGCCACACGACAGGCAGGCCATTGCAGCGCGCGAGGTATTCCTCATTCATGACGAGCGACTCGTCACGATGAACGAACTCGCCCAGCTTCGAGCGATACGCCTGGCCGGTGCCCGTGATGCGAACCGCGAACAGCATGGAGTTCACGAACTTCTGCGGGCTCGGGAGCAGGCCATCGCGGATCAGGCGCGCGACATCGAGTTCGGTGTGCGCGAGCGCGATGCGGAACGAGTCGGCCACGCCAGGATGGAGCGGCATCGGCTGGTCGCCCGCATTGGCTGGGTCGCACCAGACGAACCCGAGCGACTCATCGCATAGAGTGACGGGGAATTCCGGCACGCCGCGCGCGACGAACAGCGCGAACTGCCCGTCGTCATGCAGCAGCGTCAGCGGCCCCTCGTAGTTGAAGCCCGTTTCCTCGCGAGTCTCGCGGCGCGCGGCCTGCTCCGGCGTTTCGCCCGGTTCGAGATGGCCGGCGGGTGGCGCCCAGGTCAGCGGGAAGTCGCCGCCGTTGCCGCGCTTCAGGAGCAGCGTGCGCTCATCCAGCGTCAGGAACATGATCCCGGCCGCGCGACCATTCGGGCCAGCGTGCGGCGCGATGGGCGCATCGTCGGCCTTCACGAACTCTTTGCCGACCGATTGAGGGACACCCCCGTAGCCGCCCGGCGTGTGGGCCGCGGCTTCCATCAGGCGTTCTTGAGCGGCAGAGGTTGCAGGCATGGCCGCGATTATGCCGCTCGGGCTGGGATTGCGTACATGCCCGCCTTCGTCAACATCTCGTCAGGCAGCTTCCGGAGCGCGAAAATGTATTCCGCCGTGCACGAGCAGAAGACCTCCTCGCCAACCTGCGTGATCTCGTCGTAGTAGCCATTCGGCCCGGCCTTCATGAGGCCCTTCTCCAGCGCCCAGCATCCGCGGATCGCCCAGACGCGTTCGTCGCGCTCCTTGTGATCCTTGCGGAAGTTGTAGCCGGGCCGGCGCCAGGGCGAGTGCCAGCGGACGGCAATGGCTCCGGCCTCGGTCGCCACAATGTCGCGGATCGATGCGACCAGCTTGTGCGACTGGTCGATGGACACGCGGCGCTCGATGAAGCTCATCTGCCCGATGCTCTTGCGGATGTTCTCCGATTCCTTGCGCTTCTCGACGGCGCGCGAGCCGCCCGCCGGAATCGACGTAGCCCAGCCGGCGAACCGCTGAAGCGTCTTGTCGACGGCCTGTGCGCGATTCAGCTTGATCAGTCCCGCGCTCGCCATGATGCGGCGGTCGAGTTCGCGCCGCAGCTGCGGCTTCACGCGTTCGAGCGTGGCGCGCGTCACGTCAGGCATACCGGTGAGGACGCCGCGATTCGTCACGAGCCCGCGGTACTTCGCGCCCAGCAGGCGCCGCAGTTCCACCTCCGTCTGGGCCGGCGTCTGCAGGCTCAGCAGCGACTGCCGGCGAATCTTGCTCACCCACTCGTCCAGCGCGGCCTGCGACGTGAAGCCGTACTGCTGGAAGTGGTTGATCGCCTCTCCGACGACCGATTGCAGCGTGGCCTTAGTCGCCATCGCCGCTGCCCTCGTCCGAGCCATCGCCGCCAGGCGCGACAGGCATCGGCGGTTCGTAGTTCGCGAACAGCTCGGCGTCGAATTCCAGCATGGCGCTGGTGAACAGCTCGGGCATGTCGTTGATGGCGTCGGTGATCCACTGGCGCAGCTTCCCGCCGTTCTCCGGATCGAGACCGGGCGCCAGCGTCTTGAACAGGTCGCCCATCGCCTTCAGCTTCTTCGCGTTCCGCTCGGTCTTCTCGCTCTCGGGCTCCTGGATGAGCGACGGCCATTCCGCCGTGAACAGGTCGCGCATCTCATAGAACCAGGCGCGATAGTCGCGGCCCTGCAGCTCCTCCGGGAATTCACGCTTCAGCGACTCGAAGAGATCCGGCGTCCATGCCCGGTATTGCACGAGCCTGTCGAAGAACTTGTGCGCCGGCTCCAGTCGCGTGCGCTCGCCGTTGATGTACTGCACTACGGCGAACATATCCTGCTCGCCGCTCGCCAGCCCCTTGGCGAAGCTCTCGTCCTTGAGCAGGATCGCCGGCACGTCGGAGCCCGAACCCACGTTGCTGATGATGTTGTCGCGGGCCGTCGTCATGGCCTTGTCGGTGTTCGTCAGGTCGAGCGACTCGATGGACTCATTGATGCCGACCGAAACGACCTGACCCGTCTGCCCGAGCTTCAGGATCTCGCGCTTGAAGCGGGTAACGGCATCGACCACCTTGTTCAGGAACGAGCCGCCCTGCTCGATCTTGGCGACAAGGAGGCCGGCCTTCAGGCTCACCATGTCGTCGACCAGCATCGACTGGATAAAGGACTTGAGCGGGTATAGCACGCGCAGAAAGATCGACCGCCCCGAGAAGCTGAAGCTCGAAGACTGATAGTCGAGATACACCGGCGTGCCATTGAACAGGACGCACGTGCGGCTGCGGTCGTAGGGCTGGCCGGCGGCGGTGATCTGGCTCCACGCTTTCTGGAAGTCCGGCGCGTTCGGGTCTTGGTTCGTCACCATCGAGCCCGCGGTGTTCAGCGGGTCGAGGAGGTTGAAATACAGCCCCGGACGCGTGGCAAGCTCGAACGGATCTTTGATCGGCTGGCTCGTCGGCTGGTCGGGGAACCCATAGATCAAGGCACCCACGCCATAGGCGCGCGACACGTGCGCAAGCTCCGTGATGTGGCGCGTGGCCTCGATGTCGTCCCAGGTGTCGTTAAACGCCTTCACGAGGCGCTCCTCCAACGCGCACGGGACATTGATCTTCCGGCGTTCGCCCAGCGCCAGGGAAACCGGCTTCTCGACCAGCTTTCCGCCCAGCGGGTGCAGCGTCCAGATCAGCTTGCACAGCTCGTAGCTGGGCGCATCCCCGGGCTGGATGTCCTCCGCGTTCAGAATCTGCATCAGGCCATTGGGCAGGCCGGAACCGGTGACTTCGATGGTGCTCATGCTTGGATTCTCTCAGGTTGCGCTCGGCCGTGATACTACTGAGCCGCGCGCCAGTCGACCAGCGCGATAACCACCGCGTAGGCGAAACAGTCCAGCAAATCGTCCGCACGCTTGAAGGCGTCCTTGTCGCCCATGCGGAACTTCTCGATCTGGCGCAGAAGATGGTTCGCGCTCTGCCGCTTCCACTCGATCTGTTTGTCGAAGGCGTGCCGGCTGAACATGACGCTGCGACGATAAACGGGGCCGCCGGCCAACATGGCGCGCTCGTCCTTGCCCTTGGACATCAGGTCGGACGGGATCGCGAACATGGGCCAGCCGTTGGCCGCCGCCTGCTGCAGCAGCACGATCCCGCCGGCCGCGTCTTCCACGAAGACGCCTCGCGATCCCTCGCGCGCTCCGCACTGCTTCGCCAGGGCTTCGCATCGGGCGAGGACGGTCGGCGCTAGGCCTTCCAGAAACGCGGCGTTGATGGAGTGGAGTTCGTAGTCCAGCAGGATCAGCTGCTTCGAGTGCTTGGTGAAGGCGCAGTAGAGGACGCCTGTGCCGTCGTTTGCACTGCCCGACTTGGCGGAGCAGTCCATGATTGCGAAGACCTGATCGCACTTGTTCGGATACTCGACAGGCAGGCCGTCGAGCCCGAGCATCCACTCGCGCATGAAGAACGCGGTTTCGCCCCAGGACACGAACTTCGCGAGGTATTCCTGCTGGAACACGAGCGGGTGCTCCATGCCGCGAATGAGTTCCAGCTCCTCCGGCGGCATGTATGGGCTGTCCGACGATGGCGCGTAGTGGAACTTGAAGCCCCACTTCGGTTCATGGCACAGCTGCCAGAAGAAATTGTCCGGGTCGTCGCCGAAGGGCGTCGAGAAGATCCACGCATCGCCCTGGGTCGTCGAGATCGTGGGGCGAATCGATTTCGACCAGATATCGCCCAGCTGCTTCAGCTTGCCGAAGGCGAACTCGTCGCCGACAACACGGTGATACTCGCGACCGCGACCCGCCAGCGGCTTGTCGTTCGTGTGCCAGAAGTCGAGCTTCCCGCCCGTCCTGAGTGGGCCGCGCTTCACGAGCCGGATCTTTCCCTTGCTGGCGTCCCGCGAGCGCAGGGCCGGCAGCAGGGCCTCGGCGAGATCATCGAACGGTTCTGCCCACTGCGCGGACTCAGGCGTGAAGATCCCGCAGTTACGCCCCTTCATGCCGGTGTCACCCGCGAGGGTGGTCAGCATCTTCGTCTTGCCCCAGCGCCGGCCGCAGCAAACGACGTTGAATCGCTCGCGTTCGTTGAAGACCCTGACCTGCCCGGGGTGAAAGGTCGGGAGGTGAATGTGCGCTGGCATCAGTCGGGAAGGCCGCCGTGAACGATGAAGTCCGCGCCGTCGTCTTCCTCATCGCCCCCAGCGCCAGGCCGGAATGCTTCCTTGTTCGCCGCCAGCAGGTTCAGGCCGACGCTCGCATGGACGCGGACGATCTCACCCAGCCACTCCACGGTCTTCATCGAAACGGCCGACTTCAGCGGATCAGCATCTCCGACCTTCTGGACTTCCTCGTTCGCGATGCTCGCCAGCCGGTGCGCGGTCTGCATGCCCAGACGGGCCACGAGCGCCGTACTCATGCTCAGCTGCCGGAGCTCGTCGATCAGGTCGACAGCCATGTTCCGTTGAGAAACCGGAAGGCTCTTCAATGCCGACTCTGCCGCAAGTACTTGATTTGCAACACTTCGCACTTCGTCGAGCGGAGTTTTACAGCGTTTCGATATCGCGGATTTCGAAACTCCGTACTCCCGCGCGAGATCGGATGCCCTCTCGCCTGCCAGGATTCTCCTGTTCAGCTCATCCCATTGGGAATCTGACAGTTTCGATGGGCGCCCCATCAGGCGCTCCCGATGGCTTCGCGCGCTTTTTCCGTGATGGCGCCGAACTCACCCACGAACATCAGGCCCACCCTGGCGGCGGCGCATGCGGCGAGGACAGTCTCTCGGAGTGGGTCCTCGAGGTTCTGGCAGGCGATCAACCGATGCACGGCGAGCGGGGCGATCCCGTGCTGGGCGAGCTTCTGGCGGAACAGCACCTCGTAGACGAACAACTGACCCAGCGCCATCGCCAAGTCCCGAATGGATTCGATGTTCTTGGCCTCGACCAGCGTATAGATGCTGCTCAGGCTCTCCAGCACTAGATCGATGCGTCCCGGCCCAACCTGATACTCGAAGCGCGCGTTCACCAACTGCGGCAGCTCCAGCCGTTCCGCCAAATAGCCACCATCGACCGCGAGGCGCAGCATTGCGACCACGAAGCTCTCATCGGGTCGCATGTTCTTGACCCGCTCGACAGCCGAAACAGCCCGCTTAATCCTCTGCCTCTCGGTGCGGTTCGCCCTTTGCCTCTCCTCACGGCGGCGGAGAACCAAGGCCTCCGTCAGGCGAAGGCTTCGCGCGATCTCAAGCGGCTTCCCGCCCGCATCGAGCATCGCATCGATTTCCTTCCACCGCGGATCGTTTCGAAACATGGATCAATTCTATAGCCGAGTTTCCCTAGGCCGCGCGGAGGCCGGAGCCTCTCCGATGGCCGATGTGGTATCCGCCGCAGAAGTTGCAGCGGCAGGCGTTGAGCGATCCTGGCTCCGCGCGCTGGCCGCGGATCATCGAGCGTAAGCAGCCATAAGCCGCCGCCGCTGACGCAGGCGGGGCTTGCCTGTACAGGCGCGGCAGCGGATGGCGCGCTTGCTGCTCACAGTGCGTGATCACCCGTGACGAAGACGAGCGGACACCAGAACCGGCCGGGATAGATCTTCCATCCGACCGAATCCGGGCGACCGTATGTCCTGGGGCTGCTGAAGGCGGCGAACCGGCGAGCCATGCCAGCGGCTGCACGGCGCTTGTGGCGGCGGAGGCTGATACTCATAGGATGTGGTCAGTATGCGCGAACCCGCGCGGGCCGCCCCACACCTCACGGTCGAGCTTATTT
>FTCK01000004.1_pt1 | contig 14745 bp, 18 predicted proteins | sample 1639711 | NCBI WGS metagenome assembly FTCK01 (sample SAMEA3914869, study PRJEB12502) | metagenome | biome: forest; material: soil | place: USA | collected 2012-03-12 | depth 0.1 m | reverse complement strand
TCATTGGGCGGCTCGGGATCAGGGTTCACCTACACGTTGACGGCGGGCAGCCTCCAAGCCGGCGGCAGCGGCTACGGCGTCGGCACCTACACGAACGTTCCGCTGGTGGGGGGCACGGGATCAGGAAAGCTCGCCACCATCACCGTCGTCAGCGACGGCAAGTCGACCCCGACCTACTACGTCTCGGCCTGCACGGAAACCACGCGCGGCACCGGCTACACGCCGGGCGACGTGCTGACCTGCCAAGGATCGGACATTGGCGGCGCCACGGGCTCGGGGTTCCAGTACCGCGTGGGCGCCGGCAATACGATGTGGCGCGACGAGAACATGGCCGGCATCGCCAAACTGCGCGCTGCCGGCTGGACATGCCCCCTCCCAATCGACCTGCCAGGCTCGGGCCAAGACAACGGAACTTGCGCCACCGCCATCAGGGACGCCTGGGGCTTGCTGCTGGCCGACACGCAGAAAAACGTTCTCGTCGCTCCGCACATCTACGGTGCGACGGCGCCCGGCCAGTTTGCAACTGTCGCTCCGACCCTGCGCTCGACGCTGATGGCCGTCGGTGTCGGCGTGCTGGTCGAGGAGTTCGGCCCCGGCGTTTACAACATCTCCAGCCCCACGATGGCGACCGGCCTGGAGATCATGGGCGTGTGCGCGGCCAACGGCATCGGCTGCCTCGGTTGGGCCTACGACGACAACGACGGCAGCAACGCGACCTCCGACGGCGCTGGCTTCGCGATGGTCTTCAACCAGAACATCGACGGCGGCGACGCCAACCTGACGCCCTGGGGCCAGACCATGGTCAACGACCCAGTTTGGGGCATGCGCGCCTTCGCGGTCAAAGCGTCAGCCGGTTCTTTCAGCTGAGCCTAGACGCGCGAATCGAGTGTGTGTACACTAACATGTTAGTCGATATGGAAAGCTAAGATGCCTGGACTTCAGCCCCCGAACGCAACCAGCGGCCTCCCCCCGAGCGCTGCGGCGTTCGGCTCGGTGCTGAACGCGCCCCAGGCGCCCACATCAGCGCCTCAAGGCCCACAAACGGCCCCTCCGCTGCCTCCCGGCAGCAACCAGATGACTTCCGGCGTGCCGGGCTCGACGACCCTTGGCGGCGTGCTGACGGTGCAGAACGCCGCCAAGGTCCTGGCCGACATCCAGCAGCAGTCGACCAACAACGCGCAGGCCGAGCAGTACCAGCCCGTCATCCAAGGTTTGGCCGGGCACGTCAAGAACTTCTTCACGCTTGCCCAGCAGGCTCGGTTCGTCGTGGAGCAGAAGATGCTGGAGGCCCTGTACAGCCGCCGCGGCGAGTACATGCCGGCCAAGGCGATGGAGATCGAGCAGCAGGGCCAGACGCCGATCTACATGATGCTGTTCAGCGTGAAGTGCCGCCAGGCCGAATCGCTGCTGCGCGACGCCATGATCGGCGCCGGCGACGAGAAGCCCTGGACGATCAAACCTACGCCGAAGCCAGACCTGCCGCAGAACGTCGTCTCGCAGATCATGGAGCAGGTCACGCAGGAGGTCCAGCAGGCGCAGGCCCTGGGCCAGATGGCTTCGATCATCCAGATCATGCAGCGCCTCCGCGACGCCAAGGAGGAGGCCGAGAACTACATCCAGCAGGAGGCCCGCGCCAAGGCCGAACTGATGGAGACGAAGATGGAGGACCAGCTGGTCGAGGGGGGCTATCTCCTCGCGCTAGACCAGTTCCTGTCCGACCTCACGACCTTTAAGGCCGCCGTCGTCAAGGGTCCCGTCGTCCGCAACCGCGCCAACCTGGCCTGGCAGCCGGACAACACACTCGATGTCGTCAACGAGCTGCGCCCCGAGTGGGAGCGCGTCGATCCGTTCAACCTGTATCCCGCGCCTTGGGCGCGCGACCTGCAGACGGCGCCGTTCATCGAGCGCCACCGGCTGACGCGCACCGACCTGAACGCGCTGATCGGCGTGCCAGGCTACAGCGAGGACTCGATCCGCCAGGTGCTGTCGCTGTACGACACCGGCCTGCTGAAGTTCATCACCACGATCGACTCGCAGAAGGCCATGGCCGAGGGGCGGAACACGCTCACGTCGATGGTCAACAACGACCTGATCGACGCCCTGCAGTACTGGGGCTCCGTGCCCGGCTCCCTGCTGATCGACTGGGGCCTCAAGCCTACGGAAGTCCCCGACCCGACCAAGGAGTACGAAGTCGAGTGCTGGCTCGTGGGCGACTACGTCATCCGCGCCGTCCTGAACCCCGACCCGCTGGGCCGGCGCCCGTACTACCACACGAGCTACGAGCGCATCCCCGGCACGTTCTGGGGCAACTCCATGTTCGACCTGATGAAAGACTGCCAGGACATGTGCAACTCGGCAGCCCGCGCGCTGGCGAGCAACATGGCTGTCTCGTCCGGCCCCCAGGTCTGGGTGAACACCGACCGCCTGCCGAACGGCGAGGAGGTCACGAACATGTACCCCTGGAAGGTGTGGCAGGGCACGTCCGACCCGATGGGGTCCACAGCGGCGCCGATCACGTTCTTCCAGCCGAACAGCAACGCCGAAGCGTTGATGCAGGTCTATTCGCAGTTCAGCTCGCTGGCCGACGACTACACCGGCATCCCGCGCTACATGACCGGCACCGAAGGCACGCCCGGCGCCGGCCGCACCGCGTCGGGTCTGTCCATGATGATCGGCAACGCCTCGAAGATCATCAAGCAGGTCATCGCCGGCATCGACCAGTACATCATCGAGCCGATGATCACGCGGCTGTACCAGCACAACATGCAGTACGGCGACGACGCGGACATGAAGGGCGATGTCAACATCGTCGCGCTCGGCGCCATGTCTCTCGTCACGAAGGACGCCGCGCAGGTCCGCCGCAACGAGTTCCTGCAGGTCGTCCTGACCTCACCGCTGGCCCAGCAGATCGTTGGTGTCGACGGCGCCGCGCAGCTCCTGCGCGAGACGGTCAAGACACTCGACATGGACACCGACCAGATCGTGCCGCCGCTGTCGGTGATCAAGCAGCGCCAGGCCGCGGCGCAGGCCCAGGCCGTGATGATGGCCGCCGCCCAAGCGCAGCACGGCATGGCTCCGCAGGGCGGCCCCTCGGGCGCACCCCCCGGCCACGCACAGCCGCCGAAGCCCCAAGTCCCCACGCCGCCCCAGCCCCACGGCGCCCCGTCGCCGAGCGGCCAGGCGCTCATGAATCAAGCGCCGGTCACTGACCACTTCAGCCCAGCGTCCACGTAAGGAGTCATCCATGTACCAAGGCATCCCTGGCGCTGGCGTCACGCTGAGCGCCACCACTTCCGGCGCCGCCGGCAGCTTCCCGAACAACGCGGGCATCAACGCATCGGGCGTCTACATCTCGGTCAGCGGCTTCCCCGCCGCGATCCGCATGGGCAAGGGCGCCCAGACCGCGGTCGCCGCCGACACCGTCATTGGTGCGGGCCAAGGCATCTTCCTCGCGAAGGGGCAGGGCGTTGACGGCGTCGCCGCCATCGGCATCGGCGGCACGGCCACCGTGACGTTCAGCCCGGTCGACGGCAACACCTACTAAGGCGGTCATGACCAATGACGACCACTGGATGACCTTGAAGGTCATGGCTGCTTGGATGCTTGTCACCATCGGCCACATCACACTCAGCCAGGCGGCCACGCTGGCGGCGTTCGTTCTGTCAGTCCTGCACATCTACTTCCTCCTGCGGGACAAGTGGTGGCGCGAGCGCAAGAAGGACCGGCCGTGAGCACTGTCGAAGACCTGGTCGAGGCCGAGCTTCGCGGCGACGAGGGCAACAAGCCCTACGTGTACCAGGACAACCTCGGCTTCTGGACGATCGGCGTCGGCATCCTGGTCGACCAACGTAAGGGTGGGGGCCTCCGACCGGAGGAGATCACGTTCATCCTGCGCAACCGCATCGCGATCCACCTGGCCGACCTGCGAAAAGCGCTCCCCTGGTTCGACGAATTGACGCCGGCGCGCCAGATGGTTCTGGTGTGCATGGCGTTCCAGATGGGGACCGACGGCGTGCTCGGTTTTCACGGCATGCTCGCCGCCGCCATGGTGGGCGATTTCAAGGGGGCTGCAGCCCACATGCGCGACTCCGCGTGGGACCGCCAGACTCACGATCGTGCCGAACGCATGGCCGACATCATGGAGAAGGGACAATGAGCTTCGACTTGAAAACCGCGATCTCAAGCCTGGCGCCGACGCTTGCGACCATGCTGGGCGGCCCGCTGGCCGGCACCGCCGTCAGCGCACTCGAAGGCGCGTTCGGCCTGGCGCCCGGCGCCGGTGTCAACGGGATCACCAGCGTCTTGCAGACCGGGGCCATGACGCCCGAGGTTGCCGCCGCCGTCCGTGCAGCGGACCAGAAGCACGCGGAAATCCTCGACCAACAGGGCATCGACCTGCAGGCGCTCAACGCCAAGCACGAGGAGGCGCTCGAACAGGTCGACGCCTCGGACCGCGACAGCGCGCGCAAGGCCAACACCGCCCGCGATGCGACTTGGTGGATCGCTGTGTGCATCCTCTCGACGTTCGCCGCGATCATGAGCGCAGTCCTCTACGGCTGCTACGAAATCCTCGTCGGCGGCATGCCGCTGAAGGACCCCGCCGCCGTCGCTGCGGTTTCCGGCCTGGTCGGCTCGGTCGTGGGCTACGTGGCCGCGAACGCGCAGACCGTCGTCAACTTCATCTATGGGGGTAGCCTCGGCGCGGACAAGCATTCCGCCTCGATGGCCGCCGCAGTTCAACAGGCACTTGCCACCAAAAGTTAAGAGCATGACAACCCTTCGCCAGTCCATCACCGCCGCCATCGAAGCCAAGCAAGTCGAGATCAACAAGGCGTCCGCCGAGTTGAACGCGCTGCAGACGAAGCTCACCAACACCGACTCGGCGTTCCAGCAGTTTCTGGAGCACGACGTGGAGCAAGTCCGCAGCTGGTTCGTCAGCGTTGCCGATCATCTCAAGAATTCGATCGAAAGTGCTTGACAAGTTAGTCCGCACACACTAACAATACGCGCACATGGACCAGCAGGCTCTCCAGATGTTCACGCGACTCGCCCGAGGCGAGCCTGCGTTTGAGCGATGGGTAAGGGCCGAGCTGGACAAGATCACCAAGACCCTGATCCTGGCCCCCGAGGAATCGCGAGTGCGTGTTGCCCAAGGCCGCGCACAGCAGCTCACCGAACTGCTCGAACTCCTCGACTACGGCAAAAAGCAGGGTTGACGATCCTCCCGGCTAACTTGTTTGCCGGTTTTTGAACCCCTGAAAGCCGCCAAGCGGCACAGGAGATTGCATGTCCCCAGCCCTGCCCAAGGCCATCCAGCGCCAGCTGAAGGCCGTCGAAGCCATCGAAGCCCAGATCGTCGCCCAAGCGGACAACCCGCCGGCTCCGAGCCCGGGTATCGCTGAAGTCATCGACGCGCCGCCGCCCGCGCCCCCCGCCCAGGCACCTGCCCCGGTTCCTTCCGCACCGCCCCAGCCGCAACCCCAGACCCCGCCGCCCGACGGCGTTGACTGGAAGCAAAAGTTCCTGAGCCTGCAGGGCGTCTTCAACTCGGAGATGCCCAAGCTGCAGAGCCAGGTTCGCGAGCTGATGGCGAAGAACGAGGAAGCGCAACGCCGCGCCCAAGCGCCCACCCCCGCGCCGGCCCCACAAGCGCAACCGGATCAGAAGGACATCGACGGCTTCGGCATCGACATGGTGAACATGGTCCGGCGTACCGCCGAGACGATGGTCGCCCCGGTGCTGCACGCGTTCGACCTGCGTATCAAGGCTCTCGAAGCCAAGGCCGCGCAGCTCGAAACGACGACCCAAGGTGCCGCGCAAGTGGCCTCGCGGTCGGCGGAAGACATGTTCTTCGCGCGCCTGGAGAAGCTCGTCCCGAACTGGGAACAGATCAACAGCACCCCGGCGTTCCTGCAGTGGCTGACGCAGGTCGACCCGATCTACGGGCAGACCCGCCAGTCGGCGCTCGACGCCGCGCGCCAGTCGCTCAACGCTGACCGCGCTGCCAACGTGTTCAACACCTTCGCCAGCTCGGTGGCTGCGCCAGCCGCACCCACGCCGAGCCCTCTCGCCAACCAACAAGCACCGAACGCCTCCGGCGGCTCCGTGCCCCCGCAGCAAATCGCCAAGCCGACGTTCACGGAGAAGCAGGTCACTGACTTCTACAACGACAAGGCGCGTGGCAAGTACAGGGGTCGGGACGCTGAAGCCGCTCGGATCGAAGAAGCCATCAACCTCGCCGCCGCGGAGGGTCGCATCAAATGACCTAACACGTTAGCTGCGGCGGGGGTCACGTTTTCACCCGAAAGGAACTTTCATGACCACGATCACCCCCGGCGCAGTATTCGGCGTCTCTGGCTCGACCGGCACGATCACCGGCTCGACCTTCAATACGACCCCGTCGTATTCCGGCACCTTCATCCCGTCGCTCTGGGCGGCGAAGATGAACGCCAAGTTCTACGCCGCGTCGGTGTACGCGGCGATCTCGAACACCGACTGGGAGGGCGAGATCAGCGGGATGGGTGACAAGGTCATCATCAACAACATCCCGTCGATCTCGATCTCCAACTACACGGTCGGCGGCGAACTGACGTACCAAGCTCCGACGCCGAACACGATGGAGCTGGTCGTCGACCACGGCAAGTCGTTCGCGTTCACCGTCAACGACGTGCTGAACTACCAGGCCAAGCCGGAGCTGATGGAGACGTTCTCGAACGACGCCTCCGAGCAGCTGCGCGTGGCGATCGACAGCGACATCCTGCTGAACATCTACGCCAACGCGACCTACGGCTTCGCCGTCGCCGCCGCGACGCAGGGTGGCCCGCAGCCGGTCACGGTCAACGCCGGCACGGCCGCTGGCGTGAAGTCGGGCGCGTTCAACCTGGGCTCGGACACCGCTCCGGTGGCCCTGACCGGCGCGAACGTCCTCCAGAAGGTCCTGGAGCTGGCCTCGGTGCTCGACGAGCAGAACGTGCCGGAGTCGGATCGCTTCCTGGTGATCGACCCGCTGACCCGCACGCTGCTGCTGCAGTCGAACGTCGGCCAAGCCATGTTCATGGGCGACGCCACGAGCCCGGTGCGCAACGGCATGATCGGCAAGATCGACCGCTTCACGGTCTACGTCAGCAACCAGCTGCCGCACGCAAGCGCCGGCCAGGATTACCTGGGCAACACCCTGGCGAACGCGGTCAAGCGACGTCTGATCTACGCCGGCCACAAGTCGGCGATCACCTTCGCGTCGCAGATGACCAAGACCGAGACGCTGCGCAACCCGAAGGACTTCGGCGACCTGGTGCGCGGCCTGCAGGTCTACGGCTACCGCGTGATCAAGCCGGAAGCTATGGCGGTTCTCCAAGCCCAGTAACGAGAGCGGGGGGCTGACGCCCCCCCCCCCTTTCGTTCACTCACCAACCTAGGAGAATTTCATGACTTTTCAGAGCAAGCTCGTCCAACTGGGTGAGTGGTCCGCCTCGGCGAAGCTGATGTGCGGTGGCGAGCTGGACGGCGCTGTCTCGCTGGCGGCCTCCACCGGCACCAACGGCACGTCCTCGGGCTCGTGCGTCGGCGCTTACCAGATCACGAAGGACATCACTTTCGTGACCACGGTCACGTCGAGCACCGCCGGCAACGCCGCGATCCTGCCGATGTACGGCTCGGCGTTCTGCACGATCTTCAACAACACGGCGTTCACCATGTACGTGTTCGCGCCGATCGGCGGGACGATCAACAACTACGCTGCCAACGGCCTCACGACCAACGCCGGCACGACCTTCGCGGGCTGCTTCCAGATCGCCGCGAACAAGTCGGCCTGCTTCATGAGCGCCGACGGCATCGCTTGGTACGCACAACACGCTGGCTAAGTAGGCACTAACGTGTTAGTCTATGGGGCGGGGCCGAAAGGCTGCCGCCCCAACCACCATCTGAGGTTGAAATGCCCACGATCCTCGCGTCAGAGCTGATCACCAAAGTCCGAACGCTCGTCCAAGACCCGTCCGCCATCCGTTGGTCGGACAGCGAGCTGCTGGGCTGGATCAACGACGGCCAGCGCGAGATCGCAACCATCAGGTCGGACGCCTCGACCAAGTACAGCTCGGCCCGGCTTGTGGCCGGCACGCTGCAGTCCATGCCGTCGGACGCCATCGAGCTGATCGACATCCCCCGCAACATGGGAACCGACGGCGCGACGCCGGGCTACCCAGTACGCAAGGTCGAGCGGAGCTTCCTCGACGAGAACATCCCGACCTGGCACACGGACGCGGCGAGCAACGTAACGCGCCACTTCGCGTACGACACCAAGGCGCTCCGCAACTACTGGGTCTACCCACCGTCGGACGGCACGGGTTACCTGAACCTGCTCTATTCGTTCTCGCCGGTCGACCTCCCGAACACGGCCAGCGTCATCGGTGTGGACGACATCTATCACAACGCGCTGATGTTCTACGTCCTTTCGATGGCCTGGGCGAAGAACGCCGACGACCCGGGCGACACGCAGCGGTCCGCCACCGCGCGCCAGTCGTTCGAGAACTCGCTCGCCGCAAAGAGCCAGACGGACGAGACGAACGTGCGCGACCCGAAGGGGGCCTAAAGCATGTCCACCGCCATCTCCACGCTGTACCCGCGCCTGGCCCCGCGCCTGCCCGGCTGCCCCGAGCCGTCCATGCTTCAGGCCGTGCTCGACACGGCGATCGACTTCTGCGCCGAGACCCGGATTTACAACACGTTCATCCAGTTCCCGTCGCAAGTCGGCGTGCAGACTTACACGGTGCCGGCTCCCGCTGACACCGACGAGGAAGTCCACACCATCATGAACATGTGGTGGAAGTCCCGCCACCTCGGCCCGGCGGCCGACTACCTCATCGACCGCCCCGAGACGCTGTTCTCGACCAGCTTCAGCACGCAAGAGCAGGGCGACCCTCGCAGGTGGATGCGGGCGCAGAACGGCACGTTCACCGTCTACCCAGTGCCCAACGCTGTGGTGTCGGACGGCTTCACGATCCAGTACGCGATGAAGCCCAAGCTCACCGCGACGACGATCCCCGACCTGCTGATGGACCAGTGGCGCGACGCGATCATCTCGGGCACGCTCGCCCGCCTGCGCTCGATCTCCGGCAAGCAGTGGTCGGCGCCCAGTGACATGGACGACCAGCTGTACAAGCTCGGCCGCGCCAAGGCCAAGGCCGTCGCGCGGCAAGGCCAGAACGGCGCCCCGATGCGCGTCAACACGCGGGGGTTCGGCCGGTGAAGCTGGGGACGACCTACTTCGACGGACTGCTGCCGCAGGTCGCGCCCGAGCAGCTCGACGAGAAGCATGCGACCGTCGCGAACAACGCGAAGCTGGTGGGAGGCGACCTCAAGGCGTGGTCGGGGCCGCTGGCCGTGTCGGGCGTCAACTTGGGCACGTCGACGGTACGGACGCTGTATCGGTTCGGGCAGTCGATCGTTTCGGATACCCAGTACTGGTTCGCGTTTCCAGGCGTCGTGAACGTGGTCAAGGGGCCGGTCGTCGACGACACCGAGGAGCGCACCTATTGGACCGACGGCGTCTACCCAAAGAAGACGAAGTCCAACCTGGCGCTAGTCACGCCACCGTACCCGAGTAGCTCGCTGCGCATGGGGCTGCCTCGGCCCACCGCCACGCCGACCGTCACTGTCAGCGGAACCGGCACGAGCGGCGCGACCGCCTACAGCTCGCTGTGGGTCGTGACCTACGTCAGCAGCTGGGGGGAGGAGTCCGCGCCTGGCCCGGCTTCGGCGCTGACGACCTGGACACCCGGCCAGACGGCGACGGTGACGCTCCCGCCGGCGCCGACCGGCGCGTACGACATCGCGTCGGTGAACCTGTATCGCTCGACCAGCGGCACGACCACGACGACCTACTCGTTCCACTCGACCTGGCCGATTGGCACGACGAGCGTGGCTGACACCACCCTCGATGCCAACCTCGGCACGACGATCACGACGACCACCTGGGACCCGCCGCCGGACAACATGATCGGCCTGACGATGATGGCCGGCGAGATCATGGCCGGCTTCTTCGGCACGACCGTCTGCTTCTCGGTGCCAGGCGTGCCCTACGCGTGGCCCGGCGCCTATCGCCAGTCGGTGCCCTCGACGATCGTTGGCATCTGCGCGTTCGACAACACACTCGTCGTTGGGATGACGCGCGGCGTCATGTTCATCACTGGCACCGACCCCTCGAACATGACTGTGACGCCCGCTCCGGCTGAGGCATGCGTCTCGATGCGCAGCATGGTCAGCATCAACAGCGGCGTCATGTGGGCGTCGCCGAACGGGCTGTGGTTCGCCGGCCCGACGGGCATCACCTGCGTCTCACGGGTCGCGTACACCCACGATGAGTGGCAGGCGCTGAACCCAGCGTCGATGGAAGCCTACGTCATCGACGGCCGCTACATCGCCAGCTACAACAACGGCACGCCGGGAACGCTGCTGTACACGCCGCCCTACGTGCCGACGCCCTATGTGGCTCCGGGGCCGCCGACGATCATGACGATCGACACGACCTTCGACGCGGCCTACGTCGAGAAGGCGACCGACACGATGTACATCGCCCAGGGAAACTCCCTGTACAAGTGGAACGCTGGGCCGATCCTGAGCTACCGCTGGCGCTCGAAGACCTGGGACACCCCGAGCTGGCCCGGCATGGCCTACGGCAAGGTCAAGGCCGACGCATACCCGGTGACGTTCCGCCTGATCGCCGATGGCGTGCAGCGCGGCGCCGACATCACCGTGAACAGCGCGCTGCCTTTCGCGTTGCCCTCCGGTCGGGCTTACACGTATGCCTTTGAGCTGGCTGGCACGAACCGTGTCACGACGGCCGCCATCGCGACCAACGCAAACGAACTCGGGGCCACCGCCCAGGGCGCCGAATGACGCTCGTTAGCCGCATGCGCGACGCGCTGGTACGTGGTACGTTCGGTGCCGATCGCACCCCGTCCGCTCCACAAATCCCTTCGCCTGGGCCTGACCCAGCTTCGCACAAGCGCACGCTTGACGCGATCAAGCAGGTCATCGACATGCGCGAGGGTACGTCCGGCTCGCCGCTCGACCAGCACATCACCGTGCGCGATCTCCTGGAGACGGGCCTCGCGCAGCTGCTGCTGCCCAATGGAACGACGATCGGTCCGGGGGCTAGTGCCGACTCGGGCCTGATCCCCGTTGGCGGCAGCACGAGCGACGGATCATCCTCGACCGCCTTCTTCGATGACCCCCGGCCTGTGTATTCGACGCCGCCGGCGCCGACAAACCTGTCGGTTTCGGGTGCGTTCACGAACGTCATCGTGACCTGGGACCTCGTCGACTTCCAGAACTTTAGCTACACCGAAGTCTGGCGCGCGACCACTAACTCGATCGGCTCGGCCTCGAAGATCGGCACATCGACAGCGCGCCTGTACGTCGACGACTCGGCGGTGCTGGGAACCGGCTACTATTACTGGGTCCGTGCTGTCGGGGTGCTGACGAGCGGCGGCACTGCGACTGGCCCATACAACGCTGTCTCGGGCGTCGGCGGTGGCCGGCTCTATGTGGGTGGGTCGGACATCAGCTCGCTCACGATCCAGGCGGGCAACCTCGCCAATGGTTCGGTGACCGGCCCGGCCCTGGCCGCCAACTCGATTGCTGTCGGGACTGCGGCCATCCAGAACGGCGCAATCGTCAACGCGATGATCGCCAACCTGGCGGTCGACAACGCCAAGATCGCCAGCCTCGACGGCGCCAAGATCAACGCTGGAACGATCACGGCCAGCCAAATCGCCAGCGGCACGATCACTGGCGGCAACATCGCAGGCGGCACGATCACTGGCGGATTGATCGCTGCGAACACGATCGCCGGCAGCAACATCATTGGCGGCACGATCACAGCTGCCCAAATGCAAACCGGCACGATTACGGCAGCGAGCGGTATTTTGGGCAACGCCTCCGTTAATACGCTGCAGCTCGCCGGGCAGGCGGTGACGATACCAGTATCAGGACAAAATCCCAGCAGCATTGGCATAACTACGACCGAACAGACGATCCTTTCCCTAACGATCTCGTCCAGCGGCGCACCAATAACCGTTCAATTCGGCTGCCCCTTTGCTGCTTCCACGAATACCGGGACTGTCGGTGTCACTGTCAAGATATACGTGGATTCGACGGTGCTTTTGACTACCACCGTGTATGTCGCTGCCTCGGGCGTTGGAAGCATCGCCAACTTCGTGTCATCTCCACTTCAGAGCACGCCTGGAGCGGGCTCGCACACGTACAAGATGACCGCGTACGCATCGAACACCGGGGTTATTTCGTTTGTCGCGTCGGGATACCTTCTGGAGACTAAGAAGTGATTGAGGTAACGATAGTCGACGCGTCTGGGGAAATCGTAAGCGTCATCCAGGCTCCTGATGACGAGCACATCGCTCTGAATACACCAGACGGCGCCCAGGCGATTCCTGGCCGCCCCCCTGCCGTAGCGAGTTACTACGCCAACGAGGCTTGGGTGGCGAAGCCCGCTCAGCCAGCGGCCTATTTCACCTGGGACTCCGAGAATAAGGTATGGGTCGACCAGCGACCGCTGGCCCAGGCGCTATCGGACAAGCTCGCTGAGCTGACGACGGCCTACGCCGCCGCAATCGCCCAGAACGTTAGCTACACGAGTGTTGACGGTGTAGCGCAGGTCTTCCAGGCTGACCCCGACAGCATCAACGACGTGGTGTCTTCCATGCTGGGCTGCCAAGCAGCGCAGGCTACGCCGCCTGGGTTCTTCTGGGTGGCGGCCGACAACACCCACGTGCCGTTTACCTTCGCCGACCTTCAGGGACTGGCCGCCGCGATCTTCGCTCAGGGGGCCGCAGCCTTCACGCACCTACAGCAGCTGAAGGTCCAGGCCAGGGCTGCAACCACAACCGCTCAACTGGAGGGCATCACATGGGCAACTACGTCCTGAACATCCTGATCGGCATCGATCGAACCGTCAACGCGGTGATCGGCGGCGACCCAGACGAGACGCTGTCGTCGGTCGCCTACCGCAAGTGGCGCGACCGCGAGCCCTGGGGCTTCATGATGCGCGTCGTCAACGGCCTGTTCTGGTTCACGCCGGAGCACTGCCGACTCGCCTACATCCACGACCGCGAGCGCAAGCTCGCCCCTTAAAAAGCTGGCGCACACTAACATGTTAGCTTATACTCACGCACGATCGGAGCACGCATGACCAATTGGGAACGACTTCTCGAACTGGGCGCCTGGAGCGCGAACGGCCAGACCTTCTACCAGAGGGAAAAGGTCGGCCAGTGGACGAACGGCGAGTTCGTGATCAACGACAAGGGCGTCGCGCTGATCAAGGCTGCGGACACCGTCGAGTTCCCCGACGGCGGCGATCCCACGCCGGCGCCTGCGGACGACCCCACCCTGGAACCCCCGGCCGCTCCGGCGCCAGCTCCGAAGCCGCGCGCCCGCAAGGCGATCACGCCGGTGGAGAGCGACGAACTCGCCGCCATGCTGAAGGGCCTGGAGGGCTGATGCAGTTCCCGGCAGACATCGCCGCCGACTCCGGCTACGTCCCCATGCCCCGGCTGTTCGCCTGGGCGATGAAGGACGACGCCGGTGCGATCGCGCTGTGTCTGTCGGTGTTCGCTTGGTCGAACCAATACGACCACATCGCCGATCGCGACCTGACCAGCCGGGAGGCTGAGGAGGGCGCCCTTCACGACGCGATGTGGCGCATCGCGGTCGAGGTGCCGCAGAACCCGTTCTTCCAGGCCCATGCCGCGGAGCTGTCTGTGTCGCTCGCCAACGCGGTCATCTCCTGGCGCACGGCCACCCGCCTGCAGCGCGACGGCGATGCACACGCCGCTCGCGTGGCGTACGTCCTGCGCTGGGTGCCGATCGAGTTTTTCCTGCACTGCGCTCGCCTGGTTGGCGGCGATGACTGGGCCTTGCAGATCGCCCCCCAGTTCTGGCGAATCATGACCCGCGACCACTCCTTCGAGGAGTTCGTCGCCGAGTGTGGAGGTAAATGACATGGGATGGGGTGGACACCCGCCGCAGGCGGACCCGAATATCGCGACGGCTGAGCAGCAGCAGGTCGCCCTGCAGCAGCAGCAAGAGAACTTCTACGAGCAGAACATCGCGCCGCAGGAACTGTCGGAGATGAAGCAGTCCACCGACGCGGCGAACGGTGCGATCTCGGCCGACACGGACCTGGCGAACTACGAGCTTGGCATGTCCAAGCAGCTGAGCGATCAGTACCAGAACTTCGTGCCGGTGATCAACCAGACCGCCACGGACGCGATGGACGCGGACAGCGACGCGTTCCAGCAAGGGCTCGTCGACCGCGCCGTTACCGACGCCGGTCAGCAGTTCACCGCCACGAACGCCGGCCTGCAGCGCGACCTGGCTGCACGGGGCATCAACCCCGGCTCGGGCAACGCGATCGCGGCGATGGCTGGCTCGCGTGACGCGGAGGGCCTGGCTCGCGCGCAGGCTGCCAACCAGACGCGCCTGGCTGCAAAGACCATGGGCTGGCAGCAAGCGGCTGCCGCGGCCGGCATCGGCGGCGGCCTGGAGAGCACCTCGGGTTCGCTCTCGGGCCTGGCAGGTCAGGCCACTGCCGGCGCTGTCAACGCTGCGTCGGTGGGCATGGGCGTCGTCGGAACCGCCGGCGGCATCGACAACAGCTACGCCTCGACTCAAGACGCGATCTCGACCAACCTCGGCAACCTCGGCCTCAATGCCTGGCAGACGGCGCTGCAGCGC
>FTCK01000234.1_pt1 | contig 14868 bp, 13 predicted proteins | sample 1639711 | NCBI WGS metagenome assembly FTCK01 (sample SAMEA3914869, study PRJEB12502) | metagenome | biome: forest; material: soil | place: USA | collected 2012-03-12 | depth 0.1 m | reverse complement strand
GTGTGGACGGCGTTGAAGCCGCTGCTCAAGCCGTAGACTGCACGCCATGAAACGATCTCTCGCCTGCTTGCTCGTGGCGGCTTCGCTGTCGACATCCGCGGCCTTCGCGGCCCGCCTGTCCGCGAACGATGTCGCCGCGGTCGACGCGGCCATCGACAAGTCGAACGCGGCGCTGGTGCGGGGCGATGTCGACGGCGTCGTCGACAGCACCGCCGACCAGTTGCTCGGCGCCATGGGCGGCCGTGCGAAGTATGCGGCGGCGGTCCAGGGCATCGTCAAGACGATGAAGGATCTCGACCTCCGCGTCGCTTCGCACACGATGGAGCCGCCCACCGAGCCGGTGAAGGCCGGCGACTGGCTGGTCACGGTGGTCAAGGAGTCGACCGTCATGGAGACGCGCGGCCGGCGCGTGCGCACCGACGGCTTCACGGTCGCCGTCCGGCCTGCGGCGGGCGGGCGCTGGAAGCTGATCGGCGGCAAGGGCATCGCCCAGGCGCCGGGCATCATGGCGGAACTGTTCCCAGGCTTTCCGGCGAACTACAAGTTTCCAGCGTTCGTCGATACGCCGTTGTGAGCGGCGGCACGATCGGCGCGACTGGCGCGCCGGTGAATTGCACGCCAGGCGCAATGAGTTCCCGCGGGAATCGAATTCATTCGACCTGGAGAGGAACTCATTGCATCTGGAGCGCAATGAGTTCCCGCCGCGGCCCAATGAATTATTCCCGCGATGCAATGAATTCGACTCGGAGCCGAATTCATTCGATCCGCACCTCCATGAATTGCTGCTGGAATCGACATCATTCGACCTGGGGAGGAATGAATTGCATTCGCGGTGGAATTCATTGACCTCGAAGAAGAACTCATTGGCTTGGCCAGGCAATGAATTCGTCGCGCGCCGTCGTCGGCTTCATCGAGGCAGCGCCTTCAGCTCGCCGACGACCCGCGCATATTGAACGCCAACTGCGCCGCGAACGCCCGTTGGTACGCGGGCCGCGCCTCGCCGCGGGCGACATACGCCGCCAGCGTCGGGAATTCGGCCAGGATGCCGGAGGGGCGCAAGCGCAGCAGCACCGAAACCATCAACAGGTCGCCCGCGCTGAAGGCGCCATCGAGCCACTCGGCATCGCCCAGCCGCGCCGCCAATGGGCCCACGCGGGCGCGAACGCGTTCCACGACCAGGGGCCAGCGATCCTTGCTCCAGGGCTTGTCGCCTTCCAGGAGCTTCGCCGTCACGATGTCGAGGATCGGCGGCTCGACGGTGTTGAGCGCGGCGAACATCCACGTGATCGCGCGCGCCCGGGCGTCGGGCTCGGACGGCAGCAGGCTGCCCTGTCGCTCGGCGACATGGAAGACGATCGCCCCGGTCTCGAACAGAACGAGGTCGCCGTCCTCGAACGTCGGGATCTGGCCGAAGGGATGCAGGCGCAGATGCTCGGGCTCCTTCAGCGCCGGGAACGATACCGGGCGGACGTCGTAGGCCAGACCCGCCTCCTCCAGCGCCCAGCGGACGCGGGTGTCGCGCGCCAGGCCCTTGCCGCCGTCGGGCGAGTGCTCGAACGCAGTGATGACGATGCTCATCGGGGGATCTCCTGGCGAAACGGTGGACGGTAAGGGGGTCGACTGAAATGATAGGTCAGCTCGAAGGGCGCGATGGGGGGTGACGGGGCGCGTCGATGCCCTGCCCGCCCGGCAGGGCGCGCGGCGAACTTTCCGATGCAGCGCCCGCGGCGATGGCCGACCCTTCTGTCGACATGACGCCTTGTCCGCCCCCGTCGCGAATGACATAGTTCGCTCCGGTCGATCGAATCTTCCGTTCGCCTCGCGCGAACGTCGAAGACATCGGCTCCTGCTCCCGCCCCACCGACGAGGGCCGCCCGTGGGACGCAGCGGCGGCCCTCGTCGATGTCGCAGACGCTTCTTCGCAGCCCAAGGAGAATCGACGTGACGCAAATGACCACCCTCCGGGTCACCGGCCACCCCAACGCCCTGGCTTTCGACGGCACCCATGTCTGGGTCGCCGACAGCAACAGCTTGAAGAAGATACGGCCGGCCACGGCCGAACTCGTGGCCTCGTATCCGATCGCCGGCGCGACGTCGCTCGCCTTCGACGGATTGCACATCGCCGCGCTGTCCGCGGGCGGCGTGCTCCGGATGTCGACCGAGACCGGCGCCCTGGTCGGCCGGTATGCGTTCGACCTGGCCTCCGACGACCAGCCGGCCGCGATCGTCGCCGACGGCACCTACCTCTGGGCCCTGAACTACCGCCATCGCAGCGTCTCGAAGCTGCTGACGCGCACCGGCGAGAGGGTCGGCACGTATGCCGTCGGCGAGCGCCCGTGCGCGCTCGCGTCCGACGGGACGCACGTCTGGGTCGCCAACGAATTCGAGGACAACGTCACCAAGCTCGTGGCGGCCACCGGCGCCCACGCCGGCACCTACCGGGTCGGCGGATCGTCGGGCGGCGTCGTCTGCGACGGCTCGTTCGTCTGGGTTTCGGGAACGGGCCAGGGCACCGTGACCAAGCTCGACGCCGAGACCGGCCAGATGCTCTGGGAACGCCCCGCCGGCGGCAGCCCGCAGAACATCGCCTTCGACGGCACGTTCATCTGGGCCGCCGACCAGGCGCAGAAGAGCATCACCAAGATCGACGCCGACACGGGCGCGTTCGTCGAGACGATCGCCCTGCCCAGCCCCGCCGCGATGGTCTTCGATGGCAGCTGCATGTGGGTGGCGAACTACGCCGACGATTCCGTGACGCGCGTCGTGGCGCCCGGCGCGCACGCCCCGGTCAAGCCGATGCAGCGGATCGAGCACGTCGTGCTGCTGATGATGGAGAACCGGTCGTTCGACAGCCTGCTGGGCTGGCTCTACGAGCACGACGATCCGTCGCACCACGTGCCGCCGCTGCGGCCAGGCGAGCGCGCCTATGAAGGCCTGCAGGGCCTCGACCTCGCCGCGTTCGAGAACGTCGACGCGACCGGGCGGATCCGGCTCAGGCCGGCGCGTGGCGCGCAGGGGCTCAACGTCCCCAACCTCGCGCCGGGCGAGAACTTCGCGCAGGTCGCCACGCAGCTGTACGAGTGGCCGTTCGAGATGACCTTCGCGCCGCCGATCCAGATGACGCCCCGCGGCGTGCTGGCCGCCGGCGGATGGCGCACGCACGACGCCGTCAAGACGATGACCGCCGACCAGGTGCGCGAGGGGCTCATCGCCGCGATGGTCGACAACAGCAACCAGACCGCGCGCTACTTCTCGGACTGCCCCGACAGCCGCCCCAAGGACGGCCCGAACGACAAGGACCTGCCCGGCAAGGCCGCCATCGTCGTGTTCCTGCGCGACGCGAAGATCCGCGACGCGGCGTGGCTCAAGGCGCACAAGGACGAGGATCACCGCAACACGCTGATCGCGCACCTCGCGAACACCTTCGCCATGCCGGTCGGCGAGCTGCAGGCCAGCGCGAACCAGGATCTCGTGATGATGGCGTGGACGCGGTCGCGCAAGCCCAGCATGAAGGGCTACGTGCGCGACTACACCAACGAGCTGCGCCATCTCGGCTACGCGGAAGACGTGGTCGCGCGCTACGCCGCCCAGGTGATGCAGAGCTTCACGCCGGACCAGTTGCCCGTCATCAACGGGCTGGCCGAGCACTACGCCGTCTCCGACATGTGGTTCTCGTCGGTGCCGTCGCAGACGAATCCGAACCGTGCCTTCGCGATGTGCGGCACGTCGATGGGCCTGGTCAACAACGGCTTCCTGGAGACCGACCCGCGCGCCGCGCAGATCGAGAACGCGGCCGGCTACCTGATCGGCGACGACCGCTTCGAATCGAAGACGATCTTCAATGCGCTCGAAGAGGCCAAGTCGACGTGGAAGGTCTTCTACCAGAGCGGCTATCTGCCCAGCAACATCTACAACGCCATCCAGATCGCCACCGGCGGCGGCGTCGCGTCGGGGATCGCCCTTGCGGCGCGCGCGCCACTGCTGGCGGTCGGGCAGGCCATCCTCGCGGCCATCGGCGCGAAGCCGGCGCAATACCTCAAGGAGCTGAGTTCGCCGGAGCTGGTGTCCGACTACACGCACCGCCTGTTCCCCAAGATGCTCAACGTCCCCGACGCGGACTCCCACTTCTCGAAGCTCGACGACTTCCACGCGATGGCGCGCGCCGGCAAGCTGCCGCATTTCTCCTACCTGCAACCCGAATGGACGATCGCCCACGCCGGCACCGGCGGCGGCCTGGGCACGACGCTGGGCCTCCAGAGCGTGCTGTTCCACCAGGGCCGCGACTACCACCCGCCCGGCAACCTCGACGCCGCGGAGAACCTGGTGCGGGACATCTACGCCAGCCTGATCGCGAACCGCGCGGCCTGGGAGAAGACGCTCTTCGTGCTGACGTTCGACGAACCCGTCGGCTCGTTCGACCACGTGTCGCCGCCGGCCGCGGTGCCGCCGTGGGGCGACGGGCCGTCGCCCGTCAGGCGCGAGTCCGGCTTCGACTTCCGCCGCTATGGCGGTCGCGTGCCGGCCATCCTGGTGTCGCCGTGGATCGAGAAAGGCACCGTGTTCCGCTCGACGACCGGCGTGCCCTACGACCACACGTCGCTCATCGCCACCGTCCTCAAATGGCGCGGGCTGGCGCAGCACATCCCCGAGTTCGGCAGCCGCACCGCCAACGCGCCGACCTTCGACACCGTGCCCTCGCTCAAGACTGCGCGGCGCGACGAGAAGGCCATCCGCTTCCTCAAGCCGCACCACCACGGCGAACCGCTGGCGTTCCACGACCGCTTCTGGCTGAAGGACTTCAAGGGCCGCTATGTCGCCGGATTCTCGGAACACTACGTCCTGCCGTTCTCGACCGTCGGCACCGATCCGAACTTCACCGAGTTCTTCCCGATCCTGGACGCGTCCGCGCCGCCCGCGAAACGCACCGAGTTCTATTTCGAGAACGCGGCCGATCGCCCGGACGCGGGCGTCGTCCAGGCGAACCCCGACGCCAAGGTGAGGCTGGTCGCGGCCGACAGCGGGCTCGGCGCCTACAACGTGCTGGGCGCCTGGCGCGACTCCACCGACGTCTACTACTTCAACGACTACATGGAAAGCCACGACAGCCTGCGCCAGACCTGGTCGCTCGTGAAGGAGAAGCCGGGCTCCGTCCACTTCGGCGACCGCGTCGGCCTCCAGAGCGCCTACGACTTCGGCCTGGCGACCGGCGGCAACGGCCAATGCCTGGTGCCCTGCTACGACCATCCTCGCTACATGACGACCATCGTCCCCGGCAACCGAAGCTGGTGGCTGCACCTCTACGAGAATGCCGAATACCTCTGGGGCCTGGAGCCGGTGGACAGGCGTTGAGGGGTCGCGGCGCCGTCGTGACTGGCACGGGAGATCACCTGGAGCTCTGCGGGATCGCGTACCGCGGCGGCATGCACTGGGTGCATACCCACTGCGGCGACAACCCGACGCCCGAGGAACCGGACGGATGGCTGAAGGAGATCGCGGCGGACGGGTCGGCGGGGCCGATCGCAATGACTTGACGTGAACTAAAGTGGGTCTCCAGGCCTGCACTTCGTGGGCGCCAAGGACCGCCTGCCGCCATGCTCGACAGTACCGACCTGCAACGATTGCTTCGCGTGACACCCGGCATGTTCGTGCTGCTGAGCCCGGACGCGGCCTACACGATCCTCGGGGCCAGTGCGGAGTATCTGGAAACGTCGCATTCGGATGAATCCATCGTGGGCCGTCCGCTGTTCGAGGTCTTTCCGGACAATCCCGACGTCGACCCCGTCGGCAGCCGGACGCTTCGCGCGTCCCTCGGGCAAGTCCTCGCGACGGCAAAGCCCGATCGCATGCCGGTGGTCCGCTATGACGTGCGTCGCCCTGCCTCCGAGGGTCGCACCTTCGAGGAACGCTACTGGTCGCCGACGAACATCCCGGTGCTTGCCGATGACGGCCGCGTCGAGTACATCGTGCATCGAGTCGAGGAAGCCACCGTCAAGTCCAATCGCAGCGCGGTGGAAATCCTGGAGAGCATTACCGAGGGCTTCTTCACGCTCGATCGCAACTGGTGCTTCGGCTACGTGAACGCGGAAGCCCACCGCATCCTGGGTGTCGAACTCGGTTCGCTCGCGCGGCGCGTCATCTGGGAGGTCTACCCGGGCCTCGAGGGCACGCCGTTCTGGAACTGCTATCACCAGACGATGGATGAGCGCGTCAAGACGTCGTTCACCGCCTACTACGCCCAACAGGCACGCTGGTACGAGGTGACCGTGTTTCCCGCGCCGGAAGGCATCTCGGTGTACTTTCGCAACGCGACCGAAAGCAAGGTGCGCGAGACGCAGCGCGATGCGTTGGCCGACTTGTCGCGGCGGCTTGGTGACGCGACCGACGCCGCAGAGGCCGGCTATGCGGGGTCGGTCGTGCTCGGCACGACCTTGGACGTGAGTCGCGTCGGGTATGGGACGGTCGATCACGACAGCGGCAACCTCTTTGTCGATCGGGACTGGGTTCGGTCGGGCGCGGAGTCGCTTGCCGGCGTGACACCGCTGCTGGACTACGGCACTTTCATCGATAACCTGCGACAAGGCGAGTTCATCGCGATCAGCGATGTGCGGCTCGACCCTCGGACCGCGCAGGCCGCCGCGGCGCTCGAATCCAAGCAGGCCAGATCGTTCGTCAATGTGCCCGTGCTGGAGCAGGGGCGACTGGTGGCCGTGCTGTTCGTCAACGACGACAAGGTTCATCACTGGACGTCTGACGAGGTCGGATTCATCCAGGAAGCCGCCGCGCGCACGCGCACCGCGGTGGAGCGTGCCAACACGACGCAGGTGCTGCGCGCCAGCGAGGAACGCTATCGACGACTGAACGACGAGTTGTCCGATGCCAGCAGGATGAAGGATGAGTTCCTCGCGACATTGGCGCACGAATTGCGCAATCCGCTGGCGCCGATCCGCAACGCGTTGAGGATCCAGAGCTTGGCTGTGAGCGATGTCGCCGTGATCAGCAAAACTCGTGAACTGATGGAGCGCCAAGTGGCGCAGATGGTGCGCCTGATCGATGACCTGCTCGACCTGTCGCGACTCAGTCGCGGCCTGGTCGATCTCAAGATCGGACGCGTGTCGCTGGCGTCCGCCTTGGCGCTTGCCGTGGAGGCGAGTCGGCCCGCGATCGAACAGTCGACCCACGAGTTGAGCGTGAACCTGCCCGGCGAAGACCTGGTCGTCTCGGCCGATCCCGTGCGCGTCGTGCAGGTCATCACGAATCTCCTCAACAACGCCGCCAAATTCACCCCGGGGCCCGGAAAGATCAGCGTCTCGCTGGAACGCGAAGGCGGCAGCGCCACGATCCGTGTGCGAGACACCGGCATCGGGTTGCGCGCGGACATGCTGGAGCGCGTCTTCAAGATGTTCGAACAGGTGGATCGATCGTACGCGCAGGTCAGCGGCGGCCTGGGCATCGGCCTGACGCTCGTCAAGCAACTGGTCGAGGCGCAAGGCGGTAGCGTGCGCGCGGAAAGCGCAGGCCTCGGGCAGGGGAGCACGTTCGTCGTGCACCTTCCGCTCGAATCGGCGCAGATCGACCTGCGATCCGCGCAGGGGGGCGACCCGTCCATCACCCGGTCCGCTGCGCCCCGCCGAATCCTCATCGCAGACGACAACGAAGACGCGGCCTCCAGCCTTGCGCTGTTCCTGCAGATGGCGGGACACGAAACACGGGTCGCCAAGAATGGCGCTCAGGCCCTGGCGATCGCGGAGACGTTCCTGCCTGATATCGCCGTGCTGGACATTGCCATGCCCATCATCGACGGCTTGGAAGTTGCGAGGTCCTTGAGAGCGCGACCTACCGGAAAGGACATGGTGCTGCTGGCCCTGAGTGGCTTCGGCCAGGACGCCGACAAGCAAAGATCGATGGCCGCTGGTTTTGATGCGCACCTGGTCAAGCCTGTCGAGCTCTCGACGCTCGAAGGCCTCGTCGAGGCGCCCATGCGCCGCAGCTGAGCTCGTCCGAAGACGAAGTCGGTTCCCGTCGATGTACCCTCTTCTGCCGCACGTCGTCGTCAGCGCCCGGCCAGCGCGGTAGACGCGGCAAACGACTGCTCAGGGCCAGGAGGCGGGCAGCTGATTGGAAAGGATTCTTGAAGACGCGGTGCAGTTCAGTGCGCGCCGCCGTCCAATCGACATCTCGATGTTGCGGATCGCTGATAATTCCTCTTCAATCAAAATAGGCGCCTCCATGGCCTCCGTGAAGACATTGTTGGCTCCCGAAGAGCAATGGAAGCGCACCGTTTCGTACGTTGGCTCGCTTCGAGGCAGAGCGCACAGTCTTGCGGGCCCACGAGTACTGCTTGTGGTGATGAAAGTGCCCCATCGTCTTTTCAGTGTGGGCGATGTCTTCGTCATGACCTGGGGGAACGGAATGAACGAGCGTTGGGGCATGTCGGGCGTTTCTTCCAAGGGTGCGCGCTTGAAGGACTACTTCATTCCGCTTCGTTCGGTCCAGTACGATGACTTCGAGCTGCCCGGTGATCTCACCACCTTGAAGTGGGATGACCCGGCCGTTGGGCGCTTCGTCGCCGACTTACGCGCAAGTAGCCGTCGCCGGGTAGGCGCGAGTATCCCGGCACCTCCGCAAGAGCCGCCTCCGACACCACATGTGGAGGGATTACGTTTTGACGGTTGTTACCGTTCCAGGCGGGGACCAAGGCATAAGCGAGGCGAGTATTTCAACAGGAACTATCTTCGATTCTTTCCCGACGGAACGGCGATCGCGAGTCCGTATGGCGGTTTCTCGCGATGGCACCAGCAGAACTTCCTGCGCGGCCCGTGGGACACCAGCGGACGGTACACGCTGGAAGGAAATTCCATCTCCATTTGCATCGTGCTCAAGGGCGAAGTCATCGAGCAATATTCCGGCACGATGGACGGGGGGCGTTTGCGACTGGCCAGGCGCTGCTTCAAAGGCTGGTCGCGTTCGCGTGTGGACGATGTCTACAAGTTCGGCCCGTGGAAGGATGATTGACCGGTCTGGCGTGATGGGCGTATGCCGGTCAGGTGCTGTCGTTCGCCGATGTCCGCTTTCGCGGCAGGCTATTGACCATGGCCCAGCGCAACGAGCAAAGCCAAGCGGTGAACGTCGGCTTCGAAAGCAAAAACCTGTCGGAAGCTGTTGACCTACTTCGGTGGATCGTTTCTCGATGCGAACCGACGGTTGCCCCTGACATTCCGGCCGTCACCCGCGAGAGTCTGATGTTGCGAGCTGAGAGGCCGTTCCTCGGAGGCCAAGATCACATCGTTTACGGCCGGCTTCGACGAAACTGAAACTTGCGGTCGGTTCGACGGTACGGTTGGTCAGACCTGACGGCGAAAGCTTCGATTCGTCGTGGTCGTTCGTCTACGGCGGCTCCAGGAACAATCACGTGGAGTCTTGCGTTCAGCAAGTTCTGGATGTCTTTCTGCATGCTGGTATCGCCTACTATTGCCGGCACCATGCTGCCGCCAGAAGCTGCCGCTCAGTGGCGTCCGGTTTTAGGCAACCTCATCGCCAGCTACGATGTCAGCCGTGCCGAAGTCTCCACTCGAGCCACCCGAATCCGTCCATGAGCCGTTTCTCGCGGCCGGTTGGTCCCCGGCCAGGCAGGCTGTGGATCAATCCGTTCCAGAAGGGCCAGGGCGCCGGCTCCGCAGAACCGGCAGGTACTGTGAAGCCGGAGGCGATCACCCGTCCACGGACATGCTGGGTGCTGTCCAACAGGGAACGCGATGTCCGAAGATGACCTTCTAACGGCCCGAGAACACAATTTCTTCGCACGCTGGCCGCGCGTGCGCCGGCATTTTCTCTGGTGGCGAATAGCGCAGGGTACGGTTCTGTTCGGGGGGCTCACGGCGTACCTCTTTCTCCATGACCGGTACGCGCTGGGTCAAATCTCAGGCGTGGCGCTTGCGCTGTCAATCACGGCTCTTTTGATCGGCGGCAGCGCGTTCGGCGTCTTCATGTGGGCGTTGGCAGAACTCCGCTTCCAACGAATCGCCGCGAAGGACAACCAAGCCTTCAAAGTCAATACGGACGCGCTCACGATGTGGGCACAAGGCAACCGAGGTCTCCTCGAAAGGCGGTTCAAGCTGGCCATCGGTTTTCTGCTGATTCTGATAGTCGTGGTCCTCGCACTCATGAACGCGTAGGGAGGCGGGCTGCAGTCGAGGCCGTGTGAGAACTCCAGGCGGGCCGTCGCGGCGGCCTGCGTGCCCTCGTAACGCAATGAACTCAGAGCTAGACTGGTGATGTACGCTGGGTCTGCTCAGCTTGAAAGCTCGCCTGCACACAAGTCCCGCAGCGAAAGGCAAGATCCCATGGAATACAAGGTCGCGCACCCATTGTTTGAGCGCCAGGAATTGGCCGTCAGGACAACTGGCTTGCTCAAGCGTTCTGTGTTGCTCCTGGACGGTCAGGTTATTCAAGCAGAGCGAGGCAAGTACGTTATCAAGAATGACGCAGGTGACGACACCTCAGTGCGGCTTGACGCGGTCTTCATCGATCCGATACCCGTCGTAAGAATAGGAACTGACGTGGTGCGCCTGGCGCCGGCGTTCTCCTGGTACGAGTACGTATGGATCGGCATTCCGGTCTTGCTGGTCTTCGTCGGCGGCGCCCTTGGCGGCGGTCTCGGAGTTGCCGCCGGGTACTCCAACACTCAGATTTTTCGCAGTGATCGCGGCACTGGAACCAAGTATCTGCTGACAGGCCTCACAACAGTCGCCGCGCTGGTCGCGTTCCTGATACTGGCAACTGTCCTTCAGATCGCGGTTCGCACTGCGAGGCAGTGACGCTTTCCTGCCAACCCGTCGCGACCGACCGGTTTCGGGCTGTCCGGCGAACTGCCCACAGATCAACGATCCCATCCGGAGCTCATGAATTCGCCGATTCTCCCGGCACAGACGCCAGGTTGCGCCGAGATTCTTGTAGGGCAGCTTGGAAGACATCTTGCGCTCGGCATTCAGAGGTGTCGCACTGAGGTGCGGTGGTCGGCGAGGCGGGACGCCTCTGCCGAGCCGGCCGGAGCCCGGCGCCTCTTGTCCAACCTGGCCTGGGGCCTCCGGAGGCTCTCGTCGGCCAGAACCGGTCGGTCGCGAGAGTCCGGTTTAGGGTAGGCTGTCCCCGTGGAACTCAGGTGTTTGTATGAGAAAGCTGTACCCCACGCTGGTCTGCTGCCTGCTCGTCACGGTATTCGTAAGCCGAAGAGGTGCTGGGCCCATCCTGCTCAACGTCCTGCCGGTCGTGCTTGGCGCGTGGCTGATACTCCTTGCGTACCGCGCGCTCAAGCGCAAGGAAAGGCCGGGGCTGCAGCTCGTGAAAGTGGGGATCTGGTTGGGCGGCGTGGCATTGGCTGCCAGCGCCCAGGCTTACATGTACGTGAACGCAAGAGACGATGCCGTGCGCGTCTCCACCGCTGCAGAGAGATTCGGCATAGTGCATGGCACTTACCCGTGCTCGGTGAGAGATATCGGTTTCCAAGAGACCGATGACCGCGTTCATCGGCGTCTCGCAAATTTGTACTGCCTCGATGGTGAGCCGCATCTGTGGTACTTCAGTTCGTTCCGGCCATATGCGATGGAGGAGTACAGCTTCCGTAGCCATGGATGGAGCAGTATCGATGCCACGCCCGACTAGGACCATAAAGGTCGTAGTCAGCCAGAAGCTGGCCGTTTGGCGGTGCCCTGCCGCGCCGTGCAGATCGCTGCGCTTCATGGCATCGGCCGCAGCGTGGATCGGCTGGACAAGAATGTCGAAGTCGAGCGGGCGATAGGTGCGTTTGTGCGGGATCTGAAGAACGACTCTACCCTTCGAGCGTACGCCGAGGCGGCTCGCCAGGCCAGGGTGCAGTAGGTGCCGAAGCGCAACCAGACATGGCAAAGGGCTGCACACTGCCGACCGGCTCTTCCCGGCCAACAGCCCAACAGCAGCCGTTGGCCACCGTCCGCTTTCGAGTAGTCTGATCGCATGCGCACCTTCAACCTCTTCGCCGACTACTTTCAGTTCTATCTGCAGGACGAAGCAGTCGACGGCGACCTTTCCGATTCCTGGACCGATGAGGCTGGGACCAGGCTACTCGCAGTAGCTCCGGGTACCGTTGGTGTCGGCACTGTTAGAAATATGGAAGTCCCGGTGACGCTAGAGCTGCTCGCGTCGGAACCACCACTTGACGTAGAGGCCTACGATCACATCGTTGAAGGCTCGCTTTCGGTGGGCGGCAGGAATCTGGTGATCGCAGGGTGCACGGACTACTTCCCCGACGCGGCGAGGATCCAGATTGAACCAGGAAGCTATAGGGTGCGGGCGTGCTTCTCCGGCCTCGAGGCGCTCTCTGATGATGGCCTTGACGGAGCAGATCGTTACCATCTGCAGCTCTGGCCCGCCCCGCCGGCCGAAGTCGCAGTCCTCAAGCAACGCGTCGGATAGTCGAGGCCAGCTCGCCCGACGGCGTCAGCTGGCCATGAGCCGTCGTTCGTTGCACACGCCGCTCCTGGACGTGCAGCAGTTCGTGCGTGTTCGCGACATCGCTCTCGTTGGCCGAGGTGACGTGCACGCTGTGCACCAGCCCCGAGTCGGCATCGGCACCAACGTGCGCCTTCATGCCGAAGTAATGCTGCTGACCCTTCTTGGCTTGGTGCATCTCGGGATGGCGCTCGCCGTCCTGGTTCTTCGTCGAGTTCGGCGCGACGATGATCGTCGCGTCCACCAGTGTTCCCTCGCGCATGAGCAAGCCCTGCTCGCCCAGGTGCGCGTTGACCGCCTCGAAGATCGCCTTCGTCAGCTCGTGCTGCTCGAGCAGTCGCCGGAATTTCAGCAGCGTCGTCGCGTCGGGTACCTGCTCGCGCGACAGGTCGATGCCCACGAAGTCCCGCAGGGCCTGGCCGTCGTAGATCACGTCTTCGAGACCCTCGTCGCTCAGGCTGTACCACGGCTGCAGGAAGACATCCGCAGCATCCGCTCCATGCCGATCGGCGGGCGACCGACGCGACCGCTCTTCGGGTAGTGGGGCGCGATGAGCGCCAGCAACGCCTTCCACGGCGCCACGCGCTCCATCTCGCCGAGGAACTTTTCGCGCCTCGTCTTGCGCTTCTTGCCTGCGTACTCCAGGCTGGCAAAGCTGGTCTGGTTCATGGCGAAATCATCCTCGGGCTCGGCTGCTCACGCCATCGTGGCCCACCCGATTTAGGTGGCCCGCTGAACACGGGCCGCGCGTAGGGCCGTAGACTTGACCGCGCCATCCCGGACCGATTCGATGAACATCCCAAACGAGCTACATGACGCCACGCTAGAGGCAGTTCGATTCGACTGGGCAGAGCGTAAGTGCAGCTTCGACTTCCGCGGCGCGCCTCGGGCGCCAAGGCCGTTCACCATGACGTTTTCGCAGACCGTCGAACTCATCGTTCCCGCTAGCCTGCCGTGGGGGCCCTCGGGCTCTGTGCTGGAGCTTCGAAACCCTGCCCCGAGCACTACGAGTTCGCGATGCAGTCGGGCGACACCCTCACTGTGGTGACCGCGACCAAGTCATTCGAGATCACCCCCGCAGCGCTCAATAAATCAGCGCTTCCCTGGATGGCGGTGCGGCGACTGCCGGGTCGAATGCCTGCGTCGGACGCGGTTCCGAACTTCTTTCCTGCAATGAGATCGAGAAGCGATTCCGAAACTTCGATCAATTGCGTGGACTCGATCTCGCGCATAAGACGAGCCGCCCGCTCGTTTCGTTTCTGGTGCCGATGCTGTGGGGCAGCCTAGGCCCAGGCCAACGCATTGCTCGCGCAGGCAGATGCCCGTCGCAAGCTCCCGTAGTTGCTCGATCACCGAGACAGTGGCCTGCCGCTTTGGCGGGTCAGCTTCGCGGGCACGTGACGTGTGTCCTGACCTTGCCCAGCGTGCCGTCAGAGGCCCAGCTTGCGCTCGCTCATCCACTTCACGATCGCCGGGTCACGGTGCGAGAAGAAACTGCTCTTGCCGGTCTCCAGCGTCGCGATGGCCTGCATCTCGCCGTCGGACAGCTCGAAGTCGAACACGGCCAGGTTCTCCCGCATGCGCTCCTTGCGCACGGACTTGGCGAGGGCGACGATGCCCCGCTGCACGAGCCAGCGCAGCACGACCTGGCCCACGCTCTTGCCGTGCCGTGCGCCGATGGCGGCCAACGCCTCGTTCTGAAACAGCCCGTTCCTGCCTTCCGCGAAAGGGGCCCAGGCCTCGGCCTGCACGCCGAACTCGCGCATGAAATCGTCGCTCTCGGCCTGCTGGTGGAACGGGTTGACCTCGATCTGGTTGACGGCCGGCGTGACCTGGTTGAAGGCCTTGATGTCCATCAGCCGGTCCGGCTGGAAGTTGCTCAGGCCGATCGCTCGCAGCTTTCCGGCCCGATGCGCCTCTTCCATCGCTCGCCACGACCCGTGGACATCGCCGAACGGTTGGTGGATCAGGTAGAGATCCAGGTAGTCGAGCTGCAGTCTGCCCAGGGACTTGTCGATCGCACGCTGCGTGCGTTCGTAGCCAGCGTCCTCGACCCAGAGCTTCGAGGTCACGAACAGCTCGCTCCGTGCGATGCCGCTCGCGCGCAGCCCGGCGCCGACGGCTTCCTCGTTCTTGTAGGACGCGGCGGTGTCGATGAGGCGATAGCCGACGTCGATGGCGTCGATGACGCTGCGCTCGCACTCCTGGGCGTCGGCAATCTGGAAGACGCCAAAGCCCAGGATCGGCATGCGGGCGCCGGTATTCAGGGTGACATGTTGCATGGACAGTCCTTCTATTTCCGTGAGGAGGGGTTCATGTGAGGGACACGGTCACGCAGTGACCAGCGGACCGCCTTGGTACTGGTCGTCGGCCACAGGCTCCATC
>FTCK01000327.1_pt1 | contig 14935 bp, 22 predicted proteins | sample 1639711 | NCBI WGS metagenome assembly FTCK01 (sample SAMEA3914869, study PRJEB12502) | metagenome | biome: forest; material: soil | place: USA | collected 2012-03-12 | depth 0.1 m | reverse complement strand
GCCCAAGGACGCCCCGCCGATGTTCACCGCCATCGCCAGCGACGACTTCCTGTTCCGCGGCCAGTTCGGCGTCGTCAAGTCCTGGTTCGACGCCGGACGGCCGGTCGAATTCCACCTGTTCCAGAACGGTGGCCATGGGTTCGGGCTGGGGTATCCGGGCAAGACGTCCAATGGCTGGTTCCCGGTGTTCGTGCATTGGCTGGATGTGAATGGCTTCCTCGCAGGCAAAGCCGGGACTTAGGCAGAGCGAGTCGAGACACGCTGCAACTCGCAGTTCCGGGTCAGACCCGCTTCCTGACGTGCGATCCGTTTGCAACAATCCAGAAATATGATTGAAACAAATCGGAACGTCTTGTCGACATGCAAACTTTTGGCCGCTTTCGCGGCGGTGTTGTTCTTGCAAAGCTGTGGAGGTGGCGGCGGCGGTGGTGGGGCGTCGGATAGTCCTGCACCGGCACCGGTGGCCCAGACGCCTGCACCTGCGCCCTCGGCGACCGATATTCCCAGCCCGGTCGCACCGAATTGCGGCGCAGACGTGCCAGACACGGTGGCCGCGGGCACGCTGCCCACCAACCGCGCGAAATTCGAACCGGACGATGGCAAAGCCTATTTCGGCTTCACCATGAACATCGAGGATCAAACCGATCCGGACTTCGGCGACCTCCGGCCCTTGGCCGACAGGCTGTGCGACTCCATCTACTACGAACTCGACGGCAAGAAGCCCACGGTCATCAAGGTCCAAAGCGAATGGATCGCCTATTCCGGCGACCTGCAACCTTTCAGCGTGGCGCTGGCGGATATCCAGAAGGTCCAGGCGGCCGGCGGCTCGTCCATCGTGCCGTTCGTGGAATGGGAGGCCAACTGGGCCGGCCATGACGACCAGAACGTGCTCAGCACCAAGGAAATCGCCGCAGGTACGTTCGACGACTACATCCGCAGCTATGCCCAGGAAGTCATCGCCTACGGCAAGCCGCTGTTCATCCGGCCGATCTGCGGCGAGTTCAACGGCAACTGGTGGCGTTGGTGCAGCCCGAAGGCCAACCCCACCCTGACCGCCGCCGACTTCGTGGGCGCCTGGCAGCATGTCGTCGACATCTTTCGCGAGGAAGGCGTCACCAACGTCGCCTGGGTCTGGACGCCGACCGACGCGCTGCCGTCGTACAACTATGCCGACCCCAACTGGCAGGCCTATTACCCGGGCGACGACTACGTCGACTGGGTCGGCGGCGACACCTACATGGCCACGACCCCGAAGATCCCGGATATTTTCGACAACCTCTACCAATTCGGTGTCGACCATCGCAAGCCGTTCTTCCTGGCCGAATTCGGAATCCGCGCGAAGGAGTTTTCCTATCCCGCGGAGCTTTATCCCGACTGGATGCAGGACAAATTCAACTATTTCGTGACCCACCCCAACATCAAGGCCGTGATGTACTTCAACCGCAACGGGCGGACGCAAACGGTCGGCGCCGAGGTCTTCATGTACGACCGCAAGGTCAGCTACGTGCCGAATGTCGATGATGACGATTTCCGCCTGCTGGCCGGCGGCCCTTCCATGCGGTCACTTTTCGCTCGGGAAATTTCGGACAGCCGCTATTTGTCGTCGTTGACTGTGCCGGCCAGATAAGTTGCCGAAGAGGGCGTGCGCTCGCACTGCGCACACGATTCGACAAAGCGGGCGACGCCGATGCCGTGGACTTCCAGTTCCGCGACACTCAATACGGCTGCTCCAAGGTATCCGGGCCTACTCGGTAGACCGCTGCAACCGACCACCCGTTGCTGTCCTTCGACTTTGCGTTTCCAGCGCCGAAGAGCCGTCATTCAGACGGTATCGCAAGGAAATTAGCTGCCTAGCAGCGCGTCAAGTTGCGGGCTGTCGCCGTTCAGCTTTCGGCCGTCATCCAACTCGATCTGGATTGCGGACACCGGACAAACTTTGGTCGCCCACATGACACAACGGAAGTTGCTCTGCAGCTTTTGCTCGTCAATGTCGTCCCGCAGTCGTACCGTCCACTCACCGTCGACCGCATGGAAAATCTCAGGAGCCTCGCCTTCGCACAAGTAGTGCGCACAGCAGACGTCCTCTTCTATGCTCACCCGCTTGATGCGGGGAAGTTGCGAGTTGCTCATGGCGTATTCAGGTTGACTGGGAAGTGACATCAGAGGTTCCGGAAAACCTGCAGGGGCCAATAGAGGCCCACCCGAAAGCGGTCGTTGCCGACCGACCGCACCTGGCCGATTGCGGGCGTTCACGAACGGCAGCTTTCGGGCAATGGCGGCGTCTCCGTCGCTGGATCTTGCAGAGAAACAGCCAGCACTGTAGAAAAGCCCCGGACAGCAGAACTGTACGGGGCTTCCTATGGGATTCGTGGTGGCTGGGGCTCCCTCACATTACCTGGGAAGTGTGGCAATAATCACAAAAGTTGTGCTGTCAGTTGTGCGGTCGCGCTGGCGACTGAAACCGCCGTCTCCTCAGGGCCTGCAGTCAGGGAATGGTCGGTGGCTCGATCCATTCTGCGAACTGAGGCTTGTAAAGCAGCACCCGTTCAAAACCTCCTCTGCGCAACTGGACGCCCAAAGGCCATTGCAATTCCACGTCTTGAGCGGAATCGATGAAATCGACGATCAGCAGTAGCCACTGCGAGTCGCACTGCCGATACCCCGGAAGCTTCTTCAGTTTTGCGTCAAGCACCGCTTGAACTCGCTCGGGATCAACGCGCGGCACGGCGAAGCCCTGAACTCCGCGCCACTTTGCATCTGAGTAGGTAGACGGCGTGCGATAGACCGACTGGATCTGAGCCGTCGCTGCATAAGCGCTGCGAAGCAGCTCACCGCCAAGGCCCCGTTGATTGCACAGCGCAATTTCACTGAGCGCACCGGCCACCTGCTTGACGTCGGTGATGGGGTTGCGCGGATCGAATCCGATTGTGAATTCGTAGGCCATCCCGCCTGCAGCGACGTACTGCGCTTGCGCCTTCTCAATGACTCGCTCCCTAAAGCGTCGCTGCTGCTGAAGGCTCGTCGGATCGTCTCCGTCAATGAGGAAGAGATTCGCCAGCTCAATGCCTACAGTTCGAGCCCCCCGCACAATGACGTCAGGCGCGTCGCCGTATTCGACTTCGCCAACCGGGAGATCGAAGTCCTTGCGGAACTGCTCAAAGTAGGCACGCTCACGCGCACGAGTGGACTCACGGGCCATGCTCAATCATGCACCCGGGCTGGATTGAATGTCGGGCTGAGCCGCTGGTCTCGATTCGTCGACTTGCCTGCTGAAGTACCATCCCCGTCCAGCTAACGGGAGATACCAATGGACGGGCAGTTCACGCGGGGCTACCAACTTCCGGGAATCAACTACGGGTACTCGGCCGCCTACCAGGTCAGCGGGCGCGGCATCAGCTGGAAAGCCACGGTACTTGGCCACGGTGCGCCGTTCGCTCTCAGCGGCGAAATCGAGATGGACGGAGGGCCCTTCGACGCCGAAACAGTCGTCGCGAAGGAAGTCGAACTGCAGATCCATCAATTGCATCGATAGCGATAGCATTTCGCGCGCAGTACGATGACGCCGTGCGTGGATCGTCGGACATGCGAGCCGATGGCGGAGACAGTGTCAGGAACGGCTGAGACACCACAGAGCCTCGCTGAATCGCCGTGCGTTCGAGGCGCGCGCATTCCGCATTGCAGCCAAGCCGCAATCAACGGCGAGGCCGAACGCACCAGATGCCTGCGAGCCCGGACGAAGGCGTGGGACGGCGGTGTCACACACCCGCGAGCAAGCGCTCAGCTCTCTATGCTGGCTCCCTGACCCATACACATCCCTTGGCCATCTTGGATTTGAGGCCAGATGTCTTCTTGCCTGCGACTTCAACGTGCGCAGGAAATCCTGGCTCAGGCCGCGAGAAGACCTGGAATCCCATCGCGCTCAGTTGCGCTCCGGTGAGCGAGACCACGCCGTAACTCTCATGCTTGACGAGGATGTCATCGACGGTGTTTCCAGCGTTGGCCTCGTACATGGACATCGGCCCCCCATCTCGATCGTCATCGAAGGCTGCTGAGGAAGGCCGGCGGCGGCCGAGGTTGTCGTCAAAGACGATCCAGTCAGCTGGAACGCGTCGCCAGAAAAGTGCATCCGCCGCGACGGCTTTCGCCACATCCAGCGGTGCCACGTCGTCGGCCATGTTGCCGTACGAGCAGCGTGCTTATCGAACCAGCACCGTCTGCAGCGCGACCGCGATCGGCCCTAGTCCATCCGTCAGATCCGACTCGACCGGCTCGTCGTCAAGTCCCTCGAGGAACGCTTGGCCGCGCCCGTTTGGGCCGACCTGGATTTCGAGATCGAGGTTCTTGCGATGCCACTCGAATTGAATGCCACCATCGCGCGTTCGGACGACGGCGGGCAGCGTGATCTGTTCCGGGGCGGTACCCACGTCCAGACCAGCACGCACGACGATCTGTGCCCACCTCACGGCCTCGTCGAAAACCAAAGGACTGATGGGCTTCATGTTGCGCCCATCAGGCTCAACGCGAGCGAGCTTCGTGATGGTGTTGATCAGCGGCAAGGCGATGCGAGCCGCCTCCATCTCGCTGGTTCGGACATCGACGTCGATCAGTCGGGTTGTCGGCGCTGCCGGGGCTGCGAAGTACGTCTTCGCGCTAGCTTGGCGATCCGCCTCGGTTTCAGGTCGGAACGGCGAGTAGCCATCGAAGGACATCGATGCGCCAACCGGCTCGGGACTGAAGAACGCGATTCCTTCGCTCATGTCTGCCTCTCCCATTTTTCGTGCATCTTCGGCGTCGTCAGCTCCGCGAACGAACGAACAATCACTTCGTGCGCGAAGTCGCAAAACGCGAGAGCTCCGTCAAGGCCGGCCGCCTGGGGAGCACCGCGCACCGTCAGCGACAGCTGAAATACCCGAGCTCCGGTTGGATTGCTCACGCCGGTGCCGAGTTCAATGTAGAAGCGACCGCGCGCCGGCGCCGCCGAATTCTTGGATGCAACGATCGACGACCGCGAATAGGTCACGTTCTCGAACGACGAGTCGACGGCGTTCAGGGTCGAATTGCCCAGGAACGAGAAGATATCCGAGGGATACGCGCAACGGTCAGCAGGCCCCTCTTGCTCGATCAGGTTGGCGTAGGTGACCTCACACTGGGTGGTCCGCAGTTCACTGCCATCGACGTCCGCTGCGATCCCTGCGACAAGGCGCCAGTCTTCCCGGAACTGCTCACGCAGAGCGGCATATCGGGGATAAGTCGTGCCAGGCGTGGTGCGCCTCCAGTTGTGCATCAAGCGATCGCGCTGAATCTGGACCAGCTGCGTGCCATCGTGCGTCATCAGCCAGAGCCGCGGGAAAACGGGCGGTGCAACCATTGTGAAGCCGAACTGGACGCCCGTAGGAAGACCATCGAAGCGCTCAATCTGCGGGTTGATCAGCCCCTGCGCGGAATACACGGGAAACCGAGGACTGAAGGCGTTGGCGATCGTGCCGACGTGGCGTGCATCCAGGCCATCAAGGTCTTCAAACTGAACACCCAGTGCCACCTCGCCAACGGGCGGGTGTTTGAAGCTAGGAAGCTCGGCGTCGTTCACCATGAATTCGGGCGGCTGCTGTCAGGTTGGGGGCTCAAGCTGCACGGCAAGCTATGTACCTTTCCCGGCGGCGAAGGCGGCCGGCGCGCCGCCTCACGTGCGTGACTGTGCCACAAATCAGGGGACAGCTATCGGTTTACCGATATTCACACGTGGGAGCCGTGATCGGATGCTCGTATTGGCTCCCCAATTTGGCGCCCGAACTTGCGCCGGCTGCTCGGCTACGTCGACAGCGCTCAGGCCAGGGCGACGGGCGTCGTTGATCTTGCGGCCAGCGCGTCAGCGCGACGATGCGCGGCGCGCTGACGATGCGGCGCCCGTTACCGCAGAGGCGGCGATCGGACTCATCGGCGAGGCGGTTGCGAGCGATTCAACGGCCGCACGAGCCGGCACCCAGCCTCGAGCCACAAGCATCAGCGCCAGGCCGACGGCGAACGTCCATTTGTGGACCTGGTACTTGACTCGCGTGCGGGTCTCGAGTGAGGTCTTTCGCCCCTCGCTCTCGTTGCGTCGGGTCTGGAGCAAGGCGATGGCGTCGTCGACAGCCATGTCTTCGTCACCAACTCGTACCACGCGTTGACCGCCCTCTCGCGCCTGCTCGGCCTGTTTGATGTACCCATCGAGGTCCTGGGTCTTGCCATGGACAACATGCACTACCGGCAACCACTCAAATCGAGACAGTCCCACCAGGGCCGAGACGAATAACAGCGTCCAGCCAGAAAGTTCGGCGAGGTCAGCCACCGTGCTACTACCGAGCTTGGCCGTCTGCACGGCCGCGGCCAGTACCGTGAAGATCAACCCCAGCAGGTAGATTTCGAACTTCTCCTGAAGCTCACGACTGTAGTCGCGGCTCGCGTTTCCATTCATGTTCGACTCCCTAGCCGTCTCTCCCGGCGATGCCCGCGCGGATACTAACTCGGCGGACGCTGCACCGCTGCCGCGGCCTCGGCAGCCGTCAGCGAGTCAAGCCGAGCCGGAATCCCGGTTCCGATCTCACGCGCGTCGGGAGGCGAGGTAACTGCCGCGAGTCGAGCCGCCGACGACGCCATTGAACGTCAAGTCACGCTGCGCCCAGGGTGTCTCTTTAGCCGCATGGATAGAACGCCCTCTGGGCATTCGAGGTTGACCCGGCGGAACGGTTGACGAATGGGGCGCAGAACCAGCGCCAGGCCCAGCGTCGACTCGTCCCGCGGCTGAGCGCCCGACCTCGACTCAGTTCGGATCGGCCAGTTCCGTTTCGATGAGCGTTCAGGCCATGCGCGCGAGAACGCCCTCCGCCTGCTGATATGCCGTCAACGCTCCGCCGATGCGTGCGCCGACGGTTCTGCCGGGACCGGCCGCCCAGGCCCGGGGATCGAGGTTGATGTTCGCGTTCTCGGCCTCCAGAGCACTCCTGAAGACGATGACGCCTTGCCGCAATGCCTCGAAGGCGCCCTCCATGGCGGGGAAGTACAGCAACTGAATTGCCAGCGCCTGGTCGAACTCAGGTAGACCTTCCGCCTCCACCAGATCTGGCGCCGCCGACCCGCTGGCCATCGCGGCGCCGACTAGGCACGTGTGCAGCCCTTCGGCCGACAAGCGCTCGCGGTACGCGATGACAAGCACCATCAATTTCTCCAGCTTGTCCCGAAACTGGTCGCGGCGCCTTGACCGCAACTCCTCGACGTACTTAGCCCGTTCCCGCTTGGCCGTGAAGTGGTGCGCCATCCAGGTTACCGCGACGCCAACGGCGCCGCCGACTAGCGCGCTGCACAATGTCGCGCCGGCTGTCAGCCACGTGAGGCTCGCGGATGCTCATGTGTGGATTGTGGCGCCGCTGCTCGAGCGGTCAATTCGTAGGCGCAGTGGGCGCGGCCGCGGAAACCGGGTTGAAAGCCGCCTCACGGCCGCACTCAACGATCGTCGAGTACGGCTCGACCGAGATCATGTGCCAGCAGCGTGAGCAGGGCGTGCTGGAAGAGATCGCGAAAGCAACCCGCTGCCAAGTGCAGGTGCCTTCACTTCATTTCGCACTTGACCTGGGTCTGATCGTTGACCTCACTGAGCGTCGCTATTGAATCCTGCAGAAAGGCTTCGGAATTCGCAGACGCATCGATCTTTCCCGCTTGGATGGAGGCCATTGCGACGCGCCCCATGTACAGATTGAAGCATCGCGCTTTGGCCGTCATGGCCTTGGCAGCTCCAAGGAGCGCAGCTCGATTCGGAGGATCTTTCTCGAATGCCGTGGCCATTGCCGTGGCTGCCGCGCGCACCTCCTCGGTTGTAGTCGCCCGAATGCCGATCACCTGGCCGTTCTTGAACGTGGAGATGGTGGGCCCAGGCGCGGCGCAGACGGACGCACACGCGCAGAGTGCGATGAGCGCGAAGAAGGCGGAGTTTTTGCGGGGCATTGAGAATGACCTTTGACACCAGGCGCCGATCCTTGCGGCTGCTGACCGGTGAGTCAAGCGGGCAGACCCGGCGACCCGTGCATTGATCCAAGTTCGCACCAGAGAGGCAGCAAGGCCGCGCGAGTGGGAATCGACCGAAGGGGTATGGCCTGCCACGCAACGATCCAGCCAACGCAGTTTCGAAACTCACTCAGCGCTCACCCAGCGCTGCGAAGTTTCGCCGACGTTGGGCCGTCCTAAGTCATTGAAAGTAAAGACTCTTTCCCGCCCCGCGGTGCGAAGTTTGGGATTCTGGACGCGCGGAAGTCGTTTCGAAACCGGAAGCCCCTATCGGCTGCTTCCCGAGGCACCTGCGGGCCGCCGGGCATCAGACTTCAGTGGCCACCTTGCGGGCCGCCTCGTAGAACTCGCTGAGGGTCATGATGGTGCCCGTGCCCGTCTGTTCGATCGGGCCGCCACCCTTACCCGTCAGCTCACGACGGTTGGTCATCAGCCCGCCCACCTCCTTCGCCGCCTGCTCGAGCAGCCGGGCGACCATCGCGGAATTTCCCCGCTGATCGGCCTCGACGACCATCCGCTGCAGGATCCGCAGTCGCACCGACAGGTTGGCGATCGGAACGGCTGCAACGTCTTCCAGAAACTCAGCGCGCGTCGCGTTGAATACCGCCTTGAGCTTCGCGCCGACATCCCGCCCGGACGCCTTCGAGGGGTCGTACTCAGCCACCTGTCGGCGATGGATCTCGATGCCGAACTCCTCCTGGACGGCCTGCGCGACCTGCGTCGGGGTGTCGAAGCAGGCCAGCGCGCGGACGATGAACAGCTTCTGGACGTCAGTCAGGGTTGCCATGGGAATGCGATTCTGTCGGGGTCAGGTCGGGGTTGTCAGCCCATGCGCGCCGTCTGGCGTAGACCGTCCGCGAGCGGAGCGGCCTACGTCAGTAGGCAGGGGTGGAGAACATGTTGGCGTCGATCTCGGCCCGGCGCTGGGCCACCGCGGCCTTGATCTCGGCCTGGGTCGCCGCAGGAACGGCCTGGGGCTGGACCGTCCCGCTGCTAACGGTGTCGGCGGAGCCGGGGTTCTTGACGGCCGCGCCCGTGAACGCGACACCAGCCGTAACTCGCACCTCGCGCAGTCCCACGTCGACCGTCAGCAGCCCTGCGCCACTCGTGGCAGTCCGGGTGTAACCCAGCCTCGAGATGGTCACCGACAGGTACGTGCGATCGGGCGTCACCACATCGACCAACTTGAGCGAGTCGCTCAGATTCTCGATCGCGGCCAGGAACGTCCTCAGGTCGACGCCACCAGGTTTCGGCGTGTTGCTGGACTTCGTCAACCTCAAGCGCACGTCAAACGGCCTGGCCACCTTGTCGTACGACGCGAAGCCGCCACCCTCAATCGGGAAGTCCGCGATTGCCCACTCGCGGTCATATTCGAGGGCGAGGATCGAGTCCGGCTCGATTTCCTTCTTGCCGTTGAGGTATATCCCCCACTCCGACGGTGCCGCTTGCAACCGGGTGTCCGTCGCTGCCGTGGCGAGTTGGAGATCGGTGAGGGGCGCAGGCCCGGACATCAGCGTTGGTGCGCCGTTCTGGTTCATGACTGTTCCTTCATGGTTGGGTGATTGGGCTGGGTACGGCCGGTGAAGTGGCTCGAGGCGCCGACGTCTTCGGCTTCGTGACCATGCCTACCTCCGGTTCGTCGTGTTGCCTTCGCCGCTGGGTTTCCCCGCACGACGCTCGCGCTCGGCCTGGACGATGGTCACCAGCTCGCGCAGGAACCCGCCCGCCACCGGCGCGTCAGGACGTTCCCCGAAAGGCTCGATCAGTCGCCAGGCGTTCCCGTGGCGACGAACCACGCCGGCCGCCGTCAGCTTGTCCTCGTGGCGCCGCAGAAGGCGGGGCAGGTCTCTTGCGTCGATGTGCCAAGCCTGCAGAGCGCGCGCCTTCTCATTGGCCCATGCCTCCAGCGAAAGGTGCCTGCGCAGATCTTCGGGCCGGGCCTCGATAGCGGTCGCAACGATCATCGTGCGGCTCCTTCGTTCGTTGTGGCCAGTTCACGGGAGGCCGCGGCCCACGCCTCGACCGATGCCTCGACCGTCCAGGCGTAGTCCGTCCACATCAGCGCCGACTGCTCGGTGAGGTGCAAGGCGATCGGCCAGACGGCGCGCCAGGCGTCGCGGTCGAGCCGGAAGAACAGCACCGGCACGGCGTCGGCGCGCTCGGCCTGGGCGACGGTCTGCGCCCACCAGCGGGCAATGTCGGCGCGTCCCGCTCCAGCGTGGCGTTTGACCTCGACCGACCAGCCGGGCACCCCTTCGAGGTCGCTGTCACCAGCGTGCTGGCGCACCCGCCGGCGCACTTCCCAGCCCGTGAGGTTGCGGACCAGCGCGGCAACCTCGCGCTCGCCAGCCTTGCCCTTGGTTCGGCTCATGGCGGTCATTGGGCTGCCTCCCTGAAGGCCGGGCAGTGCTGCAGCATCCCCGCCAGGTCGCGGCCGACCTCGAGGGACTGCAGCGCCGCGCGGCGGGGGCTGCCACAGCGGCCGGGTCGGTAATGCTGGCATTCGACGCAGCTCACGCGCCCGTCGGACTCGCGATCACGGCGGGCGAGGCGCTGGACCAACGCTTCCGCGTCAGTCGCAGGCCAGCCCCAGCGAAGCAGTCGCTCGCGGCGATCCGTGATGCGCGGATCCTCGCCCAGCAGCGCCAGCAGTTCGGCCTTGGCGTCGCGCACCTGGGCCCGGAGATCGTCGGTCAGCAGCGACGCCGGACGGATCACCAGGCGATCGCCATCGGACTCGACGGTGAGCCCGGCCTCGGCCAGGTCGTTCAGAAGGTCGCGGGCGCCCATCAGAACATCTCCTCGTCGTCTGAAGGTGCCACCGAAGGCGCCGAAGGCGACACGTTCTGAACGTTGACGCCTTCGGCATCTTCGTGGCGTCTTCGCGCTGGCTCGGCACCTGACAACGACCAGACCCACCCGCCCTTCATGCCTTCCTTGCGCCGGTCGATTCCCATGCGCTGCGCCGCGCGCTGAACCGTCCGCCACGCGTAGCCCGCACCGTCGGCGTCGAGCTTGATCTGCTTCGCGCTCACCGGCCCGTCAGCCAGCAGTCCGCGAAGGAAGCCATCGACGTCCCCGGACTCGCCCTCGATATCCGAATCGACCTCGGCCTCGGCGAGCAGCTCGCGCGCCGTACCCTCCACGCTCGCACCGAACTCGACACACGACGCGACGACACCGGGGTACGCCGGCAGTTCGCGCTGAGCCAGGTGGTACTCGAAGCCGCCATCGTCGGGGCCGATGTTGGACTTGCTGCGAACCAGGATGCGGCGATCCTCGTCGTCCTGCTGTCCTTTGACCTTGGCCGCCGCCATGACGACGCGCGCCACGGCACCGAAGGCCATGCTTCCCACGACGCGCTCCGTTGGATCGCGGCCCGCCGAGGATTTTGAGAAGTGCGTGATCCCCAGCACCGCTGCACCAATGCTCGCACCCAGATCGACCAGCGGCTGCAGCGCCCGGCGAACCTCGGTGTTCTTGTGGCTGTCGCCGGCCACGGCAGACACCACCGGATCCACGATCAGCAAGCCAACGTCTCCGACCCGATCAACCGCAGCCATCAGCTGCAGCATGTCGCGCGCAGGGTCGAAGGGTTGCAATTCGCCATCGACGCGGGCCGCCGTCACGAAGAACACGCGTGCCATGCCGGCACCCATTGCGTGCAGGCGCGGCACAAGCGTGTCGGCTGGATCGTCCTCCCCCGACCAGACGACGACGTTGCCGGCCGTGCAGCGCGAGCCGTCTGGCCAGCGCCTACCGACCGTCAACGTGGCTGCCAGCGCCAGGGCGATGGTGGTCTTGCCCTGCCCGGGCGCGCCGGCCAGGATGTGCAGCTTGCCGCGTGCCAGCCACCCGGGCCACAGCCACGCGATGGGCTCGGGGTGGATGGTGTCCGCGCGAGTCAGCACCACGCCGTCGGGCTCGCGGGGCGGCGCGCCGGGCAGGCGCTTCACGAGCGCATCGGATCCGCCGCGCGCCTCGATGGCTTCGTCCAGCATTGCAAGGTTGGCGTTCAAGCGCTCACCTCCTGTCGCAGGTAGGCGATGCGGCCGGCGGCTTGCAGCACGCGTGCGCGGTCGGCGTCGGAAAGGGCGATGCCGTGCGCCACGGTCGAGGCGGCGACTGCGACCAGATTGGACTCGTCGGCCAACAGACCCAGCGCCTGGCCAGCGGTCAGCAAGCGGCGGCGCTGTGGTCGGCCCGCGCTGCTTTCGCGCGGCGGGAACAGGTCGGTGAGCTCCAGGCCCAGCGCGCCGGCGACGGCCTCGACGTCGCAGCCTTGCCAGCAGCGCAGCAGTACCTGACCCTCGTGCCCGAGGCCGATGGAAAGCGCCGAGCGGTTGCCGCCGTTGTGGCTGGGGCAGCAGGCGCGCCAGCGGTCGGCACCGTTCTGACGCAGACCGTAGGCTGACAGGCGATCCAGCACGATTTCGAGTGGGGTCATCGGGCATTCACCTGCAGGAACGCTTCGACAGCAGCCACATCGGTGAACGAGCGCATCAGCCCCCACCGCGAGACGCGGAAGCTGCCATCAGCCATGCAAGCCAGCTCCAGGCCGGCCAGCGCCGCGCGAGCGCGCAAGGTGGCAAGGCGCTTCGTGGTGACGCCGTCTTGATCGACGGCCGGCGCGTCGGCACAATACGTCTCGCTCTTACTCGTTTGATCCCTGAAGCCCGCCGCGCCTGCCAGCCGGTGGGCTTCGTCCTTGCGGGGTTCGCTCAAGCGAGCCAGCCCGCCACCGTCGGCGCCCATCGGCACCAGGTCATGAGGACGCAAGACGTACAGCCGCTCAGGCATGGCCAGGCCCGGCGCTGAAGCGCCGTCGTGATGAAGCGCGCGCATCGGGTCACGCTCCGGACCGGGTTTGGGCGGCGGCGCGCTTGGCTTGCGCTGCGGCACTGGCCTTCTTGGCGCGAGCCGTCACGGCCTCGGCGACGCCGGGATTGCCGGTTTCGGCCTCGGCGCGTGCGACCCAGAAATTGCGCACGTCGGCGAGCCTCCACCGCGTGAATCTCGGCTGACGGATGACCGGCTGAGGCGCCAGTCCGGTTCGCACGGCGTCGTGCCACCAGCTGATGCCCACGCTGCCGACAGCAGCGCAGGCGGGCGCAGCGATCAGCGCCACGTCCTCCAGCGGTTTGGGTAGCCCGTGGGCTGCGGGGTTCGGGTGGGCCTGTCCCGTCGTTTGCGGCCCCATGCGTTGGGTCATAACGCATGATTCCCAGGCGTGCGCAAGCCGAGAAGCCCGCCTTCTGGCAGAAGCTATCGGCTGCTGGCAGAAGCTAAGCGAGTGCGGGCTGCTTCAAGCGGCTCCGGGTACAACCATTTGCGGATTGCCGAACGCTTCTCGCTCACCAAGTTGGCCGCGACGATGGCGTCGGCCGCATCATCCTTGGTCATCTTCCCTTCGCCGTTCTTGAACCACCAGGCGTGAACGAGCTCCATCGCGTCACGCGTCGGGGCGTGGCGCTTTTTGGCTCCGGCCGTCGCCTGCTCTTTCAAGAGTTCCTCGTGCCCAACGAAGACCAGCAGAGCGATGGCTTCGGGACTAGGTGGATACGCCGTCACATGGGCGCGCCATGAATTCAACGAGCTGCGCTGCAGTACGTCGTTCAACGCGCGGACTTCAGCCAACAGTTCGCTGGCGGGAGCAAGGTTTTCATTCATGGACTGGCCGCGTCGTCTCGTGACGATGATCTTGTCGTCCAACAACTTTCCGATGGCTCTTGCTGCCTCGGTTTTGCCGCGGCGCAGATAGCGAAGCGTGTCCCAGTTTCGCGCGTCGATCGGAATGCCCGCCGGTTTCTCGTTCTTCTTAGTCAATCAGCGCCCCCGCAATCCATGAGCAAGCGCGCCAGAAGTGCCTGGAACCGCTTGTCTCGCCTCGCCTTCAGGGCAGGCGTGAAGTACGGCGGGTAGTCCTGCTCACGGTGCATTTGAAGCTGCCACGCGGCAGACACCGCGTCCTTGGGTTTGCGCGGCGCCTTCGCCGATCGTCCTCGGGCGGCCTTCACTGCGCAGCCGTCCCGACCGCTTCACGGCGACGCAATTCCAGGTCGGCGCTGGCGGCAACGGACAGGAGGGCGTCAGCGTGCCTCACCTGCCCGGCGAAGAGCCAAAGCAGCCTCGACGCGTCATCTGTACCACGCAGCGCGCCGCTGCTCACGTCATCGGCGATCAGGGATGCCACGCCGTCGGCGGTCTCCGCGATGTTGCCGAGCATGTTCCTCACCTCGTCGCTCTGATCCGCGATCGCTGAGAGTTCGGCGTCACTGAGATGGGGGCTGGCGACGGCCATCAGCCCTTCCAGCAGACCCACGCCTCGAGCGGAGATGCGCGGACGATCCTCTCGCCGCGATACAGTTTCGGTAACCATGGTGCGCATCCTTTCAAGGTGGGTGCGTTGTGGCCAGGCTGGGCCGCACGTTGCTGCGCGCGGTCCGGCCGCTTTGCCGGCTGCCAGCCGGCGCGGTCTATGCGGCCTGGGCCGCGTTGATCGGAACGACCTGCGCGCCGATGCGCAGGCGGTCGAGGTAGTCGGCCCACAGCTGCATCATGGCCTGTCGTTGTTCCAGGAACGCGGTGCGGTTGTACGACGTGCCGAGGCTGTCCTTGACGCTGTGCGCCAGCTGGGCCTCGATGACTTCTTCCTTGACGCCCAACCGCTCGGCAAGCATGGTGCGGGCCGTCGCCCGGAAGCCGTGGCCTGTGACCTCGTCGGCCGGGAAGCCCATGGCGCGCAACGCAGCGTTGACGGTGTTCTCGCTCATCGGCCGGTCATGGTGCCGCTCGCCGCGGAAGACCAATTCACCATCGCCAGTCAGCGGCAGCAGCTCGCGAAGTGCCTGCACCGCCTGCGTCGGCAGCGACACGATGTGCGGCTCGCCGTGCAGCT
>FTCK01000255.1_pt1 | contig 15288 bp, 21 predicted proteins | sample 1639711 | NCBI WGS metagenome assembly FTCK01 (sample SAMEA3914869, study PRJEB12502) | metagenome | biome: forest; material: soil | place: USA | collected 2012-03-12 | depth 0.1 m | reverse complement strand
ATTATGTCCTAAGATTCCACCGAGAACTTGGTTTATCAACGTATTACGTTGTATAACTTATCCATGAGCATCGAAACACAGATCCAGACCGAGGTCGACGCCCTCAAGGCACGCTTCGACGACACGAAATCGCTGTACCGCGAGGTATGCGCTCTGCTGTTCTTTCGCTATGGCATCACACCGACGACCAACAAGCTCTACCAATTCGTTCGCAAGGGCTCGATGAGCGCGCCATCGGATGCCCTTACAAAGTTTTGGGAGGAGCTGCGCTCCAAGGCGCGGGTGGATATCGAACGCCCCGACCTACCCCCAGAACTGAAAGCCACGGCAGCCGAAGCCATCGCGGCGATCTGGCAACAGGCCACGGCCGTAGCGCGCCAAGAGTTGTCGGAGATCCGCATCGAAGTGGGCGCGGATCTCGAGCACGCCAAAGCCGAAGTCGCTGAGGCCAAGGCGAGCGTCTCGAAGGCTGTCGGCAGGACGTTGGATCTGGATCGTCAGCTGGGTCTGGCTCTGGAGGCCAAACACGCCCTCACCGCCGAGCTTGAGTCGGAGCGTCGGGCTCACACGGGTTCTGTTGCACGACTCCAGGAACTTCAGCGCCAGGTCGAAGACTTGCAGTCTCAGCAAGAGCGGCAGCGCGAGAGCTTCAGTGCAGATCTCGCCAAGGCTCGTGAAGCCGTGGAGCAGGCCAATACTCGCGCCGACGCTAACGAACGGCGCGCGTTGCTCGAGGTCGATCAGGAGCGCCAAGCGCGCGTCAAGGCGGAAAAAGCGTTGGACTCCTTGCGAAGCCAAGCCGCGGCAGCAGAAGCACAGCGTCGCGACGAGGAGCAGCGGCGAATCGAGACGGCCAGCCGAATGCAAGCGGCACTTGCTGCTGCGACGGCCTCCGCAGTGACAGCGTCCTCCGCCGCCGAAGCCAAAGACGCGCAGATTCAATCTTTGCAGAACCAGCTTGCTGAAGCGTCGCGTCAAGCGCTGCAAGCGAGGACGGAAGCCGACACCGTCCGCGCTATCGTTGAACGCCTGACGCCCGCCGCCGCCGCGCCGGAGGACACCTCGGGTCGCCGCGCAAGGCGAAAGAGCGGCTCGAAGGAGGCGACTTGAGCGACGTCTACACCTACGTAGTTCAGTACGACCGCGGGCTGGCGCCGAATCCGTTCGGGGGCTTCTGCACGTTGGCGGTCTGCACGCCAAACCATATGTCTTGCCAGGCCAAGCCTGGCGATTGGATTGCCGGAGTCTCCGGCGCCGAACGCGGCCACCAACTCATCTACGCGATGCAGGTGTCCAAGGTCATGCATTTCAACGACTATTTCAACGATCCCAATTTCGCGTCGAAGAAGCCTGTCCAGCGCGGAACGCCCGAGCAGCGCTGCGGCGACAACTTCTACAGCCTCGATGCTCAGGGGCGGTGGCTGCAGCATTGGAGCCCGTGGCACTACGGGTCGGAGGCTCTGCAACAGGACACGAAGCACCCGAGGGCCTTCATTGCGGAGCGCTTCTGGTACCTGGGTCGAGAGGCAGTGTCCCTACCTAATGCACTGCGGCCAATGTTCGGCGGCCATGGAATGCGAAAGAGGCACACGCCCGGCCAGGCTGCGGAATTCCAGGAGTGGGTGATCGAGACACTGCGTGAAGGACTGATCGCGCTTCCACGCGATCTAGAAGCGTCCGACGATTGCGCATCTTCAACGGGATGCTCCCTCCCGCCGAGATGCGGCGGAACGGGCACCTGCGGCTAGCGGCTTTGGGGCGCAGCCGCCCCTGTCCGACTCATCGGTGGCAGACTCGCTCCTCGCTGACGGATGGGACAAACTCACCCGCGCGCACACAGTAGCACCATGGACGCTGACAGAGCACTGGATTCCGCAAAGAAAGTCTTCATGGTCATTGACGCCTTGAAGGCCGACAAGCTGAAAGTTCGACCTCAGGATGAGGCCCTGGTCTCGGAGCTGATGGCGCTTCCTATCGGGCCCACTGGTTTGCCCAATCTAGCCGAGCTTTCGACCGACGCCGTTGCGTTCGCCAGAGCACTCGGCCCGGGGCTCATGTATATGCAACAAGGGAACGGCGAAGACAAGAAGCCCGTCGATGCCTTGCCGCTCGCGGATGCACAGTGCAAGCTATTTCACCTGTTTGAAGAACTGTTTGTGGCGTTGACGGGCGCCGCATCGAACCAAGTGAATTCCCCGGCGGAAATCAAAAGCGGATGATGCTCAGGTTGGGCAACAGTCCATCAGCTGCGTGGGATTCGACCAATGAAGCCGCGGGCGCAGTCGAACAGTTCTACAACGCGAATTCGGCTGCCATGTTCACCGCAGCCAAGTCGATCGGCGGAGTCAAGGTCGTGCGGGAGGGGCAGCGGACGTTCGGACCATCCGCCTTGTCAGCTACAAGAATTGCCGGCCTGTACTGCGACACCCAACTGATCCTTGACCCGGTGTTCCCTTTCTTCGCGGCACAACTGCATCTGAACGCACGCCGAGAAGCAACTTGAAGGTGCCCGCGGTCAAATCACGGCGCTCGAGACCAGGAAACGCGAACTGATCCAAGAACACACCGAGACGACGGCTCGTCTGCAGGCCCAACTCACCGCGGCCGAAGATGCGAGGCAGGCCGCGACAAGTGCCGCCGACGGCCTGGCCGTTCAGAATGACCAGCTCACCGAGCGCCTTGGTACGGTCGATCGCCAACTTGTGCAGGCGTAGACCGAGTCGCAGACGATGCGAGCTTTGCTCGACCGTTTGGCACCTCCCCGGAGGTGAATCGCCCCGGGCCGCTCCGTCTCGGTCTGGACGCCAGGGCAACGTAAGACTTGAGGGGACTTGAGGCGGTGGCAGAACAGCTTGAGGACAGCCAGATCGAGGCGATCGCGCGCGCCCTGGGACACACCGGCGAGGGCCTGTCTGGGACGGAGTTCGAATACTTGCTTGCCGCCGCCAAGATCACCGACGTCGGTGCGACCAGTGAAAACATGTTGAGGCTGCGGCTCCTGACGGACGCAAGCGCTCGCGTGAAAAACGGCGACCCCGTCCACAGCACCAGGGGTGTCGCCAGGAAGAGTTGGAACCGATTCAAGGCCTGTTGGGCAACGAGACGATGGAGGTCAAGGACATGACCGCTCATCTCGAGCGCGAAGACGGGAGCGTTCAATGCGCGGCAGTCCAGAGGCGCCTCGTCATGCATCGGAGCTCGGGGCGCGTCCCTTCGCCGACAGTGGCCAGCACGCGTTCCAGCGCCATGCCGCAGAGGGGGCAGCTTCTAGGACGGCTCTGGCGCACCTGGGGAATGCATGGGGCACGTGTACTCGAGTTCGCCGGTATCGCCTTCGGCTGCATGGCTTTGAGCATTGGCAACGGCGTGTTCGCCACGATGGTCACAGGCGCCATGCGCGTGTCCGGCGCCTTCCATCGCCCTTGCACCGGAGCTTCGAAGCGGGCGAGTGCGCCGGTCGAAAAGACGTTCGCGGCGACGAAGGCAAGGACGGACTGCATACACATCTGCCGCGACCCTTTCGAGCGTCGCAGCATTCGCTATGCCCAAGTTCGATACGCCGCAACCTCCGAAGCTCGAGCCAGCCGGCGGGCACTGTAGTAGCAGATTCTCCCACCCGCGCGGAGAGGCCCGCGCCCAATACCGTTGGCGCTGATGCGCATCGATTTCGGCGTGCGGATCATCTGCGCGATCGCGCGGTCACGAAGCGTCAGCCCTGCCGCGCAAAGGCCCTCCGGTACTCTCTCGGCGCCAGCCCCACCCGGCCCTGGAAATGATGCCGCAAGGCCTGTACGCTGCCAAAACCCACCTCGGCAGCGATGCGCTCCACGGACAGTGCGGTACTTTCCAACAGCCTTTGCGCCTCGGCAACGCGCTCCGCGATCAGCCATTGACCGGGCGCCTGGGCCGTCGACTCGGTGAAGCGACGCAGAAAGGTGCGCGGGCTCATCGCGGCGGAGCGGGCCATGCGGGCGACGCTCCAATCCCCCTTCAGGTCGGAGCGCACCTGATCGAGCACATGGGCCAGCCGGTTGGCATGATCGACAGGAACTGGCCGTTCGATGAACTGCGATTGACCGCCATTGCGATGCGGTTGCATCACAAGCCGCCGCGCGACACTGTTGGCGGCTTCGACGCCGAAGTCGCCGCGCACGAGGTGCAACATCAGGTCGATGCCGGCGGCGCTGCCGGCTGAGGTGAAGATGCGCGGCTCCTCGACATAGAGGACATCGGCATCGACTTCGATCCCCGGATGGCGCTGCTGAAGGGCCTCGGCATATCTCCAATGCGTGGCGGCGCGGCGGCCGTCCAGCAGGCCGGTCGCCGCCAGCACGAAAGCGCCCGAGCATATGGATGCCAAGCGAGCTCCGCGGGCCCAGGCGGTGCGTAGGCGGCTCGCCAAGGCCTCGGGCACGGGCACCTGGGCGCCCTTCCAGCCCGCCATGACGATCAGGTCGGCCTGATCCAACAACTCGGGCCCGCCGTCGGTCGTCACGCTGAGGCCGCCATGAGCCCGCAACGGGCCTGGCTCGATCGCCGCACTGGCAAAGCGATACCAGTCCGCCCCCATCTCCGGACGTGCCAGGCCGAAGACTTCGGCGGCGATAGCGAATTCGAACGTGCACAGGCCGTCATAGACCGGCGCCACCACCAGGGGGCCGGTCGTGCTCGCGATTGGCGCAATCTTTTCCATAAGTGTCCTTTACGCCAATTGTGACGCGCGCACCCGCTGGGCACCATGGCTTACCTTTTCAACGAAGCCACGACATGCCTACCGACGTGACCGCGATCCCGGCTGCCCCTGCCCCATTGGCCGAAGCACATTTCGCCGCCGAGTTCAGTTTCGAAACGGACTGCTGGGACGTGCACGACGGCCTGGAACGCGGCCCCGACTTCGTGCTCCTGGACGTGCGCTCGCCCGCACTGTTCGCCAAGGGCCACGTCCCTGGTGCAATCAACCTGCCGCATGGAAAGATCGTCGAGAGCCGGCTGGCGTCATGGCCGACCGACACCGTTTTCGTAACGTACTGCGCCGGTCCCCACTGCAACGGCGCGGCGCGTGGCGCGTTGCGCCTGGCACGCTTGCAGCGTCCAGTGAAGATCATGGCCGGCGGGATCACGGGTTGGCTGGACGAAGGCTTCGAGCTGTCGACGTCCCATTCGGCGTGACATGCACGCGCCGCGCTCCCGGTTCGATGTCACCCTGGTGACGCACGCAGCGTTGCCTCAGGGCGCCCCCGATGACCGACTCCTTGCCGCCGCCCTGCGCAGCGAAGGTCTTGACGTGCGCTTCGCCGTTTGGAACGACCAGTCCGTTGATTGGCGTGCCAGCAGACTGGCCATCGTCCGATCTGCCTGGGACTATCACCGACAGCCGCGCGCTTGGGCGACATGGCTCCGGGAGGCAGGCTCATGCACTCGACTGCTCAATCCGCCTGATGTGCTGGCCTGGAGCACCGACAAGCGCTACCTGCGCGACGTGCAGGCGGCAGGTGTCGCCTGTGTCCCTACTTGGTTCGCCGAGCATGGCGTGATACCCACGCTTCCTCGCCGAGGCATTGAGACCTGGATTGTCAAACCAGCCATAGGCGCCAGCGCCCACGCGGTGCAGCGCTTTGCTGCCGAAGAGTTCGCGGGCCAAGGGCTGGACTATGGGCGGGCGCTCGCGCGCAAAGGGGCAGTGCTCTTCCAGCCCTATTTGAGGCAGGTCGAAACGCTGCTGGAGCGTTCGCTCGTATTCATTGCCGGAGAGTGCTCGCATGCGTTCACGAAGCCCGCGTTCTCGACCGATGCGGCGGGTCGCACCGCGGTGCAACTCTATACACCGAGCGCGACCGAACTCAGGTTGGCTCGCAGGGCTTTGGCTGCGGTTTCGGAGCCGACGCTTTATGCCCGCATCGATCTTGTTCCAACCCAAGACGGGCCGCTCCTGATGGAACTGGAGCTGATCGAGCCCGATCTGGCATTACGCTTGCAGCCGCATTCTGCTGTAACACTGGCACGTGCATGCCTGTGCGAGCTGGCGCAATCAGAATACTGAATTTACCGGGAGTGGAGAACATGCTCGGCGGCCCCCGGTCAGGGCGCCGTTGTCGACTCGTGGTCGTTCGCCAAGCGACCCACACGGGCCAGGAGACGCTCCCGAACGAAGCCACGCGCCCGATCCGTGAAGAGGCCGGCATAGTCCAGCCCGTCTTCGCCAACAAATAAAGATGCATGGATTCTCGGGCTGTGTCGGGTCTGTCGCCGCCCAGATCCCGACTCTGCTTCGAGAACCATCTCGCCTCCTGCCCCGGACGTCCACCTGTACCTTGGTCGCCGATCGATGGCTGATCGCTCTAGCGGCAGGGTCGATCGGACGCGAGCGAACCGCGTCAGTACCCGCGGTCGGCCTTTGGCCCTCACCCCCCCGCCCTATGACGCAGCGTTCCGTGTCGTGGCCAGGCTTTCGTGGCCCAGGTTGTCGCGTACGAGCTTCAGGGCGAGGGTGCCGCTTTGGTGCGAACCGGATGAGCAGCTTTCGTTTCGTTGTCCGCTCCAACCCGATTTCGCAGCCAGCGTCGAAGCGCCCCACCGCTATCGCATGCCAGGCTTGAGGACCACCTTCGTCCAGCCCGCCTTGCGCTTGTCGAAATTGTCGTAGGCCTCGGGTGCTTGTTCAAGCGGCAACTGGTGCGAGACAATCCACGACGGCTTGACCCGGTCATGCTCGATCAAGCGACTCAGCTGCCGGTTATACGCCTTCACGTTCGCCTGTCCCGTCGCCATGCTCTGGCCCTTGAACCAGAACTGGCCGAAGTCGAATGCGATCTGGCCGCGCTTGGCGAGCTTGTCCTGGGCGTTCGGATCTTCTGGCAGGAAGACGCCGACGACGCCGATGCGGCCCGTCGCCTTGACGGTCTGCACGAGGTTGTTCATCGTGAGGTTCGGAACCTCTTCCTTGTGCATGCCGCAGCACTGGTATCCGACGCACTCGCAGCCGCGATCGGCGCCCTTGCCGCCGGTGAGCTCCATGATGCGTTCGACGCCGTTGCCTTCGGTATCGTCGACCGCGATGGCGCCGACCTTCTCGGCCAGGCGCAGTCGATCCTTGTGCGTGTCGACCACCATCACCTGGCTCGCGCCCTTGAGGATCGACGCACACGCCGCCATCAACCCGACCGGCCCTGCGCCATAGATGACGACGCTCTCGCCCGGCCGGACGCCGGCCAGTTCGGTCGCGTGATAGCCGGTCGGGAAAATGTCGGCCAGCATCACATAGTCGTTCTCCTTTTCCTCGGAGTCGCGCGGAAGTACCAGGCAGTTGAAGTCGCCGTAGGGCACGCGCAGCAGCTCGGCCTGGCCACCGCTGTACGGGCCCATGCCGGCGAAGCCGTACGCGCCGCCGGCGGAGCCGGGGTTGACCGTCAGGCAGAAGCCGCTCAGGCCCTTCTCGCAGTTCTCGCAGAAGCCGCAGCCGATGTTGAATGGCAGACAGACACGGTCGCCGACCTTGACGCGGTCGACCGCCGGGCCGACCTCGATGACTTCGCCGAGGTTCTCGTGGCCGAAGATTCGGCCCGGCTGCATAGCCGTCCGGCCTTCGTACATGTGCAGGTCGGAGCCGCAGATGTTCGTGCTGGTGATGCGCACGAGCACGTCGGTCGGACGTTCGATCTTGGCATCGGGCACGTTCTTGACAGACACGTCCTTCGGCCCGTTATAGACGACGGCTCTCATGCGATCTCCTTCTTGCGGCCCGTGGCCTTCGTTGCGGCGGACTTCAAGGCTTGCTTGCGTTCGAACAACTGGACGGCGAGCCCCCGCAGATCGGTCGTCGACTGGCGCGCCTCGAGGAACATTTGCTCGCGCTCCTCGAGCACGTGCGCGTCGATGAGCTCGCCCAGGCGCTTGACGGTGTCGTCGTACTTCTCATCCGCCGCATCCATCGCCTGGATCTGGGCAATCGTCTCCTTGGCCTGCGCGTGCTCATCGATCGCTTCCTCGATCAGCGTCTTGTCGCCGGTACCCTTGCGCACCGCGGGATAGAAGATTTCTTCTTCGATCTGCATGTGGATGAGCAGCGCTTGGCAGATTTTCTGGGCGACCTGGTGCTTCGGGTCAAGCGACGCGCCGTCATCGCACAGCGCGTTGAAATCGATGAACAGCTTCTTGACGGCCTTGTGGTCGGCATCGAGCAAGTCCACCGCGTCGTCGTAAGCATCGGCTGGTTTCATGGGTTTCCTTGAATGGGAGTGACGGATCGGCGTCGACTGCGTGGAAATGGAGACCACGCGCTCACGGCCCACGCCGCCGAGGCGGCAGCGTGGCGGAGCAGCCTTCATGCCCAGCCCGGTGGATCGACTGGGGGATTGACGCTGCACGGAAGCGAGAACGTTGCTGTGCGACGGTGCAAGACCGGCACGGCGATTGCTGCCAGCCCGGTCTGTTCCTTCAAAGATCGATTGCTCTCGCATGAACACCGGCTCCAAGCCCCGCAAGACCTGGCGCGAGACACTCGACCAGCACGCGCCGTTGATCCTGCCCGCCGCGCACGACGCCTTGGTCGCGCGCATGATCGAGCGTGCAGGCTTTCCCGCCTTCCAGGTCGGTGGCTTCGCCATGGTCGCGGGCATGCATGCCTACCCCGACATTGATCTGGAGCACTACGGCGAGAAGTTCGACCGCATCCGCGAGATCATCGACGCCAGTTCGTTGCCCGTGCTCATCGATGGCGACGATGGCTACGGTGACGCCAAGAACGTTGCGCGCACGGTCCGCGGCTTCGAGACAATCGGTGCCAGCGCCATGTTCATCGAAGACCAGAAGGCGCCGAAGCGTTGCGGACACATGGCCGGCAAGGAAGTCATCCCGGCGACCCAATTCGAGGCCAAGCTGAAGGCGGCGCTCACGGCGCGTCGTAGCGCCGATTTTTTCATCATCGCGCGCACCGACGCGATCGAGCCTAACGGCCTCCCCGACGCGATCGACCGCGGCAAGCGCTACCGCGATGCGGGTGCCGACGCGGTGTACTTCGAGGGGCCGACGGCGGAACGCGAGCTGGAGAAACTCGCCGCGGGATGCACCGGCGTGCCGCTCGCCACCAGTATCCTCGAACGCGGCGGCAAGACGCCCTTCCTGGCGCCGAAGCGCTTCGCGGAGATGGGCTACCAGATGCTGCTTTATCCGGCCACGTTGATCTTCCAGATCGCTCGGACGATGGAGCTCGCTCTCGAACGGCTGAAGGCCGGCAAGGAAATGGCGAAGGCGGACTCCGTCGACATGGACCAGTTCGAGGAGATCGTCGACATCCAGCGTTGGAAGGCACTTGAAGAGCGTTTTCCTGAAAGCCGCGGATAAGCGCCCGTCCGTCGAAGGCTCCGCCCGATATGGTCGAAGCACTCTCCTGCACGATTGAAAGAACAGCATGACCCAATCCCAGCGGGCCCTTCCGCGCGACCGCCTCGAGCTGTTGCTCACGACGCGCCGCACCTACCTGATACGGCTCAAGAGCGACCTGATGCGTGTCGAGGACGAGATCGCCTGGTGCAAGCGATACCTGCCTGAGCAACAAGCGCTCGAAGGCGACGAGGAAGTCGCCGAGTTGCTGCGCCGGCTCATCGAGATCAAAACAAGCAGCATCCAGTCCCTGGAGGCGATGCTCGTGGAATAGGCGCAGCGGTTCTCCCGCGCTCGCCGCCAAGACTTCGCCTTCCGAAAAGGGCTCGACCCTGACAGACGACAACAGCGACGTCGACGAAGCAAGGCAACGCCATCGAGCCGACGGCCCGTCGAGCTGCGCATGTGGAACCTCGAGAACTTATTCGACCCGCGGGAGATCGATAACGAACAGCGTCCCCGCTTCGGAGGAAGAGGTGTAGTCGACCTTGCCGCCATGGGCGCTCGTGATTTCTCGCACGATGTACAAACCGAGTCCGACGCTGCGCAGGTGTCCGGGCGACTCGCCGCGCGTCATCGGCTCGAAGATCGTCGGCCGCATGCCTGGATCGATCGCGGTTCCTTCGTTGTGCACGCTGACGAGCACGCGGCCCTCGAGGCCTTCCGAACGTATCGTCACCGGCCTGTTCTCATCACCGTAGGTCAGCGCGTTCGACACCAGGTTACCCAGGGCCTGCGCAATACGATCGCCATCGGCGAACAGTCTTCCCTCGCCGTGCTCCACAAGTCGGATACTTCGGGCCGGGTGCACGGCGGGCATTTCCACGACCACCTCGCGCGCGATGGCGTGAAGATCGACCCACGACGGCGTCACGGTCAGGCCACGACCGGTGCGCGTGCGGGTGAAATCGAGCAGATCGGCGATCAGCCGGTTGGCGCGTCTCGTCGAGGAGCGGATGCGTTCGCCGATCGTCGCCTGCTGGTCGGCCGAGAGATGCCTGAGCCCGAGCAGTTCGCAGGCCATCTGGATGGCGGCCAGCGGGTTGCGCAAGTCGTGGCCCACGATGCCCAAGGTCTGCTCGGCCAACAGCACACGGTCTTCCGCCAGCGCGCGCTGCATATGCAGCTCGGACACGTCCTGGAGGAGACCGACCAGATGGCTGGGCGCGCCGTCGTCATCCAGGCGCAGGCGCCCCCAAGCCGCGATCCAGCGTCGCTTGTCGTCGACGCCGCAGATGCGGAACACCGTGTGGAAACGACCGGTTGGGGCGTCAAGGTAGGCGTTCAGCGACGACATCTCCGCGGCGCGGTCCGCCGGCAAGATCCGGTCGATGAAATCGCCAGCGTCGATGGCGCGCGCCTGGGGATGGCCCAGCAGCAAGGCGGTGTCGGGCTCGTAGTGGCGCGTGCGTGCCGGCAGGTCGACCGACCACTGGAACAGTTGCGCCGCGTCGATCGCGAGTTCCAGACGCGTACGCGCCTCGGCGAGGGCCTTCTGGCTCGCCTGCTCGCTGCGCAGATGCGATTCGGCGCGCTCGCGGGCCTTTACCAGCTCGCTTTCGTACCTGTGGCGGTCGCGCGCGCTGAAGACCGCGAGGTCGTGGAATTCGGCGCCGCCCCGCGTCCGCAGGATCGCATTCATGACCATCGGCACGCGTTGCCCATCGGCATGCCGCATCTCGAGCTTGACCTCGCTCAGCGAGCGCTGCAGCTTGAGCAGCGGAAGCCAGTGCGTCTGGTGGAAGATGCGGCCGCCAATAGTGAGCAACGTCTCCAGGCGACGGCCCAACAGCTCCTCGCGCGAATGACCGATCCACGCGCAGAACGTGCGGTTCACGCGCACGATGCTGCCGTCGGCGGCGGTCACGAGCAGCCCGCATGCGGCGTCCTCGAAGAGCGCGTCACCGTCGGAGGAATGGTCCATCTCAGATCAGTTCGTGCAGGAAGTCGTCGATCGCCGCCGTGCTGGCGCTCGGCGCGCTGAGGTGCGGGCAGTGGCCGACGTTGTCGATGATTTTCAGCGTGCTGCGCGGCAATACCCGGTGCATGTATTCGCCGACGGCGACTGGCGCGATGATGTCCTCGCTGCACTGGAGGATGAGGGTGGGCGTGTTCAGCTTGGCGAGCTCCGCCCGATGGTCGGACAGGAACGTGACGCGAGCGAACTGCTCGGCAATCTGGGGGTCCGTGCGGCAGAAGCTGTTGGTGAGCTCCTCGCCAAGCTCGGGCCGGTCGGGCGCGCCCATGATGGTGGGTGCCATATTGCTCGACCAGCCGAGGAAATTGCTGCCCAAGGTGTCGAGCAGTTCGTCGATGTCGCTGCGTTCGAATCCGCCGACGTAGTCGCCATCGTTGACATAGCACGGCGAGGGGCCGACCATCACTTGCCCGATGATGCGGCCCGGTCGTTGCAAATCGGCCAGCATGCCGATCATCGCGCTGACGGAATGGCCGACGAAGATCACCTGACGCAGGTCGTAGGCGTCGAGCAATTCGTTGACGTCCTCCGCGTAGCCTTGCAGCGAACCGTATTTCGCGCGGTCGTAGGCCGACAGGTCGGACTTGCCGCTGCCCACATGGTCGAACAACATGGTGCGCACACGGCCTTGGAACGACGGCGTGAGCAGGCGCCACATGTTCTGATCGCAGCCGAAGCCGTGGGCGAACATCACGGTGATCGGCGCATCGCCGTGGAGATGCACGTTGTTGCGCTTCTGGATATCCACATCGCCTCCTGCGAATGCTTGGGGTCTCCGATTGTCGTGCTTCGCACGGTCGAGCAGGTGCGCGGCGTGTGGTCTAACGCATGGCGCAGATCCTGTGCGCCGAGGCCCCCCTCGCCCCGATCGCAGAAAGGGCTGCGAGGCTGGCAACTTGCAGCAACCCATTGGACAAGGAGTCGCCGTACTTGAAACGAATGCGCCACCGGTCACGTAGCCCCTCTGCGACGCGTTCCTGGAGCCGCGCCGCTGCTGTGGCAGCGCGCCTGATCTCACTGCACGAACAGCCGGTCGTCAACCGGCGTCGGCAAGCTCGTCCGTGTCGGCCAGCAGGAGTTCCTCCTGGCGCGCGGCGATCTCGCCACCGAGTTCCTCGAGATCGAGCGCCGTTCGCCGCACGCGCGGGAAGACGTCGGATCGCTCCTCCTCGAAGTGCTGCGCCACGAGTTCGTGCAACACCTGCACCTGCCGGTCGTAGCTCGGCTCGGTCGGATCGCCCGACTGCACGTCGTCGACGAGCGCACGCACGCTCTCGAGCGCCACCAACGCCTCGTCGACGAGCGTTTCATCGTCGAGCACTTGGCGCACGGCAGGATAGAAGATCTCTTCCTTGATGGCCGCATGCACCAGGAGCAAGGTACAGATTTCCTCGGCGACGGTCCTCCGCTCGGAAGCGGATGCTTCGGCGGAAGCCAGCCCCTCGTAGCGATCGAAGAGTTCTGCAATCTCGTCGCGGTCAGTGGCGAGAAGATCGAGTGCATCCTCGTCGACCTCGTCGCGTGAGCGGATGTCAGGCATGTCTTGTCTCCTTGGTGTCGGACATACGGTTCGCACATCGCCGGCAAGGCGCATTCCGGTCGATGGATGCACAGCCGATCCGGCACCGCACTTGCCGCGTTTCGCTCATCGCCAACTTACCGTGGAGACACGATGTCCGACGACATGAAGAACCGCGGCGCGCAGGATCGCGCGCGCATCAACCTGAGTGAAGATCACGAAGTGCGCTACTGGACGCAGGCACTCGGCGTCAGCAAGGAACAGCTCGCGGCGGCGGTGCACGCGGTGGGCTCCAGCGCCGACAAAGTGCGGGCGCATCTCGGCAAGCATTGACCGTCGCAACAAGGAGTCCGCCATGGCCGACCCGCAACGACATTCCGAGGATCACCCCCGTCGCTCGCAGCCCATCCAGCCCGACAGGCCGGGCCGCGGCATGGGGACTGAACGCGACGCGCCCGACGACGGCGACGCGTCCAACCGAGCCGTCCGGCGCCAGCACGAGCAAAGCGACAGTGCGCTCGACAACACGCGTGAGGGCTATGCCTGATCCTGGCGCCAGCATCGCGGCGCTCGGTACGCACGACGAGGAAGGCCGCCTGCTCGCGGTGGTCGAGGCGCCGCGGGGCAGCGCCAACAAGCTCAAGTTCGATCCGCGGAGAGGGGTCTTCGTCCTGCACGACGTCCTGCCGCTGGGCACGACGTTCCCGTTCGACTTCGGGTTCATCCCCGCGACCGTGGGCGACGATGGCGACCCGCTCGACGTGCTCTTGCTGATGGACGAGCCCGCCGCGCCGGGCGTCGTGGTTCCGTGCCGGCTGCTTGGCGTCATCGAGGCGACCCAGCGCAAGATCAAGGACACGCGCAGCGCGCGGCCCACGCGCAACGACCGTCTTGTCGCCGTCGCGGTGAAGACGCATCGTCACGCGTCGCTCAAGTCGCTGCGCGACCTCGGCGACCCGATGCTCGAAGAGATCGAGCGCTTCTTCGTTTTCTACAACAGGCAGAAAGGCGTGCACTTCATGCCGATCGGCCGCGCCGACGCGACGGCGGCGAAGCGACTGATTGCGCAGGGACGACGAGACTTCGCGCAAGGTGCCAGCCAACGAAACTGAGCCGGTCGAGCTCGATAATGACCGCTCGTCCACGACATGGCCGCGACTGCGTCGTTGCTGGTCTGTCACCCATCGATTACCGTGAATGCGGGCGCGTTGCGCGCAACCTCAGCAGTTGGCCCGGCGTCGTCTTGAGGCTCAGCACGCCCTCGAGATAATCGATCGCACGTCGGTTGCGCGCCGGCGTCAACGATGCGATGCAGTCGGACGGCACGACAACGTCGAAGTCGCGCATGCGTGCATCTGCCGCGGTGTTGATCACGCATTGGTCGCCTGCCACGCCCGCGATGATCAGACGTTTCGCACTGAGATGGTCGAGCAAGATTTCCAATGGCGTCGCAAAGAATGCCGAATGCTTGGGCTTCAGCACGAAATAGTCGTCGGGAGCCGGCTGCAGTTGGTGCGTGATCTCCGCGCCGAGCCCCTGCGAATCGAGGGATTCATCGACGATGAATTTGAAATCCGATCGCCACTGCCCGCTGTTGTCGTTGGCGTAAATCACGGGCACCCCCGCAGCGGCACACCGTCGCTTGAGCGTCGCGATGGCCGGCGCAGCGCGCGCCGCCTGCCGCTTGAGCGCCGCCGCGTCGGGAAAACGCCAACAGCTGATCATGTCGAGAATGACCAGCACCGTGTCGTGCAACCCGTCATGCTCGATAAGGCCGGCGCGTTGCGAGCGTCGGCGAGGGGAAGGCGGAGTCGGCATCGGCAGGTGGCCTGCAGAACGTGATTGCATAGCCGAGCAACCGATATGCCAGTGCGCGCGACGGGGGGTCGCCAACCGCGTCTGGGTACAACCGTTGCCGAATCGACTGTCGCCGCACTGACGGCTTACGACAAATTCGAATCCACGGAGATCCCGCGATGAAGGCCCTCACCTACCACGGCTCCAAAGACGTTCGCGTCGAATCCGTCGCCGACCCGAAGATCGTGGACGCCGACGACATCATCCTGCGCGTCACCGCGACCGCGATCTGCGGCTCCGACCTGCACATCTACCGCGGCAAGATCCCGATGATGGAGCACGGCGACATCCTCGGTCATGAGTTCATGGGCATCGTGGAGGAGGTGGGGCCGGCCGTCCTGCGCGTGAAGAAAGGCGACCGCATCGTCATCCCGTTCACGATCTCCTGCGGCCAGTGCTTCTACTGCAACCTCAAGCTGTTCGCCGCCTGCGAGACGACGAACACCGGGCGCGGCGCGATCGTCAACAAGAAGGACACCAGGCCCGGCGCCGCATTGTTCGGATACAGCCACCTGTATGGCGGCATCCCCGGCGGCCAGGCCGAGTTCGTGCGCGT
>FTCK01000236.1_pt1 | contig 16055 bp, 16 predicted proteins | sample 1639711 | NCBI WGS metagenome assembly FTCK01 (sample SAMEA3914869, study PRJEB12502) | metagenome | biome: forest; material: soil | place: USA | collected 2012-03-12 | depth 0.1 m | reverse complement strand
GACATCATGAAGTCACTGCGGGAGCACGGCGACCCGCTCGCCGCGCGCCTTCCTGATCCGGTACTCGAGCGTGAAGTCCGCGCGACGCTGGCCGTCTGTGACCGCCTCGAGCTGACCAGCGACACCGATCGGTCGGCTCTCTGCATGCTCGAAATCACGGCGTTCGCCGGGCTACGTGACCTTCCGAAGCTCAAAGGCCTCTTCGCCTACGCCGGCGGCCCGCCGGATACGAAGGTTCATTCGCTCTTCACCGCAGTGCCCCCGACGTTCTGGCTCCAAGTGAGCGAGCGTGCGGTTGATGTCCGGCGTGCGCGAGGCCTGGAATGAGCACGAGTCCCTGCGTACCGGCGCTGACGCCGGCGGTAAAGGCAGCATCGCTCATCCAGTCGGGTTCGCTTGCCTCGGCATCGAAGGGTACGTCGGGCGTGGTCCAAGCCTGCTCACGCACTGCGGCGCTGCAGCCGCCGCTTGCCGCTCGTACGGCGATCGACAACAAGTTGATCTGCTTCGTCATGTGCTGCTGCTCGGAGTTCGCGCAACAAGGTTCCAGCGGGCAGAATTTGATGCAGGGGTGTGCAGACGACGTTTTTCAAAGCGCAGATCAGCAGCTCGACTTCAAGAGTCGGTACAAGTCCGAAGTCTCGTACGTGATGGATCCGCTCGACGCGCCTGGCGGCACGCCCACCGGGGCAGTCCCGTCGCCGTTGATGTCGCAGACAACCGTGCCAACGCGCCCATCGACGAACTGGATCATGCGAGCCGCGCAGGCGCTCGGCAGCAGTTGGGAGAAAGGGACGGGCATGGTTCGACGGCCCGACCTCGTGATCGTCGACAACCCATGCCTCCCTCCCACGCAGGACAACATCGAGCGCATCGCCGAGATGAAGTTCGGAAGCGACGCGAACGATCCACTGCAAAACGACGCGTACGAGCGGATCGCGGGGGTTGCTGGCAAGTACGACGTCTTCCGCGCCGGCCAGGGTGCAAAGCCACAGCCAGGCGATACCCAACAATGCGACTGCAACGACGACGAGTATCGAAAGCTCGTCCAAGTACCGATCGAGCAGACTCAGGCGGAGGAAGAGGCCCAGAGAAACAAGAATCTGGCCACCGCGGCAAAGGCCGGTAGCCTCGCGGCACTGCTGGCCGCCCTTGGCACGCTGGCCAGTGAGGCCTGGCCGGCGCTCTTCGCGCTTTGAGCCCTCACGGACCTCAGTCACACTACCTCTCGCCATGACGCCCCAAGACATCGACGCATTCCAGATCCCATGGCCGGACGAGACGCCCGACCCGATGGGCCTCATCGGACTGAGGGTCTCCCTGTACTTTTCCGGCGGCCACGAAATCGCAACGCGGCAGGCGCTAATGCGGATCATCGACCAGTACGTCGATTTTTCGGGCGGGCGTATCCAGCTCTACCAGGAAGCCGGTGACCGTCGCTTTCGGTCGGCGTCGGCCGCGTCTCCGGTCGACCTCTCGTCATCTCGCGCGGCAGCGCAAGCGCGCATGACGCCCCTCGGGCTGTTTCTCTCGGGCTCGGAGGATGTCGGCAAGGCCAGTCACTGGTCGCTCGTCTCGATCGCCACCTATGACGGGTATTTGCTGATGCACTTCCCGCTCGCGGCATTTGAAGGCGCTCAGCCGCACACCTTCCGCAAGCTCTTCCAGCAGTGGTGCACCGAACTCAATGTGCAGCATGCCTACGCTGGGCTCGGTGTCGTCCTGCCGACGGGTGGTCGCGCGATGCACGCGGCCATCAAGCACTGCACCCCAGTCGTCAGTCGCTTCATCGGGCTCGATCTTGACTATCCGAACGCCACGGGCCGCTCGTGCAAGAACGGGATCCGCTGCATCAACTGGCTCAGCGCGATCAACTCGAAGTGGCTGGAGAAGGTGCACGGCGCCGAGACCGTTCTGCGAATTGCAGGGACGTCGGTGAGTTCGATGCCGTACGGGAGCGGAACCATCTTCATCGCCGGCGAAGCGCCTCAGATCGGCGACGTCGAGAAGAACTTGCTTCCGCAGGAATACATGGCGCTTGGCCGCGCGGTGGCGCCACTGCGCGTCGACTATAAGGACTGGCTGTTCGAGCCGCCGCCAGGCTTCACGGCGCCCGACGGGTTCACCGCGAGCTTCATCCCAGGCCGGGTCGAGCATGAGGATCTCGCGCGGTACTACTACACCCAGCAGTGGATGGCACGATTCGACGGATAGGTCGAGAGCCCTGCGCTACGCGTGCGGCGCCTGCCTCCCGTGGGCCGCACGCCTGACGACTCGGGGTCTCATCGTCGGGGGCTCTGATCGCGTTCATTCGCTGAGCGAGTTCTGTACGACGTCGGCCAGGCGCGGGTGACCTTGAAGTCCTTTCGCCGCGGCGGCTGACATGTCGCCTATACGCTTCTCTGGGTCATTCCATCCTCTGATTTTCGAGTGCGCGCTCTATTCGATACGAGTTCACCCGAATGATGACTTTGAGTATGCAGCCTTAAAGTAGCGGAACTGGCGCGCCGAGATGAAGTTCGGAGCTTGCCGGTCGACGCTGCGCCACTCTCTGATGCAGCGACGCTTCTCGCTTGCCTTTCACTTTTTTCCCCATCGAGGGACTTCAGGGAGATGACCTTGTCCAAACGCCTCTTCGCCGCTATCGCCGCGGCTGCGCTGCTGTGCGCCTATGCGCCGGTCAGAGCCAATGACATCACGCAGATGGACCTTCCGCCGGCTCAAGCAGCGGCGCTTCACTTCCAGGCGTTCGATCCTCAGCATGTTCTGGTCGACGAGAACACGCTGCTAGCCCAGATCGCTCGGGCGGGACAAGCCGCAACTCGGCGCCGAGCTCACGATCGCCGGAATGACACGATCGTCATAACCACTGGCTGTAAGGTCTCGCTCAACGTTGCCACGCGCGCCATCAACATTGAGTATTTCGCGCTCGAGAAAGGCAGTTCCGGTCTCATACGCAGCACGGATCTGCTGATTCCCGTGACCTATGAGGTCGAGCGAGGCGCCGATCAGGTCACTGTGCATTTGAACTTCCCGCAGCAAGGACGCGTGGACACGAAGGCCATGTTCCTGTTTGGTGCTCTGAAGCTGCCGCCGACTGCCGATCTGACCGACGACTACTTGACCATCGCGTCCGCCATGAGCACGGCTGCCGCCAGCTTGTCGACACAGGTGCGGGGAGAGATCGAGTCGAAGTACAAGCCCGAAGCCGTGATCGGTAACTTCGAGAGGCTGTGGGGACGTCCCTCGACGGAGGCGATGCGCCAGCCGAACAGCGTCGGGCGGGAAGGCACCTTCATCTACAGCGCTGGCGGAGCGCGAACACAGGTACGGGTGTCGGCCTTTCCGTACCATGACGGTACGAAGGTGCAATACGAGGCCAGCCTGCCGTACGAACTCAAGCCAGATGGTACATCCTCGGGCGGAGCGTCATTGGCAGCTCTCGAACAAGCAGTGCGCGAGATCGCAAACGACTAGCGCGCCTGTCCTGTTCGGGGCCACGGCGTGAATGAACCTGCGGCAAGGAGCTCGCGCCGCCTGCTTACGATGCTGAGAGAAGCTCGGCGATGTCGACACCGAGGGCGTGCGCAATCCGCTCGACGTTGTCGATCGACACGTTGCGTTCAGAGCGTTCGACCGACCCGATGTAGGTGCGGTGCAAACTGACCTTCTCCGCAAGCTTTTCCTGTGAGAGACCCAGGTCAGAACGCAGCGCGCGCATGTGTCTTGCGACACGATCGCGTGCTGATTCGACTGTTCTTCTCCGGCCGCTCATAGGGGCGAGAGGTTCTCATTTGAGATGAGTTTGGGTCTACAGACTTAAAGTAGCGTTTTGAGCAGCGGGGGCCACGTTCGCGCAGCGAAACCCCAGTCACCGTCCATCGGCAGGGCGATTGCCTTCGCTCTCGTGGCACCGTCATGAGCTTCAAGTCTTCTTGCCCTTGAGATCGGCGCCACGAACTTTTGTGCTGCTCCGCCCGGTCGAGCCAAGCTCCGATCGAGGCAGGTGGTGGGCGACGGCGGTCATGGGTGATGACGCCCGTATTGCGCAGGACGTCGATCGAACGTGCGCCAACCATGCTTCAGCGGCAGCGTGCCATTGGCTGGTTCCGATTGACGAGTCGGTGAGCCAATGCTCTGTATCGCGGTTGCTCGCTCGTGAGGACGGTCGCCGCGTCACGTGTCGGGCAACGTGCTGTGGCTGAGGGGAGGCTGCGTCATTCACATCGACGTCTATTCAGGAACGGGCGTTGCCGCAACCGCGTCATGCATTCCGGCAGCCGCCGAAGCCGAAGCGCCGATCACGGCGCGTCCACCTTACTTTTAGGAGCCACCATGAGCGACAATCCGCAACAAGGCCAAGGAAGCAATGCGGTGTCAGGCAGCCAGCCCGGTAAAAGCCAGCACAGTCAGTCCGGCCAGCAGGGCGGCAAGCAACTAACTCCCGGCGGGTCGAACCCCTCCGGTCTCGGCCAGCCCAACAGCCAGCAGAACCAATCCGGCGGCAGCGACCAGCAAGGCAGCGGTCTTGACGAAGAGGACATCACCGAATCGCCCCGGCGAGACTCCTCGGGGCAGCAAGGTGGCGAGGACGTCAACCGCAGCCGCGGCAAGCAATCCCGCTGACTGCATAAGCGCACGTTCCCGGGCAGGGCCGTGAGGGGTCCGGCCCTCTGACTTTCACCCTCGGAGCCCATCATGACCATTCTCGACAAAGTCATTGCCGCTATCACACCGCTCGAATCGGAAGACGAGCGACAGGCCGCGCGGTCCAAGGCCAAGCAGGCCGTGACCGAAGCACCTTGGCTAGGCCGTGTACTGGAGCATCACCAGCAGATCGAGGCCGCGTTCGCCGCGGTCAAGGACGCCGGCGACGTCAATGGGCGACGTCGCGCCCAGAAATGGCTGGGCACCCTATTGACGGGCCATTCGCTCGCCGAGGAGGCCGTGCTGTACCCCGCCATGGCGCTTGGCGACCAGAAGGGCCACGCTACCGCGGCCTATACCGAGCAAAGCGGCGCCAAGATCAATCTCGCTGCACTGGAGAGGCTCGATCCGATGAGTCAGGACTACCTCGACAAGCTCGAGCACGTGCGCGACGCCGTCGCGCACCACGTCTTCGAGGAAGAGAGCACCTGGTTTCCTGCGCTCGCAGCTGAAGGCGATATCGCGATGCAAATGCGCCTGTCCGCCCGCTACACCGAGGAATTCGATCGCTACATGGGTGCCGACGCCACCGGCCTTTGATAAGTAGGTGACGTTCGGTCGCGGGCTGCGAACCCCCAGGCCAAAGCCCGCTCCGTTGGTGCGGGCTTTGGCCCACGATAGGGTATCGATCTCAGTGCTTGGCCGAGCCCGGCTCAGCCATATTGCGATGCTGCTCAGCCAGCACGCTGTCCGACGTGACGTAGCTCAGCGCCGCCGACACCTTGTTCTCCAGCTCGCCACGACATTCGCGTCGACGCTCGTCATGGCGTCCCAGCGCTATTCGGCGACGTCGGCGGGTGCGACCTTCTCATCGGTGCCGACATTGGCGAATCGAGGCCGCGCGCAGGCCGGCGCGGCCACCGCGTCCTGTGCTGCGGCGGCTCGTGGAACGACGACGCATCGGCCGGGGGCAGCGATCTACGACCATCCGGCAGATCTGCTCGAAGCTTCCGACCACTCACCGATCAGCCAGAAGGCGCGTACTTGACCGACATTACGCCTCCGAATCGCCGCGCAATGTGCGGGTCGTCTAGGGGACACACGCGCTTTGGAATGAGGTGTACTCTGGTGGTCGGAGGGCCGAAAGCCGAGCAGGGCTACACCAGCGACTGCATCAGCTGGCGGGCCGTCTGTAAGTGACGCTCGATGATTGGCGCGGCGGTGGCCGCCATCCGTCGCAAGTTCGAATCCGAACCCTTTTCCGCGTAGCCGCGAATGGTGGCCAGGGCGCCGGTGTCGGCCAACGCTTGTTGCCTGACGTATTCGCGGTCGAACTCGTCACCTCGCAAGCTTTGCAGGCTGGAGAGAAAGCGCGCCTGGTCGCCGCCTACATGGGACTGCGGCGGTTCAAGCCCTGCGGCCTTGGCTGCGTCGAGAAGGAGGCGCGCCATGTTCTCGTGATCGGCGATCATTTGATCAGCAAACGCGCGGATCTGCGGATTGGGGCTCTGCGCCAAGGCGCATTGGGCTGCGGCCAGTTGATAGCCGTTTGACTCGGCCACTGACGCGGCGAACTCCTGCGGCGTGGGACTCTCTGGGCCTTCGTTCAGCATCACGGATTCCCCTGGCCACCGCCGGCGCCATAGATGTTGCCGGTGGTGTAGCTGCCATCATCCTCGGCAAGGCGTACGTAAATACCGGCGAGCTCGGCGGGCTGACCGGGGCGTCCGAGAGGCGCGGTCGCGCCGAACGTGGACACCTTGCCGTTAGAAGCCCCCCCAGAGATCTGCAGCGGCGTCCATACCGGGCCGGGCGCGACGCCATTGACGCGAATGCCCTTGGATCCCAACTGCTTGGCAAGCGACTTCACGTAGTTCATCGTGGCCGCCTTGGTCTGGGCGTAGTCGTAGAGGTCGGGTGAGGGGTCGTAGGCCTGTTCGGAGGTGGTGCCGATGATGGCTGAGCCGGGTCGAAGATGCGGTATCGCCGCCTTGATGATCCAGAAGGGTGCATAGATGTTTGTCTTCATCGTGGCGTCGAAATCCTCGGTTGTGATGTCGAGGATCGAACTGCGCGCCTGCTGTCGACCTGCGTTGCACACGACAATGTCGAGCCCGCCGAGTTCGCGCACCGCCTGCTCGACCAAGCTCCGGCAGAACGCCTCCTCGCGAAGGTCGCCCGGAACTGCGACGGCCTTGCGCCCCGCTCGGCGGATCAGGTCGATCACCTCGCGGGCGTCGGGCTCCTCTGCGGGCAGGTAGTTGATGGCGACGTCGGCCCCCTCGCGGGCGTAGGCGATCGCCGCCGCGCGACCCATGCCCGAATCGCCACCGGTGATCAGGGCCTTGCGTCCTGCCAAACGGCCAGATCCAACGTACGTGGCTTCTCCGTGGTCGGGTCGCGGATTCATGTTCTTCGCCAAACCTGGCCAGGGTTGCGGCTGTACGGCAAAGGGCGGCTTGGGATAGGCGCTACGAGGGTCGCGAATGCCCTCTCGGCGCGCACCACCGGTCCCTTGAGGCGGCTCTGGCTGTGCTTGGCCAGCGGTGGCGGCAAGTACCAGAGGCGCTGTCGCAAGGCCGGCGCCCAGGCCTTTCATGGCGTCGCGTCGAGTAGGTGGGCGGTTAGGGTCGTTGCTCATGCAGGCTCCAGCGGTTGTTCGAATTCAGCCCGACATTGCGCCCCATCCCATCGGCTTAACCGTCGAAGCAGGGTCATTTCGGCGCTGCGGGAGCAGTAGTACGGCAAGGCCTGTGCCCCGGCTTCAAGCGCGCTGCTGATGCGAAGCTGCCTCGATGCGACGCCTACGATTCGCCGCCCTATGTCAGCTCAGCCTTGTCGTTGCGACCGTGCCGGGTCAGCGCCAATAGCTGATCGGTGTCGACAGGGCGTGACCAGGTAGTGGTAAAAGCCCGCCGGCAGCGCGTGCTGCCGATCGGCCTCCTGCCCGACCCCGTCAACGCCGTCAGGTGGGCGCGTTTCGTATGGCGAAGTAGGAATTGGCCGACCACTTAAAGGTGTCTACTCGCGCGCTGAATTGACGTGCCGCGCTTTCTGTACGACCGCAGAGGTTGACGAGCAGCGCGCCGGGACGCCCGCCCATCAGGGCAGCGGCGGCAGACATGCGATGTAGGCGCGGATCCTCGCGAGTTGACACGCAAAAGGGACCGGTGAAGGTGTGAACACGGGAATGCGCAAAGCCGACGTAGCGTCGATCGTGCGCTCCTCCCGTCAATTCGCTTGAGGCTTCACCGTGATCGTGCCATCCCGTTCCAGCACTGCACGATCAATGGGTGAGGCTTCGTCACCGGTCTTCTTGCGCACAGCTTCGTCGAGATCTCGCTCGGTCACCAGGCCGCGATGCATTTCTTCGACATTGCGCACTCGGTTTGCGACCAGCTCTCGCTTGTCCCCCGAAATCAACGTTTCAAACCTGGGCCAGCGCAAGCTCGCCATGGCGATGAGCCTATGAAGCAGCACAATCGTCGCGCCGGCCGCCATCGTCGCCCAGAAAGGCGATGCGCCAACCACCGCGCGACTGAGGACGGCTCCCAGCAGCACGGTGGTGCACGCGTCGAAGGGACGATGTTGGCCGAACGAGCGCCTGCCAGACACGCGAATCATGGACAGCGTCGCAACGAAGACCACGGCAGCACGAAGACTCATCTGAATCGCGTTCAGGTCGCCGCCGGAACCGAAAAGAGTTTCTACGAAGTCCATGGCTGCCTCACTTCGGGCCGCACCAACCAGGGATGTGCTTGGCGTCCTTCGACCTCGCCATCGCTAACGCATCTTTCACAGCCCTGTCCCAATCCCGTTTCAAGAGCTTGGATGCGATGCGTTCACGGAAGAAATTCGCCCAAAGAAATTCTTGGAAAGGCTCGGGCGGCTTGGAAAATCCGCCGGCGTCTCGAACATCTCCAGCAAAGCTTCGGTAGGGATCATCAACCATGTCTTCCAGGCGAACGGGGATGTCGCTGGAGCTTCGTTTGTGCCCATTTTTGTCGTAGACATGCATCCACGAAAAGTGGTCAAGATACGTCCAGAACGCGTTCTCTGAGAGGTCGGACAGATCTTCGACCAACCCGGCTTGAATCTTCGTCGCGCCTTCTTTCAGCATCGCCAGCGCAGCGTGATGGTGATCAAGAATGAAGTACTTCCCCTCGAGACCCTTGACCACCGGAAAGAGTCGCTCGCACATCTTGGCCTGGCGTTGCTTGGGCTTGAGGTCGCCAAACTCTATGCGCTTCTTTTCGACCTCCTTGAAGCCCACGGTGATTTGCGTCGGCCGAAGGTCATCGAGCTTCTCCACGAACAGGGACGACTTGATGGTGAACATAGGCCTGGCTCCTTGATTTTTGTTCTGCGGCCCGCCGGCAAAATCCCTGCCCGACTGGCTCGCATGTGGGAAGTCAGAAAACTGAGCGACGGCCTTCGTGAGCCGATAGTTCGGCTACCCGTCGACATGAATGCATAAGTACGCAGTCCGTGCGCATGTCGGCGCGAGACTTGCCATGCATCGTTCGCGCGCCCTGCGCGATCCACCTACCTTCTTAGGACCCCAGACATGACTACCCAAAACACCTATGTGACCGGCCTCTTTCCTGATCGCGACAGCGCCGAGCGTGCCTATGAACGCGCCCAAGCCCGCGGGTACGACGTGGGCGATGTGAACATGGTGATGAGCGATGAGACGCGCACCCGCCACTTCGGCAAAGGCGCCGTCGAGACCGAACTCGGCAACAAGGCCGCCGAAGGCGCCGGCATCGGCGGCGCGATCGGCGGCACAGTGGGCGCCGTCGCGGCCGCTGTCGCCGCAGTCGGCACCTCGCTCGTATTGCCGGGACTGGGCCTGGTGATCGCCGGCCCGATCGCGGCCGCTTTCGCTGGCGCCGGAGCAGGCGCTGCGGGCGGCGGCTTGATCGGCGCGCTGATCGGATGGGGTATCCCCGAAGAGCGCGTGAGGCAATACGAAGAGGGCATCAAGTCCGGCGGCATCCTCATGGGTGTAAAGCCGCGTTCGTTCGAGGATGCGGAATTGCTTGAGCGCGATTGGCGCGACGCGAACGGCGCACAGATCTATCGTTGAGAAGCCCGGATAGCGAGACGAGTTGCCTGCGAGAAGGCCCGGCATCGGTGCCGGGCCTTCAATCCCGCTGGCGTCAACGTAGAACGCTCAGAACGTCCTCCAGCCGCTTTTGCCCACGCTATTCCGACGCTGCGCTGGCCGCACGCCTGGCGCGGTGAACGTGGTGGCGAACCGTCGACGAAGCCGATCCCTCGGCGTGGCGGGCGACTCGCTTGGCATCGTGCGTCGCGCTCGGGCCCGTACGGACAAGCGTGCCCGTTTCCGGATCGGAAGCGGCTTTGTCTTGTGCGCGAGCCGCCGTGGAAGCGCTCACGCCGACAGCCCGCGCGGCGGGGGAGGACGCAGCGTCTTGCGCCATGGCGGTTGCCGCCATCATCGAGAGCGTCACGGCCAGGGCCGGTCGGATCGAGGAGGTCGTCTTCATATGAAACTTTCGGTGTTGTTGAAGGCCACGTTTTCGCGGAGGACTCCAATGAGCAAGCGAAGCGCCTGGGGAGCGCGTCGCTGAATTGTTGGGCTCGCATCCAATAAAGGGGACTTTAGCGCCCGATCACACCCGCTACTACCAGCGCGAGTTCAGCCACGTCGAATGGCTTGGCGAGGTGCGCCTGGTATCCAGCAAGCAACGCCCGCTTTCGATCTTCAGCGCGAGCGAACGCCGTGAGAGCGAGGGCAGGGATGCGAGACCCCCATTCTGTGGCACGGAGCGCTCGAATCATCTGGTAACCGTCCATTTCGGGCATGCCGATGTCACCCACGATGGCGCTTGGCTTCGTGACGTCGAGCGCCATCAACGTTTCTGCGGCAGATTTGAAAGTACTGACCTTCGCATCTTTTTCTTCCAATACCCGCCCGAGGAGTTCGCGTGCGTCGGCTTCGTCATGGACGACGAAGACATGGGCGCCGTCAAGCGCTGGGAGCGAAAGACTTTCCACTGTATTAATCTATCGCCGCGGTCGAATGTTCGCGATCGCGCTCTGTCTCTGCCCGAACGGAGGAAATCGGCAGCTCCAGGGTGAAGGTTGCGCTTCGACCTTCGCCAGGGCTTGAAGCTCGAATCGAGCCGCCATGCAACTCAACCAGTTGCTTCGAGATCGCGAGGCCGAGGCCGAGACCTCCATGGGAGCGGGTGGTCGAGCTGTCTCGTTGTGAAAACCCCTCGAACATATGCGGCATGTAGCTCGCCGGAATGCCGATTCCGGTATCGGCCACGCTCAGCTCGACATGAGAATCGGTGCGCTGGACTGTCACCTGGACTTGACCGCCTTTGGAGGTGAACTTGATGGCGTTCGTCAGCAGATTCCAAATGACCTGCTGGAGGCGTCCGGCGTCTCCGTTCACGATCGGACGACCTTGATCCAAGACGCTGAGCAGGAGGATCCTTCGCGTCCGCCACGGGCGCGGCCGAATCGATCGCTGCTTGTACGACGTCCAGCATCGACACCCGCCGGAACTCCATCCGAATCTTGCCGCTCATGATGCGGCTCAGGTCGCGCAAGTCACCGATCAACTGGACTTGCGCCCGCGTATTCTGATGGATGACCTCGATGGCCCTTTGTAGCGCCGCTGGCTCGTCCGCTTGCGCTTTCATCAGGATTTGCGTCCATCCCAGGATGGCGTTCAAAGGGGTGCGCAATTCGTGCGACAGCGTGGCCAGGAATTCGTCCTTGGCACGGACGGCGCGCTGCGCAGCCATCCGTGCGTTGCGTTCAGCATCGAGAAGCTGCTCGCGCTCATGGCTCACAACGTCGATGGCTTCCATGCGCTTGCTCTTCGTCATGTCTCGCGTGAGCTTCGCGAATCCGGGCAGGCGGCCTTCGCCATTCGGCGCCGGCGTTCCAGGTGACCACGTACCCTTCCGGGTCGAGCATGAATATGGCGTAGTCCCGCACGCTCTCGACGAGCAATCGAAAGCGCTCCTCGCTTCGAAGAAGCGATTCGCCGCCTTTGATGGCCTGCTCACTGATGGAGTTCATTCAGGGCTCCTGTTCTTATTGTTCGGAAAGGGCGAAAGCTGCAGTCCGGTCCCACCCTTCCAACGTACCTATGTCGCGGAGCCGAGCGTCTTCGCCGCAGCGTCGAGTGTCTTGGCGGCTCTCGCATAGCCTTTCCATGCGTCGTTGCCGACGTCGAGGCGTGTCTGTACCGAACGGATCGTCCAATGATCGCCGCCACGCAACTGGCCCAGTTCATCCCATGTGACAGGCACCGAGATCCCCAGTCCCGGCCTCGAGCGTGCCGACCATGCGCAGGCCGTCGTCGAGCCGCGGCCGTTGCGCAGGTAGTCGACGAAGATCTTTCCGATGCGGTTCTTTCCGCCGGCCTTGTTGACGAACATCTGCGGGATCGTCCGCGAGACATGGTCGACGACGGCCTTGGAGAAGGCTTTGGAGGTGTCCCAATCCGCTTTCGGCTTCAGCGGGACGACCACGTGCAAGCCCTTTCCGCCGCTGGTTTTCAGGAACGCCGCCAGCCCCAGGTCGCCCAGGAACGATCGCATGAGCCCGGCGGCCTGGCGAATCATGGGCCAGTCGACACCTTCGCCAGGGTCGAGATCGAAGACGATGCGGTCGGGATGTTCGTAGTCGCGCGCCAACGCGTTCTGCGTGTGGATCTCGACGACGTTCCACTGCGCTGCCGACAGCAGGCCGTCGGCCTTGGCGACTTCGAGCATGGGCGGATGGTCGGGATCCAGCGACGCGTCGAGCTGCGCGATGCCGGGAAATTTCTCGACCTCCGCATGCTTCTGGAAGAAGAGTTGTCCGCCGATGCCGGCTGGCGCACGGACGAGCGACACCGGGCGATCCCGCAGGTGCGACATCATCAGCTTGCCGACGAGTCCGTAGTAGCGGATCAACTCCACCTTCGTGATACCCGTCGAGGCGTCGATGACTCGGTCGGGGTTGGTGATTCGCAACTTGGTATTGAGCGCATGCGAAACGGGTTCCTCAGGCGACGGCGCTGTGTGCCCGGGCGCGGCCTTGGCCGGACTCTCGGCGGTCGACCCGCGTGGCGCGGAGCGCGCCTTCTCACGCACGATCGACGCGGGATCCTTGTCCAGACGCAACGCGTGGAAGACGGCGTGGCGGATATGCCCCGCGCTTGTCCACTCGCCGAAGGTGACCTCTGCCACGAGCGTCGGCGTGACCCAGTGTGGCTTGCCGGGAATGACGTCGCCCTTTGCGAACGGACTCGTGTCGGACGCCGCGTCGTCGAGTCGCGCCCGTGTCGACGCCAGTGACTTCGTGTCGAAGCCGGCGCCGACGTTGCCCGCGTAGCGGAGCTTGCCGTTCTCGTATACGCCGAGCAGCAGCGATCCAATGCCGGTGCGCGACGCTTTCGGATCCGTCCACCCGCCGATGACGAACTCTTGGCGATGACTGCACTTGAGCTTGATCCAGTCCGTCGAACGCGCTGATCGATACGCCGAGTCGCGTCGCTTGGCGATGACGCCTTCCAGCCCGAGATGGCATGCGGAGGCGACGATGCTCTGCGCCGGTGCATCGAAGGCTTCGCTGAACTTCACCGTCTCGGATGGCGTGCCGACGAGGACATCGCGCAAGGTCGCACGACGCTCTTCGAGCGGGACGTCGCGCAGGTCGAAGCCGCCCATGAACGGCGCGTCGAAGACGAAGTAGGCGATCGACTTTGCGCGTGCCGCGTCGAACGCATTCTGCAATGCGCCGAAATCCGGCACGCCCTTGTCGTTGAGTACCACGATCTCGCCGTCGTACCAGCCGTCCGGGAGCTTCATGCGCACGATCTCGTCGCGTAGCGGCTTGAGCTTGGAAGTCCAGTCGTTGCCATTGCGCGTGAAGAGCCGGGTGTCGCCGCGGTCCACGCGGGCGAGAAGCCGATACCCGTCGAACTTGATCTCGAAGATCCAGTCCGAATGATCGCCGGGCGGAGCGTCGACCAAGGTGGCGAGCTCAGGCGACAAGGTTGCAGGAAGCGACGCGCGCTTTGCCGCTGGATTCGCCGAGGCCGCGTTCGCTTCGGCTCGCGTGGCCGCGGCCGTCTTGCCGGCCGACCCCGGCCTGGCGATGTCGCCGATGGCCTTGGCCATGCTCGGTGACGGGCGGCGAGCAGTCGTGTTCTTGGCTTTGGCCTGTGCCGGGGGTTTGTCCGCGCGTCCTTTGACGCTGTCTGGAAACTCGTCGACGACGCTGAACTCCGATGCCGGCCGGATGAACTCGTCCTTTTCCTTGATGAGCAGCCAGGGCTCCTGCTTCTCGCCGCGGCCTTTCATTCGGATGAGCGCCCACTTGCCTTTGAGCTTGTGGCCATGCAGCTCGAACTTCAGGTTGCCGGCGCGCAGGGCGGCGTGGGGGTCGCCGGTCGGCCGCCATGTGCCCTCGTCCCAGACGATGACCTTGCCGGCGCCATACTGGCCGGCCGGAATCGTGCCTTCGAAGCTCGAATAGGAGATCGGGTGATCTTCGACGTGCGCCGCGAGCCGCTTGTCCTTGGGATCGTAGCTCGGCCCCTTCGGCACGGCCCACGACATCATGACGCCATCCAGCTCGATGCGGAAATCGTAGTGAAGTCGCGTCGCCCAATGCTTCTGAACGACGAAGCTGAGGGCTTCCACGCCTTCGGCGCCGCCGTCGGCGGGTTCGCTCGTGATCGAGAAATCTCGTTTCGCCTTGTAGGCGGCCAGCTTTTCGGCAGGCACGGCGTCCGCCATGTCGTCTCCTGTAGCTGGGCAGCGGCCCAGATCGAGGCGACGGAGCAATTGGCGCGCCGCCGTCGGTCTTGCATTCGAGCGCGGGCGCCGGACCAGTCGGCATGGTCGCAGCCGGTGGCGCTTCCAGCATGCGATGCCAGCTGTGCCGCACCGCATTCGCGCCTCCACGGGTGCGCAGTACGTTCGTCCGGGAATGGGCGTTGCCGCGATTTGTCGCGACCTCCGAGATCCGTCGGAGGCCGTCGTCGCCGAGCGTGGCGAGTCATTCAACTCAAGGAGTCAGACGTGAACAACCAGCAAGGGCAAGGGCAAGGACAAGGACAAGGACAAGGCAGCGACAAGTCGCAGTCTCTGGGCCAAGGCGGCAATGCCTCCGGCCAGGACAAGGGTGGCCAAGGTCTGGACCAACAAAGCCAGTCGGGGCAGCAGGGGCAGCAGGGCGGCCAGCAGCGCAGCCCGGGCGGTTCGAGCCAAGGTGGCCAATCGGGCAATCAACAGAGCCAGACCGGCGGTCTCGGCCAACAAGGCGGCCAGAAATCTCTCGACGACGATGCGCAGCAAACCCAGTCGGGACGGATGGGCCAGCAAGGATCGGAGAAGTCCCTGGGATCGACTTCGTCGCCCGGCCAGACGGGGCAGGGTTCTTCGATGCAGCAAGGCGGTGACAAATCCGATCGAAGCAGCGGCGACCAAAGTCGTTGAAGCTTTCGGCATGCATTGACGATGACAGGAGGCCCCGCTCGCGGGGCCTTTCCGCATGCCGGCACGAAGCGTCGGCGGGCTGTCTGCATGGCCTCGCGTCTCAGGTGCCTTTCATGCTGCGATCAGGCGCCGAAGACTCGCGAAAGCTCGTACGGCGGTGTGACCTCGAGTTGGTCATAGCGACAGGCCAGGGGCGGCTTGTCGGGTCGCCAACGCATGAAGACGGTCGCGTGCCGAAATCGGTCTGCTTGCAGGTGGTCGTATCGCACCTCGCACACGCGCTCTGGCCTCAGCGGTTCCCATGACAAGTCCTTTCCCGCGCTCCAGCGGCTGCGCGCGCCGGGCCGGCGTTGCGCGGCGTCGCCGGGCGCCTCGTCCCCAGGTAGCCAGGGATGTCTGCCGCCCCGCAACTTGCGCAAGGGCTGGAGCTCGATGAAAAGCTGCGCCCGCGTCGCCATGTCGAACGCCGACGTGATCCCGACGTGCTGGAGCAGCCCGTCGTCGCTGTAGAGGCCGAGCAGAAGCGATCCGACAGCATCCGACCGTTCCTTGTACAGGCGGTATCCCGCGACCACGCAGTCGGCGCTGCGGACATGCTTGATCTTCAGCATCGCGCGCTTGCCGGGTTGATACGACGCGGTCTCCGGCTTCGCCATCACGCCGTCGAGGCCGGCTCCCTCGAACTCCTGCAACCACTGGACCGCCATCGCATGGTCGCGCGTCATGGGCGTCAGATGAAGCGGGGGTTGCGCATGGGCGAGAACCTTTTCCAGTCGTTCCCTTCGCTTCGCCTGAGAAAGCTCGAGCATCGGCTTGCCCGCGGAGGCGAGAAGGTCGAACGCGACAAAGCTGGCCGGGGTCTCTCGGGAGAGCCTGGCGATTCGGGACGCGGCGGGATGGATGCGCTGTTGCAAGGCGTCGAAGTCCAGG
>FTCK01000151.1_pt1 | contig 17086 bp, 20 predicted proteins | sample 1639711 | NCBI WGS metagenome assembly FTCK01 (sample SAMEA3914869, study PRJEB12502) | metagenome | biome: forest; material: soil | place: USA | collected 2012-03-12 | depth 0.1 m | reverse complement strand
CCTCAGGTGCTGGCCGTCATCAATCGCGGCCTGGCCCAGCAAGGCTTGATGCTCAAGACGGGCACGGTGGTCGACGCCACCATCATCGCGGCGCCGAGTTCGACGAAGAACCAGGAGGGCGAGCGCGATCCCGAGATGCACCATGCCAAGAAGGGCAACCAGTGGCACTTCGGGATGAAGGCGCACATCGGTGTGGATGCCGAGTCGGGGATGGTCCAACGGTGGTGGGTACCGCGGCGAGCGTCAATGACGTGACGCAGGCCGGCTCGCTGCTGCACGGCGATGAGGAGATCGCGTTTGGTGACCATAACGACATCCAACTGCTAGTCGATGAGCGGACGGCCAGGAACTAAAGCGTTGAACCCGGCGCGTACGTCTTGATGTCCGTCAGTGATAGTGGAGTAGGCATGCCGCCTCACGTACTGGCAAAGTCGTTCGATCCCTTCTACACCACGAAACCTGCGGGCCTGGGCACGGGCTCAGGCCGTCCATGGTCTACGGCTTCGCCAAGCGGTCGCACGGCCACGCGTGCGTCGAGTCGAGGTCGGTCGCGGCACGAGAGCCAATGTCTACCTGCCACGCCAGGGCGGAGACGATCAAAGCCAGGAGGTCGATGCGGCCAAGACCGACAAGGCCCACGCGGACGCAGGCCAGACTGTCGTCGTCGTTGACGACGAGGATGACGTTCGTGAACTGGTCTGCACGACTTTGCGGGATGTCGGTTATCGAGTGCACGAGGCATCAGACGGTTTGCAAGCAACAGACCTTTTGCAGGCCATCAAGCGCATCGATCTTCTCGTGACGGACATCGTTTGCCGGGCGGCATGAACGGCCGCCAGGTGGCCGGTGCTGCGAGGGCATCGCGACCTGACCTCCCGATCCTCTTCATCACGGGATTCGCAGAGAATGCACTCTTGAACCGCGCGCAACTTGGTGCGTGAGTCCAGCTGCTCACGAAGCCGTTTGAGCTCTTCGAGCTGGCTTCGAAGGCCGAGGCCGCGATCTACGAAGCGTCCGCCAGCCGCCGCCAAGACCGCATGCCCGCGATGGGAGCCGAGGAATACAGCGAACGTCTGCCTGCGGACTTGCCGCGGACGGGCGACACGGGCGTCCCCGCAGCCACGAGACGAAGTCTGGTCGCTCAGCACGAAACTGATGCGGCCTCGAATCGGTTTCGCGCAGGGAATGGCGCGACGCGTCCGGGACATCGCTGAGGTTGAGCCGGAGGGCATGCCGGGCACAAATTGGTATCATCAGTCGACGACTACCGCACCGTATGGAGCACCGCAAAGGACCGCGCTCGTTCTTCCACCCAGCCCTTGAAAGTTGATTGATGTTCGTACGAAGCAGGTTGGCGATAGGGGTTGGCGCAGGCCTGACGATTGGCTTTCTGGCGCTGATCGTGATCGTGGGCACCACGATATGGCTGGTGAAACGTGGCAACAGCCTGTTCGAGCAATCAGAGCTGCAGCGCACCGTCCGCATCACCGCAGTGGATCTACGCGATCATTTGCGTACCGCGGAGTCGAGCGAACGGGGATTTCTGCTGACCAGCAATGAGATCTATCTCGCGCCATATGACACGGCCAAGACGCAGGCACGGCAGGAGCTCGATGATCTGGGCCGGATGGTAGAACCGGATGCCCCCAACCGCGCCATGCTACCCCGACTGTCTGAAGCGGTCGGCGAGAAGATTGCGGAGATGGATTCCAGCATCGCCTTGAAGAGCAGCGGCCACGATGCCGATGCCATGGCATTGCTCCAGCGCAATCGTGGCAAGGCGTTGATGGATGAGATCAACGTCTTTCTCTACGGCGCGATCTTGAGCGCCGACGAAAACAGCGCGCTCAACAGCGCGGAGCAGCAGCGCAATGCGTCGCTGCTGCGTTGGATATCGGAAGTCGCCGCTGTGGTGATAGTCCTCGTGGTGTTCGTCGTGGCTTTTACCGTCTATCGAAACAGTCAGGATTTGAAGCTGGCGCGCGACGAAGTGCGGGCCATCAATTTGACGCTGGAAGAACGTGTCAAGGCGCGCACCACCGATCTGGCCATGGCGCGTGAACGCGCGGAAGTCCTGCTGACCGAGGTCAATCACCGCGTGGCGAACAGCCTCCAATTGGTGGCGGCCCTCGTGCGCATGCAGGCGCGTGCCGTCACCGATACGGGCGCCAAGGATGCACTACGAGAAACACAGTCCCGCATCGATGCCATCTCGTTGATTCACAAGAGCCTTTATACCTCTGGCGATGTAACAAACGTGGCGCTGAACGACTATCTGGGCGCCATGCTCAGCAATCTGGAAACGGCGATGAAGAAGGACGGCCATACCGCCATCCTGAAATGCTATCTCGAACCGATCTCGCTGCGCACCGACGCCAGCGTCAGCCTGGGGGTCGCCGTCCAGGAACTGGTCACAAACGCCTTCAAGTACGCCTACCCCAACGACAAGCCCGGCGAGGTGCGAGTGCGCCTGAAGAAACTGGATGACGGCAAGGCCGAACTGACCGTGGAGGACGACGGCGTGGGAATTGCACCGAAACCCGTGGCCGCCGGTACCGGCCTCGGGAGCAAGATCATCCAGACGATGGCGTCGGCGCTCAAGACCCATGTGGAATACATCAACCTCCGGCCGGGCACGGCGGCTCGGCTGGTGCTGACGACGGCGACTGCATGAACGGCCTTGCGGTGAAACCTGCGCTGTGCGCAATGGCGGTGCTGATATGTCTCAGCGCCGGTTCGAGTGCTGCTGGCGGCGAGGGGCTGACGTCGCGCGTCAAGTTGACCGCCTACGATGCGACACACCCTTCCTGCAGCGCGCCGACCGGCTTGCAGAAGAGGCTGGTATTCCTGCAGGACAACCAGCGCGAATTCATGCAGGGCGCAGGACACGGCCTCGAAGCCGCGGCGCGGGCGCGGGGCCTAGCCTACAGCGTGGCCTTTGCCAACAATGATCCCGCGTTGATGATCAAGCAAGTCGGCGACGTAGCAGCCGACAAGACGGGCGCGATCGTGGTGGCGCCGATTGATCCACCGTCCTTGGCGCCGGCTCTCAAGAAGGTCATCGGCGCAGGCACCTATGTGGGTGCCATCGTGCCGCCACCAGCCACGACGGTGCTGAACGCCCCTCAGTATCTGACCGGGAAAGTTCTCGGGGAGGCCGCCGCGGACTACATCCGAACGCGGCTTGGCGGAAAAGCCAAAGTCGTTCTCCTGACGCATGACGGCCTGCAATTCCTCGCACCGCGTTTCACCGCCATGCGCGATACGCTGAGGACACTGCATGGTGTAACGATCGTGGCCGACATTTCGCCCGCCACGGTCGACAAGGAGGGCGGTTACCGCACCATGAAGACGATCCTTCTGGCGCAACCGAACATTGACGTGGTGCTCGGCGCGGACACCGTCGTGCTTGGAGCGCTGGCGGCATTGCGCGAAGCGGGCAAAGCGCGGTCCGACCAGTTTCTGGGCGGCATCGACGGAGAGCATGAAGCAGTCGTCGAGATCAAGAAAGGCGACAGCCCCTACAAGGCGAGCATCAGCCTTGCTTCGCCCATCTTCGGCTACGCGATGGGCCAACAGGCCGCCGATTGGCTCGAAGGGAAGTCCATCCCGCAGGCCATGGACATTCTTCCCAAGGCGCTTACCAGCAGCAACGTCGCGGACTATGAACGCGATATGGCCAACCCTGGCGCGGTGTATGCAGATCCGTCAAGGCGCGGGTCGTATCTGAAGATGTACGGCAACATCTGCTTCGATACGCGGCAAAACTATATCGATTTCCCCTGGTCGTCCGAGGCGAAGTAGTGGCATCCTAGTCGGCGGCGTAGTGCGCAGCGACTGTCAGCATCGCGAGCTTTAGCCGTCGCCAGAGCTGCTCTGCTACCCTGACGTTTCGTTGCCATCCCCACGCTGGGAGTGCGGCGTCGCGACCAGCCGGTCTGCGCCTTGAATCGAATCAATTAGTTCGCCAGCTGTGACCGTCGCCCCTTTTGTCATCCTCTATGTCGAAGACAACGACTTCATCCGCGAGTCGTTCGCCGAGATGCTAGCGACTGCCGATCGCCGGATCGTGTGTGCGGCTGACGGCGCCGGCGCGCGCCAGGCGCTGCGCCAGCAGAGCGTGAACCTGCTGATGACCGACATCAACCTTCCCGACGGCTCGGGCCTCGATGTGGCGCGCGAAGCCCTTCGACAAAACCCGAGTCTGCCGGTGATCGTCTGTTCCGGGCATGACTTGAGAGAAGTCGCACGCTCGCTCGGCCCCACCGCTCACGCGATGACGAAACCTGTCGACCTGGACGAGCTCGAGGCGTTGATTGATCGACTGGCGCACTGAATGTCCGTTTTCTAGACGCGATGTGCGTTGACATCACGCATCCAGACATCGCCGCATGAACGTGGTGGATTGAAAGTCATAGCGTTGCTATCTGCTCTGAATGTCGGTCCGGTGTCGGGACGGTCGCCGACATTGGGGCAGTTGGAGAGAGATTCTCGAGCGCCCCGTGCCATTTGAAGACTTCGCGCGTCAAAAAGTCGCCGATGCCTTTCTTCTCAGGCCAATCGCACGCCATAGACATATTGTTCTTGGATATCTGCGCCCCCCCCCGCTTGGACCCTACTCGACTGCGGTCGTCAGCAGCAACACCTAGGGTGGCCCGAACAAGCTTGTGCCGAAGGCACCTTGTGGACGATCAGTCAGACGGTCTTGGTGAAGCCGGTCTGCCGTACGGTTCGCCCCAGGTGGTGGCAATCGGCGCCTCGGCAGGGGGCCGGGAAGCGCTGAAGGAATTTTGGGCGCCGTTCAGTCCAGCGCTGACTTCGCCTATGTCGTCGTCCCGCACATGCAACGCGACCGTGCCAGCCATGTGGCTGAGCTTCTCCCGCACGCCGGCGTACTGCGGGCAACGGAGGCGATCGACGGGGAGCCTGTCGTCGGCAACCGCATCTATGTGATTCCTCCTGGCACGATGGGGCATCGAGTCCAGGCAACTCGTGGTAACCGCGCTGTCGACGCGGCCGCAGGCGCCCAAACCGATCGACCACTTCATGCAGGCGCTGCGGAGGACGTCGGCGCGCGAGTGCTTGGGATCGTCCTCAGCGCAGCCGAGCACGATGGAACGATCGGCGCACGGGCCATCAAGGCGGCCGGCGGCTTGACCCTGGCCCAAGCTCCGGGATCGGCCCAGTATCCAGAATGCCTGACAGCGCGATCGACGCTGGCGCTGCGGAACTCGTGCTCGAGCCAAGGCACATGAAGGACGAGGAGTTCCTGATCGATATCACCGACTTCTTCCGCGATCCCGCAAACCTGGAAGTTGCTGGCTGACCAGTTCATCCCGCCTGTGGCCGCGAGCCGCCACGCGGATGACGCTCCCATCCGCGTCTGGACCCCAGGTTGCGCTACCGGCGAGGAGACTACTGGGTCGCAATGCTGCTACTTGAGCAAGCCGGCGAAGGTAACAAGAGTCCCGGAGTCCAGATGTTCGGCACGGATATCGACCAGGACGCGTTGGCGGTCGCGCGCGCTGGCTCGTACCGGAGAGCATCGCAAACGATGTGGGCCCCGAATGGCTGGCGAGCTCCTTCAAGCGATGCAGTGATCGCTATATCGCCAGCAACGAACTGCGGGATTCAGTGATGTTCGCGCCGCAGGATCTTGTGCGGGACACGCCGTTTTCTCGTCTGGACATGGTGATCTGCCGCAACTTGCTGATCTACTTCGGGCCGGCGCTGCAAACACGGGTCTTGCAGCTATTTCACTTCGCCGTGCAACCGCGCGGTCTGCTTGTGCTTGACAAGGCGGAGTCAGTCGGACCGCATTCGAATCTGTTCGAGGCGCTCTCGCAGTCACGCCGCGTCTTTCGCCGCACCGGCGGCAGAACGCATCTGCCGCGGGACTTCGTCGGTAACGACGCTTTCGTCGCCAGCAGGCGGGGTTCCGTGCGTCGAGGATTCGATCCGAGGACGACGAACGCCGAACGTCCGCGCAGGCATCTGGGCGAGCGTGAAGTCACCGCGGCAGCCTTGGTAGACCGTGACGGACGCGTGCTTTATTTCCATGTCCGGATCGGCCAACTCGAACCGCAGGGCGACGCATCTCTCGATCTGACGACTCTGGTCCGCTAGGAATATCACTCTGCGATCCGACGGATGCTGCGACAGGCTTTTACAAGCGGCGAGGCGCTGCCACAGCAAGCATCGTTTCTGGGTGACGGCGGCGGCGTACGGTCGATCATGCTCAAAGTAGGCAGCCTCGCTGACCTCTAGGAAGACCGACTCTTCGTCGCCATGTGCGATTTCCTCGAACCCGATCAAGCCTTCTCGGTTCCTTCCGACATCGTCCCGTCCAATAGCCTGCCCGGCGAGCGCGAACTACAGGACAACCGTCGCGAGCTCGCGCTCGCACTCGAACAGCCGCCGTCCCACAGCATCGATAGCCGACGACGGACCGCTGCTGCGCGACGAACTCGCGCTGCTGCTCCGTGAGGAGGCCCGAATTGGAGATCGTGGCGCAGGCCAGAAGCCGTCGCGAAGCCGTCGATCCGACGACAAGTAGATGCCCATCGCGTTGGGGGGCGACGACGGGCAGCCGTCGGAGGCCCTGATCACCGCCCCCTTGAAGGCACCTCTCGCAACTCCATGCCCAGCAATTCGCACAGGTGCATCGCTCGTCTTGATCAACTCGGATGCGGTCTGTCATGTGAGGCGCGGCGACCACGAGACCGCCATCTCCATCTTTTAAGCAGATGTAGCGGACGGACCAAGGGCGACATGATGGTTCACTGTTTGCCCATTCATTGCTTCACCACATCGGAGACGACGCCATGGGATCAAACCATCTCGGCCGCGTGATTGACCACGTCCACCTGCGTGTGGCCGATCTCGATCGCAGCCGAGGCTTCTATCGCGCGGCCCTGGCAGCGGTCGGCCTTGACGGCGCCATCCGCGACGGCGCCGGCTACTTCAGCGCCGACGAGCTTTGGATCGATGCTGCCGACAGCGCCGAAGGGCCATTTTCCCGCGTGCACCTCGCCTTCAGAGCGAGCGATCGAGCGACCGTCGACCAGTTTCATCGGGCTGTTCTCGCGGCAGGCGGCCGTGATAACGGCGCGCCAGGCGAACGGCGCTACCACCCGGGGTACTACGCTGCTTTCGCTTTCGACCCCGACGGCAACAATGTGGAAGCGGTCTTCCATGGAGACGCCCATCCCAGCGATCCGCCCCCGACGCCCTCCCCTTGACCGGGGTGTGCGCGGCTTCTTCGTCCTCGTCACATGAGGTTCTGCGCGTCGAAGCCAGGACGACGACGCCGTGCCTGAAGTTGCCTAGCCTTCGGGTTTGAATATTGCCGCGTTCATTGCTGACGCGCGAACCGCAATGACGCCTGCGCGCCTTTCGCTTTTTACCTTCGGCTCATTCTCTGGGTCGACTCGATCCATGGCCACCCCCCTCTCCGTCAGCATTCCTCATCAGCTCGGCCGAGCCGAGGCACGTCGCCGCATCGAATCGGGCTTCGCGAAAATCGTCCAACAGCTTCCCGGAGGAAACGGCAGCTTCAGTCAGCGCTGGGACGGTGACCGGCTCACGTTCAGCGTCTCGGGAATGGGTCAGACAGTGTCCGGCGCAGTCGAAGTCTTTGACGCCTCGGTGACGATGGATCTGGAGCTGCCTGGTCTTCTTGGTATGCTTGCAAGCGGCCTCAAAGGACGCATTCAAAAGGCCGGGCAGTTGCTTCTCACCCGCAAGTAGATCGCTGTCTTCAGGCGAACGCTGCTTCCGACGACGACTGCACCACCGTCGAGACCTCTTCGGTCACGACCTGGAAGCGTGTGAGCTTGTTCTGTCCGAAGCACATCGTGATCGGGACGTCGCTGGCGTCACGTCCGCGCGCCATGACGATGCGGCCGACTCGAGGGACGTTGTGACGCGCGTCGAAGGTGTGCCACCGGTCTCCCAGGAACACCTCGAACCAAGCGCTGAAGTCCATTGGATACGGCACCGCCGGCACGCCGATGTCGCCCAGGTAACCCGTGCAGTAGCGCGCCGGAATGTTCATGCACCGACACAGCGTGATGGCTAGGTGCGTGTAGTCGCGACAGACGCCCACTCGCTCGGCGAATCCTTCGCGAGCGGTGCGGGTGGCCCGGGCCTGCTGGTAGTCGAAGCGAATGTGATCGTGCACGAAATCGCAGATGGCCTGCACGCGTGCCCAGCCACGCGGGGTATGCGAAAAGCGGCTCCAGGCGAATTGCATCAGGTCGCTGTCGACTTCGCAGTAGCGGCTTGCAAGCAGGAACTCCAAGGTGTTCACCGGGAGGTTGCAAGGATCGTGTTGTATCGCGTTCCAATCGACCACATCGGGCAACCCCGAATCTTGTACGACTGCTCCGTTCCTGAAGCGAATCCGGGAGTAGCCAGCCGGCACGTTGACGCGGCCGCAGCGGTTGCCGAAGTTGTCGATGTAGTCCTCGCTTCGCAGCGGCGGATCGATCTCGAACGCTTCGGGCGCCTCGAGATCGACCTCGCGCGACGGATGCACGCGCAACAGGTGAATCAGCGCCATCGGGGAACTGACTTCGAGTTCGATGTCGTAGCCGATCTTGATCAACATGGTGTGTGGTCGAAAGGGGGCGCGGCGCATCTGTGCGCCCGCGGTCAGAGTAATAGCGACGGTGGTCGCTGCGCAGGCATCCACATGGCAACCCTTGGGCCCGACGCGCTTGGGCAGTTGGCAAGGCCGAGTGGTTTGGTGTGCGATAGGCCCGCGGTGCCCTTGTCTTCCTCGGCGAAAGATGCCGACACATGGCACCAACTAGTCCGCTGTCCAAGCACGAGGTCTTGAGGCAAGCCCCTCCGCGTCAGCTGTGTCTTGGGGCGCGATATTCGCCGGCGCTGCGGGCGCCGCGGCCCTGTCCCTCATCCTGCTCATCCTGGACACCGGTCTCGGCCTGTCGTCGGTGTCTCCGTTCAACGGCGAAGGCGCCAGCGCGTCGACCTTCGGCTGGTCCTCCGTTCTATGGCTCGCCCTCGTGCAGCTCGCGGCCTCGGGCATCGGCGGCTTCCTTGCAGGGAGGCTGCGTACGCGGTGGGTACCGCTGCACGGTGACGAGGCCTACTTCCGCGACACGGCCAACGGCTTCCTCGCGTGGGCCGTTGCGACACTCGTGACCGCCGCCACGCTGACGTCAGTCATCGGCTCCATCACCGATGCGATTGCGCCCAACGGTCTCGCCGACGCGATCGACCGTGGCAAGCGGTACCGCGATGCCGGTGCGGACGCCTTCTATTTCGAGGGACCGACGTCCGAGCGCGAACTCGAGAAGCTCGCCGAGGGCTGCACGGGCGTGCCACTGGCCACCAGCATCCTGGAGCGCGGCGGCAAGACCCTTTTCCTGTCTCCGAAGCGCTTTGCCGAGATGGGCTACCAGACGCTGTTGTACCCAGCGACGCTGATCTTCCAGATTGCACGCACCACGAGGCTCGCGCTCGAGCGCCTGAAGTCGGGCGAGCCAATGCTCAAGGCAACATCGGTCGACATGGATCAGTTCGAGGACATCGTCGATCTGCCACGATGGAAGGCCATCGAGGAGCGCTTCGCGGAGAGTCGGGACTGAGGCCTCGAGGAGGCGCTGCGTCTGGCGTCGGCTAGGACTATTCGCTGGGACGCCGTTGCAGCTTGAACGTGCGAACGCCGTCCATCGTCGCAAACTCACCGGCGGTCTCGGTCGCTTGGAGGCGCTCGCCCGATCCTCGTCGCGTATCTACCAACGTGCGGCCCAGGAGGGCCACTTTTTCGGTTCATCGCCGATCTCCGGGGAACGCTGCCCGGATCTTGAGGAAGAAGTAGTCGTCGTCGCGGAAGCCGTAGGCGATGCGCTTGATGACCTTGATCTTGTTGTTGATGCCTTCGACCAGGTTGGTGCCGAGCGGCCATCGGCAGTGCGACAGGATGCCTGGAAGGTAGCCCTTGAGGTTGCGGGCAAAGGCCTTGAGGGGCTCGATGCGGCTGCGCATGGCTCGCGAGTACCACTGCTTCCAGAAGCGCTCGGCGTAGCCGATGTGGCGGTAGTCCCAGAGCGCCTTGAGGTCGTCCTTCATCACATAGACAGTGAACAGGGCCTTGTTGGCGTCGAGCAGTTCGCGCAGGCGGATCTGGTCTTCGGGCCGAGTGACGTTCTCCGGGTTGCGCGCCAACAGCCAGCGCGCGCTCTTGACCAGCTTGCGAGCAGGCTTGTCGTGGCGTAGCTGGTTGGCCTGGTCCACCCGTACCCGGTCGATGACTTGGCGGCCATACTTGGCCACGACGTGGAACAGGTCGTAGACGATGTCGGCCTGCGGGCACTGTGCCTTCACTTCCTCGGCGTAACCGGCATTCATGTCCATGGCCACCGCTTGCAAGCGCGCTCGCCCCTCGGCCCCGAGCAGTTCGAAGAACGGGCGAACGTCGGCTCGGCCTCGACCCAGTCCCAACCACAGCACCTGCTTGCGATAGGGTTCGACGATGACCGTCGCATAGCGGGGGCCCTTGTGGATGGCGAACTCGTCCATCGCGATGACGCGCACGCCTTCTAGGTTGACCGGACCAAGCTCACGCTCGAGGTGGCGCTGGTCGATGAGCTTGACCGTCGTCCAGGCCAAAGCATAGAAGTCCGCGACGTGCCGCACCGACATCAACTTGCACAGCCGGGCGACGCCGGTGGCCAGGCGCTCGGTGACTCGCGAATGCGGTCTCAGCCATGAAAGGTGCTCCAGCTTCGGTCCGCACTGTGGACACAGCACTCGCACTCGGGGCACGACCAGCTCGACTGGCGTCTCGAAGATCGGCAGATCGCGCACGCGTCGCCGCACCACGTCGTGCACGGCCTCGCACCATTGCCCACAGCTACTGCATTGGCGTCTGACGCCGGCCAGTGGCTTCAACCAGATGACGCACCAGGCGATGCTTCGCCGGCGCACCTCTTCCTCACGCTCAATCTCGTAGCCTTCCCAGGCCCCGAGGCGAGCAATAAACTGGGCTGCGGCCATGGCTGCCCTCCGCGAAATTGGGGTCTCGACAACACCAACTTAGCAGTTGTGGCCCATGGCCGCACCTACGTCGTCCCCGCACTTCGGCGATGAACCACTTTTTCAGATAGGCGCATGTCTGTCGTGTCGAGACGATGCCGTGCGGCTCGTTCAGTTTCCCAGTGGCTACTTCGACCACGTCGGGCTCTGCCTGCTCGAACAGGAAAAGTGTGCTCCCGCAGGCCTTGCAGAACTCGCGGGTGGCGTGATCGGAGGAAGCCCAGGCCGAGGTCTGCCGGCGACGTGAAGGGACGTGCGGCTGCCGTTAATTCAACCCTGGAACGCCGAACCGGAACCGTGGCGGCAGGTGTCGCACGAGCAGATCGCCGTCTCGGAATCGATCGTGCGGCGGTAGGTCACCTGGGCACAGGCGCACTCGCCGGTCCCGAGTGCAGCTCTTTGAGGGGCATCGCGATCTCCAGGACAGGCATCAATGTTCTCGGCGAAACGCAGGAGGTTTCGGATGGGCGACTCTACCCGACATGCCATGCAGGCGCATGGCAAAGCGGCACTTGCGGGATGACCTGCGTCAGAAGTGAACGCGTCATCGGCGCTTAGCGCGCCCGCATCATAGGTGCAGGAGACTCCTTGAGAGGTTCGCTGCAAGGGGCCGCAGACACTTACGCACTCGGCCGCAGATATGTTCGCGCGCTTGGCCGCTTTGGTGCGAGACTACTGCCATCCAGCGCCTCCACCCGAGCTCGCGTTTCTGCGAAAGGTGACCGCCGGCAACGCCTCCAGCAGGACGGTCGTATGCGCATCACCTGCACCGCCACCGAGCGGGGGAACGTCTTTTGTTTCTACAGGACGGACGATCGGTTTTGCATCGATCTGAAGCCGTTGATCCCCATTCTTCTCGCCTGCCAGGGCGACGTGCTGGTCGGCGAGGAGGACAGCGACCCGTCGCTGCTGTTGACCGCCGGACCGCTCGGCGCGGACGCGGAAGGGGAACTGCTTCGGCGGGCTCGCCGCCACCTGGCGCCGGGTTGCCCCCATGTGCCCCGCCTCCAAGTTGCCACTGAACACGGCGCGGAGAAGGGCCTGTCCCGTCGAGATCAGGCGGCAGTTCGGCACCGGATGCCCGACGCGCTGGATGCGATGCCGAAATGCCAGGCTGCCGCGACTGATTGAAGATCAGGAATGGCGGTTGCTGCCGACAGCCATCTCAATGACTCAGCGGAGAAGGCCATGAAGACGAGCGCGACGCAGCCAGACAAACAGGACCCTTCATCGCAACCTGAACGCGACGGGCATCCCGTTCAGACCGGCGCGTTGCTCGGCGGCCAGCCTGGGCAGGGTGTGAACACGTCGTCGTCTCCGGCAGGCCAATCGAACATCGACGCAGCCGTCGCCCAAGGCGTCGAATACGGCAAGCATGATCGTAGGCCACGCTGAGGCCGCCCGTCTGTCGGGCCTCGCTAACGCTGCTTCCTGTCCCGCCTTTCATCGAGCAGGAGCTTCTTGAGCGCCGCGGCGTCGACCGGCTTCACCAAGTGATGATCGATGCCCGACTCGCGCGAGCGCTGCCGGTCTTCCTCGAGCCCCCAGCCCGAGATGGCGACGAGCAGGATGCGCCATCGGGCCGCGCACGAATATGCCGCGCCAGCTCATAGCCAGTCATGTTCGGCATGTCGAGATCCAGCAGCGCGATCTCGGGCTTGTACGCGTCGAAGGTGGCGAGCGCGCTCGCACCGTCGTGGCAGGTCCTGACCTCGGCGCCCAGGAACTCGAGCAGCATGCAGAGGCTGCGCGCGGCATCGCGGTTGTCGTCCACGATCAGGACGCGCAGCGAGAGGGCGTCGACCATGGCGTCCTCGGGTCGGACGGCGCCTTCGTGCTGTCCTTCCGCAACCAGCGGCAGCCGGATCGTGAACGCGCTCCCCTGGCCCGCTCCTGCACTCTGGGCGGCGACCGTTCCTCCATGTATCTCGACGAAGCTGCGCACGAGTGTCAGGCCGATGCCGAGGCCGCCCTGCGCACGGCGGTAGGTGCGATCTGCCTGCGTGAACCAGTCGAAGATGCGGGGCAGCATCGCGCGTGGAATGCCGACGCCGTTGTCGCGTACCTGCACCACCGCCTCCGCGCCATCGCGATGGGCGCTCAGGCGGATCTGTCCACCCTCCTCGGTGTACTTGGCCGAGTTGTTGAGAAGGTTCGCGATCACCTGGGACAGCCGGACAGGGTCTGCGTCCAGGATGAGGGCTCCGCCGGACACCCCTGGTCGGCGGCGATGACCAGGTCGTGGCCGTCGTTGGCCGCCAAGCGGGCCAGTTCGTGGCCGATGCCGCTGGAGGCGCCCGTTACGATAGCGGGCGGACGATCGGAAGGAATGGATGTCATATCGTTCTCCTTTCGTGGATGGAGCAGGCGATCAGGCGATCAGGCGATCAGGCGATCGTCAGCACGACCTTGCGGCAGTCCTCCTGCTTCTTCTCAAAAATCTCGTAACCATGCGCCGCCTCGGTCAGTGGCAGCGTGTGCGTCACGATCGCTTCGGGACGCAGCTCGCCGCGGGCAATGTGCCCAAGCAGCTGCGGCATGTAGTTCTGGGCGTGCGTTTGGCCGCCCTTGATGGACAAGCCCTTTTCGAACACGTCGCCGAACAGGAAGCCGTGGATCCAGCCGGCGCACACACCGGGCGAACTCACCCATGCGCCACGACGTGTTGCGGCAATCGCCTGCCGAATCGCCGCGCCGCTCGACCCTTCCAGCTTGACGGCGGTCAGCGCCGATTCGATAGCACTGCCCTTGGCCTCGAAGCCCACGGCATCGATCGATGAGTCGACGCCGGCCGTCCATCCTGTCGATGATGAACTTGGCGGAGTCGTCCACCTGGTCGAAGTTGATCTGCTCGACGCCGTAGGTGTGCTGCGCGAAGGCGAGCCGGTATTCATGGTGGTTGACCATGAAGATGCGCTCCGCACCGAGCAGCCATGCAGATGCGGCCGCTATCAGCCCGACCGGTCCGGCGCCGAAGATCGCAACCGTCGAGCCTTCGCCGATCGCTGCGTTGACGGCGGCCATGTAGCCGGTGGGCAGGATGTCGGAGAGAAACAGCACCTGCTGGTCGGACAGCCCCGAGTCCGGCATCACGAGTGGCCCGATGTTGGCCTTCGACACGCGCACCAGTTCGGCCTGGCCGCCCGGGATGCCGCTGTAGAGATGGCTGTAGCCGAACAGCGCCGCGCCCGCGCGCGTGTCCTTCTTGTTGATGATGGCCCCGCGCCCGGTGTTCGTGGTCTCGCAGGCAGCGAACAGCTTTTTGTCGCAGAAGAAGCATTGGCCGCACGAGATGGTGAACGGGATGACACGCGGTCGCCCTTCACGCGGGTGAGGGCGGGGCCGGTCTCACCACCACTCCCATGAACTCGTGACCGAGGATGTCACCCGACTCCGTCATCGGATCTTGCTGCGGTAGATGTGCAGGTCGGAACCGCAGATCGCCATGGCGGTGACGCGCAGGATGATGTCGTCCGGCTCGACGAACTTCGGATCCGGGACGGTCGACTCGTACATCCTTCGATCCGTGATAGGTCGGCGCTTTCATGGGATTGGCTCCGCGCTATCGCGCCCGGTGGGCGCAGGTCAGCGGAGGTGGCAATGCGAGAACCCAACAGTGCCCGAGCTCCGCGGCCGCTGTGCGCACACGAAGCGTGCTGCCCGATGCCGGAATCATCGGCTGCCCCAAGCGAGGGTCGGGACACTCGCCCGGAAGATACACGACGTGCTGCTGGCGATCGACCGCACGTGACACCCCGGCCACCACCCGGAGCCCCGCATGAAGCAACCCACGCCTCGGGAACACGATCGCACACCAGCTGCCGGCGTTGACCGTTCGCTCAACCAGGACGACGAGTCGAATCAGCCGACTGACGACCAGTCGTCGCCCGTTCGCGCAAACCGGGCTCCGGCGCCGACGCGTGGAATAAGCCGGGGCTCGTCGACACCCGCGGGACGCCGCGCGCCTGATACCTTCTTCGCGTGAACGGCCGGAATCACCCAATCGAGCGCAATGGCCTGCTCGACCGGCGCATTACTTCCGGATCAGGCGTGGATGCCGCGATGCGCGCCCGCCTTGTTGCCTTGCGGGGCCTTCTTGGAAGCCGCGCGCGGCCTTTTGCGGGCGGGCCCCATCGACTGGCCGTTCACCTCGTGCGCTTCGATGGCGCGACCGCCGCCGAACTGCAGCGCACGGGCCGGACCGGTGGCGCGTACCTCGTCACCGACCCTGAGGGGGAGTTGGCGCATGCCTTCCGGGCGCAGGTACACGAAGTCACCGTTGTCCAGGACGACGCCATTCGGTTCGCCGTGCAACGCGTAGTTCAGCCGCACTACGGTGCCCGTGCTGGCTGCATCATCTTCCGATTCCTCGCGGACATCGGCTTCGACGACCGAAGCCTGCACTAGACGGTAGAGCGGGAAGCTCGGCTGTCCTGTCCTGCCGGGAGGCTCTGTCTCGATTTCAACGGCCAGTTCGTCGCCCTCATCCAGACTGGCGACGAGTTCAAATTGCCTCGGCACGTGATGGAGGGTCAACTGAACCTGTCGCTCCTCCAACTCCACCATCAGGCCTTCTATGCCACCCTTCGGGCTGTAGATGGCATGGAGGAAGGTGACGCGGTGGGTCTCGTGGCTTCGCGGCATGGCAGATGGGGCTGGAGCGCCGGCAATTCATGGGACGGGGAAGAAGAACGGCAACTTCCGAGCCGAGCGGATACACCCGACCGCATCCAAGCTCAGGTCCGCCCTTCACCGCGATCGCCCCATCGCGCTCGAGCACTGTGCGTGCCAGGGGCGTGGCTTGGTCAGCAGTGTTGGCGCGCACCGCCGTCGGCGCCACGTTGCGCAAGGGCGAGGAGATGGGCTACTTCCAGTTCGGCGGCTCGGACTTCGTGATGTTGTTCGAGCGCGGCTGCGGCGTCCGGCTGGAGGCAAGTGCACTTCCAGCAGGGTCGACAGATGGGACGTCTGTCGTCGCCGGACGGCCCGCCAAGCATCCGGGAGGCCGAGCGTTAGAACGGATCCTCGCGAATCCGGCAGCTGCCGAATCCGCAAGGGAGACGCGGGCGCATCCGCGCCGCGCCCGACTCAGACTCTCGGAGGATCCGTCTCTCTTTCGAAGTGACGGTGAGCGCCGAGAGCTCCGACCAGGGCATTGGCGCCGGCCTGCGCCGAGGACGCCAACAGCAACCCGGGCGCAAGGTCGTTCGGATCCAATGCCGGCGCGAGTCCGGCCGCCCTGAGCAGACCGACACCTGCACCCAGCGCCAGGATTGGTTTGCAATGGCGGTATTGGTCGCGGATGAACTCAAAGACGTGCGCATCGCGGGCGAGCGCCGCTATGCCAGCCTCGCCGTCCGGCACCACGATCGCGTCGAACAGGAAGCCGGGCTCGTTCTCGAGCGACACGTCAGCCTCGAACGAGACGCCGTCTGCGGCGCTCACCGGGCCGATGCGGGGCCCGGCGAAGCGCGGGACGGCGCCCTTGGCGAAAAGCGCCGCGTGGACGTCCTTGGCCGACTGCCCGACGACGCCGTCGGCGATCAGGATCACCACCTTGCGGCCGGCAATGGAGCCGTCGCCGGGCCGGGCGAGCAGCGACAGCGAGGGCGAGCTGCGCACCTCGGGCGCGGGCGGCTGTTCCAGCGCGAGCGGCATGCGGTCGGGCAAGGGCATGTTCAGGCCCTCGGCGACCTTGGCGGCAAGGTCTTCAGAGGCGTTTCGCAGCGAGGCCACCATCCGGGTGCGGATGGCCGGCACCGTCACCTTGCTCAGCTCGAAGCGGAAGGCCGCGGCGATGTGCGCCTGCTCGGCGGGCGACTGGCTCTCGTAGAACAGCGTGGCCTGGTTGTAGTGCTCGGCGAACAGCTCCGGCTTGGCGCGCACCTTGGCCTGGTCGTCGCGCGCATTCTGGCGGGCGGCGACCGACGTGAAGCCGTGCGCCGCGCCGGCCTGAAACGGGCATCCGCCGGCCAGCGAGTTCGGCTCGTACGACACGCGCCCACGCGGGACGGCCTGACGG
>FTCK01000078.1_pt1 | contig 17290 bp, 12 predicted proteins | sample 1639711 | NCBI WGS metagenome assembly FTCK01 (sample SAMEA3914869, study PRJEB12502) | metagenome | biome: forest; material: soil | place: USA | collected 2012-03-12 | depth 0.1 m | reverse complement strand
GACGTGCTGAACGGATTGCTGGACGCGCGCAGCGAGCGATCGAGCGCCGCGGCGGCCGCGTAGGGATCGCCCGCGGCGGGCGAGGAAATCATCATGGGCGGTTCTCCGTGAGGGTTGGGTTGTCTGTGATCGACGCTTGTCGACTCAACCTTGAGCCTCTCGGAGACCTGAAGCTGAAGGCTTCTTGAATGCGCGCTGCGCATGCGCGAGCGGCGTGCAGATCTCACGTCTTGCGCAGCATCTCGTGATGGCTCGGCGGGGAGGGCGGCGACGGCGACACCCCTTGTTCGTCTTCATGTTTGCCTTGTCGACGTTGCCTGGAAGCAAAGAAGACCTCGGCAGGAACTGGCGCGGTCATGCGGCCATCCTGGAACACGGCGATTCGATCGGCGACTTGGCGTACGACGCGCATGTCGTGCGAAACGAAGATGTAAGTCAACTCAAGTTCTTCCTGCATGCTGCAAAGCAGGTTGAGGATCTGGGCCTGGATCGAGACATCCAGCGCGGAGACCGGCTCATCGCAGACGACCAGGGCCGGGCGGACGATCAGCGCGCGTGCAATGCCGATGCGCTGCCGCTGGCCTCCGCTGAACGCGTTCGGATAGCGATGGAGACAGTCCGCGTTCAATCCGACCTTGTCCAGCATCTGGACGACCTGTCGATGAAGCTCGGTGCCCTTGGCCCGGCCGTTGATGCGAAGGGGTTCGGCCACGATCTGTCCGACGGTCATGTAGGGGTTGAGGCTGCCGAACGGATCCTGGAAGATCATCTGCAGTTCCTGGCGCAGCGATTTGCGCGTGGCCGGATTCGCCGACACCAGATCGACGGGTTCGAGCGTGGTGCGGCTCCTGAACAGCACTTGGCCGCTGTCCGGCTGCAGGACGCCCAGGATCAGCCGCCCGAGCGTCGTCTTGCCGCTGCCGCTCTCGCCGACCAGGGCCAGCGTCTCGCCACGCCTGACATCGAAGCTGACGCCGTCGCAGGCGTTGATCGACCCGACCTGGCGTCTCAGGATGCCGCGGCCGAAGATCGGGAAGCGCTTGCGCAGATTGCGCACCGAAAGAATGGCGTGCTCATCCACCCAGCAGTTCCTCGGCCTTGAAGCATGCCGCGGCGTGGGCGGTCGATTCGATTTGCAGTCCGGGTCGGGACGCAGCATCGCAAACTCCGAGTTCGGCATCCCGGCATCGGGGGTGGAAGCTGCAGCCTTGCGGCAGGAAGCCTTTTTCCGGCACCGCCCCGGCGATGGTTGGCAGCCGGCGTCCGGCGCGACGCGGGGCATCCGTCGGGACGGATTCCAGCAGCGCTCTCGTGTAGGGGTGGCGCGGCGCCGCCAGGACCGCCTGCGCAGGGCCCTGTTCGACGATCTGGCCGCAGTACATCACGGCGATGTCGTCGGCTTCCTTGGCCACGGCGGTCAGGTCGTGCGTGATCAGCAGCACCGCCATGCCAAGCCGGTCCCGCAGCGATCGCAACACCGCGAAGACCCGGCGCCTGAGCGGTTCGTCGAGCGCGGTGGTGGGCTCGTCCGCGATGAGCACCTGCGGGTTGCAGAGCAAGGCCATCGCGATGACGACGCGCTGGCGCATGCCGCCGGACAGTTCGTGCGGATAGAGCGACATGCGGGCCAGGGGATTGGAGATGCCCAACTGCGCCAGCATCTCCATCGCCAGCTCCTCGGCCTGGCGGCGTGACATTTTCCGGTGCAGGCGAATTCCTTCGCACAGCTGGCTTCCGATGTCGTGCACCGGACTGAGCGCCGACTGAGGTTCCTGAAAGATCATCGCCGCCAGGCCGCCTCTGAGCCGATACAGGTCTTCGCTTCTCGCGGACAGGCCGAGGACGTCGATGACCTTCTCTTGGCGAGGCCGGAACATGATCTGGCCGCCGGCTATCCGCCCCGGCGGCTGGATCAGCCGCAGCAGGGCGTGCGCCGTCGCGGACTTGCCGCATCCGCTTTCGCCGACCAGCGCGAGCGTCTTGCCGCGCCGCAGGCAGAAGCTGATGCCATCGACCGCGGCAATGTTCGCGCCGTCGCTTGCGAAGGATACCCGCAGGTCGCGGACTTCGAGACACACCGGCTCAGCGAGCATAAGGATCGGCCGCGTCGCGCAGGCCGTCGCCAAGGAAGTTGAAGCACAGCACGCTGACCGTCACCAGGACGCCGGGCATCAGCAGCCAGGGATGGTGGGCCACCGTCTCGATGTCCAGGCAGTCCTGCAGCATCACGCCCCAGCTGACGACCGGAGGGCGCAGGCCCAGGCCCAGGAACGAGAGCGCCGTTTCTCCGAGGATCATGGCGGGGATGCTCAAGGTCACCGTCGCGATGACATGGCCCATGCAGGCGGGCAGCAGGTGCCGCCGCAGGATGTAGGAATGGCTTGCGCCGGCCAGTCGCGCGGCGACGACGTAGTCCTCGTTGCGAAGCGCGAGCACTTTCCCGCGCACCACGCGGGCCAGGCCGGTCCAGTTGAACAGTCCCAGCAGCAGCGTGATCGCGAAATAGGTCGCCAGCGCCGACCAGGTTGCGGGCAACACCGCCGCGAGCGCGATCCACAGCGGGAGTTGGGGCAGGCTCTGGAACACCTCGACGCCACGCTGGATGAGGTTGTCGACGCGACCGCCGGCATAGCCGCTGATTCCTCCCAAGACCAACCCGAGCAACACGGAAAGCAGGACGCCGACGAGCCCCACGGTCAGCGAGATCCGCGCTCCGAAGATCGTGCGGCTGAAGATGTCCCGGCCGTATTTGTCCGCGCCGAAAAGAAACATGGTCGGCTCGGCGGCTCCCGGCGTCGACCGCTCGAGGGCGAGGGTCGAATCGATTCCGATGAGATGGCGGTCGATCGTGAACAGTCCCAGGAGCCTTGCGGGCGGTCCCTTGGCCATCAGGTGCACCGGCGCGGTGTCCTGCAGTTCCTGGAACTGGCGCCGGAAGGTGATCGGGTCGACATCAGATTGCAGGAGCCGCACGTGGAGGCCTTCGCGCGGGCTCCAGCGCAGGGCCTGCGGCGGCGCATAGGCGAAGCCCAGATGGCGCTCGCCAGGCGGGTAGGGTGCGAAGACCTCGGCAAGCAGGCTCATCAGGTACAGGAACGCCAGGATGTACAGCGAGGCCATCGCCAGCCGGTGCCGGGAGAAACGACGCTGGATCGAGCTCCACGGCGATGCGATGGCCATCGCGAATCGCCGTGAACCCACGGTATCGTCGCTGGGCGTCATGCGGCGCGCCTTTCGAAACGGATGCGCGGATCGAGCCACAGCAGCAGCAGGTCGGCGATCAAGGTCCCCGCCACCGTCATGGCCGCGAGCACCATCAACAGCGAGCCGGCCAGGTACTGGTCCTGGTTGAACAGTGCCGAGAGCATCAGCGGCCCCAGCGTGGGCAACGAAAGAACGATGGCCACGACGGCGCCACCGGAGATCAGGGTCGGGAACAGCTGGCCGACGCCGGACACGAAAGGATTGAGGGCCAGGCGCACGGGATACTTGAGCAGCAGTCGAACCGGTCGCAGTCCCCTTGCCCTGGCCGCCACCACGTACGGCCTCTTGAGCTCGTCCAGCAGGTTTGCTCTCATCACGCGGGTCAGGATGGCCGTGGCGGGCACGGTGCTCACGACGATCGGCAGCCAGAATTCATCGAGGAGATCGCGCGCGGACGCCATGGTCCAGCCGGCCGCGAGCGCGGTCTCCGATGCCCGCATGCCGGACTTTCCCAGCCAGGCCATCAATGCCAGCGCAAGAAGGAACGATGGAATGCTCATGCCCATGAAGCACAGGACGGCGCAGGCCCGGTCCACCAGCGAGTGCTGTCGAATCGCTGCATAGATGCCCAGGGGGATCGCCAGCAGCCAGCTGAGCAGGATGCTGGCACCGGAGATGGCCACCGTCAGCCGGATCCGGTCACCCACCAGGCGGTTCACCGAAGAGGCGTCTTCCATCGACAGGCCTAGATCTCCCTGCGCCAGGCCGCGGTCGGCGTCGTCGAAAGTCGTGAACCAGAGGAGCCCGCTCCATCGCAGGTACTGTTTCCACGTCGGCTGATCGAGGTGGAAGCTGCGCCGCAGATCCTTGGCCTCCTTGATCGCGCCGGATTCGCCGGATTCGGTCAGGACGGCCAGGCGAGCCGTCACGTAGTCGCCCGGAGGCGAGCGCATGACGGCGAACACGAGTGCCGACGTGATGATCAGCGTCGGAACCGCGATCAGGAGCCTGCGTGCGATGAAGGGCTGGTATCTCGCGGCCAGGAGCACGATGGCGACTATCGACAGCCAGCAGATCCATGCAGGGACGGCCGTGTCGCGCTTCGGCGAATCGCTGCTGCGCGGCGTGGCGTTTCGGGGCAGGCGGGGCGGCTCCAGGAGCTGCCGCCGCACGTCGCCGACATGGCTGTTGTCCGGATTGCCGAAGTAATAGGTCTCGAGCCCGGCGTTGGCGGGCGTGCGCGTGACGGCGGAGTACAGGGCGTTCTTCGGTACGTTGTGGAGGTCGTTGTTCACGACGACCAGAAACGGCGTCGCCTCGGCGATGTTGATCGTCCAGAGGTTGTCCGCCGCGACGTCCAGTGCCTTGCGGAAGGCGCGCACCTGCTCCACTTGTGACGGCGCCTGCTGGGCCTGCGCCAGCGCTTCATAGGCCTGCCATATCGGGCTTCCGGGTTCGGGCCCTTGCGCGTTGGGCAGGCCCTTGACGGCCTCCGGGTGATAGAAGCCGCCCCGGCTGAACCACCGGCCCCAATTGACCGCGAACAGGCTTTCGGTGTCGGGCGGGGCGAACAGGACGGGCTGGATGAGCGGGAACATGTCGCTCTCGCTGGACCAGACCATGAAATCGAAGTCGGCCGCATCGCGCTTGGTGTAGAACAGCGCGCGCTGCATTTCCTTGGCCACGGCGCGGATGCCGACCCTGGCCCAGTCCTCGACGACGAACTCGCCCGGCCCGAGTCCGGTGAACGCCGAAAAGTCGAGGAAGAAGGTCAGGTTGCTGCCGTCGGGAAGCGTACGCATCCCGTCCACGTCGCGCTTGGTCAGCCCCAGTTCGTCGAGCATGGCGTTGGCGCGCGCGGGGTCGTAGTCCACGAAGGCGTGGGCCAGCCCTTCGTGATGGAACGGGGACTGTGGTCCGGGCTCGACCTGAGCAGGCTGGACCTGGTCGTTGTATTCCGCCCGGATCACGGTTCGTCGATCGATGGCCAGTGACAAGGCCTGCCGGAACCGCTTGTCCGCCAGGAGCGCCGCCTTGGCCTGCGTGTCGGGCTGCGACGGATCCACGCGCCGGGTCAGGTTGGGGTGCAGCAGCCAGGTCGAACGCGACGCGGGGTACCAGTGGTAGACCTTGAAGCCGCTCGCATCGTCGCGCGCGAGTTGCCGGGTCATCAGCTCCGTGTAGTCCTGGTATCGGACGTTCCGGCCTTGCATGCTGACCTCGCCGCCGGAGATCGCCGCGCCGATCATCTGCGGGCTCTTGATCGTGAACTGCAGCCGGTCGATATAGGGCAGCTGGTTGCCGTGCGTGTCCACGGCGAAGTAGTAGGGATTGCGGACGAAGGTATAGGACTCGCCGGGCCTGGCCTCGCCCAGCACCCAGGGCCAGAGGCGCGGCACCTCCGGGTTGTCCCAGCGCTTCAGGCGGTTGTTGTAGAGCGCGCGGATGTTGGTGATGCCCAGCGCCGACATCTCGGCCGCGAGAAAGTCCTTGTCCGCGAGATCGGGGTGATAGCGCTTCCAGTAGTGGGCGGCGTATCGAACCATCTCCTGGCTGTAGCTGGCGAGGATCTCCTTGAAGTTGCCGTACGGGTGCTCGAAGCGAAAACGCACCGTGTAGTCGTCGATCTTGTCGACCGACGTCTTTCCGCCCGCCACGAACATCCATCGCTCGGGGACGCCGTTGCCCACGCTCGTGTTGTTGTCGTCGTATCGCCACCAGAACAGGATGTCGTCGGCCGTCAGCGGCTGGCCATCGCTCCAGCGCACGCCCTTGCGCAGGTGGACGATGAACTCCCGCTTGTCATCCGATTCGTCCAGGCCGGTGGCCAGGTGGGGAACGATGGGATAGCCCAGCGGCGACCAGCGGAACAGCCCGGGATTCGCGATGCGGTACTCGATGTGGAAGATGTCGCCGTCGTTGGGCGACACGCGGTGCCAGGTACCGCCATAGTTTCCGTCAGCCGAATCGACGCCTTGCAATACCACGGGCTCCGGACCTGTTCGCTCCTGCACCGGAGGCAGGCGGCCGATCTTGACCAGTTCGGCCAGCACGGGAGCTTCGCCCTTGGGCCACCATGGTGCGCGCCGACCTTGGGCGTAGTCGACATCCTGTTGAATGCGCGGCAAACGCGATGGATCGCTCGAATCAAATTCGATGGCGCGTTGCGCTGCTGCGGCCGTCAGATCGGAAACTGAATGGCCCTGTTGGGATGGCGTGGCGTCATGGCGCAGCAGCATCGCAATGCAGGTCAATGCAGCGAGCATGGCAAAGCCCGAGAACAAGGTTTTGCCCATGGTTAAAAGAAACGGAAATACCAATCCACTCATGCCTTCGAGAAAATTCTTGGATGATGATTGGCTGCTCATTTAATTCTATTTTCGCAAGGCTTCGTTCGTCACTCTTGATATGTCATTCGCCTATGATGAATAGCAGAGATAGTATAGATGGGTGTTCATCCTGAAATGGTCCAAGAATTGTTGCGAGCATCAATTTCTAGGGCCATTCAGAAGAACACTCGTGACAATCTATTCAAAAGTCATAGATTGGACGCTGTGGGACGAGGTTGTGAATCATGCAGCGGCACTCGTCCGTTTTGCGTGAATCAACCAACTCAAGCGTAGTAGCCCCCTCCGCCCGGATAATCAGGGCCGACGTAAGGAGCCGGGGGGGGGGTGGTGTCGGGCTTGCCGGTCCACCAGTCAGGCGGCATCGGCGAAAGCGTGGAACTGTAGAGCCCAGCAGGAACATTGGCGTTTGTAGACGCAGGAAGGCCAGTGTACGGACGGGTGTAGACGGCGTACAGCGGCGTCACGAAATCACCGAGAGGGTGAACACCGCTGAGGCCCGTTTGGAGTTCGGTGGCGGTTGCGTAACCCAGTGCCATGGTGCCCAATGTGGTACCGGCCGGTGCATAGGTTGCGCCGCCTGATACTGCCTCGAGCTCGACATAACTGGCTCGTGCGGTGGAGCCCGCCGTATGGCTCCACATTGCAGATGCGCCCACAGAATTGCCAGCACTAAGCCCAGTCATGAGGTCATCGACGCTGCCGGAAGTCATCGTTCCGATAACGACGGAGCCGTTAGGGCCGCCAGGCGTGAACATTTCGTCTTCAAAGTACACGTTACCGGTACCCGTAACGTATACCGATTTTGGCGCGTTGTCCTGGGACCCGTAGTTGGTCCAGGATGCACCGGTGCCACCTTGGCCTTGACCAATACCCATGAATTGGTTATTGGCCAAGGTGACACTCGTGTTGAAAAGATTGATGGTTAATGTCATTTGATTTCCTTGGTGAATGTTGAATCGCAGAATTGGTTAAATTTCTCGATCGTGCCTCCTTGTCGAAGTGATGTGAAACTGAAAATCAAGTACATTGATCACGCTCTGCTTGAATATTTTTCGAATCGCATGACGAAGTCTGCACATCTGGCATGAAATTGGTCCGGGCCCAGGGGCTCGGACAGACGACTGGATTTACCCGAAGTGACACAGGCCGCCACGAGCAGATCTTTGTCACGTTCCTGGTTTCACGGAAGTAGTTAACGACTGGCGTCGTGGCAAGCGCTTGCTGCCGCAGATGTGAAATCACTGGCCAGATGTTGCCTGCAGCGACATACATGTCCATGACCCAAAGATTTGAACCCTCATTCCATTCGAAATCGTTGAGCTGGAAATTGCGTGTGGATCTGAACCGCCAATCAACGTCATCGTCCAGGCATGCCCAGAGCACATACCCCAGATTCTGATCCAGGCCATTGACTAACAAGCCGACTTGTTCAACGTTGGCGGCTGCGCGAATCATGCGCATCACTCGAGGAAACTCGGAATGACTGTGCCGAGGGTTTCTTTCTGCAAGCAGTAAAACATTGGCCAACAGCTCGAATTTCGAGTCGAATTCCTTTTTAAGAATGGCGGCATCAGCGCTGTATGAGTGGTGCATGGAATATCGCCGTAACGTTGATTTCTAGGTGGCCTGCCAAGCGAGCATGTATTCCCGCGATCTATGCAGCAATTCACTAATCAAATTAGATAGTTTGTTGGCATCGTTGCCGCATTTTGAGATTTCTTCATCTATCGCCGAATTCGATAAAAACGTCAGATCAGAATTCATTGCGCGTGCCCTAGATCTGGCTTCTACCATTGACGTTGCTCCAAATAGCTCGCGAGCTGCTGTCATGATGTCTAAATAAGCTCTTGAAAAAAAACGTAAGAAATAATCTCCATCTTTCAGTAGCGGGGCAATATTTTTAATAATATCGTCGTCGTTATCGCTCTCGGATGCGCGATACATGACTTGCGTCAGGTCGTATGCCCCATGCTTTTGAAGCGGGGCCATGCCGGCAACGGAGCCGCAATCGTGGCGTCGCAAGACGTAACGTTCCTGGGCGCCCTGCATATATATTTGTTGCATGGCGCGAAATAATCTGTATCTCGCTTCCCTGTTGATGCGCCCAAGTTGTCTTTCTGTCAGCCCAGTCAGCCTGAGCATCTCGACAGCTGTTCTTTCGAGCAATTGACCGCGGTAGTTGTTCAAAATCCAATTTTCAATATTGACATCCAGTTGAGCAAAGCCTTCGACATGCCTTTGCCCATGCTCGACAAGCGATCTGAGCGTCACCAGAAGTGCCTGGCTCTGATTCCATTGGTCTTGACCCGCAGGCTGAGGACTGCCAGCCAGTCGTCGATATGCCGCAACGGAGGTCATCACGCCGAAGTCCAGGAATCTCCCATTGAGAGCGATGTTCGAGCAACTCAGTGCCCGATGAAATATTCGTCGCGCAAAACTCGCTGCTATCTGATCGGCAAATTTTATTCCGGTGAGATTCAAATGCGACGCGAAATCGGCGGCCAAAGATGAATCTTTGGAAGCACTATTTGGACGCAAATGTTGCTGGAATGAATGGAAAGCACCACGTACGCGTTGACCGTCTCGGGCAAATGAATTGTCCCAGCCAGTGGATCTCTCAAAATTGATATTACGTAGCAAATGTGCTGGCCGGACTGCGGGTTCCCTGAGAAGCAATGCTCGATATGGAACGACACCGTCGTCTTCGGTCACAGCCCCGTCTTTAATAACGGAGCCAGTGAGAAATATCGAGAGGTTTCTTACCGCGGAATGCGGCAGCAAGACGGAGCATATTTCGCTCCATATGACTTCGCGCACGGCTTCGTGGACACTCAGCGCTCCATTCGAGTGCCATTTCTCCACCTCTGTATTCGAAGATTGTCCGTAAAGCGGTGTTCGGCCAACCCCCTTGATCTGTACGCCATCGAACTCGGCACATCTGGCGCTGCCTCCATGAAAACCTATACTTTGGCCGCCGTATCGATCTGCATATGCCTGAACGGGTTCGGCTGAAAAAACATTTTCATCTTCTCCATCCAGTCGTGCACAGCAAGCAAGATGAAATGCTCGTTCTTCCGAGAGCAACGCCGTGTTTCTCCAGACAAGCCGAGGCGCTCGAATTCGCCTCAGGCTGATCGTTGCAAATGACTCTGCGGGAAGTGCGGACAAGAGTGACATCAAAGCACCGCGGGATTAGCGTAGACGAACTGAATCATGAACAGCTCGAACAATTGGTGAAAGAAAGAATCCAAGGATTGTTCGGCTTTCCGTTATGACGTCGACCTGAACCGACATCCCAGGTGAGATCGGTAATTGCTGATCATTTCTGCTTCGGAACGATGTCAAATCGATGGCGATCTTGACGCTGTAGCCGTCGCGCGAGATCGAGGAGTCCAATTCATTCTTTGTCTCTTCGCTATGAGGTGAGCCTAGCGATCCGCTGTCGCTGTCGGGGCTGACCCATTCAACCTTGCCGGTGACCGACCCATACTTGACATACGGATAGGTATCGATTTTCACGTCGACCGGCTGGCCGACCTTGATGAAGCCGGCGTCCTTGGCATTTGCTCGAGCTTCGACGATGAGCTGGTTGGATACGGGCGCGATTACCGCCACCGTCTGACCTGCCGCCAAGGAAGTCCCCGCCGTGTGCGACCCCATTCTTTGAACGATGCCGGTTGTGGTCGAGATGATTTTCAGTATTTCCAAACCATGATTCGACTTGACCACCGAGGCGTTGGTGGTGGCGAGGTTGTTCTGTTGTTCAGTCAATTGACTGAATACATCGATTGCATGCTCCCTGAGAACGATATCTTTTTGATCGCGAGAGGCAGTCAGTGCAGCTTCGGACGATTCAAGAGTCGCTTGTTTCAGCTGTATGGTGAGCTCGGCTCTTCGGAGCTGATCAGCAAGGTCGTCGTAGTCCTTCTTGGTAATCGATTCACCGACCAATGGTTCCAGCGCCAGCAGCTTTCGACTGAGATTGCCACGGTCTGCGATGGCGATTTCTAGCTCTTTGCGGGTTGCTTCCGTGTTTGCCTTGGCCTTGGCCGCTTCTCTTTCTGCCTGGTCCAGCTGAAGGTTGAGTTTGCCGAGACGCTGCTTCATCAGCATCGACTCCAGAGAGCCCCTTTTCTCGGCCGGAGCATTAGGTAAAGCTACCAGTCCGTCATTGCTGACTTCTGCTTCAAGTCGGCGAATCCTGTTGACTGATAATTTCTGCTTGGCCGTACTTTCGTTGTTGTCTGCCGCTGCAAAGGTCGGGTCAAGTTCAAATAGAACTTCCCCGGGATGTACAAGATCTCCCTCGCTGATATGCACGGCCTTTATCATTGAAGATTCAGGTGCCTGGATGTAGACGGTATCCTTGATTGGCGCTAAATGGCCAGGCAGTGTTGTTACCACATCGGCCTTGCTAAACGTTGCCCAGCATACGAGTGATGTAATGGCGATGGCGGTCAACCAAATTACGAGACTTGGTAGAGGCCTGTCCAGGTTGTCTGGATCGTCTATTTGATCAGCAATCATGATCTGTAATATCTAGATTCCAATTACTCGAGCTTCATGAAAGAGAAGAATTCATGAATGCATTGCGGCGTGAGATTTCCCGATCGTTGTTCGTATTCCAGTGCCGCCATTGCCATGTTTGTCCAAGCGTCGATTTCATTGAGATTTACAGAAATCAATCGCTGCTCCAACGCCACGTACTCGATTTCAGTGGCATGTCCCGCGTGGACTTCGCGGGCTTTGGCAGCAATCATTGTTCTGAGAAGTTCCTGTTGACGATGAAGAAGTCTTAGCTGAGTCTCTTGTTGATTGAGATTTGCTTTTATTGACAACAATTCACGTCGCGATACTATTTTTTCTGCATCCAGTTGGTATTGGGTTTGTTCCAATTTTGCTGCTGCTTCTCGCTCCGGCCCGTAGGTGTTTGTCAAATCAAATATCGGCATGGAGACTTGAATTCCCACTGAGTTTCCGACGTTGGTTGTGGGGGTGTCAAATATTTCGGGAACCTGAACATTTCTGGATAGATACGATTTGCTTCTGCTAACGGTGATGTCTACCTTGGGAAGAAATGCCGCGGCCTTGTATCGAAGGTCACCCCGCGCCAACTCGACATCGATCTCATCTTGTTCAATGCTGATATTGTTTTGCTCGGGTGCATTTTGAAGAATATTGGCGATATTTGATTCTCTGGTCGGGAGTTTTTCTCTCAAATACATGATCCGATCGATATCTGCATCGCTCTGTGCGTGCGTGAATACTTCCAATCGCTGTGTTGCCGTTTGCGTGGCCTGACCGGCCAGTTCTGCCTCTGCTTCTTCAAAGGAGGCCAGCGCATCGTCGGCTTCCAACCCGGTCCCGCTTCCGGCGACGCTCTTGCGTTCTGATATTTCGTGAGCTCTTTTCGCGAGCTCGACCTTTTGAGACAAGACAGCTTGTTTTGATAAGCCCGTCAGGTATTTCAGAGCGGCGCTTGCCGCGGCGTAGAGGGCTTGCTGGTATGCGACATCTAGGTCGAGCGTGGCTCGTCGAACCAGAATTGAGCCAGACCGCTGCTCCTCGATGTCTTGAGGATGCAATACTGGAATGATCACCGTCAGCCCGGCAGATCTCGAATAAATAGGGCCTTGAGCTCTACCGCCGTTTTCATAGATGGATGTGATCTTCTCTTTCGTTGAATCAAGCGTGCCGGTCGCTGACGGCAAGAACTTCAAATTCAAGTTTCCTGCGTGGCGATTTGCCTGGTTCAATGCGGCAGCGGCGGCCTGGACTTGGGGTGACCGTTCTGCAGCCGATTTGCAAAAAGCAGAGAGATAACCGTCGTCAAGATTTTCCGCAGCGCTGGAAAGCCCGCAACAATACAAAAATGCAGCGGCTGCGAACAGCTTCATAAAAAAGTATTTCATATATTGCTCATCGACTATTGCTCGCTGAGCTCCAGCTGTGCATCCGCGTTCTCGCCACGGATGAGTTCGCTGTAGATTTGGCAACGGTCTCGCAACTCATCATCATGGCCAAAGTCGAGAAGTCGGCCCTCGTCCATCACATAAATCCTGTTGGCGATCTTGATGGGGGCCGGCCGATGCGTGACGATCAAGGTCGTCATGCCACGGCGCGTAGCCGCCAGGTTTTCGTAGAACTGCTTCTCCGAGCGAAAATCCAGCGCGCTGGTCGCCTCGTCCAATATCAGAACGGGAGGATTTCCGAGTATTGCGCGAGCCAAGGCGATACGCTGTCTTTGACCACCGGAGAGCGCATGGCCTCTTTCACCAATTTGAGTTTCATAGGCGTTTGGAAGCCCCTTTATGAAATCGTGAGCGACAGCAATATTTGCTGCTGCTTCAACCTCTTGCAAAGACGCCAATGGGTACGCTATCTTTATATTTTCTAGAATTGTCCCATCGAAAAGAAAGTTGTCTTGCATGACTGCGCACACCTGGCGCCTAAGACATTCGATTTCGTGATTCCTCACGTCGACGCCATCTATATATATCATTCCAGCGGAAGCGAAATAGAGTCGTTGAATCAGCTTTGTTATGGTGCTCTTGCCCGAGCCGCTCTTGCCTACAAACGCAACGATATCGCCTTTGGATATTTCGAGTGATAACTCGTTGATGGCCGGCTTATCTCGTCCTGGGTACATATGCCCGACTGAAACCATCTTGATGTGGCCATGAATTTGTCCTACTTTCCCTTCTCCTATCTTGGCTTCCGCACGGGAATTCATGATGTCGCCAAGTTGATCGATGGCTTGTTTCGTTTGTTCCAGCTCCTGCGAGTACTGGAACAATCGACTGATGGGTTGTACAAATCTGCTGGATATCATTTGAAAAGCGAACAATTCACCGACAGTAATTTTCCCGTCCAATACGAGATTGGCACCGCTCCAAAGAATCAACAAATTCATCAGTTGCTGAAGAACGGTAGAGATGACATTCGTTGTTGCGGAAGTCAGATCGGCTTGTCGACTTTGCAAGGCAAAGTCGAGAAAATTCGCTCCCCAGCGCTTCGCCAACTGTCTTTCTACGCCCAGCGATTTTGCGGTTTGCATTCCCGAAATAATTTCCGTCAGGAGTGCCTGAACTTTACTGTTCGATTGATACTGCTGAGCCAAGCGGGCTTTAAGAATTGGCCTGGCGCCTCTGGCTAGAAAAATGTAGAGTGGCAGCATGCAAAATACGATAAGCATGAGTTGCCAGCTGTAGACGAGCATGATGGCCACGAAAATCGTCGAGAAAACAGCGTCCAGAATGACGCCGACACTCGCACCCGTCAGAAATCTTCGAATCTGCTCTATTTGCCGCACCTGTACGCTGAGTGCTCCTTGCTTGCGACCTTCAAAAAATACCATTGGGAGCCGCAGGAGATGTTCGATGACCCGTTGAGCCAGCAAGATGTCCAGCCGTGTTCCCAGCGTCGTCGCTAAGGTCGTCTTGCTCCAGGTCACGAGTGCCTCGAGGGCGATGACGATCAGCATGCCTGTCGCGAGCACATTGAGGGTCGATATGCTCCGATGAGTCAGAACTTTATCGATGATGACCTGTGAGAATATCGGTGCGGCGATCCCGAACATTTGAACCAACGCCGCCGCTACCAAGATGGCTCGGAGCTTCTTATGCTGTTTCAGCAGCGCTGGAATAAACCAGCGGACATCGAACTTCTCATGTGTCCGTTCAAGTGTCTTGCTCGTGAATGTAATGATTTCGCCTGACCAGATTTCCTGAAGGCGTTCCTTGCTCAGTAGATGGTGGCGGTTTGGCTGGTCGGGTTCGAACAGAACCGCCATTCCGCTCCGTATCTCGGTCACGACTGCATAGTTGCCACTGTCAAGTAGAACTATGAATGGGCCTGCTGCACTGTTTAGTTTTCCCCATGAACAATTTTTCTGTTTTTTGGGTGCAATATTCAATATCTCTGATCCTCGCAGCAATATCGACCAGGGATCGGATTGCGTGACCAGCAAGGAGTCCGCCAGCAGGATTGAGGGATCGACTTGCTTGTCGAATGCGCTTGCGCAAACGCTCAGGCACCACAACGTCTGGCGAAGCAGCGGTTGAATCTCGGTCTCGGGCTTACTTTCGTTGTTGCTGGTTGTCATGGATGCATGTGGCGTGTTGAATCTATTTGCACGAATCTTGTTAGCTGCTACCGAATCATTTCTGCGGGAGTGCAACATTTATGAAAACGTTTGCATGAACTTCTGATCGAGAATCGCCGAGGTCGACCGTCGCGACACCTGCGGTCGCTGCGAGGGGTGGTTCTTGGTCGCGTGTGCTCCAGTCAGCGTCATGGCGAACGCCATCCGGTTCGATCGCCGCTTCGCGGCTTGCTCAATGGTGTTCGAAGAGGGGAACTGCCGCGTTGCCGATCACTCAGGCGTGCCGGGTCACTTTGACCCCAATTTTTTGAAAACGTTATCATTTGATGCGTCAGCAAGCGATGGCGTGTCGGGGCGCTTGCGCGGCTTGCCTGCGGACGGTGTGGGTGAATGTGGTGACGAGGCACTGACTGCCATCAGCGGCTCGCCAGGTCGGCGCGAAGAACTCGTGAGAGTTGCTGCGCAGACGTGCTCAAGACGACGCGTAGTCGTCCTGGAGGATCATCCGTGGGCTTGTCTGACGCCCGGCGGTGAATCTTTGCAGGCAGCGCCACATGGCGCGCCTGGACAGCCTTTTGACATTGGGCTCGGTAGCATGTTCGTCTCCCCTGACGAGGGTGAACTCGTCTCTAGATTTGTATGCCTGTTTACTAATCAGGGGGATGCTAGGAGCCCCACGCGTTTCCGCTCAAGTGGGTAGTTTCCCTTTGGCATATTGGGGATTGACTCCGGAATGTGGTGCTAGCGATCCGAGTCATGCCTATGCAGGTGGGCTTCCAAGTCGTCGCGGTCTCGTCCCGCTGCGAGGACGCGCACTCGCTGCGTCAATGGCGCTTCGCGAGTCGTCGCTGCCGCCGGACGCTGTCGCCTGGGTCAACGAATCAGGTGCATCGACGCTGCCGTCATCCGCGTCACCAGATCCCGGGTAGCCCGGCGGCCTGCCGAGCGCATCGTGGAATTCCGCGTGACGCCATCGTCGGCATGCTGACGGGTGGCTGGACGCGCTCCGAGATCGACGCATGTCGACTGACTCGGCGACTTGAAGCTGAAGGCTTCTTGAACGAGTGGCGTGCAGATGTCACGTCTTGCCCAGCATCTCGTTACAGCTTGGCGCAGGTGCGCACGATAACGGCTCATCGGTGCATTCACCTTCAAGAACTCCCGACACATCATGAACATCCAACACCATTCAGTTCCCGCCGCCCGCGTCGAATGGGAACTGCTGCCCTCGCTGCGCAACATGATGGGCCGTCGGCAGCGCCTGCAGCCGGTCTGGACGGAGACGATCGTCTCGGACTTCGACATGGTCACCGAACCTTCCGGGCCGTTCGAGGAAGTGCTCCCGGGACTGTCGGTGCGCGAAGTGCGCGAGCCGGACATCTTCCACATCTTCTTCGGCTGACCCGCGCCGCCGCGCGTCGCGCGCGCGCATGCGGGCGCCGGGCCCGATCGCGCGAATCGGCGCCACAATCGAGGCCCCGCAACTCCGGGGCTCGTCTTCCAGACATTCGCCTGGCGACCAGGCCCCTGCCGTTCTTGTTGCCTGCCACGCACCATCATCTTGTCGAAGCCGCGCTGCGCGGGCTTTCTCGCACGCTGACGACCGACCGCTTCGCCGCCACAGCGCGATGCGTGTGCGCAAGGCCAGGCGCGACGGCGCTCGCACCCCACGTCCACCCATGAATTCCGGCGACAGCGCGACATCGCTGGGCGCCGACCTGGTCGCCGGCGTGTCGATGGCCGGGCTGCTGCTGCCCGAGGCCGTCGCCTATGCCGGCATCGCGGGCATGCCGCCGCAGGCGGGCGTGCTGGCCTTGTTCGCCGGCCTGCTGGTGTACGCGCTGATCGGGCGCTCGCGCTTCGCGATCGTCTCGGCCACCTCGTCGTCGGCCGCGGTGCTGGGTGCGGCCACGCTGTCGCTGGCGGGACACGACGCCGCGCTGCGTGCCGCGCTGGCCGCCGGCCTCGTGCTCGTCACCGGCCTGGCCTTCCTGGCCGCCGGCGCGCTGCGGCTCGGTTCGATCTGCAGCTTCATCTCCAAGCCGGTGCTGCGCGGCTTCTCGTTCGGCCTGGCGCTGGTCATCATCGTCAAGCAGTGCCCCAAGCTGACGGGCTCGCATCCGACGGCCGACGCGGCGCTGGCCGTGGCCTGGCAACTGCTGGCGGACCTGCCGCACTGGAACTGGAGCGCGATCGTGCTGGGCATCGTCTCGCTCGCCGCGCTGGCCGCGCTCAAGCGACTGCCCAAGCTGCCCGGCGCGCTGCTGGTGATCGCGGTGGGCATCGCGGCGTCGCAAGGGCTGGGCCTGGCGGCACGCGGCGTCGCGGTGGTCGGGCGCATCGACCTCGCGCTGGCGTTGCCGTCGCTGCCGGTGTTGTCGCAAGGCCAGTGGGTCAGCCTGTTCGAGTTGTCGCTCGCGCTGGTGCTGTTGGTGTTCGCCGAGAGTTACGGCGCGATCCGGACGATGGCGCTCAAGCACGGCGACGGCGTCGACCCTGACCGCGACCTGTGGGCGCTGGGCGCGGTCAACGTGGTGTCGGGCCTGCTGCATGGACTGCCGGCGGGCGCCGGCTTCTCGGCGACGGCCGCCAACGAGGCCGCCGGCGCGACCAGCGCGAAGTCGGGCTGGAT
>FTCK01000168.1_pt1 | contig 18276 bp, 37 predicted proteins | sample 1639711 | NCBI WGS metagenome assembly FTCK01 (sample SAMEA3914869, study PRJEB12502) | metagenome | biome: forest; material: soil | place: USA | collected 2012-03-12 | depth 0.1 m | reverse complement strand
TCATACGGCCTCCAGCTCGGCCAACTTGGCCCGAAGCGCCGCGACTTCCTGAGCCCGGCTGTCCTTGACCACTACCTCGCAGCCAACCTGGTGCGCCAGCCATTGAAGCGGCGCACGGCTGTTGGTGGCATGCATGAAGGCCACGAGGCGACGAGCCCACTGCTGCCCCACTCCACGCATGAAGCGGCTCATGTAGCCGGGGGAGATGTGAATCTCCTCGGCGATCTGCTGATCTTCCTTTCCGGAACGACGCACAGACTCGTTCAGAGCCCCGTTGAAGGTGGCTCGAATGAGGACGAACTCGTCCAGCAGCGTGGCTGCCGACTCGGGGCCTAGCAGCTCCCCTTGCCAGTGCTTTTCAGCGCTTGCTTTCACTTTCCATTCGACCGGCGAAATACTTTGACCCATGGTTGCGACCTCCATCGCAGTTAAGAAAGATCGGTTTGGTGCTGCGCCCGACGCGCCGCCCCACCCGTGACGGGGAGGTCGGCCGCACAAGCGACGCGGTTGGCGTCAGACGCAGCAACAAACGGACGGAACGAAATGACCAAGTTGACGGAAGCAGAGCTACAGGCATGGGCGCAAACGAAGCTGCGCATGCTGGTCGCCCGGCTCAAGGTGCTCTTGAACCGCGGGGTGGTGCTGTGAGCCTCTGCCGGCTGCGAAGCAACCAGGATTGCCGCTGCTACAAGAGCAATGGCAGTGACGTGAAGGAACAGGCGCATGTTGGGCGTCATGGCGCCTCACGCTTCCTTAGCAGTGGACTTGGAGGGGTGAGCTACGCTTGCAACGTTGCAAGGGAGGCTGACCATGGACGAATTCGCGAAGGCGACCGAACCACTCATCGTGACCTCGACTCGGTGCGGGGTTGCGTTTTCAATGCGGCTTGTGATCGCTGCCGTGGAATACGAGTCGGCTCAATCCACTCAAGGGTCAGCGGAACTGCTGCTGACTCCAGAAGCCGCCGAAGCTCTGATACACGGGCTGCAGACAGCACTGGCGAGGCTTCAGGGTTCCAACTGATTTGCACGCGAGGCATGTCAGCCCTCCACCTTGGTGGAGCGGCGAACAGGCGAATCGATCGCGGGCCCGCGCCGAACGTTGCAGCTTCGGCAAACCGGCTCAACGTCCAATGGCTTGGCGTACTCGCGATGGTCATAAAACAGAGCGGGACGTCCGCAGTCGACGCACACGAGGCTGCTCGGGCTTGGCAACAGTCCATGACGACGGGCGCGAGCAACCGCGGTATGGGCCACTTGGACGGCCGCACGCAGGTGTTCGATCGTCTGCATTGCTCAACCCTCAGCCTTAGAGGGGCGACGGGGCTTGCACTTCTTGGCGTGCAGCGCTTGCAGCTTTCGGTAGTTCACGGAAAGCACATCCTTGACCTGGCCGCGATAGATCTTGCTGATCGTTGGCTGCGGCACATCGGAGCCCTCGGCGATTGCCTTCTGAGACATGCCAGCGTCAATGAGGGCCTGAACGTAGTCGCGTGCTTCCATGTGGCGTATTCCTTTACGCCTATTATGCCAGTCCTGTAGGAATATGCAAGCGCGATTAAATGCGCGGATGCCAAGACCGCTCGACACCCTCGCCGCACGCCTGAAGCACGCCCGCACCAGGCGCGGCATCACACAAGAAACGTTGGCCGAACTTTCCGGCATGAAGCAGCCGGATGTTTCGAAGATCGAACGAGGCGCGATCCTTCAGACCACGGGCATCTCGCGATTGGCCTATGCCCTCGAAGTCGACCCCCGCTGGCTTGAGACGGGTCAACACCCAGAACCAGACTTTCTGATAGAGCCCTACAAAGGCAGCGAGGACTCCCTACAGACGAGAAAAGGCCAAGCTCACGCGGTGAGCGATATCCTTCCTAGAGTCGATCTCAAAATAATCGACTGGGAGGATGTCTTGACCACCGACCATGAGCGCTTTTCGCTCCGCATACGTGACGACTCGATGGAGCCGCTACTCAATCCTGGCGACCTCGCCCACTTCCTGCGAGTGGCTGCGGATACGGTGGTGGCGCCAGGAAAGCACGTCCTGGTCATCGATGGTGATGAGAACCTATACGTACGCGAATTCAAGCTGCGCCGCCCCGGTCATTGGCAAGGCATGCCACTGAACATGCGTGGATACGACCCGCTAGACTCGGTCGAGGACAGCCTACAGATCGTTGCGCTCCTGACGGGCGTTGACTGGGCCTAGCGGCCCTTTATACGAGGGAGGATCATGAGACTTTCAATTGCCATCTCGGCCGCCATCATCCTTGCGGGATGCGCGGCTCCCGCGACCTGGCACAAGGCAGGAGCTTCCCAAGAGGATTTCCTCATGGATCGAGGCCAATGCAATGCTCAAGCCTATAGCGTCACAGGAGCGCCCATGATGCAAGTCGCGATCGTCTTCAACTCCTGTATGCAAGGGAAGGGATGGCAGCTCTATCGCGACTCTCGATAGAGGGCAACTCCCCGCGAGCCCGCTCCGGCGGGCTTTTTTTCGTCTTTTTGCACCACGGATATGCTTTTACGCTTGACGCGGCTTATTCCTTGAAGAATAATGACTTCACTGCAGCACGGAGCTGCCTGGAGCCAAGATGAACGCCCGCCCCCCGATCCCTACCGAGAAGGTCGCCCCGGCCCCGACCGTGGTTCCGTCCTTCATCGCAGCTCGCAACATCGGCAGCTATGCCGGCATGGACGATGCAGCGGACTACGCCGTCTCCCTGCCGGTTCACATCAAGCCCACGGACATCGATGCACTCGTGACCCGTGACGAGCTGCGGGAAACGACGCTCGCGAGGATGGTCAACGATCACGACCAAGCCGACGCCATCGAATTCCTCGTGCTGCGGGGTGAGATTGGCATGGAGCTGGCCGAGCGGATCGAGGAAGTCTCGCTGGAGTTCGCCGAGAAGCGTCTGAACAGGGGTTCGCTGTGAAGGCCGCCCCGATCTTCGACGCTCTGACGGCCCTTCACATGGTCGTCTCGGCCAAGCCCACGAAGGACTGCCTGATTCCCCACGCTCTGTGGCTCAGGGCCATGCAAGCAGAGGTCTATCTGCGGCAAGCGCTCAAGGATGCGGGTCTGGAGATGCCGGTGGAAGTCGAGGAGGTGAGCCATGGCTGACGCCTTCAACCTGAGCGACTACCTCATGGCCTTCCGTGATTCCGAGGGCTACGGCTGGCCGGAAGGGCTGCGGCGCTACCGCAGCGAGTTCCCACTCGCGAAGCGCATTACCTGCGCAGACGGCTTCAACCTGTCGGTGCAAGCCACGCACGGCGCGTACTGCACGCCGCGCCAGAACATCGGCCCTTGGCTCGAAGTCGAGGTTGGCTTCCCGAGCGCCGCTCCCGAGCTGATCATGGAATTCGCTGATCAGCCCGAGCAACCGACGGAGACCGTCTACGCATACGTGCCGATCAATCTCGTGGTGGATCTGATCGCGCTGCATGGTGGCCCCAATGCGGAGACGCTGGAATTCGCCGCAAAGGCAAGGAGCGCGTCATGAACACGCTCTTCTTCATCCTCGGCTACTTCGCTGGTTCCCTGACTGCCACCCTTCTTGTTTGGGTTGGCTATCGGGTCAATGGGGAGAAGCAGCAATGACTGACAAACCCTCATGGGCCGAGCTTCTGCAAGAGCTTGACCAAGCGATTGCAGAGCTGAAGGAAGCCTCCATCGAACTGGAGCTTCTGACCAACAAGCCCCTCGCTGAAGCCAACGAGGTGATCCTCAAGGCAATGGAGCAGTGAATGACCGTCATCCGCATGAATAGCTGCAACAGCCGCACCACGGTTCGCGTGGACACCCATCGCGTGATCGCCTTCAAGGGCTGCGAGGGTAGTTGCCATCAAGGCCGTTCGGCCTGTGATTGCGAATTGAGCAACACGATCCCACTTCGTGAGGAGCTTCCGAGAGTGAACTACCGCAGCAGCAACTGGACTGGCCGTTTCAGCAGAACGTTGAATTCGGCTTTTGGGTGTAACCCGGCTGATCCGGTCTACCCGATGCGTGAGCAGTCGTCATGGCAGCGGTTCATGGCCTGGCTGACGGGGATGAACAAGTGAAGCGCCTAGCCCTCTTTCTCGTGGTGCTCTGGCAGTACCGACGCGCTCACAAACTGTTCTACGCCATGCGCATCGCCAGAGACATCGCCTATCGCGGACTTCCCTTCTGAGGACATCATGAACAACCCGAACAAAGAACTCTGGCAGCGCGTCTGCGTCACTGATCCCAAGGCGGTCAAGGAAATCACCGGCAAGCAGTACCGGGGCAACAGTCCCAAGCCCTATTGGATCGTCGAGCGCCTGACCGAAGAATTCGGCCCGTGCGGAATCGGCTGGGGCTTTGACATCGTCACAGAGCGCATGGAGCGCCTGAGCGGCGACGACGTGCTGCACATCGCTGTGGTGGACTTCTGGTACAAGCTCGGCGCCGAAACCGGCCACATCCAGCAAGTGGGCCAAACCAAGGCCACCTACATGTCCAGCAAGGACAAGCTGGTCGTGGACGAGGATGCACCGAAGAAGTCGGTGACGGACGCCCTGGTCAAGTGCGCCAGCTACATCGGCTTTGCGGGCGACATCTTCGCCGGCCGCTGGGATGACTCCAAGTACGTGGCCTGGGCTGCGGAGGAATGGAAGACCCGCAACGACCCCGAAGCCGCCGCCCGGGCCGCTCGTGGCGCCGAGCTGGAAGAACTTGCTCTGTTCCTGGTCGACTGCCACGAACACGAGAACGACCTGCAGGCCATCGAATGCTGGTACGCCGCAGAGACGTGGTCGGCTGAGCCCGACGTGAAACAGGAAGAGCAGACCTACGTCTGGGGCCTGCTCAAGGCCAACAGCAAGCTTCGCTCTGCGATCAAGGCCAACCACCCTGACCGCTTGGCCGAAGCCGCTGCCAAGGCCGAAGCGGAAAAGAAGGCTGCCTGATGGCTGACGAAGACACCATCGACCCTCAGCGAAACCTTCGCAGGATGTACGAATACGCCCCGCTCTATGCACAAGCCAAGGCGGATCGCATTCACATCGAGGGCTACCTGAAGTCCAAGAAGGCGCTCTTGATGAAGTCCTGCGGGGAATCGGCCATCGGTGCTCAGGAGCGTGAAGCTCTCGCCCACCCGGAATACCTCGCACTGCTGGACGGCCTCAAGGCCGCAGTTGAACAGGAAGAACTGCTCCGCTACCGGTATGAGACGGCCCGAGTCGCCATCGATGTATATCGAACGCAGCAGGCCAGCAACCGAAACATGGATCGATCAGCCGCCTGACTGCTGATCCCCCATCAATCAACGAGGAAACGAAATGGGTTTTAACACTACCGTCATCGTCTTGAATGACGCACTTGGCGACGGCTGGGGCATGTTCAAGAGGATGCTGGAAGCGAAATGCCAGCGGGCAGGCGTCCTCTTCGGTGTGGTCAACGAGGCTTGGAGCACCCAGACCTGCAACGCATGTGGCGTGATCGCCGGCCCGAAGGGGCGTGCGGGTCTGAATAAGCGGGTGTGGGCCTGCGCTTGCGGAGCGGTTCATGACCGCGACGTGAACGCTGCGCTGAACATTCGCGCCCGCGGGCTTGCGGGTCTGGAAGCAGGAGCCGCGCCTTCCCGGTGCGGAGAAGTCAAAGGAGACAACGAGGTGAAAAACCTTTCTCGCCACCAAACCGGAGCAATCCGCATGACCAAAGACAACGCCATCCAGCAGCACGAGGCATATATCGCCGAGTCCGAGTCACGCGTGGCCTTTGAGAAGGCTGCTCAGGAGAAGTACGGCCATACGTACTTCGACCTTGACGAGGATAGCCAGTACATCGTCAAGCACCTCCGCGCCCTGTGGGAGGGCTGGGAGCTGGCTCGGGAATTTTCCAAGGGGAGCAAGTGATGGGCGCGGACAACGCCAGCGGGGCGGGGATGGAGCGCCTTCTCCAAGCGCTTGAGACGTGGACTGGCTACGAAGGCGCGGTCTGCATTCAGGCCGATGTGCACGAGCTTCTGGCACACAACGCCAAGCTGGAGGCGCAAGTGGAGCGATTGCGGGAGGCGTTGGTCGAGTGCATCGCAGACCTTGACTACCTCTCAAAGGCACCGGATTCAGCGTACGCGCGGCCTGACGACACGACGATCGCCAACGCCATGCGCGCCCTCAAGCCCTGAAGGACACATCAATGACCGAATACTACGGACATCTGCCGAAGTTTCCCGAACCAGCAATCAAGTCGAGCCAGACCGATTCCGTGATGAGGGTGACGACGATTCACTCGTTCTCTCACGACCAGATGGACGAGTACGGGCAAGCCTGCTACGAAGCAGGCCTCCGCGCCCGCCAGGCTCCTGCCCCCGTCGAAGTGTCGGACGCTGTGCTAGATCGCATCGCAGACAGGCACCGCTGGGACACCAGGGAGGGCCGGCGTGCGATGTTGCGCGATGCGCTGGTCTCCATGGCATCCACCCCGGTGGGTGAGTCCGCGGACTGCACGAGCGTCATCGGCATGCCGTTCGCAGAGGCTCGCAAAGTGATCCTTGGCCTGGACGCGGAAGCGGCGCGAGGACTGGCGATCTCGTTCCTGATCCAATTGAGCATTGCTACCAAGTACGCGGCATCCACGGCCGACCAGGTGTGCGGATGGTGCACAGGCACAGGGAAATTCGCTGACCACAACTGCCGCTTCTGCAACGGCAAGGGCGATGCCTTGGTGTTCGCCGCCTCTCCTGCGCCTGCCGCTTCCAAGGGCGAGCTTCACCAGCCAACCAACGTGGAGGACGCAGTAGCCGGCAACGAGAACGCCATTCGCCACATCGCCTATGCGGAAGGCTATCGTGATGGCAAGGGTGCTGCTTCCAAGGCGATGCTGTCCTGGGCCGGCTTCAATCTGCACGGCGACGATAAATCCATCGAAGAAGCTAAGCGCCTACTGCACGAGGCGGGAACGGTGCCGGAGCTGAAGGAAATAATTCGCTCCATGCAAGCCGCTCCCTCCGAGCCCGAGGCACAGAAGGCGGTGGCGTGGATGGTATTTGAAGGCTTTGGAAATCGCCCGATCCTGGAGGCTTTTAGCACTCAAGAGCGGGCGGAGGAATTCGCGGAGACGATCAAGACGAAAACCTACGTGAGACCCCTTTATAGCCAGCCCGCAGCGAGCATGGAAGTGCAGGGGCTGACGGATCGCGAGACGACCGCTCTGTTCATCGAACTGAACGTCGCTTGCGTCACAGCCGAAAGCCCGAGCGAGATGTTCTCTGTCATCGTCCGAGCAGTCGAGCGCGCTCTCGCCGCGAAGAACGGCTGGCGGCTGGGAGAAGTGCCGGCCGCAGAGAGCGCCCACGACTGGAAGTCTCGGCTCATCACCGACGCATGCTCGAAGTGGAGCGGCAACCAGAAGATCGAGGCCGGCGACATCATCGAATGGATCGCTGACCGACGCGTGCTCGCCGCCTCTCCTACGCCTGCTGCTTCCAAGGGAGCCGAGGCGGCCTATTCGTATGCGCTGAACCTCGCGACGACACTGTGGAAAAGGCACTACAAGACGCAGGCCCCCGACTGGCAGCCGCTTGATGGCACGCTCGGCCTGCTCACGCAGATCGACAACATGGTGGCCGGGCTTGCCGCTCCCTCAGAGCCCGAGGCACAGAAGGCGGTGGCGCCATTCGACCACGATGCTTATCGGAAGCGCATCGAGAACGCCAATGTTGTGGCTATCGCGCACATGACACCCAAGCAGCGCGCCGCGAGCGAACGCGTCCGCGCTTCCCTCTCCCCCTCTCCCGCAGCGAGCATGGAAGTGCAGGGGCTGACGAGCGAGGAAGTGGATGCGCTCGATTTGCCGCGCGAGCCCGATCACGACGAGAAGATGACTTTCGTCCGCGCGCTGACCCGCGCTCTCGCCGCGAAGAACGGCTGGCGGCTGGGAGAAGGCCGTGAGTGAGCAGCTTCAAATCGTGGCGTGGCAATGGCGCAAGCGTCAAACCTGGTTCGCCGGTCAGTCAGACGAGCACAGCTTCTGGTCGGAGTGGGAAGCGCTGCAGCCGCCGTACATGGATGCGCGCGAACTTGCGAAGACCGATCCCGAGAACTATGAACTTCGCGCGATGGCCGAACACGCACCAGCTCAATCAGCGCTGGACGAGCTGCAACAGCGCCTCACCGTAGCCGAAGTCATCCATGCCAACTACTTGGCGATGACCGATGAGCGGGACGAGCTGCTCAGGGAAGTTGAAGCCTTGCGGGCGGATGCTGCTGCGTTCAAGAACTTCCACCGCTCGCTGTGCGCCCGGTTCAGCTACGCGCACGACGAGAAGGACTGGCGTCGTGACCAAGTGTCGCTGGAGGAACACATCGCTCGCCACAGCCATCCCGAAGTCAACCAGGTAGCCGAACGAAACGCCGAGTTGATGAAAGACCTCGACGAGGCTTGCACCGACCAGCAGCGGTGGCAGGCCGACTATGAGCGGCTTGAACGTCGCCTAGATATTTGCGGGGTCGAGTTGCAGCGCGCTCGCGCGGTCAAAGACCGAACGGTGGAGATCCTTGTCGCGATCCACGCCCTGATGGTGCCGCCCGATATGAAGCTGGATGATGGCCGGGTGTTCCGCTATCACGATCCCGACCCGCAGAAGCTGCTGCACTGGATCGCCGATCGCGTGCGCACCATCCCCGACGAACTCGCCGCCATCGACACCGCCCGGGCTTCGACGGACGAGGGGGTGGGGAAGTGAGCCAAGCAGATGAATTCGCAAAGTGGGTGAACGTTCTGGAGCACGCCCCGGTCGATGCTGAAGGCGACATCCCCGTCGGCGATATGGCCTGGAAGGCGATGAACGCCATCGTGGAGCGTATCGAATACGACGCTTCCGACTTTGAGCCATCCACCAGCCTCGGATACGGAATCGCTTGCGCTGCTTTCTGGCTCTCGCTCGGCGCCGTGCTCGTGGCACTGATTCTGAAAGGTTCAACGTGAGCAACCAAGCAACAAGTCTGGCCGAGGTGCTTCAGCGACTGCGCAATTCGATCGAGTGGTTGCGCGATGGAAAGCCTCACAAGCAAGGCATCGGCATCGCGGACATGGTCTTCATCGAAGATACCCTCCTGGCTCTAGTACAGCCGGCCCAAAAATCCTTTCAAGGGAAACTGCGCGAGGACATCACCGCCGCAGACTTCGGCATCCCGCAAGAGCACGCCCAGGCGGCAGAGAACTACGTGCAATGGCGGCTCAGCGGGGTACAGCCTGCGGTGAGCGAAGAGGCGCCGAACGAGCCAAGCGATCTTCAGAAGCTGCGATTCGTCTATCGCGTGCTGGGCAATTTCGCTCACGCGCCGGTATCGGATCGGGCCGACGCCTACGCCATGGTTCGTGAACTCATTGAATCGACATGGAAGTCCGCCAGCGCTCAGTCTTCCCCGGGCTCGGTGAGCGAAGAGGCGGAGCCGTTTGCCTTCGCAACTCACCACGACGAGCCCATGCTTTTCCTGACTCGCGAGGAAGCTGCTTTGTACTGCGATGACGACGAAGAGCCGACTCCGCTGTTCGCCAGCGCTCAGTCTTCCCCGGGCTCGGTGAGCGAAGAGGCGGAGCGGGAGCGAGCTGAAGCAGCCTTCAACGCAGACTCGAGGAATGCAGGTTATAGCGGCTACCTCGATCTGTATGTGGATGGCTGGCTCGCCCACGCTCAATCATCCAAGGGTGACAAGGCATGAGCTACACACTAATTCTGACGCTTCTGTTCGCGAGCATGTGGGACGGCTCGCCTGTGGTGAAGTACGAAAAGCAAGTTGACAACCTTACCGAAGTGTCATGCAACTCAGCGGCCGAGGCATTCAAACACCAATACGGCCACACAGACGGGCGAACGACCGTCATCGCGCTTTGCATCCGAAGGGATCATCATGAATGAGTTCACGCGCAAGGCCATCGAGTTGGTCGACAGTTACGCCATGTGGCTATACCAGTACACCACCTTCGGCACGCCCGACAAGCGCGAGCGATTCGAAGCCGCCCGATCCGCCCTCCTTGCTCACCTTGAAGGGGGTGAGCAGAAGTGGCTGCCGATTGAGACAGCGCCAGTCGGCAAGCCCATCATGATGCTTTGGCGGCCGATTGACCACGCCGAGCGGCCACATTTTCAGCACTCGATTGTGGTTGGGTCACTGGAATACGGCGACGACTACCGACCGAACGGAATCGCCTGGGCCAACGGGATGAAGTACGACATCGCTACTCACATCACTGGGTGGCAAGCCCTCCCCGCCGCTCCTACTGAGGAATCCCCATGACTGACACCGACCGCAAGCTCATGCCGGCATGGAAGCTGGTCGACTGCCCGAAGTGCAGGTCTCTCGCTGGTGAACCATGCTTCCGGCCAGTTCTGGGGGCATCTGGGCGATGGGAGCGCGTCAGCGCCCATGCTGCCCGCAAGATGAAGGCCATCGTCCGTGCAGCCGCTGCACTCGGAGAACAGCATGACTGAAGACCAACTCCGCGATTGGATTCGCGCCAACGTTCAGGTTGAAGTTTCAGAGGGGCACTTCTTCAGTCGGCTACACGACAGGTATGAGAACCGAGTGACCGTGAGACTTCGAATCAAGGGCGATGCGGAAGCGTTCTCAGAAGACTACTTCGTGATCGAGGAACAGCATGACCAATGACACGCGAGCAGCCTTCGAGGCGTGGCTGAACGAACCCGTCGATTGGGACATTGCCGGCAAGCCCATTCACCGCCGCTCGACGCTCAACGAGGTTGCCATGATGTACGCCGAGTTCGGCTTCACGGCGGCCTACCACGCCTCTCGCCGGGCTGCGCTGGAGGAGGCTGCGAAGGTGTGCGACTCCAGATTCATGGGCGACCTGAACCGCGAAGACCAAGAGGCCAGGCGTTGCGCTGCCGCTATTCGCAAGCTGGGTGATGAGGGGGTGAAGCCGTGAGCGAAGAAACTGAACGCTGGTCCGTCCAGAAGGTCGCAGAATTCCTCGGCATCAGCCCGAAGCACACACGCGAGGCGATCACGAAGAAGCCGGACTTCCCTGCTCCGGTCATCAACATCAGCCGGCGCACGAGGTTCTGGAACTCAGAGGACGTGAAGCGCTGGGCAGCTCAGAAGCACTAGAGCCGGGCCGCGATGTCCGCGATTCCCTCACGGTAGTAGACGTCAATGATCTGCTTCAAATTCTTGTGGCCGAGGATCCGTGCCAGCGCCAGCGGGTCGCACAGGAGCTGCTTTGTCTTGGGGTCACGGCGGCGCGAAAGAAGGGTCGCGGCGGTGGCGCGGCTGTCATGAAACGTCAGACCCTCGATGCCAATCTGCCCGCGGTACTTGCGAAACAGCGCATCGACAGAAGCCGGCTGCACGGACACGAGCGGGCCGGACTTGTCCTTCGATAGCACGGACAGCACCCGCGCCGCCCGCCTGGTGATCGGCACTCGTCGTGCCCCGACCGATTCGAGGGTCTTGTGTGTCGCCAGCGTGATGACTCGCGTCCCGAGGTCGACCGACTGGCTCGTCATGCCGCAAAGCTCTCCCTGCCGCATTCCCGTGTGCAGCCCGAGCAGGAACAGGTAGGCCACTTCCTCTTGCGCCATGACGGGCGCGTGGCCGGTGCGATAGCCCAGACGTCGCAGCATCCGGCGAATGTCACGCCAGCCCCACACAGACGCGCGCGGCGGGTTGTCTCCAGGCATTCGGAGCGCCTTCCACGGTGACTCACCCGTCCAATGCCACTCATCCCGAGCGACAGACCACAGATTGCGGAACAGATTGATTTCCCGCTGCACGGTGCCCTTGGTCACGGTCTTGAGCCGGGCATCGCGCCACTTGGCCAAATCCACCGTGGTGATGGAGTGCAGCACCTTGGCGCATAACTCGGGGTATGCGCGCCGCATTGCCTCGAATCGCCTCACCTCGAACGTCTCGCCGCGCTTCTGGCTCGAGACGTCTTCCTCGTAGCGCTTCATCGCGTCATCAAGGCTCTTGGCTGGGAACTGTCCTCGCCGGCCAGCCAGGATCGCCGCTTCTTCGACCTTGGCCCACTCCTCGGCCTCTCGCTTAGTTGGCCTCGTAGCAGTGACCGGAGGGTGGCCCTTGAGGCGCACGATCGCCTGCCAACCCTTGCCGCGTTTCCTGAAGCTCGCCATGTACACACCGCTTGTCGCACTGGTGGCACACCAGTGAGCGGATTTTGACAGTCGTTCGCAGTTGTACGCAGTCTTTCGGTTGCGGGCTTTCCCTGCTGTTCGTGGCTCTCAACAGTCGTTCACGGGTGTAATTTCTGGTGCCCCGGGCCGGAACCTGTGAACCTAGAGCCATGCGGCCTAGCGGCCGGCTGTCGCACTCTCGTACACAGGCCGCCCAACCTAGGAGGCTCACTCGCCGAGCTTCCTAGGTAGCAGAATGCTTCGATGGCCCGCGACCCCCAACCCCTCCCCGACGAGCCGCCGTCCGGCCCGGTGCTGCCGGCGCACGAGCTGCGCGAGCGCGCGCAGACGCTGGAATGGCTGCACGAGTTCGCAGCGCCGCACCGCAAGAAGCGCGTCGATCCCGCACCGGATCCCGACTGGAAGCGGCGTGCCGAATGGGCGTTCGGCAAGGGGATCTTCGACGCGGACGACTAGCGCGTGAGCTGCGCCTTCTTGGGCCCCGTCGCGCCGAACAGCGCCATGACCTGGCGCCCGAACAGGGTGAGGTCTGCGTCCACGCCGGTGTAGGCGCCGCAGCGCACGGTCATCGACATGCTCGCGTCGTCGGCCATGCAGTTGGCCAGGTTATTGGCATCCCAAGACCACGCCATCCAGCCCCAGCCGTTGGCCTCGGCGTCCGCCACGATCGCCTCGGGCGGGATGTCCGTCGGGCTCGGCGCGATGTTCCTGCCCGGTCCGAACTCGCCCACGATGATCGGCAGGCCAGTGGCCTTGAGCTGCGCCAGCGCCGTGGCGTAGTCTTGCATCCACGTCGCGGTGGCTGGCCGGTGGAAGGTGCCGTAAATGTGCACCGAGAACAGCAGGTTGTGCTGCGGGTCGGTGTCCAGCAGCGACTGCCCGTACTTCACGATCGTGGCCGCGTCCTGCCCGCAGTAGCCGGCGTCGACCACGAGCGGCATCGTGTAGCCGGCCGCGCGCATCCGCGCGATGGCGGTCAGGTAGCCGTCGCGCCAGCCGGTGGGGTTGTTGGACACGCTGGGGCCCCACTCGTTGGCGATGTTGACGAGCGCCACACCATTGAGCTGTGTCCAGGTCGCAGCCTGCGCCACCCAGGCGTCGACGGCCGCCGTCAGGTAGGACGGGTCGACCTGGCACGTCGTTGACCAGTTGGTCGGGATCGGAACAACCCCTTGCACTGACTGCATCGTCGCCCAGTTCGTGGCCGCGGGCGTGGCGAAGTTCAGGAACATGCGCGCCGTGTTCGCGCCGCTGCGACCGATGCCGGCCGGCGTGCCCGAGGCGTCCGGATGGGCGCTGTTGACGCCGCGGATGCGGAACTCGGCGCCGGTCGGATCGAACAGCTTGCCGCCGGCCACGTAAAAGCCCGTGCCGGTGGCGCCCGCCGGTCGCGGCGGGTCGATGGTGCACAGCTGGCCAGCCATGGCAAGGCCAGTAAACAGGGCGAGAGAGGCGAAGGCTGAACGGATCACGATACTTCCTAGCTGGACCAAAAAGACGGGTTGCGATATGCTTGAGGCGTCGAGTTTTCGAAGGCCATGCCTACGGCGGAAATTCGAGCTTTCAAGGGTTGGCTGCCCCGGGTGTGCCAGAGCTGGTTGAATGGTGATGTGAGCAAGACTGGTCACTTCCCGCCACGGGGAGACAGTGCCCAGCCCCGTCGGTTCGAATCCCGGCCCCGGAAATCAGCCAACCCTCGAGAGCAACGCCTCAATGACTAGGGGCTTAGACCACTGGCGATTGCGGTAAACCGACTTCAACGGTCTGTTGCGGGGTGTCTGAAATGCCACCGCCAATTTCGCCGCCGGGATAGTCTCCGGCGCTCTCAACCAACAAGGGTGTCCAGCCACCGCCGAACGCGAATGCGGCCAGGTAAATAACTGTTGACAATGTCAACCGATTGCGCTACTGTGCGCGAATCGCGATGTCAACCGGGAATCGTGGCATGGGGTGGGTAGCGCAGCCCGCTCGGTATACGTCCATGCCGACTGAGCGAAGGTGGCCCTCGGCGTCCTGTCGCGAGGGCCATCGGCTTTCTAGGCCTCGATCATTCCGATGTCGCACCGATGGCGCTCAATGTCGCCATGCTTCTTGTGCAGGACGATCAAGCGCATGTCTCGCCCTGAGCGATAGCCCTGCCCCTGGTGCCAAGCATCCCGAGCGGCTAGCGTGCGGAAATACTCCACGATGCAGCCCCGGTACTCCTTGCTATCGTGGTGATGGACGTGGCCCACATACCAGAAGCGGTGAGTTGTCTCGCCCCACTCCTTGGGCTTGTCGGAGGCCATGATCGCGGCCAGGTCTGCGCCCTTGAGCGTGTCGCCGTGGGTGGTTCCGATCAGCGTTTGGCCGAACTGGAAGTACCACGCCACAGCCGGTGATAGGTCAATCTCGACTGCCGGATCGTCCCGGAAGTAGCAGGACAGCATCAGGGCCAGCGCATAAGCCGAATGGCCGTCGTGGTTGCCCCTGTTGATACGAACGATGACCCGGGCGTGCTTCTCACGGAGCCGGCGAATGCAATGGATCTTTGCCCGCAGTCCAACCTGCTGAACCTTCGCCCACCGGCCGTCTACATCCAACTGGTGTCCTGACTGGCTTTGATTGCGCTGGTTGTCGGCGTGGAACATGTCGCCGAGGTTCAGCATCAGGGCTGTGGAGGCGTTCGGAGCACTCAGGACGAGCCTGTCGATGGCTCCGATGGTCAGGCGCTCAGCAATCTCCAAGTCGAAGTCGGCGCCGGCATCCTGCCACCACGCATACATACCGAAATGGGGATCCCCGAGAGGATAGACAGCTAGCAGGTCATCATCACAGTGCTTGGGCTGCTTCACTGGCTTGGGAAGCGGCTTCATCTTCTCGTTGAGGACGGAAACCCACTCCTCCATCGCGGCCCTGGCTTGGCTTTCGTCGGGCGACTGACGTTCCCACGTCTGGACGACCTCCCCGCCAGCATCACGCTGAACAGTGACCTTGCCCATGAGATAGCCCGGAGCTACGCCACTGTTGAAGTGGCCCGGAGCATTGCCCATCCTGGCCGCCCGCTTGCGAAGCGATTCAAGCTGCCCACGGATGGACGATTCGGTGATGCCCAGCGCCCTGGCGGCCCCACGGGTTGAGCCTTGTTTCTCGATGGCGTCCAGGTATTCGGCTTGGCGAGGTGTCGCCCACTGCCGCAGGTCTTCTGTCACTTCTTACCCCGCTTCGGAGCAAGCTCCGTGATGGAGCGAACCATTCCCCTAGGGATGCGTTCTGGAGAGGCCATCAGACCCTTTCCCGGGCCTTCCATGGCGTGCGTGAGGACGATGCATTCATCGTTATCTTCGATGATGAATCCAACCTGCTGAAAGAGCTTTGCCTTCATAGGCTGGCATGTCTCTTGGTCAACCCAAGGGCCTTCGGGATGAACACTCGCATCCTCCCAACAGATTAGGTACGGCTTCACTTGGTGGCCTGCGCTTGCGCTTGGATGGTGTCATCCTTGCGAGCGCTGCCAGCACTCGAACCGAAGTAGTACGCCAACACCTGTTTCGACTCAGCGAACAGGTAGCCGATCACCGTACCGACAAGGGTGCTCATCTTCGGATCGTTGGTCACGTTGCCGGTGACGACCGCTGCGGCAAGCCCGATTGAGGCGGCGACGATCAGCCACGCAAGCGCCGGTGTGGTGTAGCCACCAACGGCAATCTCTCGCTTACGGGCGCTATCCCTGTCCTCTGCGTCAACCTTGGCCATGGAGGACGCAAAGTCGGCGTTGAGCTTCTGCAGATCAATGCCCTGCTGCCCCAGAACCTCAAGATGCTTCTGATCTGCCGCTCGGACGGCGGCAATCGTCTCGGGCGTCATGCCTTGTGCCACTGCTGCAGTGACGCCGTCTGCTCCAGTCCCAGGAGTCAGACCCAGCGCCCCCTCAAGAGCAGTGACAGCAGTCCCAGCCAGTGGGCCGCCCAGCATCGTGGCTAGAGTAGGCGCAATCGAAGCTAGCGCCGTCTTGAGATTGAAGCTCATGCGAGGGTTCCCCCAGCAGATTGATAGGCGGCCACCAGAGCGGCCATCGGGTTCTCTCGCTGCCCATACCCTGCGCCAGGCAGAGAAGCCCATCGGCTACGGCACTTGGTCAGCGCCATCTCGATACGACCAGCATCGATGTCGTCCAGCGCATGGCACTCCCGAGCCAGTTGCAAGGCGATGGCGTCTTGGCTGTCCTTGCCGAAGTCAGGCAGCTTCAGTTGCGCCTTGTAGGCATCGAACAGGTGCGACAGGATCTGATATCGACCCGCTGCAGTGCTCCAGAGGTTCCCGCTGACATGCACCAGCTTTCGAGGGTGATCCGCGTAGCTGTCGAAGGTGCTCATTGCCGAGGGAGTCGAGCCCACGAGGACGTTATAGCCATCGTCGCTCTTGGCGAGCATCGGAACGCCAATCTCGCTGACCGCAAGGGTGTACAGGAAGGCCTTTCGGTTCATGGATGAAAGCCGCCGTAGAAGATACACAGATCAGACAGAGGGTTGGGCAAGTTGTCCCGTGTCGTCCTGAGCTTGCCGTCAACCTCAACGATGCCGTAGGGGCCTCGGGGCTGGCTGGCTTCGGGTTTAGGCTTCTTCTTGACGACCTTCTCGCCAAGAGGCTGGAACCGCTCTTGTTCCGTGGGATCGGTGTTCCTCATTTCTTCTCCTTCAAGGCTACGAAGATGCGAATGAGCACAAGCACGATTGACAGGAAGATCAGCGTCTTGTCGGACGTGAAAACTGAGACGAAGATGGCGCCACCAGAGATGACGCCATCCAACCAGTTGTTGTGATCGTGGTTCATCGGCTATCGGCGCCTGCGCGCGTGGGTTGGGCGCTCATGCGGCAGCTCCCGTCGCCGATTCCAGCTTGAGCACCCGGGCGAATAGTTCCTGCAACTGCGCATCGCGCTGGGTGGCATCGAGCTGCATCTGATCGCACAGCGCCTGCAGCCTCTTCAGCTCCTCACCAACGGCGCCCAGGGCCCAGGCATACAGCTCCTCATAGCGCAGGCTCAGCAGCCATTGCGGCTGGCCATCCACGACCTTCTGGCGCCCGACACGATCGACCGCCGGGAAAAGCTTGCCGTCGCTGTCGGCTTCCATGACAGGCGAGCCGTCAGCGTTGAGGATAGGTTCGCCGATGCCCTCCATGACCGCGTCGCGACAGTTCATCGCGTAGTCATAAGGGTCGAGGCCCTGGTCGGTGAAGAGCTGGCAGACCTGCTGCGCGATCATGCCGCTGTGCCAGCGCGCGGCGTCCTCGCCCTTCTCGGCCACCGAGGTGCGCAGCTTGTAGACGCGATCCATTTCCAGCAGGCCGCGTGCGACAACCAATTCCTTGTCCTGGCGCGTGCGAATCAGCGTCTTGGTGTTTTCGTCGGAAGTGACCGTGAAGGCGACTTGGGTGAAGCCGCCAGACCAAGAATTGCCAGACTGACCACAGGTGAAAGAGTTGGTAGCAGACGGGTAGATATTCCCGCCGAAGATCACTACGTGTTGGTTCGCTCCGCCAGCATCATTGATGAAGCTGGTCGACTGAGTGGCGCCTGACGTGGCCACCGCAAATACGAAGTTGCGAGCGCCACGCTTTTCCCAGTAGGACTCGCCCGCTGTACCATCGTCATTCTTGAGAGCGAAGCCCTTGCCAGTTACGCCGGAGCCGTTGACCTTGGAGGTGAAGCCTCGAACATAGGCCGCCCCCATATTGCCGTTGTAGATGAGGTTCGAATTTGCCGTAGCAGCGTTGTCGATGATGACGCTGGACTCGGGGCAACGGAGTTCGTTGCCTTGTCCAAAGGTGTCGAAGAAGACATCGGCAATTGCGGCAGCCTCAACGTAGCCGCACAGCAAATTCGAGCGCGATCCAACATAGGCGTTGTAGCGACCGGCAGACTGCGCTGCGAATGTCAGGATGTGCGTGCGAGAAGCAAACGCATCGCCCAGGGACGATCCGCCGGAGATATGTAGGTTGTCCCGGATCGCAGCGTTCAGGTCGATATACCCGAACGAGCGCCACGCATTGCAATCGATCGTGGAGCTACTGAACGACAGATTGTCGCGACCGGCCGACGTGCTGGAGATGTTGCCAATGGAGCCAAGATTGCCGTGAATGATCGCGATG
>FTCK01000268.1_pt1 | contig 20252 bp, 14 predicted proteins | sample 1639711 | NCBI WGS metagenome assembly FTCK01 (sample SAMEA3914869, study PRJEB12502) | metagenome | biome: forest; material: soil | place: USA | collected 2012-03-12 | depth 0.1 m | reverse complement strand
GCCCCGACGACATCGCATGCCATGGACGCGAAGAGCCCGTCGGGCCCCGCCGATTTGCGGGTCAAAGCGAGCCAGAGGCGCCCATCCCCTTCTGGGTCGGCGCGCTCCACCGCGAACCCCTGACCTTCGGGCAGCTTGTCGGCCGCGGCGAGCTTCGCGGAAGGGAAGCCCACGAGCACCGCCTCGGCGTTGTCTGGTGATCGGCGGCCCGCGCGCACGTCCAATGGTCCCGCGGGGGCCAGGTCGATCGCCTGCCAGCCAGTCTTGGACTCGTCGCCGGTCAGCGATGACCAGGCCATCAGGAACTCTTCACTCGGACGGGCCATATTCCTGCATCCAGTAGAGGAGGTTGACTTCGTATTCCACCGCGATGCCGTTGTCGCTCCCGGGGAAGGCGATCGCGAACGCCATGATCGGCCCCTCCCAACCTGGGACGATCTGGCCTTCGCGCGACGCCTTTTTGGAATAGGGGGCGAGCGGATACAGCAGCAGCAGGCCACGATTCGCGTCGCCTCCGACCTTCTTGCGAGCCTCGCGGATGCCCTTGCCGCTGGGGAAAGTGGGCTTCGTCACGCGATCGCGCGCGGGGTCGGGCTTCCAAGCTTCCTGCGTGAGCGCCAGCGCCACTCGCCATGCGTCGTCGTCGATGTCGATGCCCTCGTCCTTCGGGTCGATGAGGACGCCGATCGCGAAATTCGCCTTGTCTCGCTCTTGGGGCGGCGCTGGATCCTCGGTCTTGCGGATCGGGAACGACTCGACTTCGATGTCTCCGGGGAACACATGCGTCTCGCCCACGCCATCGCCACCCGGCAGCAGAGCAACGCTACATTGCTTCAACTGCCCAATCTCGACCATCTTCGAGATGAAGTCGGAAAGCACCGCCGCGTTGGCGCTGGTCGCATTCGGATGGGTGGCGTAGGCGGCAAGGAATGCGACCACCTTGGCTGCGTCCACATCGCGCCAGAGGCGCGCGTTGCGCCAGTTGTCGGGATCGCCATCCCGCGGATACTTCACGCCGGCCGGGGGAGTCGCACCCAGCGAAGCGATCAAGGCGTCCGTCGCAGCCAGGTTGGCAGCCTGCACCTTCGCGTCCCGATGGAAAAGGATGGTCTGCGGCCGCGTGCCGCTGTAGGAAAGCGACAGTGTCCGGGAGTTGCGCATCTTCAACGGCGAAGTGACGGTCAACACCTCGTGCGACATGACCTTGAGGCCATATTGCTCCGGTGTGAGGTTGGCGGCCGCCATGAAGTCGAACTCTTCGCGGAGCGCCTCGGAGGCGTCGGCGATGTGGCCGAACCACTCCACCAGGTCTGGTGAGGTGTAGAGGCGGCAGAGGTCGAGGAAGCCCGGACGGTAGCCGAACCATCGACCCATCTGCATGAGCGTGTCATACATCTTTGTGGTGCGAACGAAGTAGCTCACGCAAAGTCCGTCCAGCGTAAGGCCCCGCGCGAGTTTGTCGCCACCAATGACGATCACCTTGTGCGCTGCTCCCGGCGTCGAGTAGTCCAGAGCGTCCTTCGCCGTGCCGTTTATCGATCTCAGCTCGATGTCGCCGAGAACCTGCGGCATGACCGCGACCACTTCGTCCCATTGGGGCATCGCGGGCGGCATGTCCTCGGGCTTGGAGAGCTCCGCCACGTGGTCGCGCGTCGGCAAGAAGTCCTCGACCCAAAGCTGGCGCATATCCGCGAGAAGCTTTTCGGCGTCGGTTCCGCGCGTGATCTTCTGCCGCATGCGCCGAACAGCTTCCTCGACTTGCTCACGGACGTGGTTTTGCACCGCGACGTATCGGGTGACGTGGACCAGCATCGAACTGTGCTCGGCCCCTTGGCCTCGCAGCTCGCGCACCGCGCAGGCGATCACGAAGGACTGGATGGCCCGATGCAGCGAGAGCGGGATCGTCTCTTGGCCGTTCTCGATCGGCACGTGGGTCTTCTTGTGCTTGGGTGGCATCCAACCCGTGTCCGTCTTCGGATCGCAGTGATCGAGGATGTCCCGGGTGAGGGGGAGCGCGCCCACGCGACCCTCCTTGGTCGCCTTGCCAAACATCTTCGCCGGGCCGACGTAGTTCGAGGGTGCGGCGAGATTGATGATGAAGGCCTTCGGGAAAAGGTCGGGGCCTTCCTTGGATGTCTCGCCCTTGTGGTGGATGTAGATGTTGGCGAAGGGGGTCGCCGTGTAGCCGACGTAAGCCTTGCGCGTGAACGCATGGAGGATCTGCCGGATGAGGCTATTGATGGTCTTGGGTTGATGCTCTTCGTCCGGAACGCCGTCCTCGTCGAATAGCTGCTCGCCGGTGTCGACGGACGCGTTGTCGGCCTCGTCGTCGATCACGAGCAACGGGAGCTTGGTGACGAGCTTTCGGCCTGTCACCGAATGGGTCGAGTCCGCCACGCGCGTGTTGATCCAGTTCAACAGCGCGGTGAGCACGGTCTTCTGCTTTTTGACCACGAACAGCCAAGGACGCTCCTCCGGCGAAATTCCGTGGAAATGCTTGGCGATGGCTTTGCTGAAATCGCCGTTCTCCGCTCGCGTGGTCGCCGAGTTGGTCTTCAAGTCCTCGCCGAATTCGGCGACGCCGATTGGCAAGCCCGGATCGCGATCTACGGTTGTCTCGTAGCCCAGGAAGCTCTCTTCGAGTCGGATCTGAGTTTGCGAGCGAAGGTTGTTGTGCGTCCCGGCGAGCACGATGATGATCTTGTAGCCCGCGTCCGCGGCCTTGCAGATCAATCCCGAGTAATTGCTGGTCTTGCCTGATTGAACGTGGCCGACGACAAGCCCGCGTCGATCCCATTCGTCCGTCCGCTTCGGATCTTCGAGGAGGCGGAGAATGTCGTCGGTCGCATCGTTGAGCCCTTCGACCACGACGTCCGACAACTTCGATTCGAGATAGTCGCTGTAGCGGCGCCAGTAGTGCCAGTCCTTCTTTCGCGCGGTGTTGAGCCAGTCGCGGTGGTTGGCGTTGTCCTTGAGGATCGTGGCTTTGCCCATCCAGTGGCTGAAGCGCTGGATGAGCGCGATAACAGCTTTGCCCTGGTCGGCCTCGAAGGGAGACTCGCCCGCGAACGTGTCCGCGGCCTTCTTGACCTTTTCCGCAATGAAGGCCGGCGTGATTTTCGTCTTGTCCTTCTCCGCCTTGACCAGTCGCTGCGCGGTGGCGATGACGTTTTCGAGCAGCTCCGCGCGCGCGGCCGCCTCTTCGGCTTCTGTCATTGGTTGCTTCCAAGTTTCGCGACGAGCGCGGGGTATTTTTGAAACGGTTCAGTGCGCAGCATCGACTTGCGCGCCTCTTCGACGCTGAGGCCCTTGCGTTCTATCAAGTCGTCGAACAGCACCTGCGCCACCTCGATGACGGTCGCGTTGGGCTCGCCCTCGAAGCCCGTCCGCGGGGTCTCCTTGTGCTCTGCCGTATCGAGCCAGATTCGCTGCACGGGCACCGTCTCCTCGATGACGCGCAGCATCGACCTCACCAGCGGCTCGAGCGCGCCCGCCTTGGCCAGGACGGCCGCCACCGAAGGGTGGCTCTCGTCGATCCGATAGCGCATGCCCCCCTTGAGACGATCAACACGCCACGCCTGCTCGATCGGCACGTTGCCGGCCGCCGGAGCGGGCGTGCCTCGATACGCGAACACGCGGCGCGCGCGGTCGCGCGTGTTGTCCGCCAGCTGCATCAGCCAAGGGCGCAGCGCCACCGGCGGCCGAGCGGTGGACTTTCGGACGTCGATCTTCCAGTCCGCGTCGGCGGTGTTGGGGATGTCCACGCGGATGCGCGCTAGGCGGTGCGCCTCCTCGCGGTTCCACGCCTTCTGGTTGCCCAGCCCGAGCCAGCCTCCGGCAACGAGCAGCCGTTCGTTGCGGTAGACGTAGAAGCCTTGCTGCGCGGTCCATCCGGCGGGTCCGCCGTTGCCGTCGAACTCAGCGACGCTGAGCTTGTCGCGATGGGGCAGCACGTGGCATTGCGCCGACACGGTTCCATAAGCGGCGGAGTGGTTCGTGATGGGTGACGTCCACGGTTTGGCGGGATGCCCCGACATGAACGGATCCCAAGGTGCGATCGCGTGGCCGTTCAGGATCAGCTTGATGCGCGCGCGCGGCCCCTGGATCAGGCGATGAAAAACCATCGCCAAATGCGATTCAACATCGTCGATCAGGTCGTTGAAGTCGTTGGAGGCGTATCCCGCGGTGACGATGCGATCCATCACCTCCCAAACCACGAGCGTCCCGGCCTCGCGCCCCTCGAGGCCGGCGAAGAAGGGCTTCGAGCCACTCGCCGGCCCCTCGAACAGCAACCATCCGCCGTCGGGATCGACGGCGAGCTCGTCGAGATCCCACCGCAGGCAGCTCCCGACGCCGCGTTTGACCGAGGCGACAGTCAGCCTGCGGCACTGGGAAAGCGAAGCGGTCTTCAAGCCCATCCCGAAGCGGCCGAGATCGTCGCTGCCTCGGGCGTCGAGCGGGTTCTTGTCTCCAAGCCGCATCGCGCTTTCGAGCTCCGCGTCGTCCATTCCGCGACCGTCGTCCAGGATCGAGACGCGGCTTGCCATTCCGTTCCAGACGAAGTCGATCCTGACTTCCTTCGCGCCGGCCGAGATGCTGTTGTCGATGATGTCGGCGAGCGCGGCTGCCGTCGAATAGCCGAGGCCGCGTAGGCTCTCGAGCATCGCCATGGCGCGCGGAGGGGCGCTGCGAGTCTTCTGCTTCACTTCCAGTAGCCCTTTCCAGGCCAGAACTCGAATCCCAACGCGAGCAGCTTGCGGATCAGCTTCCGGGATGCGGCGTCATGTTTGTCGACGAGCTCCACCCAGACGCTACCGGAGTCCGCGCGGTCGTCCACCACGGGGATGCCGAGCACCCGGGCTTGGGCGATCACCTTGTCGACGGATGAGGGCTTTCCTGCGAAATCAGGTTTGGTGCGCCGGTCGGCGGGGGTGGCTTGCCGGGCCTGGATTTCGCCATCGCCATCGGGTTCCTGCTCCTCGCCCGTGGGCGTCTCCGGCCGAGGCGGCCTCTTCGTCATCGGCTCCCCGAGCTCGAGCAGCAGGTCGTCGAGCCTGGCTGGATTCTTCAGGAGGCGGATCGCCTTCGCTTCGATCTGCCTGATGCGTTCGCGAGTGACATAGAGCCGCGCCCCGATCTCCTCGAGCGTGAGCGAATCCGAAATGCCTATGCCGAAGCGCATGCGAATGATGCGCTCCGGCTTGGCTTTGAGCGTCCCAATGAAGCGGTCGATCGACTCGACCAACTGCCGGTCCTCCAGCGTGCGCATCGGATCCTCGGCCAGAAAGTCCGCCGCTGCATGAGGGGCGATCAGGGAGTCGAGGTCCTCGAGGTCGTCGAGCGGCAGCGGCTCCTGCGCCGTCGCCGCGAGCGCCTTCAACTTGTCCAGGGCCAACCCGACGAGGGCTGAGAGCTCCGCCACCGTGGGGTCTCGGCCGCGCGAAGCTTCGAAGGCCCGGCCCGTCTGAGCGATACGCTGCATCTTCTCGTGGATGTGCACCGGCACGCGGATCAGGCGGTTCTTCTCGGCGACGGAGCGGCCGACTTGCTGGCGGATCCACCAAGTCGCGTAGGTGGAGAATTTGTAGCCCCGCCGCCAGTCATAGCGGTCCACGGCCTTCATCAGTCCGAGGTTGCCCTCTTGGATCAAGTCGTCGAACTGCATTCCGGTGAAGAGGTATTTCTTCGCTATGGAGACCACAAGCTTGAGGTTGGATGTCGTCATGCGGTCGCGGGCGATGCGATATCGCGCAGTCGCTCGAGCGAAGTCCGCGGCCAGCTTCGAGCCTTCGTCGAGGGCTGCATCAGGCAGCCCGATCAGGTAGCCGCGGGCCAGCCGCAGCGACGCCAACGCATCGCGGCGCGCTAGCCACCCCTGCGGGCCAGCGTCAGAAGACTTCGCCAATCGATCGATGCTGGCCGCGAATTCCGTGGATTCGTCGACCTCCTCGAGATCCTCGGCGGCCGCCTGCTCGCCATCGGCATCCTCGTCGCCAGCGGTCGCCACCGCAGCCGACAACTCGGCAACCTCCGGATCGGCGTCGAGGTCGATGTCAAGCAACTGCGGATCGCTTCTGGGCGGCCCCGACGACATCCATCGCAGCTCCTTGCGCCCCAAAAGGACCGCCCGGCCCGACGCCAGAACGGACTCGACGCCCGCTGGCCAGGACGCGAGCGCGTCAAGCGCCTCCTCGATGCCGCGCTCCATGGCCTGGGCGATGGAGACCTCGGCGTCCCGCGTGAGAAGCGGCACGCGCTGATATTCGCGTTGGTAGAGGCGGATCGGATCGTTGAGCGGATCGCTCAACGCGTCGACCGAGGCGAGCGCGCCTGCGACTTCGTCCTCCTCGTCGGGCGTTTCCTCGGAGTCGACGAACACCTCGAAGCTCTCGTGCGCGGCGCGATACTCGAAGCGCTCGTCGGCCTCGGCCCCCAGGTCGTTGACCACCATCCGCAGCAACGCGACGGCTTCGGGTTCCGGAGGCCGGCCGTGGATCGTGGACAGTTCCTCGATGTCCGAAAGCGGCACGCTTCCTTCGCGCACCGCGCGCAGAAGGAGTAGCCGCAGCCGCTCGCGCGTGTCCCTGTCGTCCGCGCGCGGCAGCGCGGCCGCCCGGGCGGGGAGGAACGCCTCGATGTCGTCCCAGTCGGCGGAGTTGTCGATGGGCTCGTGGTCGGAGATCGCCACTTGCATTGAGGCGGCATCGCTCGAGAGCGCTTGGTCGCTTGGCGGCGGAGCCGATTCCGTTTCGGCTTCCCAATCCGCCAGAGCCTCGAGATCAATGTCGTCGCCGAGATCCACGACGGCGATGCGCGGACGCTCATAGGTGGTCGCGACAACCGCCGACAGTAGAGCGGTCTCCTGTGCATGCCTTTCAACCGCCTCCACGGCATCGACGTCGGCCTCCGGAACGGTCAACGGTTCTTCGACGGGCGCTGCGGCAACGGGAGCCTGGGTCGTCCCGTTCGGCTCAGCGGCGACGGGCTCTTCAAAGGACGTCGCAATTGGGGCTGCCTCAGGAGCGGGGGCCAGCATTTCTTCGATCGTCAGAGGCGCCGCGGTTGCGCTCGATTCGATGACGGCTAGCGCCTCCTTGGAGCCGAACGCCGCAGCGATGGCGCGCGCGTCGCGCCCGAAATGATCCGTGGCGCCCTGGTTGACGCCGGCTTCGATCAACATGCGGCAAATAGCCGCCTTGTTGCGCGACGCGGCGATCATGAGGGGCGTGAATCCGCGCTCGTCACGCCACTCGAGGTCGTCGCCTCGGGCGATGTGCACGCGCACGGCGCTTTCGACGCCGGCCGTCACGGCGGTGCGCAGAAGCCGGTTCACCGGCCGCGGAGCGGGCAGGGCATCCGGCATGGCGCTCATGCGCGGCTTTCCATGCCGCGCGTGACGGCATGTCGGCGGGCGCGAGCGCCTCGCGATGCCTCCCTGGCGCGGCCAAGTCGCTTCGTCGCGCGTGGCCGTGCTGCGTTCCCCGTGGCCATGTGGGCTCTTTTCAAAAGGATGGGCAAATTCTACAGAGCGCTGCCGTCTCGAATGCGTGAAATCGGGCCGGTTCGACACTGCGGATTTTCCCGACGTCGCGCTGGCGACGACCGCTCTTCGTTGGCAGCCACGATGGTTATCGTCGGGCTGAACAAGCTCAAGCGGTGAGCCTGACGACGATGGCGGCAACAGCGGCCGGCCGCTGATGGTGATCGCCAGGGCAGCGATCAGCGTCGCGCCGCCAACTTGGCCAAGTGCCGCTTGAGGTCTTCGGCCGTCATCAAGGGTCGCAGCCGATGGAGCATGCGGTGGCAGTTGGAGCACACCAAGGCGAAATCTTTGACGCGCACGCGCGTCTCGCCTTCGACCGAAGCGAATGGGATCGTGTGGTGAGCTTCGATGAAGCCCTTGCCCCGCTCCCCGTAGACCTTTACAAAGTTGAAGCTGCACGCTTCGCATTCAAGCTTTCCGGTCGTCTCAAATCGGCGCAACTTGGCAAGCTTGACGACTTTGGAGTTGCGTTCGCGCGACTTATGTTTCTTGTAGCTGGTCTTCCCCTCTGGAAACTCATCCTCGTCGTCAGCGCCGCCCATGCCCTTCGCTGGTTCGATGACCTTGAAGTCCTTGGCGTCGTCCCACACTGCCGAGACGCGGTCGCCCTGGGGCGGAAGCTTGCCGGCGAGGAACTGCTTCACATCGCTCTCGATCGAGTCAAGCTTGTGGAACTTCTTGACCTGGAAACGCGCCTTGCCCCCATGCAGTTCTCGATTGGGCTCCTTGGACATGACTCCGCCGAACAATTCGCGTGGGTATCCCCCGGGCGCGTTGCTGGGAAGAATCAAAAACAACGCGTCGCCCGGCGAAACGCGGCCCTCCGATAGAAACCAGTAGCCGGACTGGTTCAGCGCCAGCAGCGAACGGTTCAAGGCCTCGTGCCTTTGAGTTCCCGTGACGAGGAAGGCGCGCGGGCAATCCAGAAATCGTTCGTCCTCGCGATAGCGAAGGATGGTCACGTCCTGCGCGTCGCTCGCAGGCGACGTGCGTCGGATCTCGAAGCCAAGGCGCTCGAATTCCCGATGCCATTTGCCCTCCCGCGCGCCCACAAAGTCGCGCGGCAGCAGGACTTCGTCGCTCGCGATTTCGTTTGCGTAGGCCGCGATCGCCTTGGGTGGATAGGCCTTGCCGTCGATGATGACCTCATAAAGCCGGCCGCTGCGAAATCCATTTCGGCCCGGATGCTCGCGCCACATCTTGGCGGCGTCCTTCACTTGTCGCTTGGTCAGGAGGGCTGCATTGGAGGTAGGCATGGTTCTTGTGGCTAGTGATCGGAATTGCGGACACGGCAAACCCAATAGGTAAAAACGCAATCCCGCTACGAAACCCGACACGCTCTCGCGAATTGGAGTTCGAACGGCGCCATCGCGATGGAGCTCTTGATGACGCGCCCGTCCTGCCGGCTTTAAACGCGTGCAGCAGCCGCGATCACAGCTTGAACCCAAGCGCCTTTGCGGCGGCGTCGAGCGTCTTGGCCGCTTTGGCATAGCCCTTCCACGGGTCGTTGCCCACGTCGAGCCGGCTCTGCGCAGAGCGGATAGTCCAATGGTCGCCGCCGCGCAGGTGACCAAGCTCCGACCAGCCCACCGGAACCGAGATGCCAAGTCCCGGGCGCGAGCGCGCCGACCACGCGCACGCCGTCGTCGAGCCGCGTCCGTTGCGCAGCCAATCGATGAAGATCTTGCCCGCGCGGTTCTTGCCGCCGGCCTTGGCCACGAACATCTGCGGGATCGTCTTCGACATGTGCTCTACGACCGCCTTGGTGAAAGCCTTCGACGAGTCCCAGTCCGCCTTGGGCTTCAAGGGCACGACCACATGCAGGCCTTTGCCGCCGCTCGTCTTCAAGAACGCGGCCAGGCCCAGGTCTTCCAGGAACGAGTTCATGAGCTCCGCGGCCTGCTTGACCATCGCCCAGTCGACGCCCTCGCCAGGGTCGAGGTCGAAGACGACGCGGTCGGGCCGCTCGTAGTCCTTGGCCGTCGCGTTTTGCGTGTGCACTTCCACCACGTTCCACTGCGCGGCGGACAGCAGCCCGTCGGCGCTCGCCACTTCGAGCATCGGTGGATGCTCGGGATCAAGCGCCTGATCGAGCTGCGCGACGCCCGGCAGCTTCTCAACCTCTGCGTGCTTCTGGAAGAAGAGCTGACCGCCGACCCCGGCCGGAGCCCTCACCAGCGACACGGGGCGCCCCTTCAAGTGCTCCATCATGAGCTTGCCGACCAAGCCGTAGTAGCGGATCAGCTCGACCTTCGTGATCCCGGTGCTCTGATCGATCACGCGCTCGGGGTTGGTGATCTTCAACTTCGTGCTCAGGGCGTGCGACACCGGCTCCTCGCGCGGCGCGGGAGCCGCTTTCGCGGCGGCCTTCGCCGGGCTCTGGGCCTTCGCCCCGCGCGGCGTCGGCGACGCCTTCTCGCGCGCGATCGACTTCGCGTCCTTGTCCAGCCGCAGCCCATGGAAGACGGAATGGCGCACGTGCCCCGAGCTCGTCCACTCGCCGAAGGTCACCTCCGCGACGAGCTTCGGTTCAACCCAGTGCGGCTTGCCGGCGATGGCATCGCCAGACGCAAACGGGCTCGCGTCGCTTGCGAGCTCATCGAGCTTCGCCCGCGTGGACGAGAGCGTCTTGCTGTCGAAGCCGCTGCCGACGTTTCCTGCGTATCGGAGCTTGCCGCCCTCGTAGACGCCAAGCAGCAGCGCGCCGATTCCTGTCCGCGACGCCTTCGGGTCGGTCCAGCCTCCGACCACGAACTCCTGCCGGTGGCTGCATTTGAGCTTGATCCAATCGCTCGAGCGCGAGGAGCGGTAGGCCGAGTCCTTGCGTTTGGCGATGACGCCCTCGAGGCCCAAGTGGCACGCCGAAGCGACGATGCTCTCGGCCGGCGCGTCGAACGCCTCGCTGAACTTCACCACCTCGGACGGCTTCGCGGCGAGGGCGTCTCGCAGCAACGCGCGGCGCGCTTCGAGCGGAACCTCGCGCAGGTCGAATCCGCCCATGAACGGCGCGTCGAACACGAAGTAGGCGATCGACTTCGCGCGAGCGGCGTCGAAGGCGTTTTGCAGCGCACCGAAGTCGGGCACGCCCTTGTCGTTCAACACGACGATCTCGCCGTCATACCAGCCGTCGGCGAGGCCCAGCCGCTCGATCTCGGAGCGCAGCGGCTTCAACTTCGCGGTCCAATCGTTGCCGTTGCGGGTGAAGAGCTGAATCTGTTTGCCTTCGACGCGCGCCAGCAGCCGGTAGCCGTCGAACTTGATCTCGAAGATCCAGTCGGAGTGGTCGCCCGGCGGCGCGTCGACCAGCGTGGCGAGCTGGGGCGTGAACGTCGCGGGCAGAGCTGCCTTCTTGGCGCCGGGGTGGGGCGCCGCGCCGGCCTTGGCCGTGTTCGACCCGGTCTGGCGGACCTTCGGGACGGAGGATGACATGCCCTCGACCGCAGAGGCCATCTCCGGCGCAGCCGCCTTCGCGGACTTCGCCTTCGCGGCCACCTTAGAACCGGGCTTCGACGAGGCGGCCGGCTTCGCCTCCATCACGCTGTCGGGAAACTCGTCGACGACGCTGAATTCGGATGCCGGGCGGACGAACTCGTCCTTCCCTTGATCAAGAGCCAAGGCTCGCCGCGCTCTTCGCGGCCCTTGATCTTGATCAGGGCCCACTTGCCTTTGAGTTTGTGGCCTCGAAGCTCGAATTTCAGGTTTCCAGCCTTGAGACCGGCGTGCGGGTCGCCGATGGGATGCCAGGTCCCGTTGTCCCAGACGATCACCTTGCCCGCGCCGTATTGGCCGGCCGGGATCGTGCCCTCGAAGCTCGAATACGAGATCGGATGGTCCTCGACATGCGCCGCCAAGCGCTTGTCCTTGGGGTCGTAGCTCGGGCCCTTCGGCACCGCCCACGACAGCATGACGCCGTCGAGCTCGATCCGGAAGTCGTAATGCAGCCTGGTCGCCCAATGCTTTTGGATGACGAAGGACAGCGCCTCCGTCCCCTCGGCGCCGCCCTCGGCTGGCTCGGACGTGATCGCGAAGTTGCGCTTGGACTTGTAGACGGCGAGCTTCTCGGCGGCCATGGCCGGCTTACTTCTTGGACTTCAAGTGGGCCTCGACGTCCTTGGCCATCGGGCCCACGGCCTTGACCGCGGCGCGGAGCTCGTCGTGCGTGCAGCCGAACTTCTTCGACCAACTGTCGAGCTCGTAGGCCTCGTTCACGTTGATGCGGAGGCGGTCTTGGCCGCCGGTCTTGCTCTTGTCGTCGGACATGGGGACTCCCGGTGCGTTTGAAGGGCCCGGCGCTCGTTGGCGCCGGTCGGAGGACCGGGCAAACAGCGCGCCGGTATGCGACGTGGCGTCGCCCGGGCCGGGAGAAGCGGCATGTGCGCGACCGCTGCTGAGCTCCGCGCAACGCCGCCCGTTCTGATCGGGCTCGCGGCCATCGAAGACTTCGACGTGGAATCGGACGAGGCTCCGCGACGACGCGCGTTCAGGCTGGCGTCCGCCAACTCCCTGGTTATCGATAAGTCTGGCCGCCTCGCGCCGCTTGCAAAATCAATTCGAGCCGCGCGGAGAAGCGGCGGCCGGCCGACATACACATGCGCAAGGGAGAGAGGACGATGGCATACACGCAAGGGCAGATCCATGCCTACCGGGAAGCGATCAGCGACGACCCGGACACGAGCTTCAAGATGCTGGCCCTTTACGCCAGCAAGGACGACGACTTCTACCCGGACGAGAACTGGGCCGCGCTCTGCGACTACTTGGTCGAGCAGGCCCCCACCCAGTCCGGCCTCGAAAAGATCGTGGAGCACTACGCCGCCGCGATGGAGCAGGGCTCTTCGAAGCTCCTGCGCGCCATCGAAGCGGACATGCGCGACAACTACATCCTGTCCGGGATCGCCGCGCATTCCATCGGCATTCCCAAGGAGCTGCCGCTGACGGCGTGGGCCGCCTTCAACAAGAACAAATACGCCGGCCTGCCAGGCGAGTGGGCGCTGCTGCGCTTCCTCGCATGGTCGGGGTTCGACATCAACGCGGTCGACGACGGCGGGGCCACGCCGCTGCACTACATGGCTTCGCAGGACAACCCGCCGTTCAGCACGCCGCGGGCCATAGGCTGGCTCATCGCCCACGGAGCGGACGTCCACGCGGTCAGCGACCGAGGCGACACCCCTTTGATCTACATGAGCGGAGCCAGCAACTGGTCGCGAAACCTCTCCGAGTCGTTCGCGTTGCTGGTCAACGCGGGCGCGGATCCATTCCAGCAGGCGTCCGACGGAGAGAGCGCCGAGTCGCTTCTGAGCTCGCTCAACGCGAAGATTCCGAATTCGGATCGCGGCCATCTGCTCACCGCCATCGGCATCCTTCGGGCTGAGATCGAGCGAGCGGAGCTCGAGGCGGCGGTCGGCGCGGGCGGCAAAGCCGCCCGAAGGCGGCCGGACTTGGCCCTCTGAAACCCCGAGCCAACCACAAATCGAGGAGAAAGAAATGATCACTTACGAGCAAGCCAAGGCCTTGAAGAAGGGCGACATCGTCTATGAAGCCGGATACACGTGCTATGTCGTCAAGGTCATCCTCAACGAGGAGGAGCAGTCGGCCGAGATCGTCTACACAGACGGCGGCGCCGGCGGCGACGAATTCCCGGGGCGCACGAACAGCCCGCGGCTGTCGCTGACGCGCTGAGCTGGTCGGCTCGCGTCAGGAGGCGGGCGCGAATAGGCGAATTTGCTCGATCTGGCCAAGCATTCGTGGATCGACGGTGAACTCCCGCTCGCGCAGCCAATTGGCGCTGTGATCCGAAGGGCCCGCGACGATCGCCGCTGCAGGGGCGTGCGTCCGCAGGAGCGCTCCGCCGCTTCCGACCGCATTCAAGCCGCGCGCGAACATCGCCGCGGTCTCCTCCTGGTCGCTCCATCCCGAGCCGATCTTCCCCACACTTAGCCGGTCGATGTTCTCGCCTCGGTAGAGGGTCAGCGTCGGCCCGTGATACGGCGGCAGCCACGCCTTCGCGACATCCACGAACAGGTCGTCGTCGTCGATCAGCTCCCTCAGGAGATGGTGCGACTCATGCCACTTCGTATGGAAATGGTCCGACATCGCCCGGTCGGCCGGCCCTCTTTTCGCCAGAAGTATGAAGAGCTCGCGCCATTGCTTGCGGTGCGCCGCGACGTCCGGCGCGGTGAGAAGCGGCCGGTAGAGCCTCCCCTCGAAAACATGGCCCAGGAGCGGTGGATATCCTCGAAGATCGAAGTTAGGTGGTGCTGGGCTGTCTTGGACCATGCGCGCTTGGACCGTGGCGGAAACGGCCGCAGAATGATCGCCTCTGGGAGGAGACCATCATGAAGCACAAGCTAGGCGTCATCAATGCGTTGGGCGCGCTGTCGCCGGTCTTTTTGGCGGGCTGCTGCCACATGGACGCATCCAAGCCGGCCCCGCAGACGGCCCCGGTGTCGGTGGTGATCGACCAGGTGAAGGAGGAGCTCGCCGCCTACATGGCGTCCGCTCCCCCATTGGCGACCAAGGTCGGAGCCTGCTACGACCCCAAGGGCAAGCCGACCATGACCTTGGCGCCGAAGACCGTGACGGTCACGCTCAAGGCGGTGGCGTCCCGCGAGAACGATTCGACTGCGGGGATCACCGCTCCGATCGGAGTCCTGAAAATCGACCCGAGCTACTCGGGCGCCTATTCGAATTCGCGCACGCAGACATTGGTCATCCCGCTGTCCGTGCCGGAGGGCGCGAAGTGGGCCAAGCCAGCCGATGGCGAGCATCCCCTGGCCGACGCCCTGATCAAGTTCCGAAACGAGATCGTCGCCGTCGACCATTCGAAGACGCCCTGCCTGCAGTTCAAAGGCGACAAGGCCAACTTCAAAGTGACGCTCGCGTTCGACGTCGTGAACAAGACCACGGGCGGAGCGGGTTTGACGCTCGCGGTGTTCAAGGTCAGCGACAAGGAGACCGTCGCCAACGAGGCGCATCAGACGCTCGACGTCGAGATGGCGCTCACCGGAAGCGACGAGCTTTTGTTCCACTCTTGGTGAACACCCTGGATCGCGTGATTGAGCACGGCCGCGCGATGGGATTCAGCTTTTGACCGGCTGGCGGCGGCGTGGCTTGACGGCGGCGGAGCGAGCTTTCGCTTCGAACGCCAAGAAGCGCGCATACGACTCGGCGTCGACCTCGATCTTCTTCGGCGCGGCGAGGCCGACCCGCTCCAAGACGATCTCCTCGAACCGCGTGTAGAGGGGCCGAAGCTGCGCCACCTTCTCCATGTAGTGTTCGGCGGTGACGTCGACCACGCTGTGGTTCATCGCCATCTTGACGAACACCTGCTCGGCTCCGACGCCCGCGGACGAGGACATGAGATTCGAGAACGTGCGGCGCAGGTCGTGCGTGGAGAAGGGCACCCTCGCCGCCTCCGCGACTTCCCGCATCGCGCCGGCGGGCTCCTTGATGTGCGTCCTGGTCTTGGTCTTCCAGCCCGTCCTGTTCGATGGGAAGACCCATTCGCTGTCCGGCGTCCACTTGTCGCGCGCCGCTTGCAGCCGGCGAACGACCAGTTCGGCATGCGGGCACAGCGGGAACATGTGCTCCTCGCGGTTCTTGGTCACCTCCTCGCGAAACTTGACCGTCCGACGCTTGAAGTCGATGTCGTCCCATCGGAGGCAGAGCATCTCAGTTTTGCGGCCGCCCCACAGCAGCACCAAGACTTGGAAATCGGCCAGCGTCGCGGACGCCCAATACTTGGCGCTCGCCTGGCCCTTCGCGCGCAGGGCATCGATCGCCGCCCACCAGCGCTGCAAGCCGCCCTCGTCCGCCACGATCGTGCGCTTGCGCGGCTTCGCCTTGTGCCAGTTCTTCTCCAAGGCGATCGAGAACATGTTCTTGCCCGACGCGAGCTTGCCCTTCTTGATCGCGAACTTGGCCGCGGAGCGCAGCATGCGGAAGCAGGAGTTGGCGGTGGTCTTCCCGCCGTTGCTGGCCCGGGGATTCTTCGCCGCGGCGGCGCACGTGCGCTTGAACGCCGCGCGCACTTCGTCCTCTGTGAGCTGCGCGAACGAGGCCGTCCAGATCGGATCGCCCCCCATACGCTTCTCCATGCGGTCGAAATCTCGGATGTAGTTCGCCGAGAACGGCTCCTCCTCCCGCACCTGATTGCGGTAGTGCGCCCACATCTGCGCGACCGTGAAGCTGTTGGCAAGCCATTCGGCGTTGGTCGCCTCCTTGCGGGCCTCCCGCTCCAAGGTTGGGTGCCGGCCTTCCGCGAACATGCCGACCGCCTTCTCGGCGTCTTTGCGGGCTCTCGCGAGCGTCATCTCGGGCCAGTGCCCGAGGACGTGCCTGAACGACTTCCCTCGAAGCTTCCGGCGCACGATCCAAGTCTTGCTGCCCGGCGAGATCCTCAGCGCGAGTCCGGGCTGCTCCGAGTCGTAGATCGCGCAGTCGCCGGTCTCGCCGTCTTTTCCGCCCGACGCCTTCCAAGCGTCGGCCCATGTGATCGCTTCGACGAAGGGGATCGTCAGCTTCTCGATTCGCGTCTTGGCTCGCTTGATCTCGTCGGTCGCCATGGCTTCTCCTGCGGCAATGGCGCAAGCTTAGCGCGGCGCGGGGCCATGGCCCCCGCGTGGCCCCCGCAGCATGTCGAAAGATCCCGTTTTATCCCGGATCGCCGCGCGTTCCGAATCGACAGGGAATTCCTGAAAACCCAGCATCCATGCGGGTTGCAGCCGCATTTGAGGGTTTGAGCGAAGTGCGTGGAATCGGCGCCTGGAGGCCTCATAATCCTTTGGTCGTTGGTTCAAGTCCAACACGGCCTACCAAAATCCACGTCAGTTCTCAGATTCTGGCCAGATCAATGCGACTGTCGGCGGGCATCCGCGGACAAGTTGCGCGAAGGCCTTGCTTCGATCAACAAGCCTGGCGCGCCGGCGCGGCGCTGGGCATCGGGGGGGGTATCGAACGTGGATTTTTGCATCGTCGAATCGTCGCTATTGGTGGAAATGGCAGCCTGTCTAGGCTCGCGCCGTCTCTGCATTTCGCGTCGTAGCTTTTCAGCTCGATTGCCTCGACGATCCAGCACTGATCAGTTTCACCTCGGATCCGTGACGATGGAGTAGTCCTGATCGTTGACTTGCCAGTACGTTCCATCTCGGCTCTGATAGAAAATGTTTTGGCTTCCGACTGCACCCTGCATCGTGAGCTCGAGGTCAATGACGAGACGCTCGCTTCGATCCTGTGGAGACGCGACGGTGCCGGCAACGAGGAAATGCAGCTCTGAGTCACAGCCGACCTTTTGCCAGACTACGGGCGACACGCTCATCAAGTCTGCGCAGTAGTGCGCGCTAAAAGGGAGCGGGATGGGATCGTCGAAAGGCAAGAGGAACGGCGTCAACTCTTGGGGCACGATCTTGTAGAAGGTCCCCGCAGCGCTTGGGGCACGCACGTATGTGAAGTGGTCATCGAAGCCGCGTTCCTGAGGACAGGGCGTATCTGAGCAAGAGGGAACTGAGCTGATGCGCAAGAGCCGGAATGGAATGACCTCAGGCGCCGAAATAGTCACGGCAATCGAATCGCTGACAACGCCGGAAACCGGGTCTGCAACGGTCAGCGATGACGTGCCGGCAGACAATGCATGCAAGGTGGCCGCGGTGCCATCCGCCGACACTTCAACGCTGAAGATGTCGGGATCGGCGCTTGTGTATGTCAAGCCGACCGGCGTTTGTGGCAGGAGCCTTCCATCTTCGTCATTCGCGACGACTGCGATCGGGACGGATGTGCCCTGAATGGCTTGGATGGGCGCGGCGGTTAGCGATCCGACGCAAGTCCGGACGGTCGACCCATAGCGGCAGACGGAATACTGGTCGCTTGAGAATCCGTTGTACTCGAACAGCTGCGTCCAGATCCCGTAGGTGGCAGCCACGGAGCGCGCGAGTTTGAAGGGCTTAGTTGCCGAAGAAAGCATCTTCACCATCAAGGGTGCCCAGGCTTTGTACCCTGGATTGAGACCTTCGTCTGCATCCAAGGTGCTCCGATCGCACGCCATCAGCAGCTCCGGCAGGGACTTCACCAGCGATCCCAGGTAGGCATTCAAGCCGTCCGTCGTCAAACCGGTAACGAGGTTGGCAAACTCGGCGGTATTGACCGATTTTTCCGCAACCTTCTTCGCGCACTGCTGGACGTCGCTCAAATCCGTTTTGGTCAGCGCAAGCGCTGTATCCACAATCGCGAATGTCGTCGCGCTCACAGCGCGAGTGGCATTGAAATTGAGTGTCTTCTTGTCTTGCCGTACAGCGAGGGTAAATCTTGTCGGCCCGCCCAATTCAAGGGTGGATTCACTTCCCGCATAGTAAGCAAGCAGCTGTAGCCAAGTTGACTTCAACGGGTCAATGTAGGTCGCCTCGTCCTTCACGGATGACACGATCGCCCATTGCAAAAACGTTCGGTTGTTCAAGACGACATTGCCTGCAGTCTTGGCGCCGTCGGAGATCCAGAATCGATCGGTGGCTGATTTATTCCACACATAAAACGGAAGGGCCGGTACCGAGGTGGCCAGCGTGCGAGCACGTGCCGCGCTCGTTTGGGCATGCGTGCTTGCAGCTTGATCAACCGCCTCCGCAACAACCGACTGGACGTCAGTCAAGACATCGGCGGAATCGAGCGGCGACAAATTGCCTGTGATCGCTGCGGAGATGTCTGCCTTCAACAATGCAAAGCTCGCGGCGGTCTGGATATGGCTGGCGATCTCGGGCACTGACAGATCGACTGGCAGGTCCGACAAGCTCAGTGCCATTCTGGTGAGCTCGACTGCGGTTGACTCCGAGGTGAGCGTGGCCGAGCTGTCAATCCTTCCAATCAGCAGAATGTCGCCCCTCGAGTTCGTCCCGAAGGCGAGCGTGGAGCCGCCAGTTTCCGCTGAGACCTTCAGTGGTGCGCTGACATCGACTGCTGCGAATGGCGAAACGATCGTGGCAACCGGATTGGCCGAGGTTTGCTCGACATGGACAGTCGTCGTCGTCGTGGCAAGCGACATCGTCGGGGTGCTTGGCGTCGGCGCAGGTGTCGTGTTTTCGGGGGGAGTAGGCGCCTCGTGCGAATTGTTTCCACCCCCGCCCCCGCCGCAAGCGCAAAGAGACGCCGCTAGGCAGAACGCTCCGGCCAGTCGAGCGAAGCCGGCAAACAGCGTTATCCGGTCAGTATTCAATTCCACCCTCCCCGAACCAGTGACGAACCGAATAGTTCAGCTTGCCGAAGGCTAGCATTCGAGGGGGATGCCGCTCGTCCCACGAATTAGGTGTGCGCAGGCAGACCGAAGGAGCAGGCGTTGCACATCCCGGCAACGCCTCCTCGCTTAGCCCAGCCGGGCTGTCCTTGTTGGTTGCTGGCGACGTTCGGTCAGGCCCGTCTGAGCATGACAACTGTCAAACGGCCGCCCTGCCGTTTCGCCAGCATCGACGAGCATCTCAAAGCTCGTGCCGCCGCGGCAATCCGTCGCTATCTCCAGGGAACTGCACCACCCGTGCGCCGATGGCGTTGCCACGCGCCGTTGCAGCGGCGAGATCCAGGCCTTCCCGCAGGCCGCTGATCACCCCCACGGCGAAGCCGTCGCCGGCACCGACGGTGTCGATCACTTGATCGACGCGCAGTCCCGGCACCTGCGCGGCCATGCCGTCGCTGCTGGCGCACCACGCGCCCTCGGATCCGAGCTTCACGACGACCTGTTTTGCGCCGTGTGACAGGAAATGCTCAGCGATGTCTTGCGGCGACTCCAGGCCAGTCAGCGCCGTGCCTTCGGCATGTCCCGGGAGCACGATGTCTGACTTGGCGGCAATCGCGAGCAGCGTCTGCTGCATGTCGTCGGTCGAGGCCCATAGCTGCCGCCGCAGGTTGGGATCGAACGAAATCGTCATGCCGCGGTCGCGCGCCCACGCCAGCGTGGCGAACACCAGTTCGCGGCAGTTCGGCGACAACGCAGGCGTGATGCCCGTCAAATGCAGATGGCGCGCACGGATGCCGTCGAGGCGTCCAAGATCGGTGGTGCTCATCGCACTCGCGGCCGAGCCCTTGCGGTGGTATTCGATCTGCGGATCCTGTCCATCCACCGCCTTGGACTTCAGCATGAAGCCGCTGGGATGGCTGTCGTCGATCTCGACCAGTCCGGCATCGAGGCCTTCCTGTGCAAGGGTGCGCAGCAGGAAGCGTCCCGCCGAATCGTTGCCGAGCCGGCTCAGGTAGCCCACGCGATGGCCCAGCCGTGTCAGGCCGATCGCGACGTTCAGTTCGGCGCCGGCGCAGAAGCGATGGAACCGGACGGCCGCTTCCAGCGGCCCGGGTTCCTGCGCGGCGAACAGCACCATCGCCTCGCCCAGCGTGAGGACGTCGAACTCGCGCGGCGCGGCGACGTCACGGCTTTGGTCGGCACTCATGCCGCGATTATCGACGCCCAATGAATTCGGCCCCGGCTCGCACGCAGCGACCCGGGGCCGGGCAAAGAAGAAGCGAAGCTTACAGGCGGAACACGCTCACGTCCGAGACCAGTCGCTGCACCTGCGTGCTCATCGAGTCCGCAGCCGCAGCCACCTGCTCGACCAGCGCCGCGTTCTGCTGCGTGGCTTGGTCCATTTCCGTCACGGCGACGTTGACGAGATCGATGCCCGCGCTCTGTTCGACCGTGGCCGACGTGATCTCCGAGACGATGCCCGCCACGTGCTGCACCGAG
>FTCK01000177.1_pt1 | contig 21023 bp, 23 predicted proteins | sample 1639711 | NCBI WGS metagenome assembly FTCK01 (sample SAMEA3914869, study PRJEB12502) | metagenome | biome: forest; material: soil | place: USA | collected 2012-03-12 | depth 0.1 m | reverse complement strand
GGGTCGGGCTGGGCGCGGGGGTTGGCGCGGGAGTGCCGCCAGGAACCCAGGCGAACGCCACGCCATTCCATTCGAGATACGTTCCCGCCTGAGTCGGGAAAGGGATCTGCAGCGGGCCGACCGGCGCTGGTGCGGGCGCGATTTGCAGAAACGAGCGCGCCGTCCCGGCTGTGTAGTAATGGCCGGCCTCGTCGCCCACGTTCCACGATTGCGCCGTCGTCCCCTCCTGCGCACGCGCCATCGTTATTACGTCACCGCTCCGGGACGTCACCAACACGATTTCGAAGTTCGCGCCGTTGTCCGCCTGAGACAGCGTCATCAGGAACCCCTGACCCGTCAGTGGTGACGGAAACTGCCCACCCGTCCCAGGCGCCAAGTGCGCCACGGTATCGCTAGGCGAGACGAGGTCGGCCAGCGTAGTTTGCGCATCGTTCGAGAAGATGAGGACTGTCATGTGTTCCGCTCAGAAGCCGATGGCAAACCAGCGGCAGGGACGTTCGTTGCCTTGTGCTCGCAGCAGGAATCCAGACACCGTGTACGACGACGCTTGCAGATTGGTCGACGAGTTGCTGTCGTTCGTGTAGCCGGTCGGAATCACGACAAAGCAGTTGTTCGGGAATTGGAGCGGGAAGCCCACCGACGTCAGGTCAGCGGTAGGGCTAACCTGGCCCCACTGGATGATGATTCCGCCTGGAAGGTACTGGTATCCGTTGAACGAGACCTGCTGATTGCCGCCCGTCACCGATGCGACGCTGACGGCGCCGACCTGTGCGGGGTTGTAGTCGCCCGCTTGAGGCATGACGGCGCCGCTGCGACCGTTGAAACTGGTGACGGCGGCGGCCAACCACGCCAACGCGGAACCAGTCCAGGCCAGCACCTGACCAGCGATGGTTGGCGCCGCGATGAAGCCTGTGGTATTCGGCGCCGTCTGCGCTAGAACTTGGTTAGCCGCGCCTCCGGAGACGCTTCCGGTCGTGCCGGAATTGGCATTCGTCATGATGAACGCGGCGAGCGTGGCCGACCAGATCAGCTCGATGGGGTAGGACGCGCCCGGGATGTCGCCAGCGTTCAACTGCGAGCCGACGCCTTTCTTGATCGGCTGAGCCGCGATCACCGTGTTCACGCCCGTTTGCGGGTTGTGGAGCGTCACGGTCAGGGTGACGCTTCCCGTGTTGGCGGCGGCAGCTTTGATGACGAGCGGCATCGCGTCGGGAATCGCCGTCAGCGCCGATTGAATCGTGGCCGTGATGCTATTCGTTCCGGTGCCCGCCGCGTAGCTGTATAGGTTCGCCTGCAACTGGTCGGGCTGGACGATGTTCTGTGCATCGCCCATAGTGAATAGTTGATCCACCAAGTCGCCAGCCAGCCAGCCCCTCGCGAGGCTTCCCTGCTGAGCGCGCTGAACTGTCAGTGTGTCTCCGGTTCGCGCCGTTACGAGCACGATTTCATTGACGATCTCGGTCGCAGCATCGCGCAACGTCACGAAGAAAGATTGCCCCGCCACGATAGCCGGGAACAAGCCGCCCGAACCAGATGCCAGGATGATCGTCGTAGCCGAGAAGTTGATGGCGCTCTGCAGCGACGATGAGGCGTTGTTCTTGTACTGAAGGATCGTCATACGGCGACACCTGAGGCTGTCACCCAAACGACAGTCGGCGCCGTCTGAGAGCATGTGATGGGGAGTCCGAGCGACGTATCGAAGTAGCTCGAATACAGCGCAGGAAGCGTAGGCCGAGAAGCGGTCGGGCCACCCGTGGGCGGACTGATGGAGCCCTGAGCAAATGCCGCCGCAACGCCCGCCGTGATGAACATACAAGCGAAGGAGCCCGCGATGTATGCGTTTTCCGGCGTTCCCTCTTGGCCGCGCGCCACGGTCAGCACATCGCCTGTGCGCGCCGTGCAATAGACAATTTCCTTGACTTGCCCCGTAGACAAGTCGATCAGCGTTACCGCGAACTGCTGCCCCGTAGTCGGGTTCGGGAACAGAGAACCCGATCCTGACGCGAGTGTGATCGTCGTGTCCGTTGGCCCGATGCCGGCCGCAAGCGTGGACTTTGCATCGTTTGCGAACAGGAATTGGGTCACGAGATTTCCACGGTGAATGTGTACTGGAACGGAAGCTGCAGCACCCCGGAGACGATCGCCGCTTGAAACGCACCAGCGAACTCTGTGGGGGCCGGCGGCACCAGTGGAGTCACTTCCGACCCGTTCAGCGGCTCGAAGTCATTGTAGAGGTGGTCATTGAAGAATGCACCTCCGACAAGCGTTTGAATGGCGCTGGCAATCGAAATCAGGACGGCGCCCGGAGCCGTGAAACGAACGCTGACCTGGTACGTCTGATCTGGATACAGCGATCCACTGATGAAACGCTGCACGCGCCGCTTCAGCCACGGTACCGTAAACTGGAATCCATCACCTTTGAACGTGTTCCACTGGATGATGCGTTGATAGGTCGTGTCGTCGGCGAGAAAACTCTTCGACGTGTTGACCATCGAGAACCCGTTCAGGTCTTCGCTGTTGAGGTTGAACGTATTCAGCGGGCCGACAGCACGCGGGCCGCCGGAAGTCAGATTCGGCCGCGAGATTCCGTAGATGCTGCTGGCCGCCCAATCCAGAAGTGCACCGGATTGAGCAAGGAACACCGGGAGTTGATAGGCGTTAGTTTCGTCGAGTGCCTCCTGCGCCGTCTGAGTTTGAGCCGTGAAGAAAGCGACGATGTCGGGATCGTCCGACCACTGAGCATAGGGCGTGCAGGGAACAGTTTGGGTGACGTTCACGGCGTCACACCTTGCTGACGACAACATGCGTAGCGTCGGTGAAGAAGTACGCCTCCGGGTCTCCGAAGATGAGCACCGTACCCGCCGATGGCGTCACGATGACGCCATTGATCGTCACCGTGAAAGTCAGTGATGCGATCTGATCCTCCGGCAGCGATCCAGATACGGCGTCAATGAACGTCGTTTGCATCTCCAGCAGGCTCATCGGCTTGCCGGCATAGATGCCATTCACGTAGGCCACCAGCGCAGGGTTGGCCTGCGAGGACACGATGTCGGGCGCAACGAAGTTGGAGCCGGCGACCGTGTTCCAGATAGCGTGAACGCCAACCGATGCCTGGGCCGGAATGACGTAGACGATGCTGTAGGTGTCCGGGTAGTCGAGGATTGCCACGGTCTGCGTGGAACCAGCGCTCGACGCGGGCTGCAGCTGGTTGAAGTTGAACAGCGCCGAGAAAATGGCCCCAGCCACCGTGTACGGGTCGCCACCGCCCGCGATGACCTGGAATCCGGATCCTGTTTGCCGGTAGGAAATCAGGCGCTTCTGAGCGCCCGCCGCCTCCAGTTTCATCCGCAGATAGTTCGGTGTTCCAGTCGCAGGAGCCTTGCCAGCCTGAATCACCTGGGCTCGGTACTCGGCGTCCGTCTGCGCATCAGCGCCGGGCGTGCCTGCCGTTGGATTTGTACACGTCAGCGTCACCGAGTCCGGGACACTGCTCGCGAGCGACGTCACGGTGTTGGCGGGAACAGCCCAGGTACCCGACGTCGTCGCCACACAGAACACCGCGGGGCTCACGCCCGAGCCGTTCAAGATCGCAGGATCTTTAACCAAGTACTGGTGGGCGCCGTCGCTGACGATGAAACCTGGCTCCACGATGAAGCCTGGCGATCCCGGTGCCGAAAACTGCACAAGCACGCTGGTATTCGATCCTTTCCCCGGAGGAACGCCATAGACCTGCCCGAGGCCCTTCATGATGAAGGGATTGGCCGTTACGGGAGACACGCTGTTGACCAGGTCGACGGCGGCCTGATCTTGCACAACGCTGGCGCCGGCTGACATGCCGGCCATGTCCTCCACCAGCGATCCGGGAAGATTGGCCGTCAGGCCCGGTGACAAGGCCGCTGCCGCCGCGATGGCGTTATCGCGGAGCGTCGTCGGAGAGGTCGGGATCGCGCCCGCGCTGGTAATCTGCGGCATCAGGTGGCTACCGTGGAGGCGTTGACGACGGTTCCGTCCAAGAGGACGGCGCGAACGTTGTACGTGGGCTCAGTGGCCGTATTGTCGCGCGCGATGGTCAAGCTGGCAAAGTGCGGCGAGAACTGAGCCTGCGTACGCGCAACGGCGGCGTCCGGTGCAATCTGCGTGATGACCGACTGAATGGCCGGCAGGCCGTAGTTGGCGAAGAACTGCGACTCGCCCTCGATCAGGCGCAGGGTCTGAACCAACGTGGCGAGCCACACGAGGCCGTCGTCCGTCAGGACGACCCATGCTCCGGTCGCATCGCGCCCGAACGTTCTCATGCTGGCGCCCCCGAATTGCCCGTCACCGACGTAGAGCCCGCATGGTATCCGCCCGGCAAGTGATTGTGCGCGGTGAAGTCCTTCCCGTTGACCGACAGGGAGCCCAGGATCGACACCGCGGCCGTCAGCGAAACGGCCGGCGCATTGATCGCGAACAGCTCGCCGTCCATGGTGAAGTTTCCCGCGATGGTCGTATTTCCGACGATGAACGTATCGCCGTTGACAGTCAGGTTCCCGTTGACCGAGTTTTGGCTGGACGTCAGCGTGATCCCCGAGGCATCGAGAACGACGGTCGCCCCGTTCCAGTCGAGGCGGATATTCGCTCGGCTGATCGTCACCGTCGCGGCCTCGTTCATCGTTCGAGCGACGACACCATTCGGCCCCTGCACCACAACGGCGTCAGTATCCGGAGTCGTCCACGCCTTGTTTCCGATGGGGACGAAGACGAGGCCGCCTAGGTTCGATGGCGTTACGAGCGGCGCATTCCCAGCGCCCAGGCCAGAAGCGCCGCCGAGGCGGGCATTTGCGGCGATGGCGACGCCCTTGTCACCCACCTGGATCGGTAGCAGCACGTAGAGCGACTCTGCCACGGGACACGTCACCTGAGGCAGTGTGAAGCTGCCGGATGACACATCGAACGCGACGGTGACGATCCCGCAATCTATCGAGACGACATGACAGGGCAGGCCCTGACCTTGCAATTGCTGTCCGTCAGAGACGGCGGACGACATAGCCCGCGACAGGCTCAGCGCGAGCTGCTTCTTCTGCGCCGAGCTGCCGTTGGCGCTCATGACTTCACCACGCAAGTGACGACGGTAACCCAGGCGTTCGCATCGGGCTGGCGGCTGTCGCCCAGGTGACGAATGCCGGTGATCTGAAACTCGCCCTGGAACGCCAGCGTGTCGCGGTACTGCGTGAAGCTGGCGGCCGTGTTGATAACGTTCGATCCCTGCGGCAGTTTGACGATATCGCCTACGGAGAGATCCGCGCGAAGGACAACCTTGAACTGCAATGTCCCGAAGTCCAACCAAGTCGGCTGACCGACCATGTCGACGGGGCGTATCTCTTTCGCCTTCGGCTTCTCGGTGCCATCGAACAGGCGGAAGCCGACCGCTGTGGGCGTGATCTGCGCGCCCAGGTAGGTCTTGTCCGTGATGATGGCGCGGCTCGTCTCCAGCACGAACTGCGCGAGCTGCGTCATGGTCTGGTAGAAAAACGGCGCGTCCTCGGTGTAGATCAGGCGCGGATCGAACTGGCCCGTGATGACGGATCCAGGATAGGCGATGCCAAGCACTTGGCGCACCATCGCCTCCAGCGTGTCACCCTTGGCCCAGGTGTATGCGAGGTTCACGGGCTGGTCGATGGTGCCAACCTTGGGGCTCACGATCAGCTCCAGCGAAACCTCCGTACCCTGCCAGTTTCCGAATGCCTGTTGCACCGTTCCAGCGAGCAGTAGCCCCGCCTGTGACGGGTTGGCTAGCGGCAGGCCTTTCGCCATGCCGCCCTGCAGCTTGAGTGTCGCGCCGTTGAGGTTCTTGCTCGCCCGGATGTCGGCGAAATTCACGCCGGACACCTTGATCGATGCGAAGCCGGCCGGGTCGCCGTAGCAGAACGCGGGAATGTCGAATTCGATTTTCAGGGCGGCGCCGTTGTTTCCGCCCGTATTCGTCTTGCTGGTGTAGTGCGCGAGCTGGGTAGCGGCGCTGCTGGTGCTCGCCAACAGCGATGCATCCAATGCGCTGTTGATGACGAGGTCATACATCCTCACGGCGTGATCTCGAATGCCTGGCTCGACCCGCGAAACAACAGCGTCGAGTTCGTGAAGAAGTACGTCACAAGATCGATGTCGAAGTCGTCCGGAGACGCCACGATGGGTCGAGACAGTACGGGCGTCTGGTTCAGGTCGTACAGCGTGAAGTAGTAGCGCTGACCGTACGCGTTGAACGTGCAGATCATCGTGTACAGATTGTCGTCCAGCGTCACCTGTGTTTCGAAGTTGGCGAGCGCCGATGGTGCGAAGGGAATCGTTGTCACTGGATCGGCCCGAGCTGGTTGGTGGGCTGGCTCGATTGCGCGTTGCCGATGGAGGTGCTGACGCCGGAGTAGGACGGCGGATTCGAAACCGGCAGGCCGTTCGCCAGCTTGTTCATCAGGCTGCCATAGGTCTGCTGCGCCTGGGCCTGCGTGATGAGCGGCTGCTCGAAGTCCAATTCGAACGCGGTTTGCACCTTCGCGCCCGACACGCTGCTGACGTCTCGCACACCGATCAGCAGGCAGTTCTGATAGATGAAACCCGGCGTCGCCACCGTGAAGGTGCCGCCCGCCAGGATATGCGCCTGAAGCTGCTGCTGAATGCGCGTGATCGTCGTTTGAATCGACGGGTAATTGTTGCGCCCCGTGCGCGCCGGGCAGTCCATGCGTAGGCCGATTCGAAGCGGCTTTTGCAGCATGGCGTTTGCCGCCATCGCCATGGAGAAGATGGGGTATTTAGCCGAGTCGAAGTCGATCAGCGTGCCTCCAGGCATCGGCCTGAAGTGCGCGAAATAGTCGTTCGGGTCGGCATAGTTCGCACCCTCGTCGCCCTCCGTAACCATCAGGATCGACGCGCTGCCGTTGTTCAGATTCGCGGCGATACCGCCCACCAGCATGATGGGCGCAATTTCGTAGGCGAGGCGAAACTCCTGCATCGACATCAGCGCGCTCCCAGGGCTGCGACCGACGTCGCGACGTTGCCGCCTGTGGCGTCGTGGATGGCGATGCGAACACCCTCGGCGGTGTATGCGCTTCGACCGTTCTCCTGCTTCGTGATGGCGAGAATGAGCTTCACGAGCTGATCGGTATTCGATAGGTCGAGGTGCTGATCCGCACCGAATCCCGTGCGAGCCGATGCCGCTTTGATGAGGGCCGCCGTGTTGTTCTCGGTGCTCGGCGAGTAGACGTTCAGAATCTTCGAGATCGTATCGAGGTGGCCGTGCTTGTCGTCCTGATATAGCTGCAACTGATTGGCGAGCGCCCGGATGCCGGCATTGTCGTCCGGGAAGCTCTGGAACCCGGTGGTGCTGCCGGGAATGCGTAGATTGCCCGGGTTGTGGTTGCGCTCAGATAGCGGAATGTTGCCCACCAGGTGATCCCACATGGCACCGTAGACGTGCTTGGTTGCGTCCCACTTCCCCACCTGGGCCGGCGCGTTAGGGGTGCCGGCGACAGCGGCCGGCGAATCAGGATCAGGCTCGAACATGCGCCCCACCCACTGCGCGACCTTGTGCATGGCGCTCATGAAGCGCGCGATGTCCTGCGCAAACTCTTCGCTTCCGAGGTAGGCGCCCACTTTCTGAATGCCTTTTCCGAAGTCCTCGATCCATTCCTTGAGGTGCGGGTTAGACAGGAACGATTTGATCGCCTCGCCGACTCCATGGCCGAACTCGCGCAGGCCGGGCAGCAGCGGGCGCAGACCGTCTATCAGGTCTCGCTCGATCTCCTGGCCGGCGCGATGCAGGGAGATCAGGAACTCCTGCCAGTCGCGATTGGTGGAGTCGTCGACCTGCAGCGATTCGCGATCACGCCGGTAGGCTTCGATGGTCTTGGACAGTTCATCACGGCTCAGCGCCGATAGCCGACGCAGGTCTTCGATGCCCACGAGCTGATCCAGCCCGCGTGCTTGAGCACCTTGCAGCGTGTCTCCGCTTGCATGAAAGGCCGCCACGAGCTTCGGCAGGATCTCGGGCAGGATCTCGGCGGCATTCTTGCCCTCGGTGCGCTCACCCAGCGCGTTGAAGATCCAGCGCTTCGAGAGGTCGGACTGCGCGTTGGCGATGTTGCCGAGAGCCGCCTCCGGATCGACGTATGCACCGAAGTTGACACGCGCGGCCCGCAGCTCCCCCGAGTTGATCCCGAGGCCCTGGGAAGTGCGGCGCGCGTCGAATGCGCTCGACGCGAGCCCCCCTAGGCCGAAGCCGCCACCGATGGCTCCGAGCGCCGCCCACTTGGCGAGGCCGACAGCGCCGCGGGCGGTGCTCCAGGCGATATCGCCAGACCACTTCGCGATATCCTTCAGTCCGCGAACGGCGTCGGCGCGATCCCGCTTGTCCTGATCGACCTGCTTCGACTTCAGCGCGAACTTCTTGCGCTCCGCATCGTAGGCCTTCTTGTCGTCCTCGGCGGCCTTCTTCTTGCGTGCAACCTCCTTCTTGGCCTCGGCCTCAGCCTCGGCTGCTGCCACCTTGCGAGCCTTGCGCTTGCCGAGGAACTCGCGAGTTTCCTTCTCGGCCTTCGCGGTCGCAGCCTTCGCGGTCGCAGTCGTTGCGGCGTCGAGCTGCTCCACCTCTTTGACGGATTCGGTCAGGAGGGCTTTGTAGCGCTCAACAGCGGCAACCAGGCGCTTGAATGCGCCGTCCTTCACGTCGATGTCGATGACCGATTTTTTGACCGCCATGAGCGCATTGTCCTATGTCGGCGGCTTGCGGGAAAGCGCCCTGATGAGATGGCGATGCCGATATTCGGCGGCTTCCGTCTTGGTCTCGAAAGCCTCGCAGAACCAAGGCCCAGCCAACCCGGCTAAGCAATGACCGATGATGCCTTCTTCGTCGTATTCACGGGCTCGCTCGACGTCTTCAAGGAAGCGAGCGCCGCCGTAAAGCTCTCCGAGGTATACACCCAGCCGCGAAACTTGCCAGCGGACTCCAGCAGGCTGTCCCGGAGGCCGCTGGCCGCAGCTCGCGAGACGGCCGTAAAAAATGCGATCTCCGAGAGGATCTCGATGCGGTCGTCGTCGTCGAGGATTCCGTTCGAGGTCGCCATTGCGAGCGGTACCTGCTTCTGCCCCTCCGGGCTGGCGAATGCCACGGTGGTGAGGCGCTCGAACTCGGCGATCAGCCCTTGCTCGACGCCCGTGGGGCCGCCGGGCGGCGTGTCCCAGGTGCCGCGCTTGATGGCCGCGCGCTTGAGCGCCGGGTAAGCGAGCTGCGGCGCTACGCGCACGAGGTCGGCCGGGTTCTGCAGGTTCGTCACGTAGCTGACGACGTCGCCAAGCTCGGCGAAGAACTGTTCGAACACGTCGCGGCTGATTTGCGCCGAATAGAAGAACACTGTTCCACGTGAAACAGTGTCGATCTTCGACACGAACTTGAGGTCTTTGGTGATCCGCATGTTCAGGCCCATGAAGTGAAAAAGCCCCGGCGGGGCCGAGGCTTCATTGTAGGGCTGGCCGCGGGGATCAGCTCTCCTGCCACAGCTCCGAGTTGATGTAGTACGTGCCGCGCACGCGCACTTGGAACGTCGGATCCTTGCCTTCGAGCGCCATTTCCGACCAGCCCACGATGGAGCAGTTCTCGACCTGGTAGTTCTCCATGGCCGTCGAATCCACGATGACGTTCAGCGATCCGACCTGGGTGTTCGTCTCGATCTGCGTCTTGTAGGCGTCGCCGAGTGCCTGGGTACGAAGCAGATGCATCGTCACCGTGACCATCTGGTACGGCTCGGGCGATCCCACGGTGCCGGTCAGCGTGCCGATCTGCTGCGCGGTGTCGCCCTCGGGCGCGATGGAAATGCCGCCGCTGGCGAGGTTGCCGGCCGTGACCTGTAGGTTCTGGAAGTCGGCGTAGGTGACGGAGGCGCGGAGCCTGTTCAGCGTACCCTGGGCGATGGGGGATGCCATGTGTGTGCGTCCTTACGTCGGGATGTCCGACGCCACGAGGTTGAGCGTGATCGACTCGAAGCCGCGGAGCGGCACGAACGTCAGCGCCAGGCCGGCGTACTTGCCGATGGAGTAGTCGTTGGGGTTCTCGTCCACGTACTGCTTGAACGGGATCGCCGTGACGACGCCGCCCGGCTGGGCCATGCCGAACTGGACAGCCGAGTTGTAGACGTTCTGCGCGGTCTTCTGCAGCGTGTTGATGCCGGGCTGATCGAAGTACAGCGGATTCGTCGGGTCGTTCGCGCCGTTGATGACCGCCGCCGCCAGCGCCTGCGACTCGTGGCCGATCATCCAGTCCACCGCGTACCAGTAGTTCCACGGGTGGAGATCGCCGTACTTGCCGTTCTTGATGAGCTGGTTCGAGATCCCACCCTCGGCGCCCGTTCCCACCCAGTTCACGCCCAGTGGCGTGATGGTGGCGATTTGCGTGGGCGTCAGCGTCGTGTACGGCGTCAGGCCGAACAGGAAGCGATTCGCCAGTGGCGCCACGAGGTTGACCGGGCCGGGATCGGTGGCGACCTGGGGCGCCAGCGCGCCGGCCGCGGAGAACTCGGTCGACGGCGCCAGCGGGCTTTGCAGCCAAAGTTCCACCGACTTGATGGTGGCCGCCGTCCACGTCGAATAGGTCGAGATCGTCGTCGTGACGATGAAATAGACCTCTGACGTCGGGCTCTCGTACTGGTTGAACAGGGCTGGGGCGGACGCCTCCGTGTCCCACGCGCGCGGGATCAGGTAGGCATAGCCGCGGATCGTCGGGTTCAGCAGGTACGCGGCCAGCGCCGTGACGCCCTGAGCCGGCGTACCGGGGCCGAATTCCAGCAGGTAGACGGCCGGCGGGTTCGACTGCGCGAAGTACGAATTTACCGCTGCCGTCACCTCGGCGACCGCGCCCAGCGCGAACGTGCCCGGCACCGTCTCGGCGCCAGGATTGGCCGCCAGCGGGTAGGTGAACGACGTGGTGCTGACGTACGTGCACGCAAACGTGCCGTTGTAGCCGCTCAGCGTGGCGCCCGTGATGGAGCCTTGCACGGTCGACGCTGCCGGGATGCCGTGAGCTGCCGCACAAACCGCCGTGACGACGCCACTCGCCCAGGTCAGCGACGTGATCGCCAGCGGTGCACGCGTGGTGAGATCGGCCTTCTGCGTGAGCAGCGTCAGCGAGTTCGCCGCGCCGGTCGTCGCCCCCTGCGAAATGATGATGCCCGTCTGCTGCAGCGTGATCGGCGCGGAGCCGACCTGCTCGCTGACGTTCACCGTCACGATGGTATTTGCCATGCGGCCCTCCGAATTAGGCGAAGCTGACGGCGAGGGTCTGGCCCGTCCCCGGAACGATCAGGATGCCGGTCGCCACCGGCATGTCCACGGCGATGACGCCCAGGGTGTTGGGAATCGACGCGATCTGCGTGGCCGCGGTCGGGCCGGCGGTGACGGCTTGATCGTACGCACCACCCGCTGCCGAGCCGGCGACGATGACGCTGATACGGCACAGACGCCCTGCTGCGGCCTTGACGACGGTGGCGGCGGTGATGTTCTTCGTGACGGTCGAGCCCTGCCCGGTCAGCAGGTTGCCCATGGCGTCCGTCGCCAGAAGGCCGACCTTGTTGGACGGGTTGCGCGCGGGCGCGACGGCGATCGGATTTTGCTGACCCATTTTCTTTCCTTCAGTTTGCGGTGATGGTGATGAACGCGGACTCGATCAACCGGCGCGCAATGTTGCGCGTGCGCTGCTGGTAGTAGTTGACCTGAAGATCCATCGTCTTTTGCTGCGCGATGACGGCGAAATCGGCTTGCGGCCTCTGATCGTCCACGGGGACGGGCGAATTCATGACGCCGTAGTCCCCGGCAAACGAATTGTCGAGGATCATTTGCTGAAAGTCGAGCACGGCGTCGTTTCGCAGGCCAAAGAACGTGAAGCGAATCGTGTCGGTCACGAGTTGCGACTGCGAACTGTTCTGGCCGCGACGGGGCGCCAGCGCCAGCGGTAACGTGCTTTGCACGTCTGCTGTGACATAGGGGGGCTCGAAGTTCAACGGCGACAGCATGGCCGGATAGATCGGCACCTCGGGCGTGCCCATTTCCAGCCACAGCGGCAGTGAGTTCGACACGATGGGCGCCGACTGCAGCAGCGTCGCCGGGCTCTGAACAACCTGGCTGGCCTCGAACGGCAGCAGGGCCACGCCGCGGTAATGCCAGATCCCCGCGGCGTTGTAGCGCATCAACTGCGTGGAGAACGCCGCTAGGCCGCCGTCCGGCAGCGTCATGAAGTAGAGCGCGCCCGGCTTGACGTCCTCCAGCTCGCGAATTTGCTTCGGCGAAGTGAAGACGATTTGCTGACGCGCTATGGTGTTGTCCGTCGCCTGCTCGATGGACTGCGTGACGTGCAGGCTGCCGCCAGCGGTGAACGTGTATCTCGCCTGCTGTACCGGCGTCAACGGCGGCGCGCTGCCCGGCGTGGCGTTGAACGCGCGACGGCCGATGGCGCGGCGGTTGTTGTACAGGGCGCTCCCGGAGTCCAGCAGCGAACTCGCCAGGCACCAGAAGCGAAACCCGTCAATCGGAAGGATGACCTCGCGATACAGCGTGAACGTGAATTGCTCGTGCTCGCTGATCTGGTCAACGGCCGCGATCAGGTCGGCCGCAAGGCCTGAGCCGGCGCCGGCCGATTGCGACGCCTCAAGCAGCGAGGCCATCGGTTTCCACCCAGGCGAGTAGGCTCGCGCGCAAGACGCTGGTGTCGATGAACGACGTTCGGCGCGCGCCCTTGCGATTCTTGAGGCGCGAATTCCTGCCGTTTAGCGCCGCCTGCGTGGGCACACCCGGAACGCCGGACTTCACGATTTCCTCGGTGTCGAGGAACTTCACGAACAGCGCCGTGATCTTGCTGCCAGCCTCCGCGAACGGCGCCACGACGGGCAGGCTGTTCAGTGTGGCGTGAAGCTGCGCCTCGTAGTCTTCCAGCAGCACCTGCTCGATGGCGTCGAACTCCAGGTCGACGAACTGCGAGAACAGCGCGTACTTCCGCTCCAGGATCTCCGCGAGTTCGGCCGTGGTGATCTTGCCGTGCGGTGTGTCCAACACGCCCACATGAAGCACCGCATCGCTCACGACAGCCCCCACAGAGGGCCGGCCGATTGCATGATGGACAGCGCGCGCCGGCCGAACGGGTCTTTGACCCGCTGCAGGTCTTCCAGGCTCATGTTGGCCGTGGCGTCCGCGACCGTGATGCTGCCGGCCGTGCCGTTGTCGGAGGCGCTGTTGACGAGGCCCGGAACGAAGTTGTTCACCTTGTAGGCGTCGCGCAGGGTCTTGAAGAAGTTCTGTCCCGCCTGATCGGGCTGGAACTCCAGGATCAGGCTGATTGACCAGTTGTAGACGGCTGCTGTGTAGAGCGTCGCCGACGCACACAGCAGCCATTGCGGGATCCACTCCAACGCGAACGCCAGCGCATCAGCGAAACCCGGATCACCGTCCGGCATCGCTGTTTGCGGGATGGCCGCCGGGCCGCGCGCGAACGCGGTCAAGCCCGCCAGAGTGGGCGTCGTGTCAGGCATCCGACCTCGCGCGCTTGCTGCGCGGGGCGCCTTCGCGCTCCACCTTGATCGTCTGCTTGTTCAGGTCGCCGGACTTGACGCCGGGGCGCGGCTGCTCCACGAAGTCGACTTCCAGGCCGCTGACCTGCATGCCGCTTTCCTGCGCGCGCTTGGCGTTGAGTTCGTCGGCTGCGATGGCGTTCTGCGTGCGGTGCTCCTGGGCACGCTCGATGGCGATGTCATCCACGGCCTTCAGGCCCAGGCGGATCGATTCCTCGCTGACCGCTCGGTCGAGGGAGTAGATGATCCCGGAAAAATCCTTCTTCGCGGCGGCCTCGTCAGCCGTGCGGGCGCCGTAGCGCTCCAACTGCTCGATGATGTCGTCCACGTCCTGCGGGTGCGAGTGGTCGCCGGAAACGCGACGCTGGCCGCCGGCCGGGATCTCCAGCGTGTAGAGCCGCTGCGGATCGCGGTTGCGCGCGTCACCGCCCTTGAGGCGATAGTGCATCAGGTGTTCCCGCTGGGTGGCATTGCAAACGAAGAGTTCCATGGCTGTCTCAGGTGGTGGATGGGTGCGCTGATCCTACCACTCGGCAGTAAAAACGCCCCGGTTTTGGCCGGGGCGCGAAGTCCACCGAAGTGGAGGAGACAACATCGAAGAACTCGGATTAGCTGAACTGCATCGAGATCAGCGTGAAGGCTTCGGGGCGCAGGCCCCAGCCCGGGGTCGAACGCATTTCGGAGACGACGTCCGTCGCGCCGGCCGGCAGGGGCGTCGGGATCTCGCGCGGGGCCGCCTGGTCGCACAGCATCAGGCCGGCGGAAAGCAGGCCCGGCTGGAGGTTGGCGAACTCGTTCGTGTTGATCTGCGATTGCGCCTCGGGCTTGCGCAGTTCCGGCGCGGCGATGATGACCAGGTCATTGCCGCCGGCACCCGCGCCGATCAGGGTGTCATCGCAGCCCCACTCGACCGTGCAGCCGAAGCGCTTGGCGACGTCCTCGATCATTTCCGTCACCGAGGCCACGCCCGCGCCCGTACGCTGGAACTGCGTGAGCTGCACGATGCCGGAGAACGTCCACTGCGACAGGATGCGCTGGGGCGCCAGGATCGCGATGCGGGCCGGCGAGCCGATCAGCATCAGGCGCGTCTGCAGGGCGCCCACCACGGTCAGGATGTACTGCGCCATCGCGCCGTTATCGTAGGTCGACACGGTGCTGTTGCCGTAGGGGTCGGTCGGCAGGTTGGCCGACGTCGCGCCCGGGGTGTTGGCGATGCCCTCGCCCGCGTTGCCCATGCCGAACAGCGCCGCGGCGCGGAGCTGCTGAAAGATCGCTTGCCGCATGCCCAGGCGCTGACCTTGCGGCAGGGCCACGTCCCACACGGACGCTTGCTGCGTGTCGTGATGGTCGTACTCGGCGCGCGAGCGGAACAGGTAGGTCGGCGTCTGCACCTGCTCGGCCGACATGGTGACGGTCGGGAGCTGGTTGTGCGCGACCTGCGAGGCCGCGGCCTGCGTGCGCAGGCGGATGCCCTTGGCGTACACGAACAGGTCGCCCGCGCCCAGGCGCGACATGGGCGCGCCGCCGGCCAGGACGATGCCGAAGGCCGAGGGCTGCTGGAACTGCACCATCAGTTCCGGCAGCGCATAGTGCGGCGTGGCGCGGATCAGGGCGGGAAAGAGGTTTGCCATTTCGTTGTTCCCTCAGAGGATGACCAGGGCGTTCGCGACGCCGGTGCTGTTCCAGGTGGCCGAGCCTGCCGCATACGACACGTTGAACGCGCCGGTCGTCTGGATGGACAGGATTTTGACCGGCAGCGCCGTGCCCGACGTGTAGGCGATGATCTTCTGATTCGTGTAGTCCCAGGCGAGCTGGGGCGAGACGATGCCGCCGTCGAGAGAGACGAGCGCCGGATCGATGGGCAGCCAGACGCGGGCCAGCGAGCCGAAGCGGAAGAAGTTGACTTGCGAGCCGGTCAGCGTCAGCGGAACGATGGACTGCGGCGAGGTGATCGCGGCGCCGTTCTGGTTGAACACGGCGAACCCGGTGTGATTCGCGATGGCCGTGGCGCGCGTGATGGTCGAACCGAGTTGCGAGAAACCGGTAGTCGGAATCGATTCGGTGATCGCGACGCCGCCCCACATGGGGAGGGTCTCGGACGACGCGAGGACGCCGCCGGCCAGTTGGTAGCGCGTGGCCGGATCTTCGACGTAGACGCCCGGGTAGGAGCCGAATGCCGTGGCGACGAAGCCGCCAGCGAAGACGGTGGTCGCGGTCGGATTGAACGGGATGCTGTTGAATGCCATGGCTTACGCCTCCTTCGCGGCGCCGTGGACACGGCGGATGGGGGCCATGAAGTCCTTCATCCATTCGCCATCCGGGCCAGCGAATTCGATGATGGTGCGGCCGGTGGCGCGGTCGGCGCGGCGGATCTCACGCAGGCCCGGGCGCCCGCCGGTGTAGGTCTTGGCGGCGCCCACGGCGTCGGCGTAGATCGCGGCCTCGGCGATGTCGAACGCGGCCGAGTCGGCGATTGCGGACAGGTTGACGTCCTTCCACTGCTTCGAGTGCACCTGGAAGGGCTTGACCGAGCGCACGCGGAAGGCCAGCAGCGTTTCGCCGGCCATGTGGCGGCTGGCCTGCTGGTTGTAGAGCTGGGCCACGCTGTCGCACTTGGCTTGCGTGTCGGCGTACTTGCCCTCGTCCTCGTCCTTCTTCATGGCGTCGGCCCTGGCCTTCTCTTCGGCATCCGCCTTGGCCTTGGTTGCCGCTTCTTCGGCGTCGGCCTTGGCCTTCGCGTCGTCGGCGTCCTTCTTCGCCTTGTCGGCCTTGGCCTTTTCCTTCTCGGCCTCTTCCGCGTCGGTCTTCGCCTTCGCCTCGATGTCGGCGGCCGAGTCGGTCGCGGTCTTCAGCGGCGGCGCCGGCATGTTCTTCTCCATGGAGTCGAGACGCGCCATCATCGGGGCCATCGCGGCAGACACGGCGCCACCCATCAGGGTCGCGAACGCGTTCATGTCGAACGGGGCGGGCGCGGCGCTTGCCGCAGCATCGTCGGCCTTCGCCGTGTGGATTTGCATTTCTTCCTCTTCCAGTTGATCGACTTGAACGCCTTGCGGCGGGCCGTCCTTATCCCACACGCCCAACTCGCAGACCGCGAGGTGGTCGAGCAGAACCGGAACCCCCTCCAGGAGGATGTCCGTACCGTCGAGCGTGACTGTAGCACCTTCGGATTCGGTTGTGTGAGCCACGCCCGGGGAGGTGGACAGTTGAACACGCTGCATTTCTTCGGCCGCGCCCTCGTCCATCACGCGGGCGATGCCCCACGTCTCGCCGATGTCGTACTTGACCCACGGCAGCACGATGGCGCCGACCATGGACGAGTTGAAGGACTTCGAATCGAGAACGTTCTTCTTTGGGTGCTGCCAGACGACGAAAAGGCCGTTGCAGCGCTGGGCGAACCGCTCGTTCGCGAACAGCGCGGGGTCGCGAAACACATGCTCGTCCAGCTTCGAACGGTACGACATGCCCGAGCCGGTGATGCGCAAGGCGAAGTACCAAGAATTGCCGAAGTGCTGCGGCGACGGCAAAAGGCCGTCTCGCATCAGCTCGCACACGTCCAGTTCGGTCGCCGCGTGCGCGATGCGGAACACGTCCGACAGGCCGGGGTGCAGCGGCGACGGCGCCTCGGCCGGAACGCACCACTCGAAGCCGGTCGACTCGTCGCACGTCTTGACCTCGAACTTCTCGACCCCGCGCGCGATGAACGTGGCGAAATGCCCGTCGTCGTGCAGCAGTTCGAGCGGGCCGGCGTAGCGCTTGCCGGTTTCCTCCAGCGACTCGCGCCGAGCGGCATCCTCCAGCGACTCGCCCTCTTCGAGGTGGCCGCCAGGCAGCCCGTAGGTGCGCGGGAAGTCGCCGCCGGGGCCGCGCCGCAGAAGCAGCGTCTCGCCGTCCGTCGTCATGAACAGGATGCCGGCCGCACGCCCGAGCGGGCCAGCCTTCGGGGCGATGGGCTGCGCGTCTCGTGCGCCAGCAATGCCGCGGAGCGCTTCGACAGCGCCAGCGATGTCGTCTTGCTTGTCGGCGCGCGGAATCAGCATGCGCGGATTATGCCCCGGCTGTTGAGCGAATGGGAAGTGTGTACATGCCCGCTTTCGTGAGCATGTCGAGCGGAAGCGACGTCAGGTAGAACAGATATTCGTAGGTGCACGAGCAGAAAACGAATTCGCCTGGGCGCTCGATCTGGTCGGTGAATCCGTTCGGCCCCGCCTTCATCAGGCCCTTCTGGATTGCCCAGCAATCGCGGATGGCAAATACCAGTTCGTCCCGGCTCTTGTGATCCTTGCGCGCCGCATATCCCTGCCTGCGCCACGGCGAGTGCCAGCGCGCGGCAATGGCACCGCCCTCCACTGCGACGATGTTCGTGATGGCATCCACGAGTTTGTGCGTCTGGTCGATCACTACCCGTCGCTCATGAAACGGCAGGTTCGTCAGTGCGCGCCGGACGTTGTCCTTTTCGTCCTTGACGTCCACGATCTTTGATCCGCCAGGCGGGATCGACGTAGCCCAGCCCTGGAAGCGCCGCATCGTCGTGCTGATGGCTTCGTCACGGTTCAACTTGATGAGCGAGGCCGACACGCTGATGCGCCGATCCAGCTCGCGCCGGAGCTGGGGTTTCACCTTCTCGATGGTGAACCTAGGCAGCGCTGGCATTTGGCGTTCGAGGCCACCCTTCGTGACGGCTTGCGTGTAGCGCGCGTGCAGAGCCGCGGTGATCTCGCGCTCCGTCTGCTCGGGCGTCTGCAGCTTCAGCAGGGCCGCCCGGCGCAGCCGCTGCACCCACTCGTCCAGTTCAGCCTGCGAGGTGAAGCCGAAGCGCTGGAAGTGACGAATCGCCGCCGTGACCTGCTCGTAGAAGGTCGGCGCCTTAATCACCATCGCCGCCGCCCCCGTCACCCTGGCCGCCGCCAGCCGCCGCGGCATCCTGCTGCGCTTGGAGTCGATCTTGCATTTCCTGCGCCCAGGACTCGAACTCCATCGGGTCGAAGTCCATGATGTTGTCGAACAGCTCGGGCATGCCGTTGACGGCGTCCACGATCCACTGGCGCAGCTTGGCGCCGTTGGCCGGATCGATCCCTGGATTCAGCACCTTGAACAGGTCGGCGATGGCCTTCAGCTTCTTCGCGTTGCGCTCTGTCTTCTCGCCTTCGGGCTCTTGGATCAGGCTCGGCCACGTCGCCTTGAAACGCGCACGGCACTCGAAGAACCACGCCTTGTAATCCTTGCCGCCCAGCGCGTCGGGATACTTGGCCTGCAGCGTCTCGAACAGGGCTGGCGTCCACGCTCGATAGCAGCAGATCCGATTCAGGTAGTCATAGACGCCGCCCATTTGCCCGCGGACGTGGTTGATGAACTGCACCACGTTCATCATGTCCTGTTCGCCGTCCGAGAATCCCTGAGCGTAGGCCTCGTCCTTCAGCAGGATCGCGGGAACATCCGTCTCGGCCGAAATGTCGGCGATGTTGTGCTCACGCGTGATCTTGATGGTGCCGTCGAGGTTCTGCAGGTTGAGGGATTCGACCGTGTCGTTCTCGCCGACCTGGAGCACTTGACCGGTCTTCGCCTCCTTCAGAAACGCCCGCTTGACGGCACCGAACTTCTCCACCATGCGGTCGACGATGGACGTGTTCTGCTTCGTCTTCGCCACCAGCAGGCCAGCCTTCACGCTCGCCATGTCCGTGGTCTTCATGACCTGGAGATAGGTCTTCAGCGAGAACAGCGCACGCTGGAACACCGAGCGACCCGAGTAGCTGAAGCTCGAAGACTGCCACGCGAGATAGATCGGAGTTCCGTTGAACACCGTGATCGAGCGGCTCGGGTGGTAGGGCTGGCCCGCCGCGGTGATCTCGGGCTGTGGCTTCTGGAAGTCCGGGGCGTTCGGGTTCTGGTTCGTGATCGTCGAGCCCACGAGGTTCAGCGGGTCGAACAGGTTGAAGTAGAGCCCGGGGCGCGTCTGCAGTTCGAACCAGTCACCGAGCGCCTGATCCGTGGGAAGGTCGGGGAAGCCGAACACCAGCGCGCCACCGCCATACGCGCGCGCGATATGCATCACGTCGCGGGCCTTCGCGGTGTAGTCGGTCGGGCCTTTCCATTCGTTGTGGAACGCCTCCACAATCTCGTCCTCGGCCACGCCCGCGACGGTGATCGTCTGTCCGTCCGTCTGCGCCAGCGTGATCGGCTTCTCGACGATCTTGCCGCCCAGCGGGTGGTATTGCCACAGGGCCTTGCACGTCTCGTATCCAACATCCGTGCCTGGCGCGACGTCATCCGCGTCCATGATGCCCTGCAGGCTGGCGTTGAACGGGGTGCCGATGGATTGGACGGTGCTCATGCGTGGGATTCTCTCATCAGTGGCCCTCAGAGTCACCAAGGCCGATTGACACGCCGTAGGTGTAGGTGTCGGCCAAATCGTCGGCCCGCTTGGCGGCATCAGGGTCGCCAATGCGGTAACCCGTGACTTGCGCGATCAGGTGGTTTTTCGAGACGCCTTTGAACCTGACCTGCTTGTCGTAGGCCGCCTGGGTTATGCCGATCTCTTCGCGGTAGTGGTAGCCCGAGACGGACAGCGCGCGCCCATCCTTGCCGGCGCTCGTCAGGTCGCCGTCGATGGCCTCCACCGGCCAGCCGCGGCGCTCGGCCTGCTGGATCAGGATCGTCCCCGAGGCCTTGTCCTCGATCCATGGCGGCAGGGCACCAAAACGCGCGCCCATGCGCTCAGCCAGCGCTTCGAGGTTCTGGTACACCGTGGGCAGCCAGTCCTCCAGCATTGCGCCTTTGATCTGGACGATGTCCCAATCCACGATCATCAGCTTGCGCTGGCCCGGAAGCGGAATGCGGGACTTCGCGAAGTAGGTGACGCCCGTTCCGTCGTGCCCCTTCCCATCCTTCACGGCCGAGTCGATCACCGCATACACCGAATCGCATTTGGCCGGCTCCGGGAACGGCTTGCCCTCGGCGTCCAGCCACTTGCCAAGGCTGAAGAACGCATGTCCGCGCCAGTCGACGAACTCGGCCTTGTATTCCTGGAGGTAGACCATTGGATCGGTGCGCGCCTCCAGGTCGGCGATAGCGTCCGCATTGAGGAACGGGTTCGCCTGCGTTGGAACGTGGAACTCCGTCCATCCGAGGCTTTTGTCCGTGCATGCCAGGTAGAACAGCGATTCGTCGCTCACCCCCTTGGGCGTGCCCGCCATGTAGCACGAGCCGCCCGTGTCCAGCATCGTCGGCTCGATGGCCTGCTCGAAAATGTCCTTGAGGCCCTTCAGCACGAGCCCGGCCTCATCAATGATGACCCGGTCGTAATGCCGTGAGCGCCCGGCGTCCTCGTCGTTCAGCGTCCAGAACTCGATGGAGCCGCCCTCGGCGCGCCCCTCGGTGGGCACCAGTTCGATGATGCCTTCCGTCTTCGACTTGTGTGCTATCGAGCCCTTCAGCAGCTTCGCGATG
>FTCK01000002.1_pt1 | contig 21205 bp, 14 predicted proteins | sample 1639711 | NCBI WGS metagenome assembly FTCK01 (sample SAMEA3914869, study PRJEB12502) | metagenome | biome: forest; material: soil | place: USA | collected 2012-03-12 | depth 0.1 m | reverse complement strand
CCGCCGTACCGAGCCGCAGGCGGCCCTTCGAGTCCATCAGGGCCAAGGCGTCGGCCGCTTCGCCCTTGGCGAACATCTCGACGGCGTCGCGCAGCCATTCGAAATCGAAGCGGGCCCGCCAGCGCTCGAACGCCCGCGAGAGCTTCGCGTCCTTCGAGCAGATGTCCTCGACCGCCCGCATCCGCTGCTCCTCGGGCACCAGCCGCAACGCGGCGGCTTGTCCCGGCTCCACCCCGCCGGCGGGCTTGGCGGCCCGCGCTTCGAGCCATTCGATCAGGGGCCCGAAGTCCGTCCGCTGGCGCTGGATGTTCGAAATCTCCGCCTTTCCGTGCCGCTCCATGAGCGAGCGGAAGATGCCTCCGGCTTCGATCGGCTGCAACTGCTTCGGGTCGCCCACGCACACGAGCTTCGAGCCGGCCGCCATCGCATGGCCCTGCAGCAGGTCGAACTCGCACGAGCCGACCATGCCCGCCTCGTCGAGCACCACCACGGTCTTCGCGTCGAGCTTGATCCGGCCTTCCCGCAGCGACAGGAGCAGGCTCGCGATCGTCCTCGACTGGATCCCGGTCTCACGCGCGAGGTTCTGCGAGGCTGCCGCCGACTGGCAGCAGCCCATGACGCGCAGGCCAGAGTCCGCGAACGCGGCGCCGACCGCCTTGAGCATGGTCGTCTTGCCCGTGCCCGCCCAACCCTCCACGAACGCATGCGCTCCCGTGCCGCAGGCGATGTGCGCCGCCGCCTCCCGCTGCTGCGCCAAGCTCACCGGCACGCCGAGCTTCTCGGCGAGCTCGGACTCCAACGCGTCGAAGCGGCGGTCGATGGCGCGCCGCGGCAGGCGGTGGGCCGTCCTGTCCACGCCTTCCGCCACCCGCCGGCTGATCTCGCGCTCCATGTCGCGAGTCGCGACCGATGTGAAGACCTCGGTCAACTGCTCGGTCGCGCCGAGCCTGACCACCCGCTCGTGAGCCATGAAGCGCCCCAGCTCCTCGATGCACTCCGCGGCCGAGAGCCTGCCCATGGCCCTTTCGCAGATCAAGGCGAGGGCCTCGTTCGACGTCGCGCACGACTGCGTCGCCATCAGCTCGTCGAGGATTGCCCCGTGGTCGATCTCGGACGCCGGCCCGGGTTCGCGGGCGGGCGAGCGCATCGCCGCGACTCTCTCGGGCGTGATGCCGAGCGCCGAGGCCGCCGCCTGGAATGACGCCAAGAGCTCGGCCAAGGGCGGCTCGGCCTTGGCAACGCGCGTGTTGAGGGCGGCGATCTCGCGCGCGGCCGATCCGCGCGCGTCGTCGAGCCCGCGCTCCTGGATGTATTCGGCGATCTCGCGGCTGCGGGTCGACAGCGCGTCGCGCTGCGCGTCGTCGATCCCCGCGATCGCGAAGTAGGGGCCGGCGGCTTGGACGTCGAATCCCAGCCCCTTGAGCCTGTGGGCGAGCTCGACGCGGAACAGAATGCCGGTCGCGAGCTTGCGCTCGAACTGCGGCCGATGCTCCAGCGCGCTCCATTCAGGGCCGTCCTTGCGCTTGCCGACGTTGAACATGAACGCGTGGACGTGGAGCTGCGGGTCGAGCGCGCGGCTGGCGAAGTGGGTGTAGCAGGCGGCGACCGCCGCCTCGGCCTCCTGCTTGACCCGGCCCGCCTTCCCGTGTCGGGTGACGGCCGAGGATTCCGCGTAGCCGAGGGCCGCCTTGGCCGACTCGTGCAGGCAGTCGACGAGCTTCGCGCGCGTGGTGGCGTCAGCCCCCGCGAACGCCGCGGAGAAGTCCTTGGGGGCGGAGAACGTCATGTCCAAGCCCATGACGTGCTTCTCGCCCGCCCCGATCACGAGCGGCTCCCCGGACAGGGGATGGAAGCCCTTGGCCAGCCTCTCGACCTGCTCGGCCTCGGCGATGTCGTCGAGCCCCAGCAGGGCGGCGCCCTTGCACGCCCAGAAGGGCGGCGGGGCGTCCGCCTCCCGCCGGCCCCGCGCGTAATCGTCGAAGTCCGTGCGCTCCCGCGTGGTGGGCGCGCCCAAATAGTGGAGGTAGCCCTTGCCCGCGCCCGAGCCGCTCGCGATTTGATTTGCCGCCGAGTTGATCTTCGTGATCGAGAGCATGGGCCCCTCCGAGGCCTATGCGCTCGACTCGGGGAGGCGGCGCGCGCCGTCCAGCGTCCTCCAGCGGCCGTTGCGGCCGCGATTTGGGCATCTGGTGGTCGCAGTGATCGACCGTCCGTCATGCAGCAAGTCGCGCAGCGCTGCACTTTTGGGCCGGATTGGCTAGTTTGGATTGGACGAATCGAACAAAAAGCCTTGACCCCGCGCGGTAGTCGATGCGCGGTGGGCACCACGGATGGAGCAGCGAAGAGAGGCCTCGGCGCCGATCAATTCACGGCAGCGCGCGCGTCGAGAAGCAGTCCGTCAACGGCGACGGGAACACGCTCGCGGCGGCCCGATCGCCTCATCGAAGCGGCTTCCTCTCATAGGAGAAAGCGTCGGATTTGGGCTCCCTGTCCACATGCCACCTCGCGGCCTCGCGATGCCGGCAACGGGCCTCTATGCCGAGCTCCGACAGGAGCTGGCGGGCCGTCTCGGCGACGTAGACCGAGCGGTGCTGGCCTCCGGTGCATCCGACGCCGATGGTGAGGTATGCGCGGTGATCGCGTTCGTAGGCCAACCACAACGAAGCTTGCGAGGGGCGGGCCTCCGCAAAGCCGCATGGATAGGGGCTTCCAGCGGTGATCGCAGCAAGGTCTTCAGCGCTGCAATTTTGCTGAACGACAGAATCATCGCGCGCGGAAACGATCGTCTGCCAAACGAACGCAAGCGGCGCATCTCTCAAGCCAGCGGTGGCGGAGTAGAACAAACGAAAAACAACAACAACGAGGAGGAGTGGCATGGGAAGCATCATCGAGCGCCCCAAGAAGAGCGGAAAGATCACCTATCAGGCGATGGTCAAGATCCGCGGCCGCAAGGCGGCGGTCAGGTCGTTCGCAGACTCGGCGAAGGCCCGGGAGTTCATCGAAAGCATTGAGTCGGAGCTCAAGCAGGCAGCGAAGCTGCCCAAGCCGCCCCGGGTAATCCTTTCGCCAGACGAGAGGGCCAAGCGCAACGCCGAAGCTTGGGCGAAGGAATGGCTCAAGACCAGCCTTGATCTCTATTTCAAATCCGAGCGCATCTGCGAGCGAACGAAGCAAGCCGGCTCGGCCATCTTCTCGATCACGAAGATCACCGCGATCGGAGGAGACGTGATGCTTGGCGAGCTCGATAAGAAGTGGGTGCGCGACTACATCGCCAAGGCTCGCAACACAGAGACCCACAAGGGCAGCGTCTACGGCTGGGCCACGATCAGGGAGCACATGGCGATCGTCTCGGCCGCGATGAATTGGAGGGCCGACGAACTCGAGACGCCGGGCGCGAAGCTGCCTTTCTCGACCCGAATGCTTCCGAAAAACTGGAAGGTCCACCGGCAGCGCCGCCTCGAAGGCGATGAGCTGAGGCGAATCGTCAGGGGGCTCATCGAGCGCGGCAGGTCGAAGACGGCGCCGCACATGCTCAGGGTGATTCGGCTGGCCCTGCACACAGCCGCGCGCCTCCAAGAGCTCATCCTCGCGGAGTGGAAGGAATTCGACCTCCAGCGGCGCGTCTGGACGATCCCCGCCGCGCACACCAAGGCCACCAAGCAGCGCACCGTTCCCCTCAACAAGGCGGCGCTTCGCGTCCTGAGGACGATGCTCGCGGATCGCTCTGACGGCCCGCGCGTGTTCCACAAGATCGGCTCATCGGGAAGCGCTTCGAACACGTTCTCGAAGCTCACGGAGAAGGTCGGCATCGTGGGCCTGACGTTCCACGATCTGCGCCATGAAGCAATCAGCATGATGGTCTTGAAGCAGCGCAACCTGTCGGTCTTGGAAATCATGGACATCGTCGGACACGCCTCCATGGAAATGCTCCGGATCTACACCAACCTCCGCGGCGACGAGCTCGTGGCCAAGCTCATCGACTAGGACGACCCAAACGCCCGCAACGCTGGGCCACGCAACGCATACCTCACAAGGAGAAAGACATGGATCGCAACTCGGAGGCACCTCACCCATCTCGCATCACCAAGACGCGGAGCGGCGCCGCAGCGAAACGCTGCGCGACGCGCGCTTGCCACCTGCTGCGTCTTTTGCGTCTCGCCGCCGAGACCTGCGCCCGGGCCCAAGAGCTCTTCGGCGCCGAGTGGCGCGAGTTCGACCTCGATCGCCGCATCTGGCGCGTGCCGAGTTCGCGCAGCGGCGATCGACCACGCGTGATTCCTCTTACCGACGCTGCCCTCCGCGCGCTCAAGGCGATGACGCTCGTGGCCGACCCGGCCAGCCCGAGAGTCTTCCATGCAGCCGGGAGCGTCGCGCAGCTGCATCGGACATTCCCCTCGCTGATGCGGCGCATGCGCCGAACGCACGCGAACTTCAACGCTCTTCGCGCGCATGCGATCCAGACCCTTTTGAGAAGGAATCTGACATTCACTCAGACGGCAAGAATCCTAGGGCTGAGCGAATCGGCGATCGCGCGGACCGACCGGCACTTGGCCCACTACACCGCCTTGCCGCCTGGGGCCGATCGCTCGTCCGCGCAGCCACCGGGCCGCAGCGACCGCGACCAATGAACTCAAAGAACAAGGAGGAGACGTGCAAAACATCAAGCAAACAAAGTCCAAGGGCGGCGAACTTCGATATGCGGTGAGTTCACTGTCAAGAACCGGAAGGCCGTCCTTCAGGACGTTCCCGACCCGCGGTGAGGCGGAGGCGTTCGCCGAGCTTCCCGACAGCGCGCGGCCTGCGTTCGAGAGGTCATTCGCCGCCGCGCACGCGGCGAGTCAAATCGGATGGATCGCTCAGAGGGAAGAGCGACTCGCTCTGATGAAGCTTGCCTTGGAGACCTGCGCGAGGCTCGCGGAGCTCCGGTCCGCAAAATGGGGAGACATCGACTTGGACGCGAGGATTTGGAGGATCCCCAACCCACGATCAAGCAGCATTCGTCGCGTCGTTCCCCTGACGCGAGAAGCGGTGTCGATTTTGAGAGGTTTGGAGACGAAAGGCGGGCCGGCCGGCGAGCTCGTCTTCGCCCACGCCGGCAGCCACGGCAAGGTTTCATCCGACATCCCATCGCTCATGGAGGAGCTTGGCCTTCCCCATCACTGCTTCTTCGAACTCCGGCACGCCGCGATCGAACGAATGCGGGAACGCCAAAAGCTGCTAAACACGAAGGAGGTCTCGAAAATCGTCGACTTCCAATTGCGCGCACCACGCAAGGCGAGCAAGCGCGGGGGCAAGGAGCCGCTTCTTCCGACGCAACACGAGGAGGCGATCTGGCGCAAGGTGGGAGGATTGACGATGGGCGCCTCGCATTTGCCGACGACGCCAGGGGATGGCTCCGTGGCGATCCCGACAGGCCCTGAGGGCGCATCCTCGACGCCCGCGCCGAGACTCTCGGTCTTCGAGCGCCGAGCTCGGGCTTGGACCCGCCTCTACGAACTGGCCATCGAGACCTGCGCGAACTTCCGCGAGCTCGCGTCGGCCCGTTGGACGGAGTTCGATTTGACCTCGCGAGTTTGGAACATTCCCAAGGAGCACGCGCGCGGGGAGCGCGACCGGCGGATCTTGCTCTCGAATCGAGCCATCGAAATCCTCCACGAGACGCTCGCCGTTTCCCGGGGCGGACTCGACCGGGTTTTTGGGATGCTTCCCGAAGAAGGGCGATCTCCCGAGCGGTTCGCGGACGCCATGCAAACGCTTGGATTGCCCTGCAAAAACTATTTCGAACTGCGTCGACTCGCCCGCCAACGCTTCGCAGCTTCGTATCCCATGCTCAGCTCTAACGAGCGCGCGCGCATCCTCGGCTACAAGCACCCCATCTAAGCGGGCGCGGTCCGCATCGCAACCATCCATCAAGAACCAAGGAGGCAACATGACCATCATCCACGAAGAAGAAAGCGGGCAAGGCAAGACCTATGCGGTCAAGTTCGGCCTCGGAAAGCATTTGCACACGAGGAGCTTCGCGACTCTTGACGAGGCCGAGGCCTTCGTCGGCGATCGGATCCCCGAGGCGGATCGGAGAAGACTGGCCACCGCGGCGGCGACGGCGGTCCGGCGCGATTCCGAGAGGCCCCGCCATGAGCAACGCGTCGAGCTCATGCGCCTGGCCTACGAGACGTGCGCGCGCCTTCGTGAAATCCACCTCGCGGAATCGAGCGAATTCGACCTCGAACTCCGCATTTGGCACGTCCCCGCAGGACACTCCAAATACAACCGGCGCCGGGCCATTCTCCTCAGCGCCAAGGCAGTGTCCATCCTCAAGGCCCTCCATCGCGCAAGAGACACGTCCGATCCACGCGTCTTTCCCAAAGTGGGCGACCCAAACCGCGTCAGCGTCACATTCCCTTCGCTCATGGCCGACATGGGCCTCGGATTCGCCAGCTTCAGCGAGTTCCGCCAATCAGCGATCGACCGCATGGTGAAGCGCAGTCCGAAACTGATGTTGCAGGAGCTAGAGTCGATCGTCGACAGCCCACTGAGGCTTTTCGACGAGCGCGGCCTCCCCCGCAGCCGCCTGCTACGGTGGCACCGCCTCGACGCCCGCGCGCCGCGAGCGGCGAAGTGAATTCCAAGAGGTGGCGGACGCCGGCGGCGTCCGCGGCATTCGGAATTGTTTATACGAGCCGGATGCCCGCCCCGAGGGCGGGAAGGCTCCGGCTCCTCTATTTTCTTTTCCTATGAAGAGAATCTATAGATGTCCCCCTGGCGTCACCGTGGAGCACGCGATTTCGGCCCCTTCGTCATCGCCAAGCCCGCGCCTGGTCGTCGACGAGCACGCAGTTCGTCGCCGCGAAGCACGCGCGGACGCGTCCAACGGCCATTTTCCGCTGTCTTTGTTCATCTCCCTGCACGCGAACTTCCCCGCATTGCACGCGCTCGTCACGCTCCGGCACGCGACCCTCTCGTCTGAGCACGCGGGCCGTCATCTCGCCGCACGCGGCCAAGCGCGGCTCTTGACCGAACGTGTCGCCGCCAACGCTGAAACCCCAATCCCTCGTCGTCGCCAGGCACGCGATCGTCATTCCATTGCACGCGCTGTTCACCATCAAGCACGCGCAAGGTCTCGTCCAGCACGCGCCGATGCGTGGATGAATCAGATTGCGACGCCTCGACCGACGGAAATCGACACGGGAAAGGCTGTTTTGACTCGCGCGACGTGGCAAGCTCTACGAAAGCGGGTGTCATTGCAACTCTCGGACCGGCAGCGACGCGTGCAAGCGCGTGCTTCAGGGTGACGGACTTGCGTTCGTCATCGCGAAGCACGCGCCTGGCCGCAAACGCATCCGCTTCAGACGAAGCGTTCCAAGGAAATTCATTCAATAAGAGCACTTCCGTCGCGCGCGACACGGCAAGGTCTTCGTGAACGCGGTCGATCTGCGTCCTGATGTCGTCAGCGACTGACCACCGCGCGTGCATCGTAGTGACGAATCCGAGCTCGTCACCGTCAAGCACGCGCCGGCCAGAGATCGACTGGACGGCCCGCGTGGCGTTTCGAGAGCAACTAGCGCGCGATGAGTTTTTCTGTCGCGCGCGACCCGGCGATGTCTCCTTGAGTGCGTCGGATCGCAGCTCTTCAAGTCGCAAAGGGTGCGACCGAGCGCGTGCTTCGCAGTGACGAAGCCGAGCACGTCACACTCAAGCACGCGCCGAAGCTCCGACTTGGCCAATCGAACGCAAGCCTGCCGCGCGCGATGGGACATCTCGGCGATCAATTTCCAGTGAATCGCTGGCGTTAGCGGTCCCGATCGGCATGGCGCGCGGGATCGACTCAGCCCGTGCCTTCGCGGGCGCGTGTTTCATGATGACGAACTTGTTCACAGCGCGACCCCGCCTTTTCCAGCAGCCCGCTTTGGCTTCTGCGGGGCCGGGGCCTGCGCTGGCAGGAACGACGGCTTCTCCCCGCCTTTCGTGATGGCCAAGATCCACCGCGCTGACCGCCGCCCCACCTTCTTGACCTCAAAGCCGGACACCACCTCGGGAGCCGCCGCCTCGAGCTGGCGCATCGCCTTCCGCAGCCTCGCGGGGAAATTCCTCGCAGGGGTGTCGCAGCCGCTCAGCTCGCGGAGGTATCCAAGATCCATGGCTCTGGCTTGGGCATGCGTGCTGAAGAAGTCGTGCAGCCACTGCGCCAACCCGGACGCGAGCTTGGCCCGTCGGTCGCGATTCATCAAAAATTGCTTGTCGCCCATGAGCGCCGGGACGACGAAGTCTGGATTCATTCGGATGTAGAACCTGCCTTGCTCCTCGGCGAACGTCGCCACCAAGGCCCCGACGCCCTTGCAGGACTCCCCGATCTCGAAGTCGACGCGGCATTTCGCCAAGCGCGCGAGGCTCGCGCCGATCGCCTTCAAGTTCCGGCCTCCGAAAGCCTTCGATCCCATGCGCCTGGCGAAGTCCCGAAGCTCGATCTCGAAGGGCTTCCACGCATCCTCGGCTCGCTCCTTGGCCAGTTGCACGGCTGTCTCCCAAACGAGCTTGTCGCGCATGTCCAGCTTGGGTCCGCTCACCTTGAGGACGCAGCCCTGCGCCTTCACGGGCGTCGACGGACCGTGGCTGCCGTCGGAGCTCGAAGCCCTGAACATCGCGCTGCGCGACACGAAGGCGGGGAAGTGGCTGAGCTTTCGCTTGTGGGGCATCGCCGCGGGGCCGTCTCCGATCGCCGCCGATGGTTCGACGTCCTCCGCCGGTTGGGAGACGCGATCGGCCGCGGCCGGCGCGTCGCCTCCGGGCCCCCGTCTAACCGTCTTGGGCGCTGGCCGTGGCTTCGCCGCGCGCGGCAGCTCCGGCGCGTAGGCGCCCCAATCGTCGTCATCCAAGTCGTTCAATTCGCTTCCCATCGCCGCCCTCCTCGCTTCGTTTGGCTATTGCGCAGATTTCATCCACATACCCATCTCAAGGACCGAAGCGAATGTCAATACGTCGCGTCAAGATGGCGCGCATTGGTCCGAATCGAAGCCTCCGGGCTGCGATCCCCATGCGCTCGCGAGCATCGCTCGGCGCGTCCTTCCGTCAGCCGCGCGCGCCGACGGAAACGCCGACCGATGGCGGCGCCTTCGTGGGTCGAGAGGCGCATGGATACGTGAAGGCGGATGCGGGAGAAGGCATGAATGGCGGCGAGACGACGATGGAGAGCGACGCTGTTCCCGAGGCTCAATGCTCGGCCTGTTTCGACCGGTTCGACGCAGTCGGGAACATGGCCGTCCAGGCATCGAGGTTCGAGGCCGCGCTCGGGAGGCGATCCCATCCCAAGCCAAACGATGCTGACGCGTTCGAGCGCGACGAAAGGGCAGGAATCGCCTCGAGGTGGAGCCTTCGCTTTCGAATAGCCGCGAGCGGAGAAAGAGAAAGCCGCGGGCTTGCGCCAACGGCTTTCAGTTTTCCACCTGTTCGGTGGCCTGTGCTGCTGCTTTCTAAACCGCCTACTCGGCGGCTCACTGCTCACTCCACGCGTTTGTCGTCGGCTCTGTTTTCTAAACCGCCTGCTCGGCGGCGCACTAAATCACTTTCGACTACGGATGTGATGACCTGCCTTGGAGCTTTGCGATGGGCGCTTTCGAGCCCACTGGGAAAATATTCGCGCGCCGGAAGTGCGAAGTCAAGCAGGATGGAGGACGGGAGGGGACATGGATGAGAGGCACGCAGTCGAGGGCAAATCGAACGAGGCTGGCTCCGAATGGGTCAGGCTGCATCCGTCGTGGGCCGCGCGCGAGATCGAGCGACGCTCCTGCCTTGACATGCTGATGTCGCGGTTCGGCATCGACTCGGTCCTCGTCTCGGTGCCGCAGCTCGCCCGGGCTCTCGGCATGTCGAGGTCGACGATCTACTCGCGACTCGACGCCGACGACTTCTTCATCCCGCATCGCAACGTCGGCCGCTCGCCCGTCTTCACCGTCGACGACGTCGTGACTTGGTATCTCTCGGGCGGCAAGAGGGCGGAGCCGGCGGGGCGCGCGGCGAACGGCGCCGGACAATCTGAGCGGTGTGGGCGCGACGCCGCGAGCATTGCCATGACTTCGGGCGCGGAGAGTGGCCGGCGCGAGCGCGACATGGCGGTCGACGCCATGGTCGCCAAGGCCATGGCGCGCATTGGAGCCGATCGCCGCTGAGGTCAGCTCAGGCGGCCGCCGCGCCAGACGACCTTGCCGTGGATGCGCAGGTCGGCGGCATCAGTGACCTCGATCGGCTTGAACTCCGCGTTCTCCGACTCGAGCGTCGCGCCGCCCCCGGGCGTTACCCGAAGCCGCTTCACGACCTGGCCGTGACCCGAGACGTGCGCGAGCACGAGGTCGCCGTCGCGCGCCTCGACGTGGGGGTCGACCAGCACCGTGTCGCCGTCCTGGATGTGCGCCCCCGTCATCGACGAGCCCGACACACTCACCAGCAGCTTGCCCTCGGGGTCGACGCCGCCGAACAGGTCGGAGAGCTTGGCCGCGCGGCCAGTCGCCGCTTCGGTCGGCACCGGAGTGCCCGCCGCGACCGCCTCCTCGAAGCGGATGGCGCCGGAGATCGACCACGCCGGGCCGCGCAGCCCTGCCATTTCGAGGCCGACCGGATTGGGCCTCGCCACGCCATGCTCGCGTCGTAGGCTCTCGACCATTCGGTCGAAGCCGCGCAGGACTTCCCGCGGATCCTCGCCGCGCGCAACGATCTCGGCGCGCTGCCGCGCGTGCATGGCGGCGGTCGGATTCATCAGCGGATTGAGCGTCTCGGGCGGCGGCTTTGCCGAGGCCGCCCCGCGCTTGGACGCGTTCCGTTCGTTCTTCTTCGCCACCGGCCTTCTCCGCGCCGCGGGAGTCGCGGCCTCCGGCCGTTTTGCCACGCCGTCCGCCGGAAATCAACGGGGCGGGCGGGAGCCTCGCGCGCGCCGCGCCTCCATGGCGATGCGGCCACGCGCCGATTTGTAGGCAAGCTCCCCGAGGGCGTGCGCCGCGCGGATCTCCGCCGGCTCCATGCCCTTGCGGATGCCGTCGAGGACGGCTTGCGCGTCGGCATCGTGGGCGAGCCCGGCCTTCGCGGCCGCGAGCACTTCTCGGCGGATCTCCTGCTCTTGGCGCGCTTCGAGCATTTCCTCGGGAGTTCGCGAGAACTCGTCGTCGCGGTCGTCCCTCGCGCGGAGCTGGGCCTCCTCGCAGAACTCGATGGGGATCGAGACTCGCTTGCGGTCGCGGCGGTCGACGCTGACGATGCTTCGCATCGCCTCGTAGAGGAAGGCTCCGATGGGGATCGAGCGCTCCCAGGCGCGAGAGCCGCTCAGGACGCGGTCGATCGCCTCGTGCAGCAGGTCGGTGCCGCTGTCGTAGCGGCTCCCCTCGAGCCTCTTGGCCGAGAAGTTGCAAAGGCTCAGACGCGTGTCGTCGTCCATGCCTTCGATGGCGTCGAAGAAATCTGATTTTTCTTGTGGAGTCATTGGGCTTCCCGCGCGTTCGTTGTTTTGCGATGTCGTGTGTCCGTGTTCGTCTTCGGGCGAGGCGCCTCTTGCGCCGCCGCCCCGCCTCCTTTAGGCGCCTCAGGAGGGCGCTCGGCAGGCTCCTCCGACGGGCGGCCGCCCCATGGCGTCGTCGCTGCGTCCGAGATCGGCATTCCCCCGATTCGATATGCCGGCGTCGGCCCGACGTTCGCCATTTATTTGGGCGCGGCTCGATCGGCGGCGCAGGCCAGGACGGACGGCGGCGCCGAAGTTGCGCGGGCTGCGCATGGGCTTCGTGGCGCCACCGGACGGCGCCGAGGAGCCGCCATGTCGGAAAGGACCGTCTTCGATTGGGGGCAGCGCTCCCACCTCGCGCCGTCGATCAAGCGCGCCGACCCGCTCGCGTGGGCGGCCGAGAGCGCCTTCCACGGAACCCTCTTGGGCCTGCTCGCGCTCTGGGCGCTGTGGCGGCCTCTGCTCTGGATCGACGGGCCGCCCGGGGGGCTCTCCGAGCACTTGGGGATGCTCGCTAAGCTCGGCGTCCACAAGCTGCTGCCGATGGCGTTCGCGCCCGACGCGCGCTTTTACGTGGAGTGGCTGGCGAGCCTGCCCGGCGCCGCCCGGTTCGCTCTGATCTGGCGCGTCGCTGTCGCCGCGATGCTGTTTGTCTTGCCTTGGCCGCTGCTGGCGTCGAGCCGGCTGCGGGGGCGCGACGGCCTTGTCCATCTGCGCGGCTCGACCAGGCTCTCGGGGAAAGAGGCGGCGCGAGCGCTCGCGGGGAAGCTGCGCAAGCGCGCGAAGCGTCGTCCCGACCACGAGGTCGCGCCGGGCGTGCCGTTCCCGGCAGACCTCTGGACGCGGCACATGCTGATGGTCGGAGGGACGGGCGCCGGCAAATCGACCGTCGTGAAGCCGCTGATCCAGAAGATCGTCAAGGCGCGCGAGCAAATGCTGCTGTTCGACCCGAAGGGCGACTTCACCATGGCCTTCGCCGAGCCCAGCATCCTCGCGCCTTGGGACGCGCGAAGCCTCGCGTGGGACATCGCGAAGGACATGCGCAACCTGCTGGACATGCGCCGCTTCGCCGCGACGACGATCAAGGAGAGCCACGACCCGATGTGGTCCAACGCCTCGCGCCAGTTGCTGGTCGGCCTGTTGATCTACTTGAAGAAGACGCGCGGGAACGACTGGGGCTGGGCCGAGCTGCGCGACCTGGTCTCGCTTCCGCACCTGAGCCTGCGCAAGATCATGGAGCGCTGGCATCCCGAGGCCGTGCGGGCGGTCGACAAGGCGTCCGTCACGACGGCCGGCATCCTGATCAACCTGTCGTCGTTCTGCTCGTCGATCTTCGACTTGGCGGAGGCGTGGGGCCAGACGCCGAAGTCGCGCCGCGTGAGCTTCGTCGAGTGGATCCACGGCCGCTCGCGCTTTCGGCAGATCATCCTGCAGGGGCACGGCGCCTACGTCGAGCTCACGAAAAGCTACGTCGAAGGGATCGTCGGGCTGATATCCGCGCTGGTCAACAGCGTGGAGATGGAGGACAGCTTCGATCGAAAGATCTGGTTCCTCGCCGACGAGTTCGCCAAGATGGGCAAGGTGCCGGTGCGCGAGCTGTTCGAGGTCGGGCGCTCTCGCGGCGTGCGCTGCGTCGTCGCCTGCCAAGACTTCGCGCAGCTTGAGGAGATCCACGGCGCGCAGATGGTCAAGGCGCTGATCGGCATGTGCGGGACCCTCGTCGTCGGGCAGATCACGCAAGGCGAGACCGCGGAGCAGCTCTGCAAGGCGTTCGGGACGCGGGAGGTCGAGCGTGCCAACGTCTCGGCGTCCTCATCGGGCGCGCCCGGAAGCCAAGGCTCCTCGACGCTCTCGTTCAGCCGCGAGGAGGTGCCACTCTACAAGCCTTCGGAGCTGACGTCGCGCCTGGGGCCCACGCCCGCGGGCGACGGCGTCGTCCTCGCGCTCTTCACCGGCGGCGACGCCTACGAGCTGACCTGGCCGCTCTTTCCCATGGTCAAGCGCCGCGCGCGCAACGTGCTGGCGGATTGGGCGAAGGAGGTGCAGATCGAAGCGATCCCGGATCCGGAGCCCCCAAGCGACGTCAATGGAGCGACGCAAGAGGCCAGCGTGGCCGGCGGCGGCCGCGGCGCCGACGCGTCTTCGCAAGAGGGCGGCCCATCGCCCGCGCAGTCGCTTCCCTCCAAGGCGGTGGGAAGCGAGGGCGCTGAGCAAGAGGACGACCTCGTGCGAGGGCTCTGCGAGGTCTTCGACGCGGCGTCGGTGGTGAAGCCAGCGCGCGAACTCCCGCCGCCCATGGCCGTCGACACCGCCATGCGCGGCGATGCCCGCGAGGAGCTTTCACCGCTGTTCGACGCCGCGGCGGAGCTCGCCGCGTTGAAGCTGGGGCTCGGGGCGGTGGGCGTGGCGTTGCACGCAGCGTCTGCCCTGGATGCAGCTGCGCCCAGTGGACGCGGCGCAGCGCATAGGGGGCCGGTCGACACGAGCGAGCGAAGGCTCGATCCGGAGGCGAGGAGACTTCGTTGACGCGGTGAGGCCGCAGTCGACAGGGCCTACCGTTCGCGTGCGCCCGCCACACCGCGCGCGCCGTTCGTCTGCTTTGGCTGCCGTGAGCAACTCTGCTGCGGCGGAGTCCCAGGTTTGCGCGCATATCCGTCGTGGGCGGGAGCGGTTCCGGCCCGAACCAGGAGAACGAGATGCAGAACAAACATTCCCGCGAACACATCGACCTGCTTGCCGACGGCCACGACGTCGAGCGCGAAGGCGGCGACCCGCTGCAAGAGCTCATGGTGCTTGTCGACGACGACGGCGAGGTCCACAACGTCGACATGGACGCCGGCCCGCGCAAGAGGGCCGGCGTCGAAGGCGTCGACGAGCTGCTGCTCGAGATCCAGCGGCGGCCGCCGTCGAGGCTGAACACGCTGATGCACCGCGTCGCGCAGAGCTTGATGGCGCTTCGCGGCTTGCGAGTCGCCGAGACCGACCGTTGGAGGGCCGATCGCGTTCCGCAAGAGCACTGGCGAGCTCTCGCCGACGAGGCGCTGGGCCTCCTATCCGACGCCGCCCGTAGGGAGCTCGACGAGCAGCGGCTCATGGAGTCCATGCCAGAAGCGGAGCGCCAATCGTTCCAGAAGGTCTGCGACTCCCGCCGTGGCCTCAACGTGTTCCGAAAGGCCTTCGAACGCGAGCGCGAAGCGTGGGAGCAAGCCTATTGGCAGCGAGCGCTCGACGAGTCCTTCGGGAAGATTCCGTGGGCCGGGCCCAGGCACCTTAACGCCCGAGGATGACCAAAGCGGCCCACCACGGGCCGCTGTTCATCGTCAGCGGTCGGATTCGAGGGAAGCGATGCTTCTAGTGCTGTTGTCGCCTGTTCGCTTAGCATGCCAGCCTAGCGTGTTGACTAAACCGGGAGCGTTTGATGGCGGCAGCAGTTAACTTGGACGCGTTGATTCCGCGCGAAGATTTCGCTGTGCAGGGAAGCGGCGATGAAGCGCCTGTGCACCAGACCATCCAAGTTCGTGACTTGGAGAAGGCTTCTTTCTTCTTCGGAGCGATCCGCAAGCCCGACTTCCAGCGCGAGACCTCCGAGTGGGCGCCAGACCGAGTAGTCGGTTTGATCAGAACCTTCATCGAAGGTGAACTCATTCCTGCGGTGATTCTGTGGAAGAACCGCGAGCTCCTGTTCGTGATCGACGGGTCCCATCGCCTCAGCGCCTTGACCGCCTGGGTGCAGGACGACTATGGGGACGGCGATGTGTCCCGCACGTTCTTCGACAACATCATCCCCGACGAACAAATTAAGGCTGCCAAGAGCACCCGAGAGTTGGTCGAGAAGACCATCGGATCGTATGCCAACTATAAGAAGGCGATCGAAAATCCGGAGAATTTCGGGCCGGACGTCGTGGCTCGATCCCGGCGGCTGGGCAGCTTGGCGCTGCAACTTCAGTGGGTGCGTGGCGACGCGCACAAAGCCGAGGATTCGTTTGTTCGCATCAACCAGCAGGCGGCGATGATCAAGCCGCCGGAGCTGGAGTTGATCAAGAGCAGAAAGAAGCCCGGCGCGATTGCGGCGCGCGCAATTCTCCGTAGAGGAACTGGCCATAAGTATTGGTCTCAGTTCTCTGCCGAGATCCAAGCGAGCATCCAAGAAATTGCTTCGGACATCCATCAAATGATGTTCGAACCCAACCTGAGCTATCCGTTGAAGACCCTCGATCTTCCGGCCGGAGGATCGGTCTACTCGGGGACGGCGCTGCGAATGGTCTATGACTTCGTGGCCTTGTCGGTCGGAACCACCGATCCTGCCGATGATGAGCAAGGGCAGCGCACCCTCGACTATTTGACGCGCACGCGCCGCGTCATGCGTCTTTTGCTAAGCAACCACGCGTCTTCGATGGGCTTGCATCCCGCGATCTACTACTACAGCTGGACCGGCAAGCAACAGCCAATCCTCTTCTTGGTCGTGTCGGCGCTCTTGGTGCAAATGGAGCGAGACAAGCAACTGGACGCCTTCACGCGCGTCCGCGCGAAGTTTGAGGAGTTTCTCGTATCCAATCGATCGCTGCTCAATCAAGTGATTCGCAAGTTCGGCACGAAGGATTCAGGTGGCAAGCACTTGACGGGCTTTTATCGTTTCGTGCTCGCGGAAATTGAGCGGGGAAGCTCCGCCGAGGGCGTGATCTCAGCGCTCACCGCCGCCAGGGAATTCTCCTACGTGCAGCCCGCCGAGTCGGCCTATGAAGGCGCGCCGGCGGCGAAGTTTTCAAGCCAGGTCAAGTCCGGTGTCGTCTTGGCGCAGTTGTTGCCAACTGCCCTGCGATGCAAAATTTGCGGAGGTTACGTTCCTTCGCAAGCCATATCCATCGACCACGTCGATCGGCGATCCGCCGGCGGGTCTTCGGCCGCGTCAAACGCGGCGGTGACGCATCCCTATTGCAATACGACCTTCAAGCGTTAGGTTTTTGACCGGCGGCGGAGTCTGTCCCGCTCTCGCTCGGCCGGCGATTCTTTGGCCCAAGCTCACTCCATGAGCTCCGGCCAACCGACGATGGATGCTCTCGCACCCTTGAGGTCGACGCCGCCGTCGGGCGATGGCCGTTGTTGCACGCGGGCAGGAGGGCTCGGGAAAGAAAGCCTATCGTTTCGCGCAGGAGAGGCTCTTCCTGGCACAATCCCGTCTGAACTATGACTCAGCGCACCCCTATTCCGGTGATCGATTTGTTCGCCGGACCTGGAGGTCTTGGCGAGGGATTTTCGTCCTTGTCCGACGCGGACGGCCGCCGCCGATTCGAGATCAAGGTCTCGATCGAAAAGGACGAAATCGCTCACAAGACGCTCTCTCTTCGAGCCCTCTTTCGAGCATTCCCGGACGGGAAGGTTCCAGACTGCTACTACGACTACGTCAAGGGAAAAATCACACGAGCCGAGTTGTTTGCGCACCCAGATGCATCGGAGCAAGGGATGTCCGCGCTTGCGGAGGCGAGGTGCGCCGAGCTAGGAAAAACGCCCCATCAGACGATCGACGGGTGGATTCGCAAGGCGGTTGGCGATGCGAAGGAGTGGGTGCTGATTGGGGGGCCTCCATGCCAAGCGTATTCCGTCGCCGGCCGCGCGCGGATGCGTGGAAAGGACAAGGAGGCCTTCGAGAGCGACAAGCGGCATTTCCTTTACACGGAATATCTGCGGATCATCAGGCTGTTCAAACCTTCGGTCTTCATCATGGAGAACGTCAAGGGCATACTCAACTCCAAGCATGGCGGGTCGCCGATCTTCGACCGCATATTGGCGGACTTGCGGTCTCCTGGCGACGGCTCGGCGTATTTGGTGCGCTCTCTTGTCGCCGCGGGGGACGAGCCGCAGCCGCTGGATTTCCTGATCGAGTCCGAAAAGTATGGCGTTCCGCAAGCGCGGCACCGCGTCATCTTGTTTGGGATGCGCTCTGACGTGGCGGAGAAAGCGAGCGCAGCTTCTCAGGGCTTGGATAGATTCAACCTCAAGCCCGCGGCGCAGCAAGTGAGCGTCCAAGTCGCCTTGGGAGGGCTGCCTCGTCTACGAAGCAGGCTCTCGCAGAAGAACGACTCCCACAAAGTTTGGCGCTCCGTGTTGAAGTCGGCCCCGAAGTCGCTCAAGCTTTGGCGCTCGCCTCTGCGCACTGAAATCGAAGACGCGATGTCGAGGGCGTGGACGGCGGCCGAACATGTGGTTTCATCCGGAGGTCGCTTCGAGGAGCTCGCCGTCAACTTGGACGCCGCGATGCCCGCCAAACTGCGCGATTGGCTCGCCGATTCGAAGCTGGGCGGCGTGTTGCAGCACGAGACCAGGGCTCACATGGCTTCCGACCTGCATCGCTACTTGTTCGCCTCGTGCTTCGCGATGCTGCAAAAGTATTCGCCCAAGCTTCGGATCTACCCGCCGAAGCTGCTGCCCGATCATGAGAACATGAAGGTCGAAGCGATCCCGTTCATGGATCGCTTCCGCGTTCAGCTAGCCCACGAACCCTCGACCACCGTCGTCTCGCACATCTGCAAGGACGGGCACTACTACATCCATCCCGATCCCGGGCAGTGCCGGAGCTTGACGGTTCGCGAGGCCGCCCGTTTGCAGACTTTCCCCGACAGCTATTTCTTCGAAGGCAATCGAACGGAGCAATACCACCAAGTCGGCAACGCCGTCCCGCCGTGGCTGGCCCGTCAGATTGGACAGGTCGTGTTCGACTTCATGGAAGCCACGAGGCGCTGATTTCCCCCAAGCCCTCTTGGCCTTCGATCCATTCCGACAAGATCGTCGAGAGTTTGCCGAGTAATTCGGCATCGCGCGTTCCACATTCCCATACGGTCAAGACTCGCCAGCCCGACGATCGGAGGGCTTCGGTGGCGCGAAGATCGCGCTCCACGTTGCGCTCGAGCTTTGCCTTCCAGAACTCCGGCCGCGTCGCTGGCAGCTTGGCGTTCTTGCAGCCCGCGTGCATATGCCAAAAGCAGCCATGCGCGAAGATCGCGACCCTTCGGCCGGGAAGCACGACGTCGGGGGAGCCCGGCAAATCCTTGCGATAGATTCGAAAGCGGTAGCCGGCGGCGAATAGCGCCTTGCGCACGAGCACCTCGGGCTTGGTGTCCCTGCCCTTGATGCCCGACATCATCCGGCTGCGCACCGCTGGGGAGACTACGTCGGCCATGGGTCCTCGCGGCAGGCGGCGCGCCCGCTGCCAAGTTATTTCACTTCCGGGATGTCGGCTGCGGGCTCCGAGTAGCTCGCTCCCATCACGGCCTCGCGGCACTCGGGCCGCTTGGCCCACTCTGAGACCATCTTCCCGCCCGAGGACGCGTGCAGGACGTCGTTGACCTCGCGGGCCCAAACGGCGATCTGCGAGAGTAGTTCCGGCGACGCCGCCTGCTTTGCCCAAACCCGGTCGAGGTCGATGCGAGGGCCGAGCTTCTCGGCGACGAGCGCCACAGTGTAGGCCGTGACGTTGGCTTGGAAGGCCTGGAACATTGGGCGTAGCAGCTTCTGCGCGTCCCGGTAGATCTTCGCCTTGGCGACCATCGCCTTGAAGTCGGCCACGGTGGGCGGCGGCGCCTCCTTGCCGTCGGCGGAGGTCAGCGCGGCCATGAACCTGTCGAAGTTCTTTTGCGACCCGAGGCTGACGACGTCCGGTCGCCTGTCCCACGCAGTGATGTATTTGGCCAAGTCGGTCTTTGTGATGCGGCGCCCGGTCGGGATCGCTTCCTTCAGCGCCTTGAGCTTGGCTGGTGTGGCGCCTTCGCGCGCGAGCAGCGTGTTGTAGCTTCCGGCCGCCCGCTCGTAGAACCATTGACCAACCCCGTCAGGGCAGTAGACCGAGCGAGAAAGCTTCTCGATCTCGACGTGGAACGGCTTGTTGGCCGAGAGGTCCGATTGCCGCACGGCGTTCTGCGTGTTGGCGAACCGCGAGATGTCGGAGACCAAGGCTTCCTCCTTCGTGGAGTCCTGGGTCCTCATGATGATGATCTTGGCCGGCACTCGCACGCGGCTGAGGTCGGTGTCGGGATACTTCCGCTTGGCGAAGTAGATGGACGCGGTCGTCTGGCCGCCGTTGACGATCTGCAAGCCCTTGAGCCAGGCGATGCCGGGCGAGCCGTCGCCCGCCTTGCCGAGCCGCATCTCGTCGGCCACGATCACCAAGCCGTTGTTGAAGGCCATGAAGCGCTCGGGGGCTGAGCGCAGCGTGGCCTGGATGCCGGCGTTCACGCCCTTGGCCTTGACGCTCAGGAAAGAGCGCACGTTGGCCTCGAGCAGCCGGCCGCCAAACTTCTCGTAGAGCAGCCTCAACGCTTCGGCGGGAATCGCCGTCAGGGCGTAGTCGTAGTCGTCGTTCTCTCCGGGCACGAAGACGCAGGGCAGGGGCGAGCCCGAGGCCTCGGAGAAGTCCACGACGAGCTCGTCGCGCGCCTTGCCTTCGGAGGTGTGCCGATGCAGGCGTTCGATGTCCATGACCTCGAGCCGGACGGCTTTGCCGCCGACTTCCTTGGTCTTGAAGCTCTTCGACTTCGCGACCCGGTCGGTGATGACGTAGACGCGGATCTGCTCGAGGTCGTCGTAGATCGCCTGCAGAGTCTCAGCAAGCGAGCGCACGTCGCTCGACGGATCGAGCTTCGGCGCCATCTTTCCCTCGGCGCACAGCGTCAAGAAGCGCAGGCATTGCCCGAGGGCCGTCTTGGTGTCGGTGTCCGAGATCGGAGTGGGTTCGTCGGCGTTGGCGTAGAGGCTCACGAACAGGTCGAGCTGGTCGTTCTCCTCCGACATGGCGTAGCCGCTCAGGCGCAGGTTGGCGTTGCCGACCTTGCCCTCAAAGTGGCACTCGACTGGATCGAACGTCATTCCGATCTCCGACATGTGCTCCATCACGATGCCGCAGAAGACGAGCTCCTCATACAGCGCGCCGTCGCGCATTTGCGATCGGACGGCGGCCTGCGTCTCGCGCAGGAATTCAGGCAGATCCATTCTCAGACGACTCCCAGTTTCTTCAATGCGCCCGCGAACCCGACGTCGTAGCCCGGCGCCTTGTCGAGGTCGAGTTCATACATGGCCCTCATGATGCCCGCCGGCACGTTTCCCGCCGTCAAGCGAGGGAAGCCGGGGTGGACTTCGACCACGCGCGTGCCGGCATGCTCGAATCGGCGCGCATAGCGGTTGGCGTGCGCGTCGATGTAGCCGGCCGCCATGAGGCGCTCCGTGAAAAGCCGCTCGGCCTCCGCGTCGCCCTGGATGGCATCCCTGGCGGCCTGCGCGACCTGGGGCAGGCTCTGCCCGCCGGGCGTCTGACGAAGCCGCACGCTCGCCACGAAGAGCGGCTGACGCGTGGCATCGTCGAGCTGATCGAGCGAGCCGATCTTCGCTGGAAATCCAATCGCTGAGATCGAGGACTTGACCTCGATGGCGCCGGTTCCCAAGTTGAAGTCCTGGATGCCGTCGAGAGGCCCAACCCACGCCTCCAATGCCGCCGAGGCCGGCGCACCCATCTCCACGATGGATCGCAGGCACATCAGCTCGCCGACGAGGCCGATCTCGGCCTCGGGACTCAGCGCCTGCGTCCCTTTGCGCATGAACTCCTGCCAGGCGCCTACGCGTCCGACGAAGAGCCGTAGAAGCTTGGGCTCGGCCGCGCCCGTCGCGGCGGCCTCGTCGATGGCCCCGACGACATCGCATGCCATGGACGCGAAGAGCCCGTCGGGCCCCGCCGATTTGCGG
>FTCK01000411.1_pt1 | contig 22085 bp, 20 predicted proteins | sample 1639711 | NCBI WGS metagenome assembly FTCK01 (sample SAMEA3914869, study PRJEB12502) | metagenome | biome: forest; material: soil | place: USA | collected 2012-03-12 | depth 0.1 m | reverse complement strand
GTGGTGAGGCGGTGGCGATCAACGTCTCTTCGATCGCCGCGTTCTCCGGCATCGGCAGCAACCTCGCCTATGCCGGCGCCAAGGCAGCCGTGGATGCGTTGACCAAGGCGCTGGCAAAGACACTCGGCCCGGACATTCGCGTGCTCGCCGTCTCGCCCGGCGTCGTCGACACGCCGTTCGTCGCCGGCCGCGACGCCGGCTTCAACGCTCGCGTCGGCGCCTCGATTCCCCTTCGGCGCGTGGGCGTGGCCGATGACGTGGCAAGTGCCATCGTCGCCTGCACCACATCGCTGCGCTACGCGACGGGAAGCATCTTCGTGGTCGACGGCGGCCGCCATCTCGGCTGAACTCAAGGAACTTCATGGATTGCCCCACCATCCTCACCTGCGCCGTCACCGGCAACCTGACGACTCCGCAACAGACGCCGCACCTGCCCATCACGCCGGCGCAGATCATCGATGAGTGTCTGGCCGCGGCTCAGGCTGGCGCGGCGGCCGTCCACATCCACGTCCGCGACCCTCATTCGGGCGTCCCTTCGATGGATCTGGCGCTGTACGAGGAAGTCGTCAGTGCTCTTCGCAGGCACAAGCCGGAGCTGATCATCAACCTGACCACCGGACCTGGCGGCCGCTTCGTCCCGAGCGCGGACGAACCCAAGCTCGCCGCCCCGGGCACGACGCTGATGCGTCCCGAGTTGCGGGTCCAGCACATCGCTGCGCTGAAGCCCGACATCTGTTCTCTCGACCTGAACACGATGAATTCCGGCGAGCAGGTGGTCGTCAACACGCCCGCCAACGTCACGCGGATGGCCAAGGTGATTCGCGAGGCCGGCTCGGTGCCCGAGCTCGAGATCTTCGACAGCGGTGACCTGGTGCTTGCCAGGAAGCTGATCGACGACGGTGTCCTGGACGGCCCGGGCATCTACACGATCGTCACCGGCGTGCGATACGCCTTTCCGTTCTCGCCGGCCACGCTGGCCTATGCGCAGAGCCTGATGCCGCGCGGCGCGCAGTGGTCGGCATTCGCCATCGGCCGCCAGGCCTTCCAAGCCGTCGCCCAGTCGTTCCTCATGGGCGCCAACGTCCGCATCGGACTGGAGGACACCGTCTACCTCGACAAGGGGCGGCTGGCACGGAGCAACGCAGAACTTGTCACCAAGGCCCGGCGAATCGTCGAAGGCCTGGGGGGACACCTGGCGACATCTGCCCAAGCCCGTGATGCCTGGCACTTGCCTCCCACGAACAGCCGCTGACGCGGGCCCGGACACAGTCATTGATCAACCTGAAAGCAAGGACCAAGAAATGAGCAACTCGAAAGCTCCCATGAAACTGGTGTTGACCGAGAGCGCTGCCGACGCGAAGGGGCTGGCGCCCAAGGTGCTGCCGGCCGAACTGCCGCAGATCAAGGCGGATCACGCCGTGGTCGAAGTCAAGGCCGCCGCGGTCAACCCGAGCGATGTCAAGGCGGCGCTCGGCCTGATGGCGCACGCCGTGTGGCCGCGGACACCGGGACGCGACTTCGCGGGCACGGTCGTCGCCGGCCCGCGAGGATGGGTGGGCGTCGACGTCTGGGGAACGGGCGGCGACCTCGGCGTCACGCGCGACGGCACGCATGCCCGGTATCTCGTCTTGCCTCTGTCGGCGCTCAGTCGCAAGCCGGCGAGCGTATCCGTGCCCGCGGCGGCGACGGTGGGCGTCCCATTCATCACCGCCAACGAAGGCCTGCGCCGTGCCGGCCTCACGGGCGGCGGACAGACCGTTCTGATCTTCGGGATCAATGGCAAGGTGGGCCAGGCAGCAGCACAACTGGCAACTCGTTCCGGGGCGCGCGTCGTCGGCGTCGAGCGCGGCACGGCGCGCTACATCGGGCACGCCAGCAGCACAGTGACTGTGCTGGACGGCACGAACCCCGACATCGCGCAGAGGCTCCAGGACGCGACCGACGGGCGAGGAGGCGACATTGCCTACAACACAGTGGGCTCACCGTACTTCCAACTGGCGCTCGACAGCCTGGCCGTCGGCGGTACACAGATCCTCATCAGCACGATCGAACGGCAAGTGCCGTTCGACATCCTGGGCTTCTATCGCCGCAATCTGCAGATGATGGGCGTGGACAGTCTCAAGCTCACGGCCAGCCAGTGCGCGCAGGTGCTCAACGGCCTGCTGCCCGGCTTCGACGACGGCTCGCTCAAGGCATTCGAGGTCGAGGAAGCAACGCTCATTCCGCTCGACCAGGCTGGGGATGCGTACCGACGTGTCCTCGAAGGGTCGATGGACCGCATCGTCCTGGTGCCCTGATCGGTACGGGAGGCCACCGATGCACGTCGTTCACATCGCTGACGCTCCCGCCTATGCGGCGTCGGGCCACAGTGGCATGCGCATGAGCCGCCTCCAAGGCAGGGAGGCCGGCCCAAGCGACACCGTCTGGATCGGTGTCTCCCTGATCGAGCCAGGCGGCGGCACCACGATGGGCACCGCGGCAGTCGAGAAGTTCTACGTCGTTCTCGACGGGGAACTCGAGATGCACGCCAGCGGCCCCACCGGCCAGTCGGTGGCGCGCCTTGGCAAGCTCGACAGCTGTCGCATCGAGCCAGGTGAAGGCAGGCAGCTCTTGAACAGGTCCCGGGCACCGTGCACCGTGCTGCTGATCATGCCCGATGTCGGTTGATCGGCAATGCCAAGTCCTTGGCGAGCGGCCGTTCGACCGAGAGGATCCAAGACGATCGACGACCCTCTAAAATCAGAACGTCAAGCTTCATTGCATCGAGCGACTCAACGTCAGGCCCTCAACGTGGATTCCGTCGAAAAGCTGTTGTCCGAGTGGGCCCGCGAGCGGCCGGATCATGACGCTGCGCCGGTCGGCATGTTCGCGCGCGTGATCCGCATCGCAGCGATCATCACGCGCAGCGCCGAGAGGTGGCTCGCACCACTGGGCTTGACCTGGGAGTCGTTCAGCATGATCGTCACTCTCCGCAGGGCGGGAGAGCCGTTCCAGTTGCGACCGCTCGAACTGCTGCAGGACTCGCTGCTGAGTTCGGGGGCCATGACCAATCGGATCGATCGCGTCGAAGAAATGGGCTTGGTCGTTCGCCTTCGCGACCCGAACGACCGTCGTGGCGTCATCGTGCAGTTGACCCCTCGGGGCCGTGCGCTGGCGGATCAGGCCTTCGACCTTCATGTCGAGAATCTGAAGGCGCTGCAGCAGACCATGTCCAAGTCCGATCGCAAGGCGTTGACCTCGCTGCTCGCGAGCTGGCTTTCGGACCTGGAACGCCCAGTCTGAACTGTCGCTGGTGACTCCGCGACAGGGCCGCGCAGCGATTCAAGCACGAGTGCAGCGTGCAGCTTGCCGCGACCGCGCACTTCCTCTTCAAGTGGCTCAACGTGCCCGCGGTGCCGATGACCGGCTGGTGGGCAGGGCCAAGGAAATCAACACCGAGCAAGCGGGCCGCCCGACTCGAGACAGCATTCGGCGAAGTGAACACGATCACGCGCCATCGAGGCGTCATGCGTGTGCGCCAACCGATCTGTAGCCCGGGTTTCGCCACCAGGCCAAGGACTCATTGCGCCAACTCGCATATCACCCTGCGAGCGGCATTTCATTGCATTGCCGCACGGAATGGTCTCAAACAGCAGTCCGTCCAGGCTCACGTCAATGCTCCGAGCTATTGGAAGGTCCTTTCAAAGGACTAGTGCCCGCATTTCGTTGACCCTACCTGTCGCCAGCGGTCGAATGAATGCGCACCGGAACTGATCCGATCAAACCTCGCAAAGGACACTGAAATGGCAAACAAGCGCACTCGCATGACCCGCAGCAACACCGCGGTTCTGCTCATCGACCATCAAGTCGGCCTGCTGACCGGCGTGCGGGACATGCCCGTCGCCGAACTCAAGCACAACGTCGTCGGCCTGGCCAAGGCGGCCAAGGTGCTGGGCCTGCCCATCGTCCCCGTGACGACGGCGCGCGACAGCATGTGGGGGCCCACGACCCCTGAACTGCAGGTCGCGCTCGGCGGCGCGGAGATCATGGACCGTTCGACCGTGAACGCCTGGGACTATGCCCCGTTCGTCGCCGCCGTGAAGGCGACCGGCAAGGATCACCTGATCATCGCGGGCCTGTCCTTCGAGGTGTGCGCCTCGCTGCCCGCCATCTCGGCATCCGCCGAGGGCTACGAGTGCGTCGTCGCCATCGATGCCTGCGGCACCTTCACGGACGCGAAGCGCGAGGCTGGCATTTCCCGCCTGTCGACGCTCGGCATCGAGGTGTCCGACTACGCGACGCTGATGGTCGAGATCATGGGCGACAACGCCGACCCGAAGGTACTCGAGGTCTACGAGGCGCTCGACATGCCGTTCGCAGTACTGATGGGACAAGTGGCGACAGCATTGTCGAAGTAAGCGGTGGGTCGTCAGCCGCAGGAAGAGGTCCTGCTGCGACGACCCGCAATCAGACACGCCCGTTCATGCGGTATTGCATTGCAGGCCGCATGATCCGCGCTTTCACGTTGTGCTTACACACACGCACCACCGGTGCCGCGCCAGGCAAGGACTCAGCCTTTGGAAAATCTCGACCTGGTCGTACTGCGGGCTGTTCGCGACTGGCGGCGCCGCGGGATCGAATGCATCCTCTTGACGGTCGCTCGCACCTGGGGCTCCTCACCGAGGCCGGTGGGGTCGCTGATGGCATTGAACTGCCATCGAACGATCGTCGGATCCGTCAGCGGTGGTTGTGTCGAAGATGACCTGTTGGATAGCTATGCCAGCGCCGATCCTTCTCAGGCAGCAAGTTCCAGGTTGAGCAGAAGCCACGGTGCCATGTTCATCCGCTACGGCGTCTCTTCGGACGACGCTCGACGCTTCGGATTGCCTTGCGGCGGTTCTCTGGAATTGCTGGCGGAGTTCAATCCGTCGCTGCAGTCTCTCGAGCGCCTCGTGGACAGCATCGAGGCTGGCTGTCTGACGAGGCGAATCGTTCACCTTCCGGAAGGGCGCGTGGAGCTGGTCGCGACTGGCCGGACCGAGGCATTCGATGTGAACTAGGCGACCGTCTCGCAGACACTCGGGCCGGCCTACCGTATGTTGCTCATCGGCGCAGGGCAGCTTTCCGAATACCTTGCAACGATGGCGCTGTTCTCCGGCTTCGCTGTCACGGTGTGCGACCCGCGGGAGGAATACCGCGGAAGCTGGAGCGTGACAGGCGCACGCCTCGTCCACGACATGCCCGACGACGCAGTCCTGGCCTTCAGACCGGATGCGCACAGTGCCGTCATCGCGCTCACGCATGACCCGAAGCTGGACGATCTGGCGCTTCTGGAAGCACTCGGTACGGCCGCAATGTATGTCGGCGCGATCGGCAGCCGACGCAACGATACTGCGCGGAGATCGCGCCTGGCAGAGCACTTCGATATGCCGCCCGCCGCACTGAAGCGCCTTCATGGACCGATCGGGCTGTATATCGGCAGCAAGACGCCGGCGGAGATTGCGGTCAGCGTCATGGCCGAGGTCTTGGCCGTGAAGAACGGCGTGCAGTTGTCCGCGCTTGCTTCGGTCGGCGTCGCAAAAAACCACTTGGGCCAATCCGCGGCAGCTTGATTCTCCGCAGGATCAACTCACCGCGCGCAGCCGCAATCCACGATGCTTGCGCATCGTTCGGCACCCAACAGGGATGCGTCAACGACCGCTGAAACGTTCAACCTCGGATCCGCCGATCATTGACTTGGTCGAGTGAGCGTACTGATATCGACGCGAATGCGCCCCGCCCTACTACGCAATGCGCACCGCGCGAGGGAAAGCCTCTGCAATGTGATCGATGAATGCCCGGGTTGCTGCCGTCATGCCGCGCCGAGAGGGCATCAACGCAGAAATCGTCGAGTCGGCTGCCACCCAGTCAGGGAGGATGCGCTGCAGACGTCCAACCTTCACTTCGTCTCTGCAGATGTACGCAGGCAATGCCGCGATGCCGATCTGCGCCTCCACAGCCCGTTTCAAGGTGACGACGCACGATGCCAGAAGACGCGGGTGCAGCGCGATCTCTGCAGTTTCGTCGACGGATCGCTCGTGCCTCAGGTGCCAGACCGGTGGAACGTGATCTCGCTTCATGAACAGCGTTGAGTGGCCGGCCAAATCCGCCGGCGTGTCGGGCGTCCCATGGGCATTCGAGTATTCCGGCGTAGCGAACAGATGCCATGGGACTTGCGCCAATGGCCGCTGCACCAGCGCCGAGTCCGGAAGTGCCCCCGAATAGGCGCGGATCGCGAAGTCGAAGCGCTCGGCCACGATGTCGACGCTAGTGTCTCCAGCATGTTGGACGAGGTCGACCTTCGGGTATTTGGCGAGGAACGACGAGATCATTTCGGGCATCGCGAACTGCGCGATCGCGATGGCCACTGTGAAACGGACTGGTCCCGAAGGCTCTGTTGATCGGCTTCGCATCGCATGCTCGGCCTCCTCGGCCTTGGCCAGAGTGGCTGCTGCGTATATGTAGAACTCGGTGCCGGATTCCGTCAGCGTCACATGCCTGGATGTCCGCGCAAAGAGCGTCAGGCCGAGCTCGCGCTCAAGCTGCTGAATGCGATAACTGACCGTAGAAACCGGCTTCTCGAGCGCGCGAGCAGCAGCCGACAGGCCACCACGGTCTGCCACCTCCACGAAATAACGGATGTCGTTGAGATCTAGCACCGAATCCCCGATTGGTCACCAACTGCAGGTAATTCTCGATCGGATTCCTGACAGCGCCCAATCGTTCGCCTGCACTGCATATTCGTTGGCCTGCAAAAAGCACCCGAACGTGATTTTCCGAGCGTCACTCGATTGGCGCCCCAAAGGGGGGCCCCCTCGACAATGGGGCGAGGCTCGACGGGCCGGGAATGAGGTGCAAGATTCCAGGGCCGTCGAGCGGATAGCTCAGCAGGTGGCGTCGGCCGCGTCCTCGATGAGGTTGGCGACGATCTTGGGGTGGCTGAGCATCGCGACGTGTGAGGACTTGGGCACCTCGACGATCTTGCGCGCATTCGCACGAAGGTACATCCAGCGCTCGCATTCCGGCGGGATCGCCTTGTCCCGGCCTGCTACCAGACCCCAGGTCGGAATCGTTCTCCAGGCCGCGGCGATCGTCGGGAAGATGAAGGAATCGGCGTCGAAGGGCCGCTGGGTGGCCTGCAGCACCTGGAAGTCGGCCTTGGAGATATCGGCGGCGAAGGCTGCCTGGCCGTCTTTGCTCAGGTATAGGTCGGTTCCCAGCGTGCCGTTCGCTTTTGTGTAGGGCACGGGCACGCTCACCGGGCCGACCTCGCTGCCGGGGAACTTGGTGATGAGTTCGCCTTGCGTCTCGCCGATGTCGGGCACGAACGCGGCGATGTAGACCAGCGCTTTGACGTTGCTCTTCCCAGCGGCAGCGTTCGTGATGACCGTTCCGCCCATGGAGTGGGCGACCAGGACGACCGGTCCGTTGATGGAGTCCAGGAGACTCGCAATGTACGGCGCATCGGTGGGGATGCCGCGCAGCGGGTTCGAACCGCAGATCGTCGTGTAGCCTTTGTCCTGCAATTCCAGGATGGTCGCGTTCCAGCAGGAGGAGTCGGCGTAGCCGCCGTGTACCAGGACGATGGTCGGTCGGTTGCGGCGAGCTTCGGAGCGTTCGTTTCCAGCGGCCGCGGTTGAGGTCGACGGGGCGATCAGCGCGCCGGATCCGATCACGGCGGCTCCAGCAGCGAGCATCTGGCGGCGGGACATTTGCGAAGTGGACATGAAGGGCCTCATTTGAAGTTGACAAGCAGGGAGCGATCAACGCGCGACATTGACCGCGCATCAGTCACTATCGTTGTCCTGATCTAGGCCGGGATCTCTCGTTAGAGATAGGCCAGGAGGCATGCGGCTCGCTTCCTCAACCTGCCTGAAGCCAAGGCCGTCACATTCGGTTTGCGCACAGCGTCTTCATGACGCCGCGCACCGCGATACCGCTCCCTTTGGCGGGCTCTCAACAAGCACCGCGTCCGCGATTGCAGTGCTGCAGATGGAGCAATGACCTAGGATCTACCGTCCAAGCCACAACATGCAGAAGTGGTAGCACTGGACAGAAGACTGACGTGCTGCTCGACACGGGGAGCCCCGCAGACGCAAGGAAGCCTCTTCACGCGGCCTCGATCCACAAGCCGCTAGCGGACCATGTGCTTGTCGCTTCCGACGATCGTCAGTTCGACATAGGTTGAGCCGTTATGGTTGCGGTCCGAGAAATGGAGCATCAATCCGCCCAGATCCAGGCTGTGCAGGCTTTCCAACGCGTGGACGATGACCTCGGGGGTCGGCGACTGCGCCGTCAGCTTGAGTGCTTCGACCAAGACCTTGGCGGAGACATAGCCCTCCATGTGGTTGTAGGTCACATCAATCGCCTGCGGCTTGGCCAAGCTCAGGATCTCGCGCGAGAGTTCGGAGGCCCCACCCCAGGGATAGGGCATCACCTGCGCGATGGCCACGCCCTTGCTCCGATCACCCAGCGAATCGATGAGCTGGCGCGAGCTGACCACGGACAGTGCATAGAACTGCGCGCCGCTGGCGACGGCCTGATAGGCGGCGATGAAATCGCTCGTGGTCTTGCCCGCGGTGACGAGAATGATGGCCTGCGGGCGCGCTCGAGCCATGTCGGCCGCGGCTTCCTTGAGACCTCGCCCGTCGACCTCCAGGGGAGCCGCTGCTACCAGGGCGACGCTCGTCTTCTGAACGGCAGCGTGCGCGGAAGCCAAGCCTCCCTTGCCGAACGAATTGTTCAGGTACGCGACGGCGACTTGGTGGATTCCCAGCACGCCGAGGTGCTGGACGATCTTCTCGATCTCGTCGGCATACCCTGCGCGCACGTTGAAGACGTAGCGCTCGAACGGCGTGCGCAGTGGCCCGGTTCCGGTGAACGGCGCGACCAGTGGAATCCGGTGCTCGCGAGCGATCGGCAGTACCGCCAGCGTGGTCGGCGTGCCTGCCACGTTGAAGAGAGCAACTACGCCATCCTCTTCAATCAGGCTCTTTGCGTTGGCAGCAGCACGCACGGGATCGTAGCCGTCGTCCTTCGAGATGATCCGGATGGTTCGTCCATGAACGCCGCCCCGCGCGTTGACCTGGCGAAAGTAGAGGGCCGCGCCGTCCTGGATCTCCTTGGTCAACGAGGACAGCGGCCCCGTGAGCTGGCATGACTGACCAATGCGAATCTCCGCGTCGCTCGCTCCCGCTTGCGCCCGGCCGACCCTGGGCGCGGCGAGCATTGCGGGCCCGATGGCGCCGAGCATTCGAATCACACGTCGCCTCGTCCTGGAAACTTCATTGCTGCGCATGCGCATACCCTCCAACGGAATGGGACCACCTGTTGTCAGCGCGGCCCACCCCAGGCTCGCGCGCCTTCGGAAACTCGAGACAGGAGATCAAGAGGCGGCCTGCTCACGCGAATCCGCTTGCTTCGCATCCACGAGAAACCGGTTCGGCGACAGCCCGAAGCGCACCGCGCCCCAATGCCGGCCACCAATGTCCATGGGCAGCGCAATTTCGGCGGTCAGGTCGCCGTTGTCCCGCACGAACGTCTGGAACAGCAAGCTGCCGCGGTATGTGGCCGCACGGCGGCCGTAGCGATCGGTCATGATCCGCTTGTCGCGGCACGCCTTGACGTCGATGGCCGGATCGCCCGTCGGAGGTCGAGAGAATTCGGTGTTGTGCGTCGGCATGTAGCCGTCTTGCGATATGCAAGCGCATGCCAACCCTTCCAGATCGGCCTTCGCACGATCAAGGAATGGCTGGATCCTCCTGGCGAATTCAGGTTGGTACGGGGCACCGAATTGCGCCGGATTCGTGCCGCCAATGGCCTCGTACCGGGCATCGAAGATGTCGACCCCCTGAGCCGCCATGTCCGCGAGCTCCCGAGCGATCAAGCGGTGCCAGTCCCGACAGCGTCGCAACACGCTTTCGAACTCGCCGGAGCGCGCGTAGAACCCTCCGAGCAGTTCCTGAATTGCTTCGGTCGATTTCAGTACGTCGTCGGTGGCCTGCGTGGTCTGCGCGAGACGATGCGCCACATCGCTGCTCAATTCCCTCGATCTCTTGATGCTCGAGAGCACATGTGCGTTCGCGGCAGCCATCTGCTCCGAAGCGGCCGCGATCGAGGAGAACTGCGTGGATGCCGCCTCCATGTCGGCCAGCATCCCATCGCAGGCCAGGCTCCCTCGACCGACCGCGAGAATCACGGCGTTGATGTCGTCGCGAACGCCGTCGCTGCGTTCCGCGGCCTCGGTGGCGCGCTTCGTCGCCCCGGCCACGGTCGACTGGCTCATGTCCGTCACTTGCGAGACCTGTTCCGCCAAGACCCGGATCTCCTGCGCGATGACCGCGAAGCCGCGTCCCGCTTCTCCTGCGCGCGCGGCCTCGACGGCCGCATTCAATGCGAGGATCGAGGTCTGCCGGGAGATCGAGAGTATCTGGCTGTTGACCTCGGATATCTTCAGGCAGCGCTCGCTGACGTCGCGGACGGTCTCGACGAAGGCCTGGACGCTCGAATCGATCAGCTTGATGTTCTCGTTGGCCTGCCGAAGTTCCTGCGCGGTCGTGCGAGCCCGTTGAAGATTGCCGTCCGTCAGGACAGCGATGCGCTGTGCGTTGTCCGAGACGTGGTTGATCGCGACCGTCGCCTCTCGGCTGGCGTTGTCGACCACCTCGGAAAGCTGCGACTGTTCCCGCGAGATTCCGGCGCAGCCATTGATGTCGAAGGCGGTCGATGCCACGCCCATCGCCACGCGCACGCCTTCGGCTCGAAGAATCGGCACGGCTTCGGCAAATTCCGAATCGGACCTGCGATTGCCGACGCCGCCCCGGCGCCAGCCCACGTCGACCCGGACGATGCTGAACAGCAGGCAGAGCCCGGCGAACGAAGCGAGCTCCCGCAGTCCGAGAGTCGCATCCACACCTCGCGCGACGAAGGTGCAAGTGACCGAAGCGACCAAGGCCAGCATGCCCCGGTTGAACCAGGGCGATGACAGCCCGATCGATGACCACACCCCACCGGCCTTGCGCATTCTCGAACACTCCCAATCGATGCCCCCCGAACCGGCGGCGCATGGTGACCATCTCACATGCCGAGGTACGCCTGCTTGACTTGCTCGTTGCGCAGCAACTCGGCGCCGGTGCCCGTCAAGATCGTCCTGCCTGTCTCGATGACATACCCGATGTCCGCGATCGCCAGCGCGGCATGTGCGTTCTGCTCGACCAGGAAGATCGTGATTCCCTCGGACTTCAGTCGCGCAATCACACGGAAGATCTCTTCGACCAACAGGGGCGCCAATCCCATCGAGGGCTCGTCCAGCAAGAGCAGCCTGGGCCGCCCCATCAAAGCACGGGCCATCGCCAGCATCTGCTGCTGCCCGCCCGACAGCGTGCCCGCAGGAAGCTGGCGCTTTTCCTTCAAGACAGGAAACAGGCCGTACATGCGCTCGAGATCAGTCGCGATCTGGTCGTCGGAACGGGTGTAGGCACCCAGCCGCAGGTTGTCCTCGATACTCATCGGGCCGAACACCTGCCGCCCTTCCGGAACCTGGCAGAGCCCCGTGCGCACGCGCTTTCCTGGTGCAAGATGCGTGATGTCCTGGTCGAACAAGCGGATCGTGCCGCCGGAGACCGGATGGACGCCTGACAAGGTTCGAAGCAGCGTCGTCTTGCCGGCGCCGTTGGCGCCCACCAGTGCGACGAGCTGTCCCTCGCGCACGTCGAGATCTATGCCGTGAAGCGCCTGAATGCGGCCGTAGTGGCTTGTCAGGCCCCGTACCTCGAGGACGCTGCGCGCGTGGCCCGACTCACGTGCGCGGCCCCCTGCCGTGCCGGTCAGCGGCACTCCGGGGCGGCACTCCATCGGTACGAGCTGAACAATCTTGCCCAGCAATTCCTCGAACTCAGGAAGTGCGGGCGTGCCAAAGAGGGGATCCTGGTTTTCGGCGAACGCCGCGTCGACGGCCCTCCAGTCGTCCACCGTCAGACAGGCTCGCGCGGCGGGAAGGATCACCTTCTCTTCGAGACGAAGATATGAGCGCATCGAATTGCTGAACTCGCGCACCGCCTCCGCAAGGACGTCCGCGTCGCCGCCCTGCCCTTGAGTGAAGTCGTGAGCCTGGTTGAGAAGCACTTCGCAACGAAGCGCCGCCTGCCGGTGTTCGGTCTGCAGTCGATCGACGGAGGGGATCAGTTCCGGGTCGCGGAGCCGCAGCATCCGGTGGAGACAGGCGTGTTCCTTTGCATGATGGACCAAGTCCACGTAGGCGCTGACGTAGCCCAGCAGGTCGGCAACGGTCGCGGCGTGGGCCCTTGCTACCGGCAGAGCGCTCTTGCTGACAAGTCGATCCAGCGCATCGAACGCCGACGCCACGCGCGCCATGCTCCTGTGTTCGGCCTCGATGATGTCGAGAGATTTCATTCGAAAGATCCTCAGGCCGGCGCGCCAAGGTAGGCCGCGATCACTTCCGCATTCGTACGCACCTCGGAAGCCGTTCCTTCCGCGAGCTTCTTGCCGTGGTCGAGGACAAGAATGCGATCCGACAGGTTCATGACCAGCTTCATGTCGTGCTCGACAAGCATCACCGTCACGCCGGAGTCGGCGACCCTTCGGATGAGCGTGCCGATCTCGGCGGTCTCCGTGTGATTCAGGCCCGCCGCCGGCTCGTCGAGGAGCAGCAGCGCGGGTTTGGAGGCGAGTGCCCGCGCGATCTCGAGGCGCTTCAACGCGCCATAGGACATCTGACTGGCTTGAGCAGTCACGTAGGCGCCGACGCCGGCGAATTCCATCAGCGCTGCGCATTCCTCGCGACACGCGCGCTCAGCCCGGCTCATGGCCGGCGGCCGAAGCATGCCGCGCCAGAAGCTCGTCGCCAGTCGAAGGTGAGCGCCGACCATCACGTTCTCGATCGCGCTCATGTTCATGCAGATCTGCAGATTCTGGAACGTACGGCTCATCCCCAGCCTCGCAAGCTGATCAGGACGCATCCGCCCGACACTCGTCCCCTGCAGGGCGATCTCGCCCTCGGTCGGCGTGTAGACCCCGCTGATCAGGTTGAACAGCGTCGTCTTGCCAGCGCCGTTCGGCCCGATCACGGAATGGATCGTGCGGGGTTCGATCGAGAACGAGACGTCCTGGACCGCCTGGACACCGCCAAAGCCCTTCGACAGATTCTTGACAGTGAGCACCCTCAGCCTCCGCGCGACAATTTCGATCGGAGCGTCGGCACCAGGCCTTTGGGCAACGCGATCATCGTCACCATGAGGATGACGCCGAAGACGATGGTCTCCATCCCTTCGAACGACGACAACAACTGGGGCAGCATGGTCAACACCGCCGCGCCGACGATCGATCCGAAGACCGAGGCCATGCCGCCCAACACGACCATCGTGATCAGTTCGATCGAATGGAAGTAGCCCGCCACGCCGGGCGTCACGAAGCCGACGTAGTGCGCGCTCAGGCTGCCCATGATGCTGGCCAGCACGGCCGACAGGACGAAGGCGCGGACCTTGAACGAAGTCACGTCCACACCGAGCACCTTTGCCGCAACCTCCGACCCGTGAATGGCTCGAAGCGCTCGGCCGGCCGGCGAGTTGATGAGGTTCAGTGCCAGCCATGTCACGATGAGGAGCAGCGCCGCGGTCACCGCGTACCAGGACCGATCTCCGGAGACGTCCCAACCGAGAATGCTCAACGGCTCGACCGCCATCCCGTCCGGGCCACCGGTCCAGCCGGATTCGTTCACGATCACGATGGACACGAGGAAGCCCAGGCCCAGCGTCGCCATCGCCAGGTAGTGGCCGCGCAACTTGAGCACGGGCCGGGCCACGACGAACGAGAGCACCCCGGTCACGAAGGCTGCCGCCATCAGGCCCAGGATGGGTGGCCAGCCGAATCGGCTGCTGAGGATGGCGGATGCATAGGCGCCGATCCCGAAGAAACCGGCATGGCCGAGGCTGATCTGTCCCGTGTAGCCGACGAGCAGGTTCAGGCCGATGGCCACGCAGGCGTTGATGGCGACCCGGATCGCGACATCGAAATAGTAGCCATTCGGAAGGACGATCGGCAGCAGGGCGAGCACCGCCGCGAGGCCGGCCAAGCCTCGATACAGATTCTTCGTATTCATACCCGGTCGGTCGCCTTCTTGCCAAACATGCCCTGCGGCATCAGGAACAGGATCAGGAGGATCAGCACGAAGGAGGTAGCGTCCTTGTATGCGGAGGAGATGTAGCCCGCCGCCATGGCTTCAGTCAGGCCCAGAACCAGCCCGCCCATGACGGCTCCAAGACCGCTGCCGAGGCCGCCCAAGGTCGCCGCGACGAACCCTTTCAGTCCGAACATGATCCCGACGTCATAGCTCGTGTAGGAGATCGGCGCCACGACCGCGCCGCCGATGGCCCCCACGGCCGATGAGAGCCCGAAGGCGAGGAAAAGGATGAATCGGGTATCGATCCCGACGAGGCGGGCCGCGAGCGGGTTGCACGAAGTCGCGACCATGGCCTTGCCGGTGCTGGTGCGTCCGAAGAACCAGGCGAGCGCCATCACGACGACCGCCATGCAGCCGAGGATCCACAGGTTCTGCGGCAGCAGCGTGGCCCCGAGCACCGACATCGGCTTGTCGCCCGAGAACGCCGGCAGAGAGTGCGTACCCTTGCCCAGCAGGACCTGCGCCAGCCCGCGCAAGGTCAGGGAGGCGCCGATCGTGATGATGATGATCGTCACCACCTCGGAATCACCCGCCGGCTCGATGGCCACCTTCTCCAGGATCAGGCCGATGGCGGTCGCCGTGGCGATCGCCAGCGCGATCGCCAGCGGCAACGGCACCCCGAGCTGGACGAACGAGACCGCCGCCATGCCGCCGATCATCATGAACTCGCCCTGCGCGAAGTTGATGACGCCGGAGGCGTTGTAGACCAGCGTGAAGCCGATCGCGGCGGCGGCGTATGTCGCGCCGATGGTCAGCCCTGAGAAAAGGAACTGCAGAAACTGGGACAGCATGGCTCTTCTCCGGATAGTTGGGAGCCGCGCCTACTTCACCAGCGTCCACTCGCCGTTTCTCGCTTCGAGCATGCGGAAGGCAGAACGATCCAGTCCCATGTGGTCGCTCGGCGACATGTTGAAGATGCCACTGGTCCCGACGAATCCCTTCGTCCTTTCGATCGCGTCGCGAACCTTCGCCCTGTCGGTGCCGCCCGCGCGCTTGATCGCGTCGACAGCGATCGTCAGGCCATCGTAGGCGTAGCCGCCGAAGGTCGAGGGATGTTCCTTCCAGCGCAACGCGTATGTCTTCGCATAGTCGGCGACCACCTTCTGCTGCGGATCGTTCGGAGCCAGCTTGTCGTAGACCAGCAATGCGGGAGACGGAATGCGCACGCCGTTGGCAGCGGGCCCGCTCAAACGCAGGTACTCGTCGGACGCGACGCCGTGCGATTGATACATGGGGATCGTCATGCCCAGCTGCGCATGGTTCTTGGTGACGACGGCGGGCGCCTGGCCGAAGCCGAACACGAAGACCGACTCCACGCCCGCAGTTCCCTTGATCTTCGTCAGCTGCGCCGTGACGTCGGTATCCTTGGGACCGTAGGTCTCGTCCGCGACCAGCGTGACCCCGTACTTCGATGCGACCGCGAGGGTCTCCTTGCGGCCCGACTGGCCGAATCCGCTCGTCTCCGACAGCAGCGCGACCTTCGATATGCCGCGCTTCTTCATGTCCTCGAACACCTTCTCCGCGGCCATACGGTCAGTGTGCGGCGTCTTGAAGACCCACTTCTTCGTGGGCTCGACGATCACCACCGCACCGGCGAACGAGATGAACGGGATCTCCGCCCTCTCCGCCAGCGGCACCATCGCCATGGTGGAACCTGTCGACGAGCCTCCGAGCAGGATGTCGACCTTGTCGTTCTCGATCAGCCGCTTGGTAAAGCTGTTGGCCTTCGCGGCATCGCCGCCGTCGTCGTACTGCACGAGTTCGAGCGGGCGACCCAGGACGCCGCCTTCCTTGTTGATCTTGTCGACGTAGAGCTGCAGCGTCTTGAGCTGAGGATCCCCGAGGAATGCCGCGGGTCCGGTCACCGAGATGACCACGCCCAGGCGGATCGGCTCGGCAGCGTGCGTCAGGGGTGTCACGGCTGCAATGGCGGCCATCACGATCGCCTTCAGAATTGCCCGTCTCGTCATTCGTCTCTCCATGTCTCGCGTCAAGTGGGAATGTCAGGCGCCTGCGGTCCGCCCCGGCTGGGAGCGACGCAAGTCCAGATATAGATTCATTGTGGGTTTGCTCTTCTCGAGGAGAACCTCAAGGAGCATGGCTCGGCCGACGCCGATCCGGATCCCGACCGTCGCGATCGACCGACCCGGAAGCCCCGGCGACATCGCAACGTCGTGCAAGCTCGCTCAATCCACCGGCCGGCTCCGCCTCGAGGATCCAGGCTCACGTCGCCGCATCGGCGCACGTGCGCGCAACGACGCCGGCTCGGCTTTCGCCGCTCGCTGCGCTCCGGATCCCGTGGTCCAGCGCAACATGGGACGAGGCGTCGGCGTCCTCATCGGCATCGTCATCCGCGCGCCTCCGAAGGCGATGCCATCGATCACGATCGCCAGCCTCTTCTCACCGGTTCCCGACGCAGCGCCGACACCGGCGCCGCTCCTTCGTTTCATAGACATCGACAACACAACAGATCCATTCGCGAAACCACACGCGGACATTCCCACGAATCGCATCGCGCCCAGAGGATCGCGAGCGATCGGCATGGACGTGCGTCCGTTCGGAAGGTCAGATGAGTGCTTGACTGTTTGCATCATTCTTCGACCGACCGTTCGGTAGATCATAGACTTCGCTGCAGGATTGACGCAAGTCAAAGACTGCACGGACAAACCCTAGGCGGCCGACGACGACACCGACAGACGTCGACCAGCGTGGGTTCCTCGCGCCGCAGAGGTGCTCGCGCGGGCATGCGCCGTCGCCATCAGCGGAGACGCATCGGCGCGCGGCTCTCGTGAGCAAAGCGGAGATTCAATGGAAGCAAGGCGCTCCGCGACGTTCCACCGGATGACTTGGCAGTGGAAGACGAGCTTCGAGACCGACGCCTTGGTCTACAGGCATTCGTCGCGCGGCAGCACGCTGTTGACGCCGATGCGCGGCGAACGCGCATCGGCGCGCGATCCGCCAACATCCCCGTGCGCTTGGCTAGCCGCTGTTGCCGCCGTCGGCGGCGGGTCTCACGCCTTGGCCTTGGCCGTGCGCTTGACCGGCTTCGATTCGAGCGGCACCTTGACGCCGTCCAGACCGTGGAGAAACAGGTCGCAGACGATTGGAGCAATCGTCGCGTGCGTCAGCTTTCCGTTCGGCTGGAGCCAGGTGAACATCCAGTTCAGCATGCCGAACAGAAGCATCGACACCGGCTTGTCCAACTTGGCGGTTCGCAGGTCCGGGCACCGGACCGTGATCGCGTCCGCGAACCCCCGGACGACAGTGCGCTCCAGATCCTGGATCTTGCGGCGTGCGCCGACCGGGAGGAATTTCACGTCCTCGGTCAGCACGCGATGCGAGTGCTGCGCGTCGGCGTATTCGTTGAGGAAACGCGTGATGAGCGTCTCCAGCCTGTCCGCAGGCTTGATCAGCGGATCGGCTTCCACGGAGTGGACGAGTTCGACCAGCTTCGTGACATGGCCCGCCGCGATGCTGACGAGCAGCTCGTCCTTGTCGCGATAGTAGTGATACAGCGTCGCCTTGGACAAGCCGCTGCCTTCGGCGACGTCGTTCATCGACGTGCCCAGATAGCCGTTGCGCGCAAACAGTTCGGCGGCGCTGGAGAGGATCGCCTCCTTCTGGTTGTCGTAGTTGGGTGCTCTGGTTCGGGCCATGAGATTCGGTGATCGAAGCGCCCCTTTTTTGACATCGCTGTCGACGCCAGGGACGCCGCAGGCTACCACACGGCAGTCGAGGGTATGTACGAATCGGCGCCCCGAACCGGGCCCATAGAATTCGTCGACCGACCGGTCGGTCGATCCAAAAGAAGGCATGCGCACTCATGGATCACCCCAGGTCGTTGGGACGGAGACGAGCCCATCCGGGCGTTCACCAACAGGCTTCACGGAGCGCAACATGTTCATCAAGGGTTCAAGCTTGTCGACGCACATGCGACTGGTCGTCGCATGCGGCATCGCGATCACCGCCTCGGGCTGCGGAGGCGACTCCTCCACGGCTCCTGCGGCACCGACCGGTCCTTCCGTACAGGCGCTGACTGCGACCTGCACCTCACTGAAGGGTCAGGTCATCGGCGGCGTGACGGTCACCGACACCAGGCGCTTCGAGGCCAGCGCCGGCGTGAATGCCGCCGGCTTCTGCCAGGTGCTCGCCACCCGAGCGCCCTATCTCGACATCGAGGTCGATGTCCCTGATAACTGGTCTGGCCGCGTGCTGCATCAGGGCGGCGGTGGCTTCGACGGAAGCATTCCTTCCGCCGTCACGACGGACGCGAATGGCGCAGTGACGGCGGTCAACGTCGCCATCACTGACAAGGCCGCAATCTATGCGGCGTCGAACGGCGGCAACCGCGCCACGAACCCGGCGCAGGCAGCGCCGATGGTGTGGGCGAATGGAACGGCGGATGGCCAGGCCTCGGCAACCGACTATGCCTACCAGTCGCTCGGCACCACCATCGCGTTCGCCAAGGCGGTCGCCCGCAGCTTCTATTCGAGCTCGCCGAAGTACACCTACTTCAACGGCTGCTCCGAAGGCGGTCGCGAGGCCTACATGGTCGCGCAACGTTGGCCCGACCAGTACGACGGCATCGTCCAGGGCTGTGAGACCATGGACATGACGTCGTTGGTCTCCGGGCTCCTGTCCGTGTCGAGCAAGAGCCTGTCGCCCGCCGCGATCAGCCCGCCACAGTTCGCAGCCTCCTATGCGATCGTCTTGGGCCAGTGCGATGCGCAGGATGGCGCGACGGACGGCTACCTGGCCAACCCACGAGGCTGCACGGTCAGCCCGGCGAGCCTCCAATGCGGGCAGCCGCAAGCGAACCCGGATCCCGCCCTCTGTCTCTCGGCGGCACAGGTGACGACGCTGAGCGGCATGCTGAACGACGTCGTCCTCAACGATGGAAACATCGCGTACTCCCAGTACGCGTGGACCGACTTCGGCCAGTGGTCGCCCGCGTACGGAGCCCTCGCAGGGGGCTTCGCACTGCTCGCCACAGGCGATCCAAGCTGGATGTCTCCCGCAAGGCAGGCGAGCTTCGACCTCGACACCGACTACTACTACCTGGGCGACGCACTGCTTCGCAAGGGCATCGACCACGACAAGGCCGCGATCGCCGCCTACGTGGCCTCCGGCAGGAAGCTGCTCTCCTGGCACGACGCCGGCGACAGCCTGGTCTCCGCCGCCGACCACGCGCGCAATCACGCGATCATGACCCAGATAGCCGGCAGCATGGGTCTCGCCGATCCGCGTGCGAACACCCGGTTGTTCGTCGTTCCCGCATCGTCCCATGGCCTGGGTGCGGATTTCCATGAGGTCGATTGGTTGAGCGCCATCATCGACTGGACCGAGAACGCCAAGGCCCCCACTCAATTGACCTATGCGTTCACGGCCGGCTCCGCCTTGCGAACCCTTCCGGTTTGCGAATTCCCGGCATACCCCCGCTACAACGGGTCGGGCGACGTGAACGCGGCTGTCAGCTACACCTGTACAGCGCAATAGCGACACGGCACCCGGATCGCCCGGCTGGAGACTGGCGGATCGCCCGGGAGAGAACGCTCTCGCGGCACGCTCGGTTCTTCATATAGGGCGTAGCGACGTGGCCCACAAGGACTCACGCGCTTCCAGCGGCCCTCGACCGCCTACCGACGCAACCCCCGCGGCTCACGACCCATCTCGCGCGCAACCGATCGATAGCCGGAGAGCTCGATCGTGCCCTGCCCTGTCCGACGTTCGAGGGATTCCCGCTCCGTGGGTTCACATGAGTCCGTGCAACGTCGGCGGTAAAGGCAAGAAGCGCGACCACCCATCTTCATTTCAAAACCAGGAACCTCAGACATGAACAGATCTCTCGTTGCATTGGCCGCGCTCGCCGCCGTTGCAGGCAGCGCGTACGCGCAATCCTCGGTCACCGTCTACGGCAAGATCGACCTGGGCCTCGTTCTCGACAGCGGCAATGCGGGCGGCAAGTCCGTGCGCCTCTCCTCTGGCGTGAGCGGCGGCTCGCGCCTCGGCTTCAAGGGCGTCGAAGACCTCGGCGGCGGCCTGAAGGCGGCGTTCCAGCTCGAGACCGGCCTCTGCGCCGACAGCGCCGCGGGCGCTCCGAACTTCTGCACCGGCAGCAACCAGTTCATGGGCCGCCAGGCTCACGGCGATCTCAGTGGCGCATTCGGCGCGATCAGCGGTGGCCGCCAGTACAGCCTGGGCTTCAACAACCTCGCGACGATCGATCCCTTCGGACAAAGCTTCGCCCCGGTCATCAACAACCTCGTCGACGGCGCCGGTGTCCGCCTGAACAACGCGTTCCACTACACCACGCCTGTCTTCGCGGGCCTCACGGCCTCGGGCGAAATCGCGCTCGGCGAGCAGACCGGAAACTGGAAGGCCAGCCGCGTCCTCGGCGGCTCGGTCAACTACGCATCCGGGCCAGCCTACGCTGGCGCAGTGTTCTACGAGGTCGACAACGCCAACGGGCGGGGAATCGCGCGCAAGGACTACCAGCTCGGCGGCACCTACGACTTCGGCGTGGTGAAGGTGCATGCCCTGGCCATGAAAGCCACGGGCACGCCCTCGGTCGGCCCCGCACTGGACACTCTCGACCTGATGGCGGGCGTCACCATCCCGCTGGCGGGCGGCAGCCTGATGGCGTCCTACATCCATCATGACGACAAGGGCGTGCTGAACCATGACGCTGGTCAGGTCGGTGCGGGCTACATCTACCCGCTGTCGAAGCGAACGTCGGTCTACACGTCGTTCGCCCGAATCGCGAACCAGCACGGATCGGCCTTCACCGTCGGCAATGCGACCGAAGTGGGCACGGGACCCAGGTCCTTCGACTTGGGCGTCGTCCACAACTTCTGAGTCGCGGGCCGAGTCAGTCGCCCCTCCGCCGGGGGCGGTCGGCCGCTCGAGCTGGCGAGCCCAAGAGGGTAAGGACTCCTCGACGCGCGGGGGTCGAAGATTCCAATTACACCCCGCATCGGAAAGAGCGGATCGCGCTCCGCGGCGCGTCGCCTCAGTCGACAAGCCCATTGCGCATCGCGTACTGCACGAGTTCGGCGTTGCTGGTGATGTCGAGCTTTTGCAGAAGGCGCGTCCGGTAGGTGCTGACCGTCTTGACGCTCAGGGACATCTGGGCGCCGATCTCGGTGAGCGACTGGCCCCGCACGATCTTCATCATGATGTGACGTTCGCGCTGCGACAGGGATTCGTGCAGCGACGGCTCGTCCTGCTTGCCCATCCGCATCAACACGTCGGCGGCGGTGCGCTGAGAGACGTAGTGGCCGCCGGCCGCGACGCAGCGGATCGCCGCCACCAGTTCGTCGGGCACCGTGTCCTTGGTGAGATAGGCGTTGGCGTAGGCCCTCATGGCCATCACCGCGTATTGCGGCTCCACGTACATCGACAGCATCAGGACGGGCAGACGAGGTACCTCCGCGCGGATCGCCGTCAATGTGTCCAGGCCGCTGCGTCCGGCCATGTTGATGTCGAGGATGACCACGTCGAAGCGCTGCGCCCGGATCTTCTCGAGCGCCTCGTTGCCGCTTGACGCCTCGGCGGTCACTCGAAGGTCGGGCTCGTCCGAGAACAGGCGGCACAGGCCCGCCCTGAAGATGGCGTGGTCGTCGACGAGGAGCAGGTCGATCATGGGCGATCCTCGTGCGCGGCCAGCGGTACCCACAAGGTGACGGCGACCCCCGCGGGCTGGCCCGGCGACACGCGCAGCGTGCCGCCGAACTCGCGGGCTCTCTCGGCCATGCTGAGCAGGCCGATGCCTGAACGCCTCGCCTCGTCCGGGACGATGCCACCGCCATCGTCGAGGAGTTCCAACTCCAACCCGTCGGCACGCACGTCGATACGCAGACGAACGTTGCGG
>FTCK01000212.1_pt1 | contig 22733 bp, 27 predicted proteins | sample 1639711 | NCBI WGS metagenome assembly FTCK01 (sample SAMEA3914869, study PRJEB12502) | metagenome | biome: forest; material: soil | place: USA | collected 2012-03-12 | depth 0.1 m | reverse complement strand
GCATGGTCTACCTGCAGGCCAAGCTGATCAAGAACTCGCTCGATGCAAACCTGGCGCCGAAGGAGCGCGCCGAGCACGCCAAGGCGTTCGCCTACCTGAACGGCCTGACGTTCGCGGCGGCCGGCGCGTCCGGCCTGCCGCTGGCCGGCGGCGTCGGCCTGGCATTCCAGGCCCTGCAGAAGCTGTGGCAGTCGGACGATCAGCCCGAGATCGGCGAGCAGCTGTACGAGGGCCTGAAGGATGGCCTGGGCGAGAAGATGGCCCAGGCGCTGGTCAAGGGCCTGCCGGCCGCCGCGGGCATCGACCTGTCGCACAAGTTCGGCATGGGCGAGCTGTCGAACCCGACGCGCCTGGAACTGGACGAGAAGCTGGACAAGGACATGTTCAGCCAGATCGCGCTGGGCATGTCCGGGCCGGCGATGGGCATGCTGGCGAACTGGGCGGACGCCTACGACACCGCGCGCACCGACCCGATGCACGCGTGGGAGAAGGTGCTGCCCACGTTCCTCGCCAACCCGGTCAAGGCGTTCGACCGCAGCGAGCGTGGCATCGTGTCCAAGAGCGGCAAGGAAGTCGTGGCCCAGCAGGAGTTCGGCGCCACCGAAGCGGTGCTGCGCTCGCTGGGCTACGAGTCGACGAACGTCACCGATACGATGGAGCGCCGGTCGGCGTTCAACGCCGCCGAGCAGCGGATCACCGACGCGCACAGCGTGCTGCTGCGCAACTTCGTGGATGCCACCCTCGGCGGCCGAGACACCAGCGGCGTCATGGATCGGATCACGGCGTTCAACAGCCGCAACCCGATGAACCGCATCGACGCCTCGGAACTCAGCTCCGGGATCAGCGGACGCGTGAAGGCGAACGCAACGTCGGTTGGGGGGATTCCGGTGTACCAGCCGAAGTCTCTCGACGCGCTGTCGCGGATTCAGTGAGGCCGATCAGAGCTGGGTCAATAGGCGGCGCGGCCCAGCTCCGCTCGGCCAGCATGTCGCGGTAGGTTGCGCGCATCCGGTTCAACAGCTCCTCCGTCGGCGTGATGGCTTGTGCCTGGATCGACGGCCCCGTGGACGTGGTCCAGACGTGGCTTAGCTCGATGGACCTGGCGGGAATCGTCGACGTGGAGATCGCCGTGTTCAGGAGGCTTTCCTCGTCGTACCACACATACTGACCGCGATTGCGTACGGTGTCGAAGAACACCGGCGTCGATCGTTGTAGCGGGCGCACCGGCCGAAGGCGAATCTCCTCGCACAGCACGGCCTCATCCCGCACCGAATCGGCGAAGTGCTTGGCGGCGATGTCGAACACCTCCTCGCGCGTCATCGAAGGTTGCGGCTCGCGGTGGCTGCGGAACGGGAAACGCGCCGGCATCGGGATGTTGACCTGCCGGCCGAAGGCGCGAACCACCGCCTCCATGCCGGCGCCGCCGGGGCGTGAGAGCGTCGTGACATCCGCAACGCCCTGCTCTGGCAGCAGCGCGCGGATGCGAGCAGCTTTCGGCTGCCGAGCCTCGACGATCTCCACGTTGAGCACGGACATGCGGCCCGAGCCCAGCGGGAGGCGCAGCTCCTCGACCAGCTGCGCCCTCTGCTTCGGCGTGACGTAGACCCTCCGGGGCTTGACCCCGGTGTCATTCTCAAACCTGCGCAGTGCTCGTTCCAGAACGGGCAGCAGGGGCTTGGGCATTACGGTTCTCCTTGTTGAGGTCGATGATGTTGTCGCTGGGGATCGGGCTCTCCTCTCGGAACAGGAGGGCTTCGTCCACCATGTAGGAAATCGCTCGCACGTCGGCGAAGTCGGTGCCGGTCGTCAGACAGCGCGCGAGCGTGTAGCCGCCATGCACGCTGCTTCCTTGCTTGCGGAGCACGCCAGCCTGGGTAGCGGCACGCACCATCTCGTTGGCGCTGTACTGGTTCTCGGTCGCCCACTTGCGCATGGCTTCCGAGCTGAGGTACAGGTAGCGCCCGTCGACCACGCGGCGGCCGGCGATCGGCTGGCGGACGTGGCGCTCGTTGAGCACGCGGTCGATCACGCCGGGCTTCACGCGCTCGGTCTGGGTCACGACGATGTGCGGCGCCAGCTCCGAGATCATGGCCTTGAACATGTCGAGCGGCGCGCGCCCCATGCGGGCGGTGAAGCTCAGCGTGTCCTTGACGACCTGGGTGTACGTCTCGATCAGCGTGTGACGCTCGAAGATCGACACGCCCAGCTTCTCCAGGAGGTCGTGCGCGCCGAGCGCCGTCGCCATGCCGCGCTGCAGGAACCGCTCGCGCTGGGTCGAGCCCGGCACCAGGCTGGCCGCCTCGTGGAACCGCGACTGCATCATGGTGCGAACCGCCTCCGCGCCGGCGCGCACGATCGCGTAGTTGATGCATGCGCCCAGGCAGCCGTAGTTCGGGAACAGCAGCTCGTCGCGGTCGGCCTTGAAGCTAACGTGGCCGCCGTCGCCGATGTCCGCGTACTCACATGTAAGCTCGATCATGCGCATCTGCAGCGCATCGGACGAGACTTGCCACTGCGACAGCATCTCGCGCTGCGGCACGTTAGTGGACACTAGCGCAGTGAAGGCCCAGGAACCGGCCTGCTGCATGGTCGAGTTCCGGTTCAGGCGGTTCTTGTTCTTGCCGCCAGCGATGCGGTCGATCAGCTCGGCGACCTCCTGCGGGCCGTTCGACGTGACTTCGTCGAGGAAAAACGGCATGGTCCCCAGCGAGGTCATCATCGCGCTGCGGTAGTTCAGCGTGCCCGACTGCTTGCCGCCCTGGGGCACCAGCTCGGTCGGGTTGCCGTACGCCGCGGCGGCGGCTTCCTGCAGCGACGACTTGCCCTTGCCCGAGCCGGCCGAATAGAGCGACACGGTCAGGCCCAGCGCCGGCAGGTCGCGGCCGGGCGCCAGGTGGGCGTCGGCGGTGAACACCAGCAGCGGCGAGCCCATCGACAGCATCAGGGCCAGCTGCATGTTGTCGCGGCCGGTGCCCGAGTAGTACTTCCGATAGAACTCGACCTGCTTCATGGCGCCGGGGATGATGTGGGCGTTCCACACTTCCGGCCCCCAGCGGTCGTTCTTCGACGCCGGCATACGGGCGATGTCGAAGAAGCCCTTGTGGCCCGCCAGCTTGCCGGCCAGCACGACCTTCTCGATCGAGCCGTCCGGCCGGATCAGGTACTCGCCCTGGGCGGCCACCAGCGGCGCGTTGCCGTCGGTGCCGTCGAACTGCAGGCCGAAGCGATCCCGGATCACGCGCCGGGGCTTGGCGTTCTTCGCGTCGTTCACTTGCGCGTTGATGTACGCACTCATCATGTTCCTCGTTCTCAATTCGGAGTCAGCGGTGTGGACGCCTTTCTCGGCCAGCCACTTGAGCAGGTCCGACTGCGAAGCGGTGATGCCGCTGGGCAGCTGGAAGCTCTTGAGCACGCCGTGGTCGAAGACGCGCAGAGACAGCACGGCGCCGTCGCCGTCGCGCTCGCCGGCTTCGGTCCAGTTGTCGATCCAGCAGACGTTGTTCATCAGCCGGTTCCACACGACCTCTTTGTTCTTCTCGCCGTCGGCGCCCTCGACCTCGACGACGCGCCGGCCGTCGATCACCCAACGAGTGGTGCCGGCCTGGACGACGCGAAAGTTCGGACCGAACTCGATGTGCGAGAACGGCGTGGTGCTTGTGTCAGCCTTCGGCGCTGGCGCGGGCTTCTGCTCAGGGGGCAGAGCCTCGACCGCTTCCACCGAGAGTTTTCCCAGCTGGCACGGCGTGGTGATCTTGCCGTTGAATTCGCAGGCGGCGCACGCCTTCGGGTTGAACCTGGCGAACGTGCTGCACACGGTGGGGCCGGTGCCGGCGTAGTTGTCGAACTTCGCCTGCGTCTCGTCCGGGTCGTATGAGTCGTGGCCGCGACTCCACTCGTGCGCCAGGTCGACGCCCTCGACGCAGAACTTGACGACGCCGATCATGGCGCGCCACTCGGGCTCGGGCACGTCGCCGCCAGCCTGGGCAACGCGGCGCAGCGCGGCGCACTTCTCGGCGACCTTCAGGCCGGACACCGGCGTGGGCTCGTACTGCGGCGCAACCATCGCGTTCACGTCGAGCTTGGCGCGGCGGGACACGCCGACATCAGGTCGAAATGTCTCGTCGGCGGGCGCCAGAACGGTCACGGCGGTGTCGTAGCCGATCGTCTTGCCCTGGTACAGCGCCTTCACCCGGGCGCCGTTCTTGTGCAGGGCGCCGACCGGGCGCAGCACTCGCGCCGAGTCAGTGGTGCAGGACGTGTCGACCTTCAGGCCGGCGGCCATGGCCTTGGCGCCCAGCGCCTTCGCGAGCGGGTTCCACTCGGCCGGCGACAGGTCGCGGTCGAAGGCGTAGTAGACGTGCAGACCCGCGCCGCTAGAGATGATCAGCGAGGGCGACAGACCGATCGCGTCGCGCGCAGCGATCACCGCGGCCAGGCCATCCTTGGCCGTGGGGTAGGTGTTCTCGGGGTCGCGCTCGTGCTTTTCGGGGCCGCAGTCGATGTCCAGGTACAGGCATCGCTTGGCTGACACGTTAGCCTGTTTGCGCGCGCCGGGCTCGGCGAACGCGGCGGTGGCGAAGTACCAGCTGTGCCACTGGTGGGTCAGCTCGGTCTTCTTGACCAGGTCGTCGATCGACTCGACCCAGACATGCTTCTTCGTGGGGACGTGAAAGAGGGCGTGATGCCCCGCCGCTGGGAGCAGCAGCGTGTAGAAGTCCTTGAGTTGCATGGAGCCTCCTGGTTCAGGAGGCGAGTGCTTTGGTCAGAGCGGCGAACTTGTCGCCCCGGGCGGTACGCGGAAGCGGGAGCTTCTGGTCCGACATCGCCTGCTCGATCATCGTCAGCACCTTGGCCGCGCGCTTGGCGTAGAGCCCCCGCGGCGAGTGCTTGCCGCTCAGCCAGGTAGCGGCGGTGATCCGGCTAGCGTCGCACAGAATGGCGAAGTGCGCGACCGGAATACCAGCGTCGCGCACGATCTTGAAGTTGAGGGTCGTCATGGATTCTCAGTTATGGAGACGGGCTTCGCACCCGATCGCTGCACGTTTTCCCCCTGGCGTGCAGTCGCCAGTACCTCTCCACAAGGATTAGTCGTCGAGCATGCCCAGCATGGCGCCCATCTCGGCCAGCAGGTCATCGCCGCCGGTCATGTCGGCGGGGGCCTCGGCCGGCGCGGGAGCGGGAGCCGGGGTAGCCTTGGGCGCCGGAGCCGGGCGCGGAGCGGGGGCCGGGGCCTTCATCTCCACGACCGCGGCCAGCTCGTCGGCGTCGACCGTGATGGGCTTCGCCTTCGGTGCCGGAGCCGGCGTCGCAGCGGCCTTCTGGACGGCCTTGCGACCAGCCAGGGCGGCGTCGAGTTCATTGGCGTCGACCTCGTCAGGCTTCGGCGCCGGCGCGGCGGCAGCGGCTTCGAGTTCGTCGACACCAGCGATGGCGCGCACCAGCTCCGAGTCGAACAGCTCCACGGCCTTCTCGTAGCCCGAGTCGTTCAGGAGGCCGATCGGCTTGATCACCAGCTTGGGGCTGGCCGCGTCCTTGTCGAAGCTGATGCGGTAGACGCCTTCGTTGTACTGCAGGTCGCGCGTCTTCATCATCTTCAGCGCGTCCTTCAGCGGCTTCAGCGACGCCGGCGGCACGCGCAGCAGCATGGCCTTGTCCAGGGCGTTCGGGTCGGCGATGGCGACGCGGGCGTGATCACTGCAGGACTTGCCCTTGCTGACGCCGTCATCGCTCACGCGCGAGCCCCACTGGTTGTGCGGGCAGATCGCGCACTTGTTGGCCTGCTTGTTCGGCGACTGGTGCGAGGGGGCCACGCCGTCATGCGAGTGGCAGTCGGGGCGGGCGCCTTCGCTGTCGTCGTTGTCGAACTTCTTGGCGTAGTAGACCTTCGAGGTCAGGTTGATGCGCAGCATGGCGACGGTGATCGCCTGCACGATTTCTTCCTCGCCGTCGACGACCTTGGTCAGCGTGCGGCGCTCGGCGTCCTTGACCAGCGTCCAGACCTTGCCCTTGATCGACATGGTGGGGTACTGGGCGGCGACGACGATGTCCTTGTTGACATCGAGTCGGTTGGCGCGCTTCGGGATGGCGACGGCGCCGGCGTTGTCGTTGAACAGAACTACGTTGGAGGACATGGCTTATTCCTGGGTGTCGAGGAGGTTGAGGGCGAGGGTCTGGACGATCGGGGCGCCGACCACGTTCTCGTAGCGGCGCACGCCGGACGCGATCCCTCGGAGGATGCAGTCTTGTGCGGTGGTTTCGCGCATGTCGGGGAACATGCTGCCGGTGAATTGTTCGAGCCAAGTGACCATCGCCGAGGCGATGATTTCTTCCATGCGGTTAGCGGTGCCTTGCGACAGCTGGAAGGGCGCCGGGCGCCGGCGGCGCGGGGGCAGGGCTTTGGGGTCCATGGGATTCCTTCAGGAGCGGCGGACGTTCACGACCCGAGCCTCGGACCAGTTGATGCCTGGGGGCAGGTCCTGGTGCTCGTTCTTGTAAGCCTCCACCGCGGTCTTGCTGACGCGGCGTTCGAGCATACTCCAAAGCTCGTTAGTGCGGATGAAATCCAGCGCGCTGTCCCAGTCGGCGATGCCGGCCGACGTGCGCAGCTGGCTGTAGGCAGTCCCGGCCTTGGTGGTCACAGCCTCGACGCCCGTCTCCTGGAAGTGACGCAGGAGGAAGCCTTCGGCCTTGTCGAGAGCGGCGGTGATGTCGGCCGTCTCGGCGTCGAACTTCTTCTTCAGCTCAGCCTTCTTGTCGCGGAGGGCGATGTACTTCTCGACTAACAGGTCAATGGGGACGCCCTTCTTGGCGGGGGCGGCCTGCTCGACAGGGGTTTCTTCGATTTCGTTCATGGCGGTTCTCCAATTGATGTATCAATTATATCGCTAACAGACTAACAGGTCAAGCCTTGAACATCTCCAGCAGCACCCCCTGAGCTGTGCCGCGCTTCTCCAGGCGCTCGTACATCTTGCGCTCCAGGGCCGACCCCTCGATGTGGGCAATCAGCGTGTTCAGCTTCTGCCCCGGCCGAACGGTGCGAGCGTTGGCCTGTTGGTAGATGCTGGACGACGTGATCGGGGCAAACCAGATGGTGGTGCTAGCGGCGACCAAGGTCAGGCCGTGAGCCATGGTGCCCGGCTGGGCCACGATTACCCGCGGGTCCTTGGCCTTCTGGAAGTTGCCGAAGATGGTGTCGCGCTCCGCCTTTGGCGTGCCGCCGTGCACGACCTCGACCGTGTAGTCTTTGCGCAGCTCGTTCGCCAGATACTGCAGCGCGCCGATGAACGGCATGAACACGATGACCTTCGAGCCCGACTGCTGGATCAGCTCCCGGCACAGCTCGATGCGACTGCGGGCCGGAACTTCAATGTCGGTGCCATCCTTGCTGTAGACCACGCCGCAGGCAATCTGCAGCAGCTTCAACTGCTTGACCCCCTCATTGAGGGCGGTGACTTGTCCGCTCTCGTGTTCAGCCTTGAATTTGGCGAACATCTCCTTGTACATGCGAGCCTGGTCGGGCTCCAGCTCCACCTGGAAGGTCTGGAACGTCGTAGGCGGCAGGTCGATGCAGTCTTTGCGGGCGTAGCGCACGGCTGGCTGCATGACGCTGTAGACGTGATCCAGTGACCCCTCGCGCGCCACCCACTTGTACTGACTGATTTGCTTCATCACGGCGTCGCGGAACGCCCCGAAGAACTTGGGCACCTTGGTCGGGCTGATGAGTCGAATCTGCGCCCAGGCGTCGGTCGGCTCGTTGGGGATCGGCGTACCGGTCAGGCCCCAGCGGTATTGCGCATGCTTGACCAGACGATTCAGGGACTTCCAGCGCGCAGTGCTGGCGTTGCGAAATTCCGCGAGTTCGTCCGGGACGACGACGCTGATGCCGCCGGCCATGACCATCTTCTCCAGGCGCTCCAGGATCGGCTTGGACTTGATGCCGTCGTGGTTGATGACGAACACGTCGGCGCCCTGGTCGATCAGCTTCAGGCGCCGCTCGGCCGAACCGTGCAGCACGGCGCAGGTCAGGTGCGGGAAGTGGCGGAAGACTTCGTCGGCCCAGGTGCGCTCCAGCGTCGACAGCGGCCCGATGATCAGCAGCGAGCCCTGCACGTAGTCGAACCGGCGCAGGAAGTCGAACGCCCACAGCACCGACATCGTCTTGCCCGTGCCCATGTCGTTCAGGATGAACAGCTCGGGCGAGAGCGTGGCGAGTTCGGCCGTGTGAATCTGGTGCTCGTAGGGCTTGTACAGCCCCGGCCAGTCGTAGTGCGCGCGGATCGGGCCGGGGGCATCGAACCCCAGGTTGCGCAGCACGCGCACCTCCTCCAGCTTGTGGGGGACGGCGACCAGCTGCGCGCCGCGAAGCGTGAACTTCTTGGCGGTCGGGATGATCGCCGTCACGCGATCGGGGTCACGCAGGTTCAGGACTAGCTTCTTGCTTGGCTTGTGAACCAGCATTCATCTTCTCCAGTACGTCGTCAGGCCGAAGGTGGGTGTACCGCTTCAGCGTGTTCCAGCTCATGTGGCCCGAGATCAGGGCCACCTCTTGAATCTGCAGGCCGCTCTCGAACAGGCGGCTGATGCCCTCGTGCCGAAGGTCGTGGAAATGGCAGTCTTCGATCTTCAGGCGCTCGCAGGCGCGGTCGAACGACGCCGAGACGGAGTCCGACTTGTACGGCAGGATGCGTGCGTCGATCTTTGGCAGGGCCTCGATTATCTTGCGCGCGGCCGGCGGCACCGGTACGACCTCAGTGCGCGGCGCCGTGGGGTTCTTGGTGTCGCGCAGCGTGATCTTGCCGCCCTTGTAGTCTTCCCACAACATGCCGCCCTCGCCGGTCAGCTCGCCCAGGCGGCGGGGCAGGGCGACGGCCAGGCGAACGATCTTCGCCATCGGGATCATGGTCGACGGGTTCCCGGCGATCCGCTCGAACTCTGTGACAAGTGCGCCAATCTCAGCGTCTGTCACGCGCCGATCGCGCGACTGTGACTTGGACACGACCTTGAGCTTGGACAGGCCGGCGATGGCCTCGGACACAGGCGCCGCGGTCACGTCGTACCCGAACATCGGCTTGGCCGCGCCGAGCACCGCGCGCAGCGTCGCCAGGTTGTGCATCACGGTGGCCGGTCCGCACTCGGTGCGCCGCAGGATGGCCCACTGGGAGAACACCTCGGGGCGCAGCTCGGCTAGCTTGATGTGCCCGAGGGCTTGTGACAGCTGGCCCAGCTCGTGTGCCATGCCGCGTCGCACCTGGCCGACTGCCTCGCGGGCTTCCTGGTACTGCTCCAGGAGTGTGCCAAGTGTGACAGTCTTGCTGACCCGTGCGACAGAGCCGCCGGCCTTTAGCTCCTTCTCGACCTTCTCGGCCCAGGCCCGCGCCTTGCGCTCGGCGTTGAGCCCCGTGAAGGTCTTCGTCTCGTTGTGCAGCTGACCACCGACGCGAAGCCGGATAATCGCCTGCCAGGAATCACCTCGCTCGCGGAAAGTAGCCATGTGTGCCAAGCCTCAAAAACGTGTGTGACATGGCCCAATTTTGTCACACACGCTGTCACACGCCTAGCCCAAATGCGCCACCAGACGAACTAACTCGACGCCTCTCAGCATGATCGATCTCATAGGTGAAACGACCCCGCCCCTACAGCGCCGTGTTAGTGTCGCGCCGATGATGGATGGGGCCGATTCTCCTATGAAGAAATCAGCCTTGGCACACGGATGTCACACGTTCGTGGGACGGCGTCCACGTCATGTCACACAGCATCTGCCGCGCCTTGGGCGACAGGTTAGGGCTCGCAGCTAGCGTCGCGCGGGCCTCCTCGACAGCCTGGTTGAAGTCGAACGGCGCCGGCGCGGGAGCCTCGGCATCCGCGACCGGCGTCGGTGGCGCATCCACGATATAGATCGTTCCGTGCGACTGGATGCCCACGGAGCCGCCAGTGACGACCTGAGACTGCCGGCGTGGCCGGCGCGCGGTGAACGACTTGAACAGCTTGAACACGTTCATTTCTTGACGACCTTGTTGACGTTGAGCCCGGGGAAGATTCGGCCGAGGTCCTTCGGTCCGTAGTGCCCGAGGTGGAACCGGACGAACTGGGCTAGCTGGGCCTTCTGCACGGGCGTCGGCTTGAACGGCTCCTTCTTCTCGTCAGTCATGGAACACCTGCGTCGACATGTCGAAGTGGTTGATGACCGGCGCGGGCGGCGGGTCGAGGTCGAGCTGCATCTGCGAGTCGTCCGGGCGCTCGTGCTCGCCGATGACGTGCCTCGGCTCGACGACGAATTGGGCCACGGCCGCCAGGCGCGCGCCGAGCTTTCGGGTTAGCTGCGCCTGCAGCTTTTGGGCTTCTTCGACGGACAGGGCAAACTGCCCGATGCCGCCGACTTGGACGATGATGGGGTCGCTCATGCCAGTGCTCCGAGTTGGTCGCGGAGGCGGAAGCCGAGCAGCGGCCACACCTTCTGGACGGCGTTCGCGCGGGCGACCTTCTGGCCGATGCCTTCGTCGAAGTTTTCGGGGCTGGCACAAGCCGACTCGCCGGTGACGGTGAAGCCATTGCGCAGCGTGAGCACGCAGAACGTCAGCAGGCGATGTGCCGCGGTCGCGATGCGCGGTCGGTCGTCCGGCGAGGTGTCCAGGCCGATCGACGCCTGGCGAGCCGTGAAGTACAGCTCGTCGATGATCTCGCTTTCGATGTCGGCCGGCGTGACGCGCGCGGCGATCTTGCCCTTGGCCTGAATTTCAGCCTCGATGCCGGCGTCGTCGGCGCGCGGCGATTGGATGTTGTGCATGGTGCTCTCGCTAGTTGAGGGGCCTGAACTGCAGGCAACGCTCGGTCGCCTCGGTGTCAGGAAAGACGGAGACAGGAACGATGACCCCCGGCACCTCGAAGTCGGGGCCAGAGATCACGGTCGGGGGGTTGAGGAGGCACTGGCCCATCTCGCTCACCACGCGGGTGTCGGAGGGGTAGCGGCTCCAGGCGGCGCAGTTCTGGCAGGACGGCTGAACCGCCTCCAGTGCTTTGGTTGCGGTCTTGCGTCGGGTTGCCATCGCGTCCTCGTCAGGCTTGGCAGTGCTGCCAGTCGGCGACGCTGGCCGCCTTGGTCTTCTCGATGTGCTGCGCCAGGTCGGCGGGGTCGACCAGGTAGGGCGCCCGCTCGCTCTGTCGCAGCTTGAAGGTGGGCACCGGCAGCTGGTTGACGGCGGCCTTGCGGCACGCCTCCTTGTACGTGCTGATGCCGAAGTACAGCTCGCACACGTCCTTCAGCGGGATCGCGGGACCGAACTTGTTGATCAACTGGTCGACGGTGCTCACTTCTTCAGACCTCCGGGTTTGGCCGAACCGACCTGCTTGCCGCCGGGGCCGGTCCGCTTGTAGGACTCGTTGTCATGCGCCGGGATCGGGCGCAGGTTGCGGGGGGCGTTCGTGCCGCCCTCGCTCAGCGGTTTCTTGTGGTCCAGCTGGTCCCCTTTCGGAATGGGGCCATGCAGCTTCTCCCACGCCCGGTCGGCGCGCATCCGCTCCGCTCGGTCCGCCTTGCGACGAGGCGACTCGATCGCGTCCTCGTGCTTGTAATTTCGTGCCATCGGCTAGCTCCTTGTTGTGCTCAGCGACCTGCTGACACCACCAGACGAATTCGGCTAGCGGCGTGGCGCCCCGGAACCCGTTCAGCGCAGCACACACTAACTGTACATTACCTAACGTGTAAGTGTCACCTGCAATTTTTCGGTCGATCGAGGCGTTGGTTGGGTGGCGCTCGCCCGGCTTGATCAAACACGTTAGCTTAACGCCGGACAGCGCGCACCTGTAGCCCTGGCTCACCAGGAGAGCCAGCACCTGGTCGACGGCCAAATCCTTGCGCTCGGGCGATTTCTTGACCAGTCGGTTGACGTAGCGGCGCCAGTCGCCGCTGACGCCGTTGTACGCGTTGCGATGCCGACAGCGCGGCTCGCAGTAGACATGCTGGACAGCGCGGGGGCTGAACTCCCTGCCGCAGCACTGGCAGCATCGCAGGAGGGGGAGTGTTTTAGACCCACCCCGCTGGCTCACTAGGTGATGCTGTCCTTAACCTGACTGGCGTCGTCGACGACGTAAACGCGCCCGGAAACGTGACGGATTTCGTCGTGGCAATCCGACTGGAGAGGGCTAACGTTCCCACGTTTGCCCGGGGCCTTCGTCTCGAACCCAATGAACTCGCCGATGTGCTGGCCCACCATGTCGGCGGTGATCAGGGTGTCCTTGCAGCAGATGAAGTCAGGAATCCCGTGTCGTCCCATTCCGTTGGACACGGGGCAGAAGAACCAGATGCCGGCGTCGTTCAGGACCTTCCTCACGTTGGCTTTCACCTTCCCTTCGGGCGTCATGCTCTCCTCCAAGCCTCTGCAGTTCCTCGTGAGCGCGCGCCAGGCGCTCGCAAAATGTGATCTCAAGGGGGGTTACGTCCTGCTTGCGACGGAAGAAGGCGATCAGCTCTCCGTCTGTTAGCTGTTCGTAGTCAAATTCAGGCATGGTTAGTCGGCAGCTAGGTGCCGCAGTGTTCGCAGTTATTCTTCCCGACGGGGCAGTATAGACGACACAGTCCCGATGGGCGCTTGGGCCACTTACCTGTTTCGTGGGCGATCTCCAGCCGCCTAACGCGACCAGTAAACTCTTGCCAGATTTCGGTTGCCTCCTCGCGTTCGTAGGTTTCGGTGTCCATCTTCCTGTCGGGCAGCCAGACGAACCCCGTGAACACTTGTTCAATGTGCGGGTAGAGCGCGAAGGTCGCCGCGGCGAACAGCTTGAGCTGGTCGCTGTCGGGCTTGCGCTTGCCGGTCTTCCAGTCCAGCACGACGGCCTTGGAGCGGCCCTTGGCTAACAGGTCCAGCTGCCCGCGGAGCCACACGTCCTTGCCAAAGTACGTCGTCTCCTTGAGCGAACTTGTTAGTGCGAAGCGGCGTTCCACCTCCTTCGCTCCGGGCGTGGCCTTGACCTGCTCGGCCAGCGCGGTGTACTGGCTGTACTTCTCGGGCATCCACTGCTCGCCCTTGATATGAAGCTCGAACGCCTTGTGGACGGCGTTGCCCTCGGCCAGCTGCTTCGTCTGAGGTTCGACGACGGACTTCTGGACCTTGGTGAGGTAGTGCCGCCAGGCGCAGTTCTCGAACGAGTTCAGCGAGGAGTAGCTCCACGCAACGGGTTTGGATGTGTTAGACATTGTGGCTAACAGTGTAACCCGGCGAGTCGGCAATGGTCCAGTGCTTGGGCGCCTTGTCCTTGTACTTCTCCTTGAGGGCGACCATCAGCTCCTCCGCGACCTTGATCGTGGCGCGGTGGCTCACGATCGGCGGCCGGTCGTCGGTCAGCATGCCGGCGGCCTCCGCGTCCATCAGGATGTCGCAGCAGGCCATGATGTTGCCGAGATGGTGCGTGCCATCGACCGGGTCGAACTGCTCGCCGCTCTTGTAGCCTTCGAGGTGGCGCTCCATGGCCGACAGGTAAACCGACGTGCGGACGCCGGCGGCACGCCAGTTCCACGCTCCGTACTTGCACATGCCGGCGAACTTCGCCATGGCGTAGTGAATCTTGGCGATGGGCGACAGCAGCCAGAGCGGGACCTTGGTGTCGCCGATGGCGTCCTTGGGGTTGGACAACTTCGTCTGAGGAGCGTTCATGTTAGTGATCCTGTGGTATGATTCGGACACGGTTCTCCATAACAGGAGTTAGCCCCCTGCATGCGAATGCCGGGGGCTTTGTTTTGCCCGGCTGGAGTAGGAAGGTCGTGTCTCGGTTCTGCGTCTCCTTTCGTTGATGCACGAACTTTGACACCCCACTAGCTCAAAGAATGAGCCAGTGTGTTTCACTTGCGCTTCCGTTGGTTGATTGGCGTGACAACTTGGTGCCGGGCGAGTTCTTCGAGGTCGTCCAGCTCCTTGTCAACCTTCGCCCAGAACGCGGCGATGACCGACTGCATCTGAGGCTTGGTCAGCCTCTTACCGCCCGCGTGCTCGCGAGCCGCAGCCAGCGCCGCGTCGCGGCCAGCCTTCCACTTGCCGGACTGCACTTGCATGAAGTCGAGCCTCGCGCGCCCGGACAGTTGCTCGGTGGGCTTGCGCATCAGGTTCTCGATCTCCACCGCTCGGCGCTCTCGATCGCGCTTCTGCTGCATGAAGTCCCGCATGTAGTCGGTCTTGTCATACCCGGGCTGAGTGTTTTGCTGCAGCCTGGGTTTACCGGACGCCGCTCGCTTCGTCTCAATGAGATCGAGAACCGACGCGAACTTCTCGCTGTCGCTCACCGCCAGGTCGACGAGAGGATTCAAAACGGCTCTGGTGCCAGTGAAGCGCGCGTCAAAGGCGCGAGCGTTCGGCAGGATGGCAGTGAGTGCGTTAAAGAATTCGACTGCGTCGTCGTTCGTGATTAGGCAGTTCACTGCATCGAGAAGGGAGTGTAGTTCTTCGCTCATATCAGTTCTCGTGAGTTTGTTAGCGTGGGTGTGAGTATAGGTTCATTTCGCGTCTCCATAGCAAGGGGCAAGGTCGCCTTCAGACCAAACGACGAGTTCCGGCCACCACTTAGGAGGCGTGCGGATGATCTTTTGTAGGAGTGTTAGTAATTGTTGCGCCTTTGCCTCGGGAAAGATGTAAACCAATTCGTCGTGGACTCGCAGCTTCGGGCGGTATCCAGTTAGCCTGTAGAAAACAACAGCGCAATCGAAAATGCTGTCGCGCGCCAAGGCTTGGACGATGTTTTCGTCCGCCTTGCCGCCATAGATTCGAGCCCGGTGCCGGCCTTTGCCGTACCACCAGCCCGTTCGTTTCTTGACGCTGTCATAGTCGTCGGGGCGCTCTCCGTTGAAGAACTCCTCGATTACGCCAGCGTCGTCCAGAAACCTCAGATGTGGGTATCGAATGAGCCTGCCCGAAGGCAAGACGAAACCTTCGCTACAGGTCTTCACCAGCCCCCACGAGTCGACTTCGATCGTCTGACCCTTGGCGATCCGGGCGAGCGCGTCGTTGCAGCTGCCCCAGCCCTCCACGATCGTGGGATAGTCGTCGCGCCAGCCGTAGACACCGTCCTTCGCGTCGTCGCCCACCTGCTTGAACCCGTCCAGCGTCAGCGCGAGCGCCTGGCGGGCGTTCATGGCGGTGGCCGCGCGCCCATCGAGGTGGGCGAAGTGCATCGGCAGGTCGACGCCATACTGCACCGACGCCACCGAGCGGAATGTCTCGTAGCCGGCGCCGAACTGCAGCTGCAGCTGGGCCACCTTGCCGAACTGGCGCTGCGGGCTCTCGACCTGGTCCTCCGGGATGCGGTAGTAGCGGGCCGCGAACGACCGATACAGGTCGGCCTTCACGTCCCGGGCGTACGCCTCCATGGACTGCGGCACCTTCCAGAGGAAGTGGCTCACGCGCAGCTCGATGCCGGACTGGTCCGCCACCGCCACGACGTGGCCCTCGGGCGCCTTCAGCGAGCGCCGCACGCAGTCACTGAGCTTGGGCTTCTTCTTGTTGATGCGCGGCTGGTTCTGCGGGTTGTATTCCTCGCCCGAGTCCCGGCCCGACGTGTCCGCGCCGCAGTACTTGATCGGGATCGGCAGCCTGCCGCCCGAGCGCGCCGCGGCGTTCAGATGCGCCTCGATCCGTGCTTCCAGGCCGGTGGACTTGACCTCCAGCCGACACCGCGCCGCCGTCGCCACCAGCTCGTTCGGGTGGTCCACCAGCTCGATGAACGCCTCGTCCGTCTTGGCTAGCGCCGGAATGAACTTGTCCGGGTTGGTCTTGCTGGCCTTGGTCGGGACCTCGACGCCGAGCGATTCCAGCAGCGCCGCGAACTTCGGGGCCGAGGCTAGCTGCGCGCGCACCATCTCGGGCGTCGTGTCTAGCGACATGCCCAGCGCCTCGATCAGTCGATTTAGCGAGGCAGTCTTCTCCTGGCGGACCTTCTCCAGGGCGTCCTGCAGCAGGGGCACGTCGACCACGAACTCTGGCTCGGTCCGCATGCGGATCAGGCAGTCGATCTGCCACAGCTCCTCGACCGAGAAGTGCTTGCGCAGGGTGGCGAACAGCTTGCGGCACTGGCGCGTGTCGGAGCCGTTGTAGATCGCCATGCGCCGCAGCTCGTCGGGCGTGAAGTCGGCCAGGCGCTTGCCCTTGGTCTGGAGCAGCACCGTGTTGTCCTTGCGCTCGTCGGGCAGCAGTTCCTCGACGAGCTTCGCCAGGCTCAGGCCGATGGTCTTGGCGTAGATCGGCCGCGCCATGGCGAGCGTGCAGAGCCACATCGCCGGCTTGATCTTGAAGACGATCGCCATCAGCAGGGCGTCGAAGCCAGACATGTTGTGCCCGAGCGCGGCCACCTTGGACCAATCGATCTGGGCGAACCGCGCCTGCATGGCGTCGAAGCCCACCAGGAACTCCGGCTGCTGGCCGTCGATGAGCATGTCGCACGTCTGCACCTCGAACCGCGGGTCCGTGATGTATTCGAGCGGCGTCATCTTCGACAGGCTGTAGTCCGTGTCCCAGAACGTCTCGAAGTCGAGCGTGATGATGTTCATTGAAGGGCGGCGTGCGCGCTGAGGCTGCGGGTGTGGACGGGTCGGTAGGAGCTGGGTTCGCGCTCAGCGGCTGGCGTGCGCGGTGCTGCCTCGGACACCGTCTCGGTCGTCCAAAAGCGGCTCTTGCAGTTCAGGCACTCGCGCCAGCGCCAGGTGACGCCGCCAATGCGGCGAGTTTCATCAACGCGAGACTTGGGGTGTTGGCAGTTGGGGCACATGTTGAAAGTGGGGCAACGGTCACGGTGGGGACAGAACGACATCGTGTCGCGCTGTCCCCACCCTCAGAGGACTACTTCTTCACGCCGCTCCGGCCCCGCCAATGTCCGAGGCGGTAGCCGAGGTAGAACGACAGCCAGGCGATGGCCTGAACGGCGACGAACAGGAGGAGGTCGAGCACGACCACTCAGCGCCTCCGGCCGCCGGAGAAGCTGCGTGCCGGCGCCGGCATGCGGGGCGAGACGTACGCGCGCGGCTGCACCTTGGTGACGTTCACGGTCTTGTTGACGACCGTCGTCTGGTGAACGACCGGCGCCGGGTGGTAGCCGTAGCCACCACCGCCACCACCGCCGGACAGCGCGTGGCCGACCAGCGCGCCCATCATGAAGTCGCCGACGCCGTTGCTCTGCGCCGCGGCTGGCTGCTGCACGACCACGACCGGCTGGGCCTGGGCCGGCGCTGCTGCCACCGGCGCGGACACCACCGGCGCCGCCTGGACGACTTCAGGCGCAGGCTGCTGCGTGCAGGCGCTCAGCAGCAAGCCGAGCGAGACGCCGACAACAGTGATGGCGATGGCCGCGATCAGGTCTTGCGCATTCGACCCGAGGGCCTTGAACTTCTTCCACATGTTGTTCTCCTCTTTGCTTGGCGGGGTGGGGGATCAGCGGACCGGACGGGCCGTCGCCGAGTCAGCGCTGGCGTACCAGGGCAGCTGCTTCTTCGAGAACTTGTTCCTGCGGGCCAGCGCGCGCTCCGGCGAGTCGGCATACAGACCCCAGCGGCGCCGGCCGTGGTCGTAGTGGGCGTAGACGCCGGCGCCGGTCTTGGGCGAGACGCGGACGTACAGGCCGCTGCGCACCGGCAGTTGGTCGGGCTTGAACGGGCCGATGACGGTGGTCTTGGCGCTGAGGGACTTCAGGAGTTTGGACAGCTTCATGGTGTGTTGCTTTCTAACAAGTTAGCTACGAGGTTGAGGGATACCGATCGCGCCGCACAGCGCACCCAGGATGAGTGCGCTCACGGGCCGCGGCCGGGGCTTGAGCAGAGCGGCCTGCAAGGCAGAGCCGTTCGACGTGATCTCCGGCCGAAGCGCGGAGTACGTCCCGTGGCTGTCGCGATGCTCGAAGCGCGACGGTCGGTAGTTCTTGCCGATGGCAACCTTGACGTTGTTGACGTTGTTCACGTCCGTTCCTTTCGCAGGGGCTTGCGCCCGTCGGTGGTCATGCCGACGTGCTTCATCAGTTGCACGAGCTTGGACTCCATGCGTGTCAGCTGCTTCTGCACGTCGACAAGGGCGGGCGCCGGCTCAGCCACCGGCGCGGTAGGCTTGGTCGGCGCGTGGCTCATCGCAGGGACTCCTTCAGGAAGGCCAGCTTTGCCTTCAGCGCCGCGATCTCGGCGGCCATCTCCAGCAGGTAGATGCCGGCGGCGCGGGCGTCCTCGTTGACCCAGGTTTCGAGGTCGTCGATGGACATGCCCTCGATCTCCTGCCACGTCTCCAACTCCGGTCCGAGCGACTTGGGCGCCGGCGCCGGCGCCGGCGTGGCCGTCGTCGCTTTGGTGCGGGTCGCCTCCGCTTCGCCTTGGGCGCGCTTGAACGCATCCCACTGCGGATCACTGCCGTAGACGCCGTCGAACCCATCGTCATCGAACCCGAGCTGCGTGCTGGAGTGGCGGCCACCCGAACCCTGGTAGGTGCGGTTCCAGTTCCTGCCGCTGTAGCCACCGTACTGCGGCAGCGGGTCGGCAGCGTACGGGTCGCGCTCGGCCGGCAGCGACTCCCAGTCGATCTTGCAGCAGGCATCGCGCAGCCGCACCAGATGGCCGAAGTCCAGGTACTCGTCGACGCCGTGCTGGTGGTAGTAGCCCACGCCGATGTTGGTGCATTCGCTGATGACGCCGCGGTAGACCTTCGTGTCCGTGAACACGCCGCGGTCGGACAGCTTGTACTTCAGGCCGTGCTTGGCGAACTGAGCCTTCAAGGCTTCGCCGAACTTGTCCGAGCAGCACCGCGCGCCGCCCTGGTGCGTGATGATCTCGTCGTCGTTGGGCCGGTCGAAGGCGATCGCCAGGTCGAACTCCGACAGCCAGTCCTTCTCCTTGGCGAGCAGGGCGCGCGAGCCGACGCCGCCTTGCTCCTCGCCGCGGTGGAACACGTAGCAGCCCGGCACCTTCTCCTTGATCATCTCCAGCATGATCCAGACGCCGGCGCCGTCGTCCGCGCCCAGGCAGGTGCCGGCCTGCGGGTCCTTCTTGTCCAGGAAGATGTGCCCGAACGACGGGTCGTACATGACGTGCTGGCGCTGCGCTTCGTCGCGCTTGACCCAGTGGACCGTGTCGGTGTGGCAGCTGAACAGGACCGAGGTGGGCTTCTTGTCCGGGCGCGGGACGTTGACGACCACGTTGCCGCTGACCTTGATCTTCGGGTCGCCGCCACGCGCCTGGATTTCCTTGCCCAACCAGAGCATGAAGGCGACCTCGTGCTCGCTCTCGAACTTGCGCTTCCACGACAGGATCGTCACGAGCGTGGGATCGACGCTGGCCGGCGCCTCGGGCGGGTTGGGATCGACGACAGGTTGGCTAGCGGCCTGGCCTTTCTGCCAGAGCTTCTGTGCCGCCGCGCCGGTGGGCGTCAGGTTGGTGGTGGGCATGGGTGCCTTGGGGGCCGGCACAGGTGCCTTGGTCGTGGGTGCCTTGGTCGGCGCCGGCACGGGTGCCTTGGCGACCGTGAGCTTGGCGACGTTGCTGGGCTTGTCCGTCTTGGGGTCGGAGGTAACGAAAGTCATGATGGTTCCTAACAAGTAAGTGAATTGAAAATTATTCGGTGGACAAACCGACGGGATGTCGGCCTGTCCTTCTCAAGCAGCGATGACGAAGCGTTCGTCCTCGGCCTCCTCGACATCCTCGTTGGCTGCCTGGGCGCCGATGCGGTGCTTCTCGATGTACGCATCCGCCACGCCCTGCATCACCAGGACGACCTGCGCCAGGCGGGCGAAGGCGCAGTTCGCGCGAGCCTGCATCGAGCCGTTGACGAGGATCATCTCGCTGGTGTCAGCGGCCAGGCGGCGCGCAGCTGCGATCATCTCCATCCAGCGCGTGCTGGATTCGCTGCGCCGGTCGCGCGGGTACTGGTAGAACAAATCCGAGACGTAGCCCGTCGTGTCGTCCGCCCAGCGGAACCGCGTACGCCCATGCTCGCTGTACGAGCACAGCAGCTCGGCCAGCGTCGCCTGCACGTCGTCGAGCGTGCGCGGCTCGTAGTCGCGCAGCCAGATCGTGGCGCGATCCTTGATCGCCGACTCCAGCGAAACGCCGTGGTTGGTCATCAGGTCCGCGAGCGGCGCCGTCTGCGGCGGCCGGTTCCCCGACGCCGTCGCGACAGCCTCGCTGAACATCGATGCCCACGCCACCGCCGTGTTCAACACCCAGGCGCCGTTCCAGAGCTTGGTCACGGGGTGGATGCCGGCGACGGCGTTGCGCCCCTGCGCGGTCTTGACGATCGGGACATCCTTGGCGACGTAGCACGGGATGTCGTCGCGGACGCGGGCGATCACCTTGAAGCCCGTCAGAGCCTTCGCGGTCGTCGCATGCAGCTCCGTCAGCGTGGCCGTGCCGTTGATCATCGAGATCACATGCACGCGGTCGTTCGGCATGATGCGGATGCTCGGGCCGCCGATCGACGCCGAGACGGCGATCGTGTCGCGGATGCGAACCACCCGGTCCGGCCCGTACAGGCTCTCGTCGAGCACCGTAAGCCGTGCCAGTTCCAGCGTCGCCGCGTTGCGCAGATAGTCCACGTAGCCATGACGGAAGGTCTTGGCATCCTTGGGGACGTAGACGGTCTTCACCTGCCCGTCGATCGCGGCCTCGACGTTCTTCATGTCCGCGACGGCGTTCGGGTGAACCTCCACCCACTCGCCGTTGAACTGCATGAGGACCGGCTTGGTTTGGGCGCGCGAGAACTTGGTGCCAGTCACCGGGCAGGTGTAGTTCAGCGCATCGACCTTGGCCTTGTCGCTCATTCGCACGAAGGCGCCCGTCACCTGGAGCCCGGGGGCTTCGATGCCGGCGGCCAGGAAGACGGCGCCGGCCTGCTCGGTCAGCATCAGGATGTCGTCGCCGTCCATGACCCCGTAGATCGCCGCGTCGACCTCGGCGCGGTCGACGTAGGGCATCAGCAGCGACGTGTAGCCGCGCTTCGTCTCGCCGCCCGCCACGGGGATCGCGTTGAGCTTGGCGCCGGCGAAGCCGCGCCACTTGTAGCCGTTGCGCTCCAGGCGACGGGCCAGCGACGTGTCTCCGTAGACGCGGACGTACCGCTTGTCGGTTTCGTCGGCGGGGTTGTGCCAGACGATGGTCCGAGCGTTGACCGTGCCGGCGCCATTGCGGCCAACGGCCAGCGCGAACTCGGGGCGCAGGTAGGCGCGCAGCGGGTGGAGGGCTTCGCCAGTCTTCTTGTCGCGGTTGTACGGTGCCCAGGCGCCGACGGACTTCTTCATGCACGACTCCGGGCCTTCCATGTAGGCGCTGATGAAGTCCTCGCCCTGCAGCAGCTCGATCTCGTTGGACATGCTCGCGCGGTACGACGCCTCGGTGTCGCTGATCTGCTCGTCAGCCACGCCGGGGTAGAGCTTGCGCAGTAGGCGACCCAGGCCGATCGCGACCTTGCGGTCCTGCACGCCGTTCGCCATCGAGTCGGTGTAGAGAACGCGGCTCACGTCGCCGGCGTCCGGGATCACCATCAGGTGGGGGTGCTGCTGGTTCAGGGCGTTGAGGATCGGCGACTCGTCCTTGTAGACGCCGAGCCAGTAGCGCAGCCACTCGCGCGCCACCCACCACTGCGATGGCGCCAGCTCGTTCGTCTGCGAGTACATGCCGTTGGGCAGCAGCGTCGCGAACGTGACCTTCAGCTGGTTCACCGCCGACCAGTACTCGTGGTACAGGCGCGTGGGGTGCTGGTAGTTGCGCTTGGCCTGCACGACGACCATCGGCGAGTCGGGCGACACGCGCTCCTTCTTCTCGACCTGGCCGATGCGTTCGTTGTTGTCGCTGTCGATGCGCAGGCAGACAGCGTCAAATTCTTCCTTGCTCGTGATCTTGGCGGCCAGAGCTTCCTGGACCTTCTCGATCGACTCGAATCTCATCTCGGTTCTCCTAACAAGTAAGTGTGGACAACCCGACTAGGTGTCGGGCTGTCTCTCCTGCCAGGCCAACAGTGAAGGACTCACGACCCGGGTGCGGTTTTCACGACGCCGGTATCGGGTTTTTCGCGTGGGCTGTCATCCCACGGCTCACGCAGTGAGCCCTTCAGTGTTGGCCCGGCAGGGCCAAGGCGCTGGTTAGGCGCGGAAGTACAGGTTGCCGCTGGTGGAGTCCAGCACGACGGCGTCAGCTCCCAGGTTCGTAGGGAATCCGTCCGGCAGGGAGCCCGCGTCGTCGCCGGACGGGGTGCCCTCTCTCAGGAGGTCGAGGAGTTCCTGGCGGGTGACGACGTGCCAGGTCTTGTCGTTGGCGCTGCTGTCCGCCGCGGCGAACCGGGCGGCCGACTTGATCGCCGTGGGCGGGCTGACCTGGGCCGGCACGCTGGACGCGCCGTCGGCCACCGCGTTGACGTAGCGGCCCTGGTCGTTGACCTGCAGGAACTGGCGCGGGTTCGAGTCCTTGACCCAGACCGTGCCCAGCGCCGCATGGCCGACCTCGATCTCCGCGCCGAGCTTGACGTAGCTCGGGATGCCGTAGTGGCTGCGGATCGCCGCCCAGGCCGCCTTCTTGGCCGACTTCGGGTCGCTCGATGCCTTGGCGAGGCGGAACTGGTCGATCAGGGCCGCGGTCAGGATGAGTTTCGTCATGTGGTTCTCCTAGTAGGAAGGTTGAAGCAGCAGGTCTGACGAGTCCTGCCACCGAGGTGGGACAGTGCGACACCATGTCGTTCTGTCCTCTGGGGACTGTGAGTCTTCTGCGACTCACTGATAGTGATTATACGGTTAACACG
>FTCK01000040.1_pt1 | contig 22746 bp, 10 predicted proteins | sample 1639711 | NCBI WGS metagenome assembly FTCK01 (sample SAMEA3914869, study PRJEB12502) | metagenome | biome: forest; material: soil | place: USA | collected 2012-03-12 | depth 0.1 m | reverse complement strand
TTTCAAGCGGCAGCAAGGGACATGCCGCTCGGCCGTCGACAATGGGCGTCAGAGCCTGCCGAACCTGCGCCTGCAGCGGCGCGTGGCGCGCGGCGCTTTACTCAGGATCGCTGAGCGTGCGGTAGTGCCCGGCGTGATAGACCAGCGGCGTGTCCGCCGAGCCGCCGATGCGCTCCACCTCGCCGATGAACAGCACGTGGTCGCCGGCCGGATGATGGCTGTGGCGCCGGCACTCGAACACCGCGACGCAGCCGGCCAGCAGCGGCGCCCCGCCCTGCCCGTCCGTCCACTCGCCGGCGTCGAACTTGGCGCTGGATGGCCGCGCGAAGCGGCGCGACAGGTCGACCTGGTCGGCCGCGAGCACGTTGACGGCGAAATGGCTTGCCGTAGTGAAGGCCGCGATGGTGGAGCTCGCCTCGCGCAGCGACCACAGCACCAGCGGCGGGGCGGGCGACAGCGCGTTGAACGAATTGGCCGTCAGCCCGACCGGCTCGCCCTGCTCGTCGCGGCAGGTGACGATGGTCACGCCGGTGACGAAGCGGCCCAGCGCCCGGCGCAGTTCGTCGGGCGCGAGCTCGCTGGCGGCGATCTCGGGCACGGGCGCGGCCTCGCGCTCGCCGGGCACGTCGTGCTCGCTCAATTGAACACCCAGCGGCCGACGGTCCAGCCCAGCGCCGCCGCGACCAGCGCGCCGAACACGTGGACGCAGCTGTGCACGACGGCCAGGCCGACCTGCCCCTTGATGACCAGCCCCAGCGACTCCGCCGTGAATGCACTGAACGTCGTCATCCCGCCCAGGAAGCCCGTGATGACCAGCAGGCGCACGCCGTCCGACGGATAGCGCGCCAGCAAGGCCATCATGAAGCCCACCACCAGCCCGCCGATGACGTTGACCGCCAGCGTGCCCATCGCGATCGGCCACGGCGGCACGTTGAGCCACACGCCCATGCGCCAGCGCGCCAGGCAACCGGCGACGCCGCCCAGCGAGACGAGGCCGGCCTGGCTCCAGGTGGCCAGGGTCGGAATGACGGGAGAAGGAACGCTCATCGGGAAAGGCTTTGCGCGAAGGGGCCGGGCCGTCGCCGGCCGGGGTTCGAATCCCATTGTCGCAGGGGCGATTGCCCGGACCAGGCGATAGCCCCATAGCCTCGCCAGACCGGGGACGAATCCCCCAAATCCAAGCTGCACGCATCCCTAGTTGTCCGCTTGAGATACCTGGTTAGGTATCCACAAAATCGCGCACCGCCATGGCAAGGGGCCGGGGCGGCGTCAACAACCCACAGGGAGAACAATCATGAACACCAATGTGATCGCCAAACGCACGTCGTTCAACATCCCCGACGACGACCTCGAAGCCGTCCAGGCCGCCGTGCAGACCTTGCAGGCCAAGCTCGTGCCGCACCTCGTCAACATCGGCTCCGACGAGAAGCGGGCCTTGGCCAAGATGGGCAGCAAGAGCGTGGACTTCGTGTCCAAGACGCTCAGCTACGCCAGCACCAATCCGCAGTTCAAGCCAGTGTTCGTCGACATCGAAGACTTCTCGAGCGACGTCAACACCTTCGGCGTGCTGCGCTCGCTGCAGCAACCGGTCAGCCAGCTGGCGGACATGCTGGACGACAGTCTGGCGCTCGCCGGCAGCGACGCCATGAACGCGGCGCTGGCCTACTACAAGTCGGTCAAGACCGCCAACAAGCTGAACATGCCGGGCGCCGCGACCATCGCGAATGACCTGGCGACACGCTTCGCCGGCCAGGGGCCGCGCGGACCTGCAAAGGCGCCGTCCGCCGGTTGAGCGCGACCCCGCCCGTGCGCTGACTGGACAACGCCAGCAGCGCAAACTTCCGGCGGCCGAATCCGTGCCGCGGACCGGGGCGCCTCGACCCGCGGCGCCCCGGAGTTGCCCGCAACCATCTGCCCGGGCGCCCCGCAAAGCAGGCGCCCTCTGCTGCGCCGCACTTCACATGGCATGTGTCGGCATCCCGCTGCCTTGAGTCGATACTGCAAGAATAGTAAGGATCAACTCGCCACCGCCAGAGATGCGTTTCGAAAATTCGACGCCGAAAGGCACGCTTACGACCACTTGAGTTCAAATAATCCGTGGGACGTGCTTGCGTTGGCGCAGCATTTCGGACTCCCAACAAGACTGTTGGATTGGAGCCTGCCGCCCACGGTCGCGCTGTTTTTTGCTTTGGATGGAGTAAGGTACAAGAAGGTCAAATTCGCAGAGATGTCCAAAGCTCAACGAGAGGAGTATCACAAGGACACACCACAAGACGGTGAGTATTTCGGCTTGGCTGAGGCCCATGCAGCCGTCTACGTGATTCCGGCAAACGACGACTCGAGCCCTGCTCAGCTAAGGGACGATTGCACCGCGTTGCCCTCGAGCTTGACACTCGCTTCTTCGACCGCGCCGGATGGGTTCGCACATTACGGAAGCTTGCATTAGGAGCCTGTACCGCGAACCTGAGTTCAACGGCTAAGTTCGCCAATTGCGGTAGCGCACGATTGGCTTGCATATCGTGGGCATACATGTCGACAGAATTCGAATACGCAGGTGTCGGCTCCCTGAGAGCGCCATGCAACGCCCCGCTAGTGCGGATGATAGGTATACGCGCTCTCTTCTGAGCGGGAATGTAGCGCGGCATCCCCATGTGTGCCAGCAATGACGTCAACGTCCGCACAAAGTCAGCCATAGGCTTGCGCAAACGTCGACTCCGCGAGAACGCCACATTTGATTCACTATTGAAGCCCACGGACTACGTTGGAGCAAAAGGTCTTGGTCGTCGTTCCGGTGACCGAGCTGCCGTAAGTCGTCTCGTTGGCTCCGCTCGCCGCCGTGACGTAAGAACTCACGGTATAGGTATCCGCCTTGCAATCCGGTGGCCCAGCAGTGATGACAATCTGACACGTCGCGCCTGCCGCAATCGACTTGTTGCAGGTATTGCTGCCGACCGATGCGTAAATCCAATTGGGCGTGAGCCCCGAGGCGAGCGGCGTGATCGCGATCGAGTTCGGATTCTTGAATGTCGTCGTGTATCCCGTGGAAGACACCATCGTAAAGGGCGCGGTAGTCACAGACATGGTGAGAGGCACGCTTGCGACAGTGCCGCCTGCGCTAGACGTCGCAGAGAGCGTACCGCTATAGGTACCAATCGCCGCCGGTGTCGTCACCGTCACTGACCCGCATGCGCCACCGGCAGCACACGACAGCGACGATGGACTGACGGTAGCGCCCCCGGTAATGGAGAAGTTCAGCGTCGTGGCCACCTCGCCACCGTTCGAGAACGCGATCGTGGTCGAAACGGCCGCGGGCGATTGAACTGAGTTGCTGTAGCTTGTCGGCGACGCCGATACCGACGGTGGGTTGAGTCCATTGCCGCTCACGCTAAACGTGTTTGTGTTGTACGAGGCTGCGCTCATGGTGATGCTGCCTCCCGCGGAGCTTCCGTGTGTCATCGGCGCGAACGTCACGACGACGTTGCAACTGCTGCTTGGCGCAACGTTGCCGCAGGCTGACGTATTGAGCGAGAAGCCAGACGGCGCATTGACGACACTACTATTGGACGCCCAGTTGTAGGACGCGTTCCCGTCGTTTGTCAATGTGACGTTTTGCGTAGCGGAACTCCCCATCTCGACGTTCCCGAATGCCAATGCTGTCGAACTCCAATGCGGCACGGCAGTCTGTGTCGTCCAGTTCACGACCGTTGCGGCCGGGGCGACATTTGCGCCGCCGGGAACGAAAGACTGATTCTGCGAGATGCCAGGTATGTTGGTGGCAGCCGTGATAACCATGCTGCAACTCGAACCGGCGCTGACGGCGGAGCAGGTGTTGCTGGTCACGCTGAGCGGCGCTGCCAAACTGGGCGACGCCAAACTCATCGGCATGTTGCCATCATTCCTGTAGGTCGCCGTCACGGACTGGGCGCTAGCACCGTACCAAGCTGCGGGAACCGTCAACGTTGCCGAAGAGGTGCGAGTTGCTGCTGCCCCGCCCCCGGTACCCGACACGAAAAGATAGTTGGTGCTGTACGAGGCTGCGCTCATTGTGGTGGTGTTGTTGCCGGGGTAAGCCGTCCCCAGCGCACTCGGCGAGAACGTCACGACCACATTGCAACTGCCCCCCGGCGCGACGCTAGCGCAGGCAGACGTGTTGAACGAATAGCCCGCTGGCGCGTTCGCGATGCCATTGTTAGCCGCCCAGTTGTAGGCGACGTTGCCTTCGTTGGACAGGGTCACGTTTTGGCTGGCGGACGTACCGACGGTCACGTTGCCGAAGGCAAGCGACCCGGGACTCCAGAAAGGCACAGCCGTCTGCGTCTGCCAAGTCACCGTTGTCGCCGCTGGCACCGTGGTCGCGCCGCTCGGCGTGAACGACTGGCTTCGGGCGATGCCGGGCATGTTGGTTGCGATGCTGACCACAATGCTGCAGCTCGCGCCTGCGACAACGCCCGAGCAGCTATTGCTGGCTACGCTGAGCGGTGCCGACAGACTCGGCGAAGCCAGCGTCATCGGCAGGTTGCCGTCGTTGCGATAGCTGGCCGTCACTTGCTGCGTTGCCGCTCCGTACCATACCGCTGGCGACGCCAACGTCGCAGATGAAGTCAAAGTCGCTTTCGAGCCACCGCCTGTGCCGTTGACCGAAAAGTTGTTCGAAGAGTACGATCCAGCCGCCATCGTGACTCCACTGCCAGAGTAGGCACTGCCGACGGCCGTCGGTGAGAAGGTCACGACCACATTACAGCTGCCCCCACCGGCGGCAACATTGCTGCAGGCCGACGTATTGAACGAGTAACCTGCCGGCGCGTTGTAGATGCCGTTGTTGCTGGCCCAGTTGTAGGCGACGTTGCCGTCGTTGTACAGCGTGATGTTCTGAGTGGCGGTGGAACCGACGACTACAGTACCGAACGACAGCGACGTCGCGCTCCAGCGGGATACCGCAGCCTGCGTCGTCCAAGTCACAGTGGTGGCTCCGGAGGCCGTTGTACCACCGGTGGGAGAAAATGTCTGGCTCTGCGAGATGCCGGGCACGTTCGTGGCTACCGTCACGACCATGCTGCAGCTAGACCCCGCAGCGACGCCAGAGCAGTTGTTGCTGCTCACGCTCAGCGGCGCCGCGAGACTAGGCGTGGCCAACGTCATCGGCATGTTGCCGTTGTTGAGGTAGGTCGCCGTCACGGTCTGAGCCGCGGCGCCGTACCAGACGGCCGGGACACTCAGCGTCGCCGCCGTCGTTCGCGTGGGTATCGAACCGCCACCGTTGCCAGACACCGTGATCGAGTTGCCGGCCGGACCCATGCCCTGCACGACCGACAGATTGCTATTGCCGACACTTCCGATCGCCGAAGGCGCGAAGCTTGCCACAACCGTGCAATTTGCGTTTGGTGCCACGTTGGAGCACGCCGAGAAGTCGAACGACACGGACGAGACTGTGTCGCTCAGGTTGGCCGCTGCCCAGTTGAACGCGGTGTTGCCGCCGTTGGTCAACGTCAGGTTCAGATGCGCCGTCGTGCCGACGGGGACAACGCCAAAGGCCAGCGTCGTCGGAGTCAGATTGGCGATGGCGGTCTGCGTCGTCCAGTTGATGGTTTCAGCGGCCGGTGCAACGTTTGCGCCGGTCGGCACGAACGACTGGTTGACGGAGACGCCTGCCACGGTCGCTCCAGCCGTGATCACGATATTGCAGCTTGCACCGGCGGCGATGCTCGAACAGCTGTTGCTTGCCACGCTAAGTGGCGCAGCCAGCGTCGGCGAGGCCAGCGTCATCGGCGCGTTGCCGTCGTTGCGGTAGGTCGCGGTGACGTTCTCCGTGTGAGTCCCGAACGCCTGCGGCGGTGCGACCAGCGTTGCAGCAGAGGTCAGCGTGGCAGCCGACCCCTGCCCGGTGCCACCGAGCGTCGCCGTCAACGCGCCTGCGCCGGTCTGAACCGTCAATTGGCCGCTGCGCGCGCCCACGGCCGTGGGCGCGAATTTCACGGACACGTTGCACTGCGCGCCGGGCGCCAGGCTCGCCGCGCAGCTGTTGGCGGCATACGAGAAGTCCGTCCCAGACACGGACGCCGTCGAGGGCGCGGTGATCGTCAACGGGCCGACGCCCGTGTTCGAGAGCGTGGCATTCTGGGTGGCGCTCGAACCGAACGCAACGCTTCCGAACGACACCCCGCTCAAACTGCCAGACGGATTGCTGGCCGTCCCGCTGATTGTCATCGTGGCGATCGTCGCGTACTGAGCGGTCACCGTGAGGCTGCCGCTTGGCGTGCCCGCGCTGGTCGGCGCGAACTGCAGACTGAACGTGCAAGACGCGCCAGCTGCGAGAGAGCTACCGCAAGTGCCACCGCTGGCGACGCTCACGCCGGCGGGCGGCGCGATGACGATCGAAGAGGCTGCATAGCCGCCGCCATTGGTCAGTGTGATGGCGGACGAAATCGCCGTCGAGCCGACCTGCGTGTTGGGGAAGTTGATCGACGCCGGAGACAGCGTCAGCGACGGAGCAACCCCGGATCCGCTCAGGTTGGCCGAAAACGGACCAGCGGATGTCGAAACGCTCACCGATCCGCTGCGCGAGGCGACAGCAGTTGGCTTGAAGGCGACCGTGATCGCGCAGGACTGTCCGACCGCCAAGGCCGTCGAACAGGTGGTGGACACAAAGCTGAAATCGGTGCCGCTCACCGACGACGCCGCGGGCACGGTGAGCGCGAGAGCGCCAGTTGCCGAATTCGTCAGCGTCGCCACTTGGGTGACGGTGGCACCGCCGACCACCACCGAGCCGAAACCCACGGGCGACAAGGTAGCGGCGTAAACCGGCGGCAGTGTACCGGTGCCCTGCGTGGACATCGCCAGCGATGCCGTGCCGGCCGAGGTTGCCAGCATCGTCGTGGGCGCGATGCCTTCGGTCGTTTTGGTCTGTGGGCGGCTCAGGATCCAGTTGCACGTCATGGCGTCCGTGCAAACCGTGTTATCGGCGAAGTAGGTCGTCGTGACCTTTTGGGTGTAGGTGTCGCTGGCCGAATTCGTCAGGGTCTTGGCAGTGATCTGCGACAACGGCTCTAGGTTCGCATCGACCTTGGTACGCGTGGTCTGGGTGCCCAGCGAATGGCCGCCGGGATCCTGGCTCGTGGCCTGCGACCAGGCTACGTAAGGACGACGGATCACGGCCGACGACGTGCAAGGCACGCCAGAGGCCACAGCCTGATCGTCGGCTCCGGCGGCCGCCGTCTGGTCGCAATAGACGTTGGTCGTGCGGGAGAGCAGGTTCGACGAGGAGACCTGGTTCAGCACGGCGCTGTAGACCGACTGCGTTGCCGGCATTCCGATGTACGGAAAGGTCTGGAGGAACGTCGTCTCGCTGGTGTGCGCTACGCCGTTCGGTGCAGGAGCCTGGCGGCGAACGACGCGGAAGCCGAGGCTGTCGCGGCCAGCCGTGTCCACCTTGAATCCTTGGTAGCTGTACTCCTCGGTGCGAGTGCCACCCACACCGTCGTCCGTCTTGACGGTGGCCACCACGTACATCGGGGGGGAGCGGTCGTTCTGGGTGCCCGTCGCAGCATTGGCGGTCGCGATGTCACTGACGTAACGCGGCCCGAGAGGGTCGCTTGCGGATACGACGGGGTTCGACAGGGGGACGTAGGTATAGGAAGTCTTGCGTCCGTTGTGGTCGGTGACGGAGGTCAACAAATCGGCCCTCGAAGGATCGCTCTTGACGTACAAGCTGTTCGTTGCGCCCATCACGAGGAACTCTGGCTGTCCCGAGCCAGTGAAGTTGCCGATCACGTAGCTTTGCAGCAACCGGGAAGTCTGATTCGGATCGTAGACGCGCAGCGCCCCGATGTTGAAGGCCGACGAGGTGCTGAAAGAGCCATCGCCATTGCTAAGGTACGCGGCGCCCGTCTGCGAAACGACATCGTCGCGGCCATCGCCGTCGATGTCAGCACCGGTGGCTCCGTTGTAGAAGCCGGTGAGGCCGACACCTCGAAGGTCGGCACCAAACGTCGGCGCGCTAATACCCCAAAGCGAGATGTTGCCTTCGACATACGCTTGACCAATTTGGTTCATGAATCCCGGGCGGCCGCTGCCCAGGAAATCCAGCTGAAATGCGCCATTGGGATCCCAGCCTGCTGAACCATACATGAACTGGCCGTTGTCGACGACCCAGCTGCCGGTCATCAAGTCGAAATTGCCATTGCCTTTCGAGCGAGCGGTGTAAGTGCCGCCCGGCATGCCATAGACATTATTGGAGTCATGATCATCGACGAAGATATCGGGGAATCCGTCGTGATCGTTATCAATGGCACCCCCACCAAAAGGGTGAGGATGCGCGGAATTGAAGAAAGTGTTATGGGAAACGTTGGTCGCAGTTTCCGTAAAATTTCCGTGCCCGTCTCCCAAAAACACTTGCGTACAGACGGTCGACGCGCAAAGGTCGGGAGGTGCCGAATAAGCATTGCCGATGGGCCAGCCGGGACGAATAGTGGTGACCACGTCCAGAATGCCGTCGCCGTTCACATCCACTAGAAAGAAGTCGCTTCCCGTACCCCACCACGAACCGGCGCTCTGGCCGGGCCTAGTAGGCGCAACGTATTGGGCATCCTGTCGATTCACATTGAGCACAGGGCGGCTGCCGTCGCTAGCCAACAACTGTACGGGAACGCGTGTGAACGATCCATCGCCATTATTTAGAAACAATATAGACGATGCGCAAATTGATGCTGGTATGCACGGCGCCGTATAACTAAGAATATCTGGCAGGCCGTCGTTATTGAAATCCATGACAACAGACTGCGTGTACCCGTCACCGCTGAACAACTTATCAGACGTGATGTTGAACTGCCCCGAACCGGCTCCATTTGGCACCAACCTAAAGGTGCCGTCCCCATTACTTAGCCACAATTGATTCTGGCTAGGATTAACGGCCGACCAAATCAATATATCAGTTTTGCCATCGCCATTGAAATCCGCAGTGAGCACACCGCTCTTGCCAAAGGCATGAAAATCGAAATAGTCGGGGTCAGAATAGGCTGCCGGCGGTAAAAATAGTCCAGCTGAGGCTAGCGTGAAGTTCTGCAAGGCGACGTATGACTCATTGCCGCCCGCATTGTAGGCAAAAATCTCGCTGGGGCGGCAGAGTGTCGAATTAACCTCGCCGGCGCAGTTCTGGATGGTATGGAGGTGAGAATGCTGCGTGATGGGGCCGCGGTCGTAGCCGAATTTAGTGGTTTGAACCGCAACACCTCCGGAAATATCCCCCACCGTCGCGCTAGGTGCATTCACATATGTGGTAACCGATTGAAGAAGGTAAGCGCTGATTGTTTTGGATCCGACCTGGTACGCCTGCGACACGTCTCGAGAAACGCCTGCCGACGATCGATCCGAATATCGAAGGACGACCTTGTTGTCGTTATACTGGACCTCGTTCAACGTCCACTCGTGGCCGAATCCTCCGCCCAGAGTAGTGCCGCCCCATGCGACATCTCGTTGCTGATACTTGTAGTCCACGTGATTTCCGTGAACGTCACTGACCCTCGACTCAAGCCATCCCTGAGCAAAATGGATCGGCTGAGCAGACGTATATGAAGCAGTGATTAGCGCGTTTGCGGGTCCAGTGCAATCGCTACGGTTATCCCCGTATTCCGTTATATCGCCATTTTTTTGCCACACCTTGAAGTATGCAGGTCCCGAGCTAATGTTTGAGCAATCTGCCAGACCGTATGCCCGAACCTTTAATTGCTGGTCGCTTTCAAGCGTGTACTCCCGGTAACTGCTGCTTGCTACTCCCGCCGCGTCTCCAGGCCAATTTGATGGCGCAGTGATTCCGGAGCCGACTACGGGCTGTGGAGTCACGTCATTCGTTAGAGCTATGAGGCGCTTCCCATCAAGGCACAACTTGTCGTTCTGATCGAACTGGACTGCGCGATGGCTCGTGTCTGTTGCAAGCACCGCACCGCATCGAGAGATCGATGACAAATTCTGCTTCCATCCCCAGCCGACACTGCTGTTCGCGCCACCGGTGTAAGTGATGGAGATACGGGGCACAAGACCGCCTACTCCCGGAGGCATCTGCAAGTCATAAGATTGCACAGGCCGGCCTGCCGGATCGACCGTCCCTTGCGCGTAGACTGTGACTAGCACGCTCGTCAGAAAAACCAGCAGAAGGCTTTTGCCAATGGTTTGGTCAATAGTCATTTTATTTCGGCAAGAGTAAAGCTTAGAGTGCAGTCACGGATTTAATTCCCCGCTGGCGCCGACTTCCAGTCCCACGCTGCGCGCGGAACAGTTAACCTTCATATTGGAGCGTCCCACGACATGAATTTTTTGCCCGTGAGGTATATAAACTTCATGCAGCACCGTTCATTTGGATATCGCAAGCGTACAGCCATAGTCCCTTCTGGAGATTCTGCCGCCTTTATCGCGCGACTAGAGCGTCCAGGTGAGATAATGTCAACATATGACTTTCTCCAGGCCGCAACAAGTGAATTTTCCAACCAAAGCCCTGTTGGTCCGGTGCCCGATAAATGGATATTACAGAGAAAAGAGTGTTCCGGCCTCCGAAGAGGATAAAACGCGCAACTGTGCGCACGATGCGGCCCATTCGTCACGCCGCTGTGCTACCTTTTGCAGGAGCCCCAAATCCCGCAGCTGCCGGCTCAACTCACGCTGAGTCAATTCATGCCGCAATAACGCATCGCTGTCGACCACGATGTCAGCTGAAAAATAAGTTCGCGCCACAAAGTCATCAATAGCCGCGTAAGCTTGCATCGCTGCCCAGCATGCGTACCTTTCCCCTGCACCATTTAGCGCATTAAATGAATATATCAATGCCGAAATAGCGTCTTCGATATATGGACAGCCAGCTTCTTCGAGAGCGTCTTCACTGACAGGCTCAGCACTAAGCAGTTCAATGGAGTGCTTGATTGCACTCCCGATGGAACTTCCATTTGTTGCCCCCTCCCAAAGAGCTTCGAGTACGGCGTCAAATCTATCGAGCGGAATATTAAGTACGGTAGTCCGGTTTCGGCAATTTTTTACTACTTCACTTAGACGCTGAGCGCAGCTCAAAGCAAAGGCAGCCTGCAGTTGTGATGGCATTTTACAAAGGGCATCATTTAGCTTCATCTCATTGAACGCAAGCATCACTTACTCCATTCCGCTGTACGATTTCCAGTAATTGTAGCGCCCGATTTCTCCAGATAAGACCGGCAAGCATCGCAAATATCCCAAGAGGTTTCCAATTTCAGAGGAATTGCGCCCATTTTTTTTGCTGCAGTGTACAAAGTCACCTCAGCGTGCGCATTGGCTAATTTAACGGGCTGCGCGTTCAAACTCTCTGCGATCGCCCTTTGTGCAGGGTCGAGATCTCGCGTACCACCTGCTGCCAAATCCCCCATATCAGTCCTCAAGACTCCCGTGGTTCTCGCAGTCTGCGCCCGAGGAGCTAGCACCTGGTGGATCGCGTTTACTTTTGCCCCGATAGGCATTTCACTTTCGCCAGCAGCAGTTAGCGTTCCAACTATCAGCATTCCTGTCGCGATTGTCGCGCTACGACCCTTGCCCGTGATGGCATTGACCGCGGCCAGTTCCCTCGGAGTGTCACCTACGGCGTCAGCGTAAGCAAAATCGAGGAAGTTCCAGGTCGTTGTAGCCGTGTCGGTCACGATCTGTCTGCCAAAGCCGAGCCAATTGTCAGGGCTATTCCACAAGTTTGAAACGATAGCGCCTGCCGTCAATCGGCCCGCTGGGCCCTTTGCATCATGCAAGTGCTGTATCTGATGCTCAGTTTCGACTTGATTTTTTCTGTTCTTCTCAGAATCGCTGCCAGTTTTAGAAGCAGCCCGTTGAGGCTGCCCAACGGGCTGCGATTGGGCATTTCCCGCGCCGCTCGATTGGTCCGTTTGATCTGATGACCCAAGAGATGTAGACGCGCTGCCGGAACTATCGCCTGCCGACATGGCCAATATCCGCCCAACCGCAATCGGCGCATCGCTTTTTGTCCAATTGTCGGGAAGACCGCCTATATCTCGATTGTACTTGGCCGTTGCCTCACGCATGTTTTGTTGTATTTCTTCTTCCGTGACGAAGCCGCTAGGGTCGGTCGCATTCAGCGGATTGTCGTTGACATACGCATAGCGGTCATATGCCTGCAAATTGGATGTATCTGCTACGTTGGGATCAACTTGGATGAAACGACCAATCGACGCATCGTAGATCCGCCCATTCAGATTGACCAGCCCGATGTCATCCATTTCCTCTTGGCCTGTAAATCCACGCGCCGTCCCGGCATTCAGGGACGGGTTCCAGTCGGAAACTACTTGGCCCGCAGTGTCATAGTTCCCGTTCGTGAAACGACGTTTTCCGAAAGGGTCGTAGGCGTAGCGCGCCGTGACCAATCCAAGGTGATCCGTCGTGGCGGACAAGCTGCCCAAGTGATCCTTGTGCCAGTACTCCACCTTGTCCAGTGCAATGTTTCCTAGAAGCGTCGGCGCCGACTGGCCCGCGGTGAGTGTCGGCAACGGGCCGGTCGAGATCAGCACGCCGATGGCTTTGCCAGCCTCCACGATGTAGTGGCGATTCGATTGCGAGGCCGGGCTCGAGTCGACCTCGCTCTCGAAACCCAGGCCGCCGACGTTGTCGGGATTGAGATACCAGGTCGTGCGCGTGTTGCCGCCCGAAACCCGAACTTCCTTGATGCGGGCATGGTTCTCGTCATACACCCAGCTGTAGGCGAGCCCGCCCCGCCCGTTGGCTGTGGCGACGTTGTCGAAGCTCGTGTAGGTCATCGCCGTGTACTTGCCGTTGCCGGAAGCCGTGGTGATGTTGCCGTTGAAATCGGGTGTGAAATTCGAGTTCTGCGCGCCGGCCAGACTGGCAACCGCGTGCGGGTGCGAGGCTCCAACACCGCTGGCGCCGTACCCGTAGTTGCCCAGGTCGGACTTGTACAGCAGCATGCCAAGCGCGTTGTATTGCAGCGTGACCGTGCGATTCAGGTTGGGAATCAGGGCGGCCGAGACGCTGTATTGCGTCAGGCGGTTCAACCCGTCGAACCCATAGGACTCCGTCACCGCCCCGCTGCTTCCGTCGCCGTTGTTGTCGGTTCGTTGCGTGAGGTTGTTGACGCTGTCCCAGACGTAGCCGTGGCTCAGCACATCGGTGTTTGATCCAACGCCCGCCGCAACGCCAAGGATGCGTCCCGTGGCGCCCTCGTAGGCAACGCGGTCGGTGACGCCGTTGCCCACGATGTCCTTTTCGAGATTGCCACGCGCGTCGACGGCCTGCGCCTGCCAAAGCAGGGAACCCGCGGCCAGAGTCGTTCCCGCGGCAGTGACCCCTTGGGCATTCGGCAGCGGCTGCACGGTGGCCGTGGTATTGAGCACCACCGACTGGAGGAAGCCTCGCGTCGTGTAGGTGAAACCGACCTGCAGGCCCGTGGGATAGGTCTTGCTGACCAGCCGACCCGTTGTCGCGTCGTACGAAACGGCGGACGCGAAGCTCGGCCCGCTCGTGACGTCGGTGCGGTCACTGATGTCGCGGCCGGCGTTGTCGTAGAAGATCTTCTTGTCGGAGCCCGCGCTTGTCGTGACCTCGCACAGGCGTCCGGCGCCACGATTGCATGCGACGCTGCCGCTGGCGTAGCTGTCATAGGCCCAGGTGCTCAGGAACTCCGGCTCTTGCCGTTGGGTCAGGCGCCCCAGTTGGTCGTAAGCCATCGCGGCCCAGCCCGCGGTGGACTGAGCAGACGGCACAGAAGTGCCCGACGCAGCGAGGTCGAGACAGGCAGGCACGCCATTTCCGCCCCGCATGTTGGAAGTCTGCTCGAACTTCACCTGCCCCAGCACGTCAATGCAATACAGCAGCGTGCCCTTGTCCGGATCGACCATCCGGAGCTTGCGACCCAGGATGTCGTAGGTCGCGATAATGCTATTCTGCAGCGCGTCAGTCGTCTGGATGACATTGCCGAACGCATCCGCGAGGAACGCTACCTGCGCGCCCGTGGCGTCGGTCACGCGAAGAATGTCTCCCCGCGCGCTCTTCTCCTCCATGCGCTGCTGACCCTTGTCGTTGGTCATCGTGCCGACGAGACCGACGTAGGCGTACGAGGTGATCGCCACGAGTTGGCTGCCGTAGGCGCCGTACCCGACGGAAGCGCCGCTGCCGAAGGCATGCACCTGGCTGGCGGCGGCATTGGGATCGGCCACGTAAGCCGTCGTGCTTCGACCGAGTTCGTCGTAGACCGTCTCGGTCACGCCCACGTCATTGGTGCCTGCCGTCGAACTCGAACCGCTGGCCAGGAAGTACGGCTTCGACTCCATCACCTTCATGCCGTTGGCGTCGTAGACGACATCCGACACGATCGGGACGCCGGCTCGCGCGCCTGGCTGCGCGCTGCCGTCGAAGCTCTCGGTGGCGATTCGAATCTCGCGGTCGAGCGCGTCGTAGTACGTCCTCTGATACGGGCCGGACTTGGAGCCATTGATGTCGTGCGGCTCCTGCTGCACGTACCGCACGGCCAACGAAGGCGCCTCCCCGGCGACAGGTACCGCGCAACCCGCAGAGTTCGAACTGGTATCGAGCCCGGTAGAAGGCAGGATGCAATAGAAACTAGCGGTGCTGGTGCTGTCGGGATGCACCTGGCTGACCGTGCGCCCGAAGGAATCGACTGCGACGGACGTCGTGATCCCGGCGATGTCGGTCGTCTGGATCGCAATGCCGAAGCGCGGATCGTACTGGCGCGTTTCGGTCTGGCTCAGGGGATTCTGCAGCGTCGTCGCCGCAAGGCCTGCGGGCACAGCTACCGTCACATTGGAGCCATTGACCGAGATGACCTGGTTCGGGACGGCGGCGTAGACGGCGCTGGCTGCACGGGCTGCGAAAAGTCGTCGGCCCGACGCCCCAGTGCAACTGGCCGGCACCAGCGTGCTCGTGTTGGCCAGCGTGGTGTTGCCAACGTTGCCATAGGGATCGTAGGCGTACGTCGTGATCGAGCACGAATCCGCATTGGTCGGCTCGGTCGTGACCGATTGCAGCGTTCCATCGGCGTTGTACGTGAACGCCTGAGTGCGCGTGTAGTCGGAAGGCGTTGCCGGCGCCTGGGCTTGGACGCCCGTAAGGACGCCAAGCAGGCAAGCGACTACAGGCGCGCGGCGCCACAGCGATGTCACCATCCAGGAATCTCCCTCTCGTTCGACAAGGGGAGCTCCGGCGCTCACTCGCAGCCTTCGGCGCCGCCCGACGCGATGGTCAGGCATCGATGACTGTCTTGGCCTGCGCATTTTCCTGCGCTTTTGACCCCACTCCCCAGTTTCATTTTCGTTATCGATTTGCGGCGCTACATCAGGGAAAGCACGCGGTTGCGTTGTAGATCACGCGCCCACGGCGGCTGCGCAAGCCAAAAGGCGCGTTAGTCGGTGGCTGCCAAGGCGGCCCGGTCGCGAGAGAGGTGAACGTCTCGCGGATATCGCGTATAGGCCGTTGGGAAATGCGCGTTGGCAGGCGGGCGGGCACACTGGCTTCGCGATATCCGAAGAATTGCAACACAGCCATGGCCGCTGATCGGCTTGAACTTGACTTGGCTAGCGCTCAAGAAGTCGACGAACTGCGAACCGACACGCAACCACGCAGCCTCGAACGCCCTGAAGCATCGCCGCGCGCCGCTTTCGCGCTGCCCGGCCTCTTTCGCGCGGGCGTAGAACGTGATCTGGTCGATCACGACTTGATCACGAGGTGCAACCCAATCCAGTCGAAGCGCGACGCCACCCCGGAGGGGCTCGAGCATTTGCAACGGGACTTCGGTGTACCCCCTGCGAAATGCCACGCCCTCCAAGGCTTCGCTCCGGTCATTGCTCCTATTACTGACTTCGCGCTGGCTATTCCGCCTGCTATTGGCCGCGTCCGGAAGCGATTGAAACGTCGAACTTGGAAACTGATTGATTGCAGTAGAACCGCTCAGCACCCGCATGCGGTCACCGCGCCTCTGCGACATGCAGACGATGGGGCCGCGATGTCGCACGTCGAGCGCACACGCAATCTTGTCGGGACGAGCGCTGGGTAGCGCCAAGCGAGTCAGGGCCGTTGGCCAACGGAGCGGCCCAATTGCACTCCAACACCAATGAATTGGACTCCGAGTGCAATGAACGCCCCTTTTTGGGGCGTTCATTGCATCGCGAGTCGAATTGATTGCACTCGGAGTGGAATGAATTCGACTCAAACACCAATGAATTCCACTCCAAGTGGAATTCATGGCATCCGGAGTCGAATTCATTCCTCTCAAACACCAATGAATTGCTGTTCGAGTCGAACTCATTCCACTCGAACAGCAATTCATTGGTGTTGGAGTGCAATCAATTCCACTCGCGAGCCCCCTGAGCGATCGCCGCCCAGCGTGCCCGCCGCCTGGGCGAAGGCAGGCCGCGGCGCTGCAGCGCCGAGTCATCGGCGCCCACGCATCGACCCGCCGCTCCCCTGCGCCGTCGCCTCCTGCTGCCGGAGCGGCCTCCAGCTAGCCCCGGATGTACCACCAGCCGTGGATCATGTTGCGCGGGATGGTGGGGCCGACGGGGCCGCGGCCCCAGTAGAAGTCGCCATAGTTGCAGACGCCGAGGGTGACGCCCTGGTCGACGTTGGTCATCGGGCCCATGGCGGCGGCCGTGCCGATGTCGGTGGAGTCGGTGGCGCTCAGCCAGGACTGGACGATCGTCTGCGCCCCGAAGCTCATGCCCAGGATCTCGAAGCCCAGGATCCCGAACACGAATTCCGAGACGAACGGGTTGCTGTCCGCGGCTTCCGTATCGAAGGCGAGAACGCTGTGCAGCCCGTTGAACGCAGGCCCCCAGATCTGCCAGGGAGACTTGTCGTACTCGAGCAGGTTGCAGGCGTACATCGGGAGCCATTGCAGGCGGTCGTCCGGATAGGGGGCACCCCATGAGCCGACATAGGGGACGTCGTAGCTCGAGCTGCCGATCTCCACGGTGACCGAGGAGTTCGGCGCCAGCACGGTGCCGCCGGCGCCGGTGTTGTACTGCGCCGGGGTCGCGCCCGGGTACATCTCGGAGAAGCCGTAGGGGTTGGCGTCTCCGATGTAGAAGACGATGTTCGCCGTGTTGATCCCCCAGTTCTTGTAGTCGGCGTCGCCCGTGATCCAGGGATGCGCGCCGATCGTGCCGGACTTGGCCGGCTCGATGTAGTCGCCGGGCCAGGAGGAGTCGGCGAGCCAGCAGAAGCGCTCCGAGCCGCCTCCGAATGCGCTCATCGCGTCTTGCCAGGCGATGCGGTCGCCGGTCCAGGCGCCCGGGTCGTTGGGGCTCTTGCAGCCATAGGTGACGGAGTTGTGCGTCGGCGGCGCCGGCCGGGCCGTGACCTGCAGCGAGGTCTCGGCCTGCGCCGAGACCCCGTTGGCGTCGACCACCGTCACCGAGACGAGTTCGTTCCGCCGCAGGGACTGCGAAGGCAGCACCTCGCGCAGGTCGCGGGTCAGCGGCTCGTAGCTCACCGCCGCGCCACGCTCGCCGAAGGTCCCGGGGTTCGATCCGCCCCACAGGAATGAATAGGGCGGCGTGCCGCCGGACGCGCTTGCCTGCGCCCGGACTCGTCCGCCCTCGACGGCGCTCGCCGTGACGCGGATGGCCGGCGCGAAGCGCGCATCGTCGGTGGCCGGGATCAGGCGCGTCCGGGAGGCGAACGGCTGCTGGCCGCGTTCCGGGTGGCTCACCATCCGCCGGGTGGTGACCGCGTACCAGGGCAGGATGTCGCTGGGTCGCCAGTACGCGGCGCCATTGAGGGCGTTGCGCAGGCCCGGCGCCAGGTAGACCAGTTGCACGTCGACCTCCCCGTCAGCCACCGAGCAGCAGAACCGGCGTCGAATGTCCTCCGGATCGATGATCGCCACCGACGGGCCGGGCTCCAGCGCCCGCGTCGCGTGGATCAGCCGCGTGACCTCGCCGTCGGCGTCGAACGACATCTGGATCTGCGCGCCCGGGCCGACGAGCGGATGGCCGTCGACGACGAAGCGGTAGCGCACGTGGGTGTCGAGCAGGGTCAGCCGCCGGCCCTGCTCGGCCCCGTCGGCGTCGACGGCGACGGTGGTGAATTCGGTGTGGCCCACCATGGCGCGCGCCGACGCCGGAGTCAGCCGAGCCCGTTTGAGGGCGTCCGCCGCGGCCTTCAACGCACGATCCTGGGGAAACGGCCGATGCCGTTCGAGGGCCGCATAGTCGATGCCGTTGACCGCGAGCGGGATGTCCGGATGGTGGTTCGTCGTCGCCTGGGTGAAGCGGGCGACGATGTCCGGATCCTTGATCTGGACGCTCGGAACGGCCAGGTACCTGTCGCGGTCCACGAACGAGGCCTCCCCCGCCAGCCAGCGCAAGCCCTTGCCCGGGATCCTCAGCGCGTCCGCCAGTTGCCGGGCCTGCGATTCCGGGATGCCCGTCGCTGCGACGCGATAGACCGGTAGCCGTGTATCAGCGCATCCACCCATGATGTCCTCCGCCATTCGCCAGGGCGACAGACGGCTGCTTCCGTCTACCGCATCGGGGGTTTAGCAGCTCTTGGACAAGTCCGCTTCCTCAACCTGGGGGGTCAAAAAAGCCAAGCCGCCATCCCGGCGCCGCATCTTCGGCCGCGGCGGTGCCTTTCATGTGGCGCCCGATTGATCCATGGACGAACTGCCATCGCCCGCGGCCACCGCATCGCCTGGAATGCGGGGGGCCAGTATTGCCTGGCAAATCGCACGCTGGGTTTGCCAGGCAAGCCCTGACCCTCGACCGCCTGACTGCCAGATCGGGCTGTCACGGCGATTGACTGATGGTGCAGCGTCTGCAAGCATGCACGCACCCGAGCGAATGCTCGAATCGATTCAATTCAATGCGCATGAGGCGCCGTCCGGATTGGATGCGCGCGGCAGCGTGGCAGGGGGAGCCGTGTTTCGTTCCCTGAGGGCTTGGTTGTCCCGGCGCGCCTCGGCCACGGCCGCAGCCGACGTGGCCAGTGGCGTTGGCGATACTGCCAGCACGCAGTCTCCGGCTGGGGACCTGGTGTCTGCGCTGTATGTGCAACTCGCCAGCTTGCGCAGCAGCGCGACTCTCAAGATCGGGAATCGCAGCCACTGGAGAGAGGTCGGCGACCTCGAAGGCTCAGCTTACGTTCTCCTGTCTCTCGTGTTGGAGACGCTTCCACGGATGCGGGATCGATCGCTTCAGACCTCCTGCGCGGTGGCGTATCTGGATCTGGCCAAGGCGATCTACCAGAAGTACTTTTCGGACTACGACGAGGATGGGTACGGCGCAGCCAGTTTCGGCCCGTTCCTTCGCGTCGCCGCGGATCCGACGTGGGACAGTTCGGGAAGCGAGCCGCCGGATTTCCAGCAGGACGCTGGAATTGCGTTGAAGGCGTCCTGGCGCGCCGCGCCCGCGTTTGGTCTCGACGTACACACCGTGGAAGTTGGCCTGGTGTCCGCCGCAAGAGGCGACACGCGTTCGACGATCCGTGTCCTGGAAAGCTACGTGCTCTCCTTGAAGCGACGCCTGTCAGAGATCATCGACTCGGAGGAACTGGGGCCAGGCGCCGATGGAGGTGCGGCTCTGGAAGAGTCCTTCCAGCGCAGCATCGGCATGGTGCTGGCGACGTCGTTGCGAGGCATGAGAATCCTGTCCATCGCCGGCGTTCCCTACCATCCTGTCCGCTACGCGCTCTCGATGGCCCTGCAGACGTCCATCAACACGCACCGCATCAACAATCCGCTGTCGTCGCTTGATCAAGCCGCGATCGACGGTGCCATCAGCGAGTTCCTGGCCCGATCCGCACTGATCGATGAAAGGTCGGGGAACGCGGATCTGGGCCTTCAGGGCGTCAATCGATCCCTGGCGGCCGTCCTGATCTCCAGTCATGCAGGCACTTACGGAGACCCTGCCCTGCCCTCGCAAGCAGGCTTGGACTTGCCGTCGATGGCGACTGATCAGGCCTTCCATCTCATCTGCTCGGTGAACCTCCTGCACGCGCGTGGCGGCAGGCACGGGTGGCGCGAATTGCAGACCGCAGTGGAGACGCAAGCGCTGTCAGCGCGAGCGCGGCTCGTCGAGGACATCGGGGCCCATGCATGGACGGCCGTCGCACGGTCGATTGGAGAGAGTTGCGCCGCGGAGTCGGTCTGGTCGGACGCGCTTGCCTGGCTTGATCGGGCGCTGTCGAGCGCAGTGCTTCCCTCGTCGCCAGGAGACGCCAGTCGTCAACCGTTGCTGCCGTGCTTCGAGGAGATGCGCGCGGCGGCGATCATCGCGCTGACGGCAGTGGTCGTTCCAAGGGTTGCGGAAGTCGATCAACGCCAGTTGCGTCGGATCGTCGTGCTGCTTTCGGCGATTCGCGACAAGATCCGCACGCCGGATCTCGCGGACGAAATCGTGCCCGATCCGGAAAGCGTCAAGTGGCCTGGCCGCGCGCAGGTATTGATCTATTTCAGGCCGTTGAACATGCTGGCGCTCTGGCGAGACATGCGAGAGGTCAACTCGCTGGCCACCGCCGATCTGCGCGCAGCGACGCGCATTCGCCGCACTGCGACGGTTCTCGCGACGATGAAGGACCGGGACGACTTCTTCAAGGCTTACGCGGAAGCGGAACGTGCCGAGACGGAGTACCGCGTGGAACTTCAATATTCGTCCTACGTCGTGTTCCATGTCCGCACGGACACCGGCGTCGTGACCTTCCAGGATCTCGAACACTCGGCGCCGATCGATCGCATGATCGGCGACTATCGAGGTGTCGTTCAAGGATTCGGCCGTGCTGAGGAGCGCGTGCGACTGATTCCGCCAAAGAGGTTTTCAGCGACGTTCATGACAGGAGGCGATCCTCCTACCGACGAGAACTACTACATTCCGTTGAAGGCTGGCCGGTTGCGCGATCACTTGTTGCCTGTCCTGGAACCGGGCGCGGGCCAGATCCTCGTCGTCCCGGAGGGCGAGATCTTTCGCTTGCCGCTGAACGCAATCCTCCTCCCCGAGGATCAAGATGGCGGTTCTTCGCGAATGGTTGCGAAATTCTTTTCGCTGTCCCAACTGATCAAGCGCGGACAGCCCGTAGAACCGCACGGCATTGGGTCCGACGCCCCCGGCGCCGTGATCTCCAGCCCGATCTACGACCTGGATGAGTCAAATGGCCGTTCCGACCTTGACTTGCCTCATTCGGCGATGGAAGCCGATCGCATTCTTGAAATCGCCGGCGGCCTCGACTTGCGAGGCGCGCGCGCAAGCAAGAAGGCAGTACTCGCCCTGTCGGCGCCTCGCTTCATCCATTTCAGTACGCACATGATCAGTCCGGACGAAACCGCCTTGGCCAGCGACAATCTGGCCATGATCTACGGGGGGCTGATGTTCACGCTGGATCATGGAACGCTCGCCAGACAGCGTGCGATCGGCCTGAGTGGTCTGGCGAGCCGATACCTGCGTGGCCAGACAGCGGATGACGAGTTTCAGGATGGCATCTTGTCCGGCGACGACTTCAGGGGGCTGAAGCTGAACGGAACACGATTCATCACGTTTGCCGGGTGCGATAGCGCAACCACGACGGTCGACTCCGCAACGGTGCTGAACGGCTTTGTTCGCGATGCGTTTCTCCACGGAGTCGATTTCGCGATCGGGACGGCGTGGCCCTTGCACGACCAGAGTGCCGCGGTATTCTTTCCGCACTTCTATTCGGTGCTCGCTGAAGGACACGCCGCAGGAGCGGCATTTCTCGCTGCACTGAAACGAGTGAGGGCCGCCTCGGAGACGACATTCGAGTGGGGTGGTTTCGAGTTCTTCGGCGACCCGTTCGCGACGGTTTCATTTGCAGATCATGGCCTCGACGTTGCAGCAACATGACCCAGACACTCGTATTCATTCAATCACCGCTGTACGACAACGCGACTCTGCGTGCGGCGGTTGGTGCGTTGGTTGAAAGCCAGGAGTCCGCGGGGCAAGCCGCACTCGCTGGGCACCCGGGCTCCTTGCGGAACTTCGAGGCCTCGGTCGTCATCAGCGTCGTCGGCATGGTCGGAACTGTCCTTGGCAGTCTGTCGACCGGCTTGTTGAAGGTGCTGGCGGATCGAGGCGGCCGCAAGATTGTCATCACAACGGCCGACGGGATACATCTTGAAGTGGCGGCCGGAACGGACCCGGAGGAGGTCGCCAGGTTGTTGAGGACGCTCAACGATGCGATGCGTCCCAAGATTCGCCTTGGATGACCTGGGCTTCTGGAACGCGGTCGCCCTGCGTTCCGTCAGAAGCCGAGCAAGCGTGACAGTGATGCATGGGGCGGAAACGGCTTGGCGAAATGGTCCCCCACGCCAAGGCGGCCACTCGCGAGGTGAGCCCACCGACCGCACGGCGCAGACGTCGGCGGCATCCGTGCGTGAAGCCCGGCCGAGCCCGTCCTCGTCGCGCCGCGCGGCGCCGCGTCACTTCAGCCGCACGCGGTGCGTGTAGTCCGTCCCGAGGCGGCCGCCGGTCTTGTCGTGAATCGTGTCGCTGATGCCCTGCCCGATGCTGCCGCGACAGAAGCTGCAGAAGATGTACGCGTACTGATGGACGGCGCCGACGGCGGCCAGCGCCTCGCTCAGCGGGATGCCCATGAGCGAGCCGCCCTTGAAGATGCTGCGGTTGCGGACGGTCAGGATGTCGAAGGGCAGCAGGTTCTCGTAGGTCGCGCGGTGGTTGCGCAGCACGTCGTTGCGCAGGTTGGGGCCGATGTTGGCGGGCAGTTGAGGCGGCGCCGTCGGGCCGGCCGCGATCGCGT